>Ga0315274_10015598_pt1 | contig 10755 bp, 9 predicted proteins | sample YL17G02_20_MG_FD_203700 | JGI IMG/M metagenome (GOLD analysis project Ga0315274, IMG submission 203700) | Sediment microbial communities from Yellowstone Lake, YNP, Wyoming, USA - YL17G02_20 | ecosystem: Environmental > Aquatic > Freshwater > Lake > Sediment | place: USA: Wyoming | collected...
GAAGTGTCTTATTCGGACTGATTATCAATCCTGTTACATAGCGGCTTACATGATCAAATCCTTCGCTTCTACAGAAAATATCCCTATAACTCTTCATCTGTGCTGCTATCGTTTGTGGCACTTCAACTATTGGAATCATGATTTATGGTATACTCCTATTTTCTTCTTGTCTGTTTTTGTTATTCCTCCCAAGTTTCTGAATTCTTATTTTATCAGTATCATTCGTTATTGGCAATAACATTCCAAGCCGTGTTACACAGCGAAAACCGACGCCTAGATACCAATACGACGGATTGCCAGAACCACGAGACGATACACGCAAATCCTGTAGAGGAGAATACCACGCTCCACCACGAACGACACGGATAGTTCCCGAATCGGGCCCCTGCGGATTCTTTTTCGGGGATTTAGAGTAGTAATTCCTATTATACCAGTCAAAACACCATTCCCATACGTTTCCTATCACATCGTATAAGCCATAACCATTTGAATCAAATTTACCAACCGGTGCTGTATAGACGTATTTATCGTTATAAATCTCAAGGCAATTCATTTCAGGAAACTTATCTTTTAATGCTTTATCTGCGAAGTTTCCCATACCCAGCCGTGGAACCAGATAGCCTCCACGAGCCGCCTTTTCCCATTCAGCCTCGGTTGGAAGCCGTTTTCCTACCCATTCGCTGTAAGCCACAGCATCATCCCAGCTTACACACACGACAGGCATATTATCATCGTTGAAGTTTTTGTCTAACCAGGGTTTGAAGATCACCTGCAATTCCCCGTTGACATCTCTATATCCCATTGGAGGGCGATGCCCGGTTGCCTGCACAAAACGCCGATATTGCGCGTTGGTTACCTCGTATTTGTCTATATAGAAGGCATTTAGATATACAGTATGCAATGGATGCTCATCTTCCTCTCCGTTGCCCAGATAATCACCCATCTGAAACTCACCCGATGGGATTAAGATCATCGGAACATCGTCTATTGGAGAAATAACAGCCTGAGACTCAACGGCATTGGAAGGTTTGTTGGTTACTGATATTGCGAAGAGTTTAAGAGCAATTACAACAACAGCAAGCCCTGCAAATAAAAAGATAAATGTAATTATAGAATGCTTTTTGACATCAGAACGCGCTGTTGGCGTTTCTACGATTCGATGTTCATTAGCCATTTTAATATTCACCTTCTTTTCATTACAACTCCGTTGGAGCCAACCACCCATACGTTATCGTTTGTATATGAAAGTCCTGTTAGCCAATCGCTGACATTGCTAGGCTGGACAATCCAATTTGCTCCCCCGTCTGTCGTGTTAAGGATAATTCCTTGATTACCCACCGCCCAGCCTTGACATTCATTGGCAAAAGCCACGTCAAGCAGGTTATTTTTTGTAGGGGTATTCTGAGCGATCCAGAGCGTGCCGTCATAAGTTTTCAGCACGGTTCCGCATTTTCCCACAATCCAGCCTTGTTTTGCATTTACAAACGTCACTGCATTAAGGTTGCGGATTGTGCCGCTTTTTTGGGTTTTCCAGATAATTCCTCCGTCATTGGTATGCAGGATTGTGCCGTTTTTACCAATTATCCAACCATCTCTGGAATTCACAAAGGTAACTCCTGCCAGTTCCTTATTGGTAGGGCTTACTTGCTTTTTCCAGATAACTCCTCCGTTGTTTGTGTAAAGGATTGTTCCTTCATCCCCAACTACCCAACCTTCGTATTTATCAAGAAAAAATACACATCGCAAAGCATTTCCTGTGATGCTGAATTGGCATTTCCAATTCTGCCCGCTATCGCTCGTATGGAATATAATGCCTTTTTTCAAAATGCCGTCAGTACTTCCAACAGCCCAACCCTCATCTTTGTTGATAAAGAAAATATCTTTTAAGTTGCAGGCTATATTATCTGCTTGATTTGTCCACGTTTTTCCACCATCTTTTGTATAAACGATCTTGCTTCTACGTTCAGTATTTATAATCGCCCATCCCATAAGGTCGTCAACGAAGCATACCTTAAAAAAATCCATCTTTAGATCACTTTGTATAGGCAACCACTGGCTTTCTTCCGGGTATTTTACGTGTGCTGATGGCAGTCGCAAATTCATTGTAGGTATTAGCGTCCACAAGGTTTTCCCTGATGGGTTGCTTGTTTCTAGTTTATCTTTTTCAGAATCCATCTGGTTGTTAAAAATTAATGATACGTTTGAGAGTTCCAGCACATCTACTGGAAGCGTACCAGCATTTATTATTTTTCTTTCCATAGCGACTATTTGTTTATACTCATTGGAATTGAATAGTGAAGTCTGACATAAATTAAGGCTTAGAAAAGTAATAATGATACCTGTTGTTGCTGACAGGCTCCAGGGTAGCCATGGTGTTCGGGGTATTGGCTGAATCTTAATTCGGGATACTGCCTCTACAATGCGTAATGTAAAGCCTGCGGGCAATCTTTGATGCTCAAACGTCGTCGTTATCATTGTTAGCATCTCTTCTTTTAGTCTGGATTTAGCTCTTTTAAGCCGGTGAGAGATGTTATCAGCAGACGTGCCGAGAAATCTCGCAATTTCCCTGTTATCCATTCCACCGAGATAACGGAGTGTTAGTACCTGACGATGGATCTCGGGGAGAGCGTTCAGGGCTTCATTAAGCTTTTCTGAGATAGATTCGTATTCTAAGCCTTTGCGATACGAGTCCAGCGAAGGTTGGTATATGATTGATGGATTCTGATCTTCGACAAATTCACAATCCGGGCGTCTGGCTTGCGTTCTAATGCGATCTTTGCACAAGTTGGACGTGATGGCGTAAAGCCATGCGAGGAAATTCTCCCAACGTTTCAAGCTGTTTAGCTTTTGATAAGCTTTGATAAATACTTCCTGTGTCACGTCTTCGGCATCATGGAAGTTGCGGAGTTTTGAATAAGCAAGGGCGTAGACACCCTCTTTATACTTATCTACCAATAAGCCAAATGCCGCTGAATCTCCATTGAGGCATTTATTTATGATATATCCGTCTTCTGTTCGCATTTTACTTGCCCTGTGCTGGTACAAACTTCACCTGTTCGGGCTGAGGAGATGTTTGAATCTCCTGGGGAACAGGAGGAGTTTTTCCAGCACACGAAATAAACAAGAATATAATTGCTGTCAGACTGATTATTAGTACACAAAAGGGCAAACTCATCTTTTGATCCATTTCCTTTTTCCTCCTTATGATATAATTTTTGAGTCGTCGTATATTATGACGCCGTAGACAGCTAAAAAAAGACAAAAAGTGCAAATTTTTGAAAGATTCGCTCATTTCGTAGTGACAGGCTTGAAACCTGTTACTACATTTCTAAACACTATTTCTTTGTGTCTTTGTGTTTAAATATTAGACAATTATAAGTTCAGGTTGGTTCAAAATTTGTGAAAGGTCAAAATGGGAATGAATTATAATAGCTATTTAATTGACTACTCTCATCCTCTTGGATGGAATTTGCTGTGAATCTGCTTCAATCTTTCGCTGTTTACGTGGGTGTATATCTGCGTGGTTGATATGCTGGCGTGACCAAGCATCTCCTGAAGCGATCTTAGATCAGCCCCATGCTCAAGCATATGCGTAGCGAAGCAATGGCGAAGGGTATGAGGAGAGATTTTTTTATTTATGCCCGCTGATTTTGCAATTTCCTGTACAATTCGTCTTACGCCGTCTCTGGTCAGCTTTTCACCCTTATAATTGACGAGTAGACAATCATCTTTTGGGTTTAATAGTGGTCTTCCAGAATCAAGGTACTTTTTCACTGCTTCCAGTGCCATCGAACCGACAGGAATAACCCTTTCTTTATTTCCCTTTCCTACACAGCGTATATACCCGATCTCAGGATTAACGTCGTTTATCCGCAAATCTACCAGTTCCGAGACCCTGAGACCACACGCATACATAATCTCAAGGAGTGCTTTGTCTCTCAGTCCCAGAGGTTTTGAGGTATCGGGATAGTTAATAAGCGACTCCATCTCTGCAATGCTTAGAATAGTCGGAAGCTTACTCCACGAACGTAATGGCTCTATTAATGCGGTAGGATTCTCGCCGATATACCTTTCTGCAATCAGGAACTTGTAGAATGTCCTAAGCGAGTCCATCTTTCGATCAAGTGAGCTTGAGGCTAATTTCAGATCATTCAGATGTGATAGATACCCCGTTATGTCCTCGTGTCTGACTTCCAGCAGGGACGATCCTGTATTATTTTCGATGAATTTAGCAAAAGCAAGCAAATCACGCCTATAGGAATTAATAGTATTGGACGATAACCCTCTTTCTACGAGAAGAAAATCAGTAAACTGCCCTATCAGTGTCTCAAATTTTTTCTTCATTTCGTTACCTTAGCTAAGGCTTCTCGTTGGCTCGTGCCGGGAGAGTATTAAACGTAGTCGGCTTTAAAGTAACCTCGTTAGCGGGAGTTACGTCAATAGCAGGAGAATTTGATCGTTCCATAACAACTTGACCTGCCTTTGGGATTACGATCTCCAGAACCCCGTTCGTGAAAGACGACTTTATTTTGTTTGTATCAAGTCCAGCGGGCAACTCCATAACCTTGCAGAAACTTCCTTGAGACCTCTGGTATCTGTATGCTTCATTTCCAACGTATTCTCGTTCCCTTCTGACTTCGCTTCCAATCGCCAGTAAATTGCCAGATACCGATACCTTTACGTCACCCTTTTCAAACTCCGGTATATGAGACTGAATGACAAGATCATCGCCTCTATAAAACGTGCTGAATTGCGGAGTTGATACGCCAGAGGATATGAGAGAAAAACGCTCTTCAAGTGAATGAAAAGAAGCTGATTCAAACATCTTATCAAGCAGACGATTAACCTCATCTTTGACACTCAGAAGCTCGTTAAAGTCCTTCCATTTCACAATAGACATTACAATCACCTCAATATAAAAAGAAATTTAAAAGAAATGTTTACTGATTAATTATATCACATTTCTGACAAAAAATTCAATATTCAACCAAAATTGCCCAAAACTGTGCAGAAAATGGTCAATTCCTGCAAAGTATTTTAACACCATCGCTTGTTGAATGTTTCAGAAAAGTTGTTAAAAAACGAGATTTCTGTTACTATATTCTCGGAGGTGAAAGCCAATGCAAGAGGACGCACATCTGGTAGAACGAGCGCTCATTGGTGATGGGCAAGCATTCCATAGTCTAATAATAAAATACTATCCCTCTTAGATCGTATCAATGATTATTGAGTGGAGTTTGGTTATTTATTCAGTACATATTATACAAGGAGAAAAACATGGAAATCGAGTGGGAAGTTATACTTAAATTGTTTCTGGCTGTGTTGTTTGGCGGGTTAATAGGATATGAGCGAGAGAGCGCACACAGACCGGCTGGACTAAGGACAAATATTATGGTTTGTCTTGGTGCCGCTTTGATCGTGCTGTTTGAAAATTTTTATCATGAGAAAAACCCGGGTACATCGGATAATTTGCGTATGGCGGCTCAGGTAGTAACCGGTATAGGTTTTTTGGGTGCTGGCACCATAATTCAAACTCGCTCTCACGTAAAGGGGCTGACTACTGCGGCGACGATCTGGGTCACGGCGGCGATTGGAATGGCTATCGGAGGAGGATTTTATTATGCCGCAGGAGCATCCATTATTTTTGCATTGTTGAGTCTCAGGCTTCTTAAAAGGCTGGAAAATCATCTGATGATTAAAAACGGCAGAATGTTTATGATATTTGGAGAAAGTAAGGGTGATTTTGCGAAAAAGTTACAGGAAGTATTTGATAAAAATAAAGTTCCCTTATGGGATATGAAAATCTCTATTGATAGTAAATATTATATGGAAGCAACTGTTCGTATACCCGGACACGTTGACGTAGATTTGCTGGTTAAAGAAGTTATGGCGATTGAAGGTGTTCAAAGAGTAACTACGGAGTTATTACTTGAGTAAATTTAAATAAAGGTGAAGCAAATGAGAGAATTCGTTAAGCCGATCCTGATAGTAAGCAAGTGCCTTGGTTTTGCGCATTGCAGATATAATGGGCTGATAATCAGCGATGAATTTGTCGAAAAGCTAAAGAATTACGTGGAGTTTAATCCCGTTTGCCCGGAACTTGAGATTGGGCTTGGTGTTCCCCGTGATCCTGTGCGAGTTGTAAAAGTGAATGGAGATATTCGACTTATTCAGCCATCAACTGGACGTGATCTAACAGATACAATGCTAAACCTTACAGAATCCTTTCTGGATTCTGTCAGCGCAGTTGATGGTTTTATATTAAAATCACGCTCACCGTCATGTGGAACTAAAGACACTAAGATATACCCGAGTGCAGAAAGCCATGCAGTGATAGATAAAGGCAGTGGATTCTTTGGAGGAGCAATTTTGTATAAGTTTCCTTACTTAGCAGTAGAAGATGAAGGACGTTTGACAAATTTCAGGATAAGGGAGCATTTTTTAACCAGAATATTTACTTTTGCAGGTTTTCGCAGAGTAGAAGCCTTAAATTCTATGAAAGATTTGGTTAAATTTCATTCTGAAAATAAGCTTTTACTAATGTCGTATAATCAGAAAGAAATGAGAGAACTCGGGAAAATAACCGCAAACAGTGGAGGAAAAAAGACTGAAGAAGTGATAAGAGATTACGAACAGCATTTATATAGAGCTTTTTATCAAGCACCAAGGTACGTTTCAAATATAAACGTCCTGATGCACGGGCTTGGTTATTTTTCGGATTCTCTCACGCATGAAGAAAAGGCTTTCTTCCTTGATTCTCTTGAAAAGTATCGGTTGGGGAAAGTGCCTTTGAGTGTACCATTGAATATCCTGCGATCACTTATAGTCAGATTTAAAGAGGAATATCTGATGTCGCAGACTTTTTTTGAGCCTTACCCGGAAGGGCTTGTAGAGATAACCGATTCCGGGAAAGGGATGGAATATAAATAGCACATAGTTCTGTCATGTGCTATTATTGTTATTGCTTTTAATACGAGCTCTTTATGCTTCCCCAGAGAGTTACCACTGCGGCAGGTTTTGCCAATTTCGGTGGAGCTAGCCCTTCCAAACTAAAATCTGCGGCACGTGCGCCAAAATTCACGAGAGTATCAGGTCCAGTTTCCGATTGTGCAATCCTGAAAAATCCACTTTCCCCCCAGCTGCCCCAACTGTTTTTACAGATGAAGTACGGGGGAGGTGTAAAACTATTTTTTCCTTTCCCTTCAGGAGGAGGATTATTATTCCATCCGATGAGGCATACCATGTGACCTCCTCTAAGAACACCCGATACATGCTGGTAAACACCACTTCTGTAGTACCCAAAATCAGAATAGACATTAAAACCAACAGGTATAGGATGAGTTAATACAGCCCCCTCCAAGGAGTCCACACCCTGGGTTAAGACAGACCAATCGACAATATGCACTAATACGGGGCAGGTGGTAATACACGGGATACTAGTGGGGGTCTCCGCGGTATTACTGTCGGCATACGGAAAGCAACTCTCTCCTGGAACACCAGTGGTCTTTAAGTATTCATAAGCCCAGTAAGGGTCGCAACCTAAACAACTATCGCACTTATTCCAACCAGGGTATTCAGCATCAGTATGACTACAGCAGGAAACGAGATCCTGTTCTGAGAGATCAATTGGGTCTACTGCTTTGCCCTTTACCCTAATCACTGGGTTATTATGTGCTATCATATCGAGAGATTCTGCTGAGGCAATAGTTCCAAACGCCCAGCAACTGCCACAGCTACCTTGATTTTTAACCGATGTGACATAGTTACCGCCATTGCTGCGCCAATCAAGACTGGTTGGCGTAGTAACCCCCATGGTGCGAGTTTTAGCTCCTTTTGATGGTTCGGTAGGAAAAATAGCTCCGAGCATCATCTTGAATTGATCATCTGGAAGCTCTGAAACAGAAGTTTCATCGGCGTCCCATTTCGCACCTTTCTCTTTAATTGCCTGCTTGATCTTTTCAAGTTCTTCCTTATCTGCATAAACAGATTGGATAAAAATACCAAAAATAAGAAATAAAACAGCTAAAATAGTAAGTGACTTTGCCCATTTCTTCATCGCTATACCTTCCCTTGCCTGCAAAGGTATCATTGTGACAATGAAATTGCCTTGCAAGATTTACCCGAAGTTAAATAATAGGAAGTGCAAATTTTTTATAACTACTAGCGCATAGTGTAAATCTTTTTATCTAAAATGTCAACGAAAAAATAGGCAGGCTTGATATTATAAAAGCATATCCAGCGATGGATGTTTCAGGTTAATTTTAACCTCTAGCCAGCTTTCATTAGCGCCCGGCGCATCAAGGTCAGGCGTAAAACCAAAGTCCAGATACAATTTTATTGCATTTAGCCTTTTGGTTTGAGTCATGAGGAAGCATCTTTCATGCCACTGTGCAAGTTTATCCAGCGTATAAGATAAAGCGGCTTTACCAAGCCCCTTGCCCTGATACGCAGGTCTTATAGCGACCCAATGTACCTGTCCGTAGTCTTTGCCTTTGAAGCGGCGGCTGTACCACGCACTGATGGTGCCAACACCAACTCCTTTGTTATTAACAATTATGAAACTGCGCCACTGCGTAGCCTGAAGATCACGACCAAACTCATGATGGAATATGTCATCTGTAATCTCAAAATATTCCTCCGCATCACGCTCAATATCTGTCCAAAGCCCTCCTTCATCCAGCAACATTGGACGGATGCTGAAACCATCGGGAAAAGATATATGCGGGATATTCAAAAGATCAGGCTTAATCATAACAACGTTATCACCAGCAGGTGTAATTTCACGAGTTGGTGTATGTGGTATCTCCTTATATCCTTGCTTTTCTCTGAACATCCAGCGTGCTGTCCAGTATGCCCTTAGCTTCCTCCGTTCACGAGTGACAACACCATAAGGGCTTATACCAAGATGCCTGCAAAAAGCGAAAGTAGCCGACGGCCACGGATGGTCAGCCCAACACCATATTGTTGCCCCACACACGTAGGGCGCATCCATACCAGCAAATTCGCTTTCTATCGCTAAAGATTGCAAATCCTCACCGAAACCGTTATTGTAAAGCCCTTCAAGCGAGGCATATCCGAATTCTGTGACGAGTATCGGCTTATCGGGATATTGTTCGTGTAGTTTTTGCAGTCCTTCACGCCAGAAACGGGTTGACTCCGATAGATCGTAACTAAGTTGACCTTCATATCCACGCCTGTCAAGGCTTGGGTAAGCATTTACACAGATAACGTCATCCTCACTGAAATTGGGATGCTGTCCCCAATGGTTGCTAACGTGGACAGCAAGGCGTGTAGGATCAAGCTCTTTAACAAATTGGATCAATTGACAGTTGCCTTCTGCAACTTCTGAACGGTATTCCTCGTTTTCATTACTTACTGACCAAAAGATTATAGAGGGATGATTAACGTCTCGCTTGATCATTTTTGCTAATTGTCGTTTAGCCGTCGCAAACTTTTTTTTGCAGTTATTTTCGCCTTCCTGATTACCGTCCCACCAATAAAGCGGTATCTCACCCATTGCTAACAGACCGATCTCGTCACAAAGGTCAAGTTCGCCCGGGTGATGCGGATAGTGACAGAGACGCACAAAATTAGCACCGGCTTCTTTCATGTCAATCAAATCACGGCGCACTATCCCAAAATCAGTTGACATATTTCGTTTTGGTGAGTCCTCGTGACGATTGAACCCGGTCAGGTAGATAGGGTTTCCGTTGAGTAAAAGCTTTCCATTTTGAACTTGTATTGTACGGAAACCAAATCGAATTACGTTTTCATCAAGTATTTGATCTATCTGACAAAGCTCAACTTTAGCGGTATAAAGCTCGGGATTATCAGGCGACCACGCTTTTACGCCTTTGACCTGGCCTATAAGTAAGACCATAGCACTTGAGCGGGCATTAATATTAATAGGTTGTGACGTGAAACTTGCCAGAATTTTCTTTTCGCTGTCTATAACGTGAAGAGTAACTTCTGCATTAATTTCTTGAGCGGTATCATTTACCAGTTCACAGCCTGCTGATATTTCTCCCCCATATTCCGAAGGTTCTGCAATGATGGTAAGGTGATCTATGTAAGTTGGCTCTATTGAAACGAATTCAACTTCGCGCAGTATACCGCCATAAGTACGCCATCCCCTTTGTATTCCCGGAACTTCACCCGGACGGCGAAAGTTATCGGCTTTTACCACAATAACGTTTTCCTCGCCAAAACGAAGCACATCTTGAATGTTAAACTCAAAGGGAAGAAAGCCATCTTGACTCTCCCCTACTTCCTTTCCATTGATCCAGACTTTGGCATGGTAATTGACCCCTTGAAATCGGATCATCACTTTTTTATCTTGCCAATCTGAAGGCACAGTAATCTTTCGCATGAACCACGCTGAACCTTCGTAAGATTCCAGACCGGGTGAACAGGTATCAAAATCGCATGGTAAGAATACCTCTCTCCAAAGGCTAAAATCATATTTGGTATCGTAATATCCGACTTTTTCACCATCTTCTGACGGATCAGGCTGGAATCTCCACAATCCGCACAGATTTATATTTTTACACAGCATCAATTGTCTCCCTCCATATTTATAATAATCAACACACCCCCGGACCCCTCTCAAGAGGGGAGTTTCAGCTAATTTCCCCTTTAGCTAAAGGGGTTCAAGGGCGGACAGGTGAAATATAGCTTAGACATTACAAGCAACCTTCTTTCTCATGTTAGGAAAAATATAACCATAAGCATGATGAGAATATAGTTGCTTTTGCC
>Ga0315274_10015599_pt1 | contig 10755 bp, 11 predicted proteins | sample YL17G02_20_MG_FD_203700 | JGI IMG/M metagenome (GOLD analysis project Ga0315274, IMG submission 203700) | Sediment microbial communities from Yellowstone Lake, YNP, Wyoming, USA - YL17G02_20 | ecosystem: Environmental > Aquatic > Freshwater > Lake > Sediment | place: USA: Wyoming | collected...
ATGATTCTGGCGCTGACGAGTCTTGCGATCTTACTTGCGCTGCTGCAGATTGCCGTCGTAAGCCCGATCACGAAGCTCACGAACCACGTAACTCACGTCGGCGCCACCGATGGACTCACCCTTCTTCCGGCGCCTGGAGGCAGAGATGAGGTCGGCGTCCTTGCCCGCGAGTTCAATCACATGGTCCGGCGCATCCAAAGCGGCAGGGCCGAGAGGGTCCGCGCCGAGGACGCCTTGCGCGAAAGCGAAGCGCGCATTCGCGCCATCATCGATAAGGCGCCCGACGGAATCATCACGATTGACGAGACAGGCCTAATCGAGACCTTCAACCCCGCGGCCGAACGCCTGTTCGGATACTCCGTCGAAGAGGCCGTCGGAAAACCCATGCGCGAATTGGCGCCTGGGTTGTACCCCAACGCCGGTGCGGACGCCCAACGTGCGCAAGGCCCCGTGCCGCCTTCAGGCATCGAGGGGCTTGCCCGGCGCAAGGATGGCTCCACCTTTCCCATCCATTGGACGGTCAGTGAGGCGCGGGCCGGCGCGCGCTCCTTGTTTACCGCAATCGTCAGGGACGTAACGGAACTGAAGCAGATGCACGAGAGCGTGTTCAGGGCTGAACATCTCGCCACGATCGGCGAGATGGGCGCCTCGCTGGCCCACGAGGTCAGGAACCCGCTGGCGGGAATCAGCGGCGCCATCCAAGTGCTGCGAGACAGCTTCCCGCTGGCGGATGAGCGCCGCGCCGTAGTCGATGAAGCACTCGAAGAAGTGACGCGGGTCGACACCATTGTCAGCCGGCTGCTGATGTTTGCGAAGATGTGGCTTCCCGCCCGCAAACCTGTGGACCTCCGGGGTCTCGCGGCCAAGGTCACCGGCGAGGCCCAAGCACGGGAACTGTGGAAGGACATACGGTTCACGTTTACGGGTGAGAGTGTGCTGGAAGCGGCCGTCGATTCTTCGTTGGTCGAACAGGTGCTGTGGAACCTGATCGAGAACGCCGCGGATGCTATCCTGCGGAAGAAGACGCAACGCAACGACGAGGGCGTCATTGAATGGGGCTTTCAGAAGACACCCCGCGGCGCTCGCGTTACGCTCCGTGACAATGGATGCGGCATGTCGCCGGAGGTGCGGCAAAAGCTTTTTCGTCCCTTCTTTACGACCAAGACATACGGCACCGGTTTGGGACTTGTCATCTGCCGGCGTATCATGGAAGCGCACGGCGGCTCTATAGAGGTTGTGTGTAAGGACGGCCAGGGCGTCGAAGTGGCGCTGGATTTTCTCACTGAGGTTTAACTTGAATGGCATCACGAATTCTTGTAGTGGACGATGAGAAACTGATTCGCTGGTCCCTTTCCGAACGACTGAGGGCCGAAGGCTATGACGTGCTCAGTGTGCCCGATGGGGCCGCCGCGGAACGGGTGCTCGGCAGCACGGAACTCGACCTGGCCCTTCTGGATCTGCGTCTGCCGGACACGGACGGGATCACGCTGCTCAAGAAGGCGCATGCCGCCATCCCGGACCTGCCGGTCATCGTCATCACGGCCTACTCGAGCGTAGATGGCGCGGTGGAGGCCATGAAGACGGGCGCCGTGGACTACGTCACGAAGCCGTTCAACATGGACGAACTGGCCATGACGGTCCGGCGTGCCATCGAGAACGCCTCGATGCGCCGAAGGTTTGCCGACCATATCAGCGATGAAAAGGCGCGCTTTGGACTTGAGAACGTAATAGGCGAAAGCGCCCGCATGGCCGAGATCAAGCGCCTCATTCGCCGCCTAGCCCGAAGTGAAACGACGACCATCCTTCTGTTGGGCGAAAGCGGCACCGGGAAGGACATGATAGCCCGTGCGATCCACTACGAGTCCAACCGGGTGGACAACCCCTTCGTGAACATCACCTGCACGGCGCTCCCGGAAACGCTGCTCGAGTCCGAACTCTTCGGCTACGAAAAAGGCGCATTCACCGACGCGCGGATCCAGAAGAAGGGCCTCTTCGAGGTGGCCACGGGAGGGACCGTTTTCCTGGATGAGATTGCCGATATGCGCCCGTCCCTTCAATCGAAACTCCTCCGCGTTCTCGAGGACAGGGCGTTCAAGCGCATCGGCGGCACCGACGACGTGACGGTGGATGTCCGCGTGATTGCCGCCACGAACCGGGACATTGACGAAGCGATGCGCAATGGGCGTTTCCGCGAAGACCTCTATTACCGCCTGAGCACGGTGCCGATCCAGATTCCGTCCTTGCGCGAGCGCCGCGATGACATCCCCCTCCTTGTAAACCACTTCCTCCGCCAATACAACTACGAGTTTCACCAAGCCTATCAGGGGTTCTCTGCGGATGCGCTAAAGAAACTCACGGCCTACTTGTGGCCCGGAAACGTCCGCGAGCTGCGAAACGTCATCGAACGCGCCGCCCTGCTGGGTTCCGGTGAGGTTATATCGGCGGACGACGTTGTCTTGGGACGCTCGACGCTTCAACGTACGCAACAAGACCCCGCTCACCTCGCCGTTCTCCCCGCGCAAGGCTGCAAGATCGAGGACATCGAGAAAGACCTGGTATGCCAGGCCCTCGAACGAACACGCGGCAACCGCACACAGGCCGCTGAGCTCCTCGGCCTCACCCGCGACCAGGTCCGCTACAAGATCGAAAAGTATCAACTCCCCCTGTAGCGTGACCCAACCCAAGCGTGTCGTGCGTCGGCTCATGTTGAGGTCCAATCCCAAATTCGGCAATCGGAGACGAACGGACTTGTCCAAGCAATGGACGGAGTGGACGGTATGGACGGAATGGACACAACCTCTCAGGTGAATCTTCTCAGTGTCCACATCGTCCACAAGGTCCATTCTGTCCACCATTTCGAAAAGCGCCTTCAATCTTGACCGCCGAATCCAGGCTCATGCGCTTTCGACTGCGCGAATTTTCACGCCGCGCCGGGGAATAATCCCCAGATGGCTCGAAATCCCGGGGCTTCTCTGAATTCGGAAATATGACTTAAATCATTTTGGATCAACCTATTATGCGTACGGCTGACCAAGTGGCTAGGGTTGGCGCGTGAATTGCTTCTCAAGACCGGGCCAGACATGGGGAACATGAGAGTAAAGGTAGCGCTGGAACGAAACGATAGGGAGAAGGAGCCTCGCATGAATCCGCGACTTACGGACGAAAGTGGCCTGACCCTCCTGGAGTTGATGCTGGCTGCGGGAGTCCTGGCGCTGGCGTTGGCCTTTCTGTTCGGGTCGCTCATCACTATCTCCTTAGCAAGTGGGTTGTCGGAGAACCGGGCTTCTGCCGTCACCCACCTGTCCAGCGTCCTCGAGGAGATCCGTGGCCTCAGCTACAACGAGATGCTCGCATATGAGCCGCCGGAATTTGACAATCTCGCGCCGACCGAGGCCATCACCGTCGAGTGTTTCAAGGACGACGGCACTTCATTGGAGCTGCCCATCGACCCCGACACTTTGACGAACCCTTTGCCCAATCCATTGCAGGTGCGATGCACCGTCGCATGGAATGACCCGCGAGGACACGCTTTGCAGATGCGCGCCTCGCAGTTGATCTACCGATGAGGAACCCTGTGCCGACTCATTTTGGATTTTGGATTTTGGATTTTGGATTTTGGGTCGCCAAGATCCAGCCCGCACTCGCATGTGTATTCGGCGTAAGAGCGTCCGCCTGTTGCGGGAACGCGCTACGAGGTTCGTTCTCGGGGCAATCTTGTGAGACGACAGACCCGTGGCGTTACGACGTCGACTATGCTCGCGCGGATCTTCGTGGCGTTCCTTCGATGGTTACATGCGCCTGCGGCGACAAATCCAAAATCCAAAATCCAAAATCCAAAATCGAATTCCTCCCACGCCCCAAGCGCTTGACAACGAGTGGCTTCTCCGCAATCGCCGGCATGTCGCTGGTCGAGGTGATGGTCGTCATGACGATCTTGACTCTCGTCATGGCCGTCCTGTTCAGCCTATCGACGAGCATGGGCGATACGGCACGCGTGCAGGGCGCGAAGATAACGTCGAGCGATCAAGCTCGCAGGGGCATGATATATACCACGCGCGACCTGCGGCAGGCCGCCAACTCCACGATCTCGGCCCTTCCCGCGGCGGCCATCTCGTACAGGGTAGCCGTGGATCTCGATGGAAACGGGTCGGCGGTTGACGTCGGCGCGAACATTGAGCTTAGCGGCGTTCACCAGATCGAAAGGGACCTGACTGACGCGAACGGGGACGGGATCACCAGCACTCAACTTGTATTGGAGATGGGCGGGGCGGTCCAGGTGCTTGCGAACGATTTGGCCGAAGATGAAGACACGAACGGAAACGGCGTTCTGGATACCGGCGAAGACCGCAACCTCAATGGCCGGCTTGACCGCGGCGTCTGGTTTGAACGCGAGGGCAGTGCAGTCCGAGTCACAATTCAGGCCGAAGGCCATTCGCGGCAAGGGCACCTGATCCAGAGCAGCCTCACCCAAACCGTGTTCCCGAGGAACTAATTATGTACGCTTCAACGCAGATAGACACGCAGAGTCATTTTAGATTTTGGATTTTAGATTTTGGATTTTGGACCGCCCAGGTTCAGCTTGCACTTGCGCAAGTCGTTCACAGTACACTGTACGTTGTTCGGAGTGTCACTTCAAGAGTTGGGTGGACTTGCCCCAACGGATCCGTAATCCAAAATCCAAAATCCAAAATCCAAAATCACCCCACTCCCCGTTTCGCCTCCTCGCATGAAGAAGGTATGGCATTGGTTGTGGCGATGACTTTCATCTCATTGGCTCTGATCGTGCTGGGGATCGTGGCTCTACGTGTCGTCAACCAGAGCCGCCAAGTGGACCACTACGCGGACTACGAGAATTGCATGTTCGGCGTCGAATCCGCGTTCTCACAGAGCCTCGCTTCGCTTGAAAGCGGAGAGGACGGCATGATCGGCGTCGATCCGGACGTTGTCGGCGAGGCGGCCGCGGAGATCCCGAACTTTGACAGCGAGGGCGTGGCGCCGGTTCAACTCGACACGATGCCGAACGTCGACTACATGACCTACGTGCGCAACTGGGGGACCGATGGTTTAGACAACAACGGCGACGGAAACATTGACGAAACACAGGAGCAGTGGCACTTCGGCTTCTATGCGTCCGCTCGAGATAACGGGACCGTGCGCCGAGCCGAGCGCGTGATGCGGGCCACGGACGTGAACGTGTGGAGGAACGCGATATTCGCGGGCGCCGGTCAGGCCGGCGGCCTCGTGAACGGAAACACGAGCATCCACGGTTCGGTTCACCTGCTCGGCGAGAACTTGGTCACCGGCACCGAGGCCATTACGGCTCTCGACCTCAGCGGCACAAGCCTTATTCACAACAACTACAACGGCATGCCCGCCGACCTGCTGTCGCGGGTCCCGGCGCTGCCCACGCGCACTTTCAATGAAGAAACCGTAAGCACGTTGAACGCCGTTCTGCGAGTCAAACACGGGCTTGTCGGAACGTCGGGCAACTCGGAAATCGGCGAACCCGACCTCGCGGGAAATGCCGTCAAGGAGACGATGGACGCCACCTACGTGAGTGACGGTTGGACGGGTACATCCACGGTCGACGACGGCGGGCGCGGCGATCCCACGCAGGTATACAGCGATAACGGCTGGGACGCGCGCTACGACCTCGGCGACCGCGTTTCGATGCCGATGCTTTCAGACGACTGGCGGAGCCCAACGACCGGGGCCAAGGTGTGGGACAGCGCACGCGGAGCCTATTACACGCATGAGCATTATTTCGACGAGGTGCTCGTCGCCGATCCCGTTAACAAGACGGATGGGATCTACAGCGGCGACATCACAATCCGCGCCAATCAGAACTTCTACTACAACGCCTCGCGGCCGTCGGACACGAATCCCGCCCACCGCCTCCCCACGGATGACTACATCCTGTTCGATGCTGCATCCAACGTTATGGAAGTGAACGGGCATCTTTCGATCAACGGCAGCCTGACGATCTCGCGCGGCACCGGGGGTGATAAGACCATTTACTACAAAGGCCGCGCGGCAATTCTCGTGCACGGCAACGTCACACTCGATACCGATCTGCTCAGCATCAACGCCGATGGAAGTGCAGCCAACAGTTTCCCGGTCAACAGCTTCTTCGGGATCATGGCCTCCGGCGACATGACGGTTGGAGCGATTTCTCAATTGTCCCTGGTGGGCGCTTTCTACGCTCAAGGGCGCATGATCTGCTCGAAACAGACCAATGTCCTCGGCACGTTCGTGTCGAACTACTTTGACATGGGCACGAACGTACCCGCCATATTCCAGGTGCCTTCGCTGGCGGACAATCTTCCACAGGGCATGGCAGGGGCCTATCCCATCCTTTCGTTTCAACACGTATCCTGGAGAGAGCTGGGGGTATGAAGCTGGATGTCGTGAAGTCCACCCTCCGTGAGGTGTGGTACCTTGTCGCCCTGCTCGCGGCGGTCATGGCCGCGGCGCTCTACATGTTCCTCACGCAGAAGCCTGCCTTCCGCGGAGAGGAACTGCTTGTCTCCCCCGCGGCAACCGAGGCAAAGGGCCAGGATGGGACGGCCGCGATCCCTGAACCACGAGCCCCGCGCCCCACTGAACAGGACAAGGCGCGCGAAGTGATCGCGGCGCATCAAGAGAGGCTCGATGAGGATCCGAAAGATCCCGATGCGCCGGCCCTTTTGAATGCCATGGCGAATCTCTCCAGGCAAAAACTCGAGGACTACAAAGAAGCGGCGCAATACTACGAACTGCTCATCGCGGACTACCCTGACTGGGAGGGCATTGCCAAGGTTTACCCGCAACTCGCCACCTGCTACGAGCGCCTGGGCGACGTCAAGAGCATGCAAGACGTGTACAGGCGCATGATGCAGAAGTTCCCGCCCGACTCGCAGGAATACCTCTACGCTGAGAGCGAACTCGGTCTATAGCCGCTCCTTCTCCCCGCTCGTGCTTCGGCGTTTCCCATAGGAAAAATTGGGACGCTTCCCTATTTCCGGCGGTTCTATCGACGCCACCGTGGAGGCCGGAAATAGGGAAGCGTCCCATTTTTCCCTTGCCCAGGCATGGGATCGCATTCGCAATGTGTCCATCGATTGACATAATATCACTCGATATCTCCCTCAAAGCGGCGGATGCGAGGGACACGCGCGGGAACGGAGCCTCACATGACGACCTCAAAGAAATCCTGCAAATATGACTCGCTTCACATGGGCCGATCGTCAATCGATCTGTACAGCAACGACGTTGGCGCACCGTTCGTGAATATCAAGAGCTTCGCGGCGTACGTTGGCGGCTCGCCTACGAATATCAGCGTCGGCATGCGCCGCCTCGGCGCCAAACCCGCGCTTCTCACGGCGTTTGGTGAAGACCCGGTGGGCGATTTCCTGCTACATTTCCTGCAAGAGGAAGGCGTCGAGACGCGCTACATACTCCGTAAGCCAGGACACCGCACAAGCGCCGTTGTACTCGGCATCGAACCGCCAAACAAGTTTCCGCTCGTCTACTATCGCGACAACTGCGCCGACATCGAGTTGACCATCGACGACGTGCTCGCGGCGCCGGTCGCGGAGAGCCGCATCCTGCAGTTCGCCGGCACGAATCTCAGCCGCGAGCCCAGCCGGAGCGCCACGATGTTCGCGGCGGAGTTCGCACGACAGGCGGGGACGGAGGTCGTCTTCGACGTGGACTTCCGCCCCGATCAGTGGCACGACCCGCGCGCATTCGGCGTTTCCTCGCGAGCCGTGATACGCCTGGCCGACATCGTCATCGGCACGGAAGACGAGCTAAACGCGGCCATGCTCACCGATCCCGCGCAGATCAGCCTCACGCACTCGCAGGTCTCCGATACGAAGGTTGGCGGCGACGTCGATGCCGCCGTTGACGCGATCCTCCAACTCGGGCCCAAGGCCGTGATTCAGAAACGGGGCGAAGAAGGCGCGCGAGTCCACCTGCTGGAAGACGGCACGCGGAAAATTATCGACGTGCCGGGATTTCCCGTGAAGGTCTACAACATCCTTGGCGCGGGCGACGCCTTCGGCGCCGGTTTCCTGTTCGGATACGTGAACGGGCGCGGCTGGTACGAATCCGCCCGCCTCGGCAACGCGTGCGGCGCGATCGTCGTCACCAAACACGGCTGCGCCAACTTCATGCCCACCTACGAAGAGCTGATGGAATTCGTCGCACCCTACGGGGGACTATAGCCGCACGACGCATTGAGCCGGTGTATACTGGGACGGGACGCAGTTGGGAAGAACGGGGAAGCACGCGATGTCTCTGCGTATCCCAACAACTCGAAGAGGTCCTATCATCGCGATAGGGTGTCTCGTTGCGGTGACGCTTGGGATACTACTCGTCTGGCAGCTTCAGGCCAGTCGGATGGAACGCGATTTTCGCGAGGCCATCCGCGCGCGACGGCTCAATGGGCTGCCGGTGGATCTGCGGGAAAAGGTCTGGACCGATGCCGACCTATCGACTGTCCGCGTCATCCGGCTCGACCAGTCCTATGGAAAAGAGCGCTCCCTTCTGCGCCTGATGCACACCGCCGGCGAAAACACAATCAACGAGCGGCAGTTCTCCTATCAGGGAATGATCACGGACGCAGCGACGGGGATAAGGCACGTCTTCGGATATAGACGCGACGCGCGAGGCGGCTGGCAATATGTCAGCATCCATCTCGACTCAATCCAGCAGCACATCCAGCAGCGCACGAATCAAGAGCAGATACGCTGAGGACAGCAGCGTTGGCGATGTGAGGTGGTTTCACGAAGCGCCACTGAACGAAGCGGAACTAACCCATCCGAGAACGCGTGCCGCGCCAAATCCGGCCGGTGCTTAGGAGTGCAGCGCATCAAGGACGGCTTTGGGATTCTTGGCCGCAACTCTCAACAGGGCTCTCGCCGGACCCTCGGGATTCCTGCGTCCCTGTTCCCAGTTCTGTAGCGTCCGAGAACTCACCCCGATCATCCTGGCGAATTCGGCCTGCGACACTTGTAGTTTCTCCCGAACCGCCTTGATCTCAGGGGGGATGATCTTGAAGACCCGGCTTGGCTTCTTCCGTCCGGCCTTGATCTCGCCTGCTTCTTTGATACTAGCGACAAGCTTCCCAAAATCGCTGTCTTTCATTGTAGCCACTCCTTCACTAGACGCCTCAAGATTGTGAGCTGCTCATTGGTCAGGTCCTCTTGTGCAGATTTCTTGTATGCGAGCAACATGTAGATCGTATCGGGCTGGTCCCAATAGTAGATTACGCGAAGACCGCCACGTTTTCCCTCACCGGGAAGGTTCCAACGAACCTTGCGGAGTCCTCCGCTGTGCTGAATCACCTCGCCCATTTCCGGACGAAGCAACAAAGCCGTCTGGAGCCGCCTATAGCCCTCATCCGGCAAGAGGCTCTTGATGTCTTTCGTTAACAAAGACGTTTCGATGAACAACACACGCTTAGTATACGCCAATGGCGCATATTCTCCAAATGTGTCTTAGACAGCCCCGCTTGCCAGATCGTTCTCGCGTGGATTGCGCTCTTGTAGCGGCGAGAAGTGAGACGTGGTAGAATTACTGTTGGACGTGAAGCAGCAACAGGATTACTGGAGCAGGTAAGATGAGTCTTGAAAGCACGTGGCGCCAGTTACAGACTTTGCCTCCGGAAAAGCAGCAGGAAGTGGGCGACTTCGTTGAATTCCTCAGCGAGAGGCAGCACTGTAGTCAAGGGGCACCCAAGGCCGCGCAGAAGTCGTTCACGGACGGACCCTACTTCGGCATGTGGCGCGACAGGGAGGAAATGAAAGATAGCGCGGAGTGGGTACGTCAGTTGCGCGAAAAGGAGTGGAGCTCTTAGCGGCGGGCAATAAGACGTGATAGAATCACGGTTGGTTGTGAAGCGGCGACAGACTTCGTGGAGAAGAAAGAATGGTTCTGAAGGCCACTGTGCACAAAGCGGTAGGAGGATCTGACATATCCGGTGCATTATGATATAGTGATTCTGTTACAGGAACCGGAAAGCGGGGACCCGTAGGCGCTATCCGCGCCGTAGGATGATCGCCTGTAGGAGACCGCGCAAGCCAGCAATGACAACGCCTAGAGGAGGGTAGGTCGGCCCCGACATCTGAGGAGGGGAGTAATGTCCCAAGCGAAATACCCCGTTGATTTTGCGGAAGTCTTTGGCCCGGACAAATGGGCAGCTGCAAAAACAGTAGCTCAGGTCAGGCTAGGCTGCATGTATTGGGAGGGAGACGGGTTTCCAAAGGATCACGCTCAGGCGGCGAAATGCTTTCGTAAGGCCGCTGAACAGGGAAATGCCGCGGCGCAAGCTGCGTTGGGTTACATCTACGACCAAGGAGACGGGGTTCCAAAGGATTACGCTGAGGCGGCGAAGTGGTGTCGCAAAGCCGCTGAACAGGGAAATGCTGTAGCTCAACTCCGCTTGGGCTGCATGTACTTTGCGGGAGACGGGGTTCCAAAGGATTCCGCTGAGGCGGCGAAGTGGCTCCGCAAGGCCGCTGAGCAAGGGCATCCAGGGGCTCAGGACCTGTTGGGCGGCATGTACACCCGTGGAGATGGGGTTCCAAAGGACGACGCTGTGGCGGCGGAATGGTTTCGCAAGGCCGCTCAGCAGGGCAGTGCAGAGGGTCAATATCACCTGGGCTGCATGTACTTCTATGGTGGCGGGATACCCAGGGACAATCTACTGGCACATGCGTGGCTTAACCTCGCCGGTCAGACACTAGAAGAGGCAAGAACGTTCCGAGACAG
>Ga0315274_10015600_pt1 | contig 10755 bp, 6 predicted proteins | sample YL17G02_20_MG_FD_203700 | JGI IMG/M metagenome (GOLD analysis project Ga0315274, IMG submission 203700) | Sediment microbial communities from Yellowstone Lake, YNP, Wyoming, USA - YL17G02_20 | ecosystem: Environmental > Aquatic > Freshwater > Lake > Sediment | place: USA: Wyoming | collected...
GGCCACCACTCGCCGATCGCGCCCGTAATGGCAATCAGAAGCCGAGTGATGGCCGGCAGCGTTTGCTCGAGATCGGCGTACACGCCCGTGATCTTGGGAATCACGACGGTGAGGAGAATGGCGATGACTACGGTCCCCGCCAGAACCATCACGGCGGGATAGGCCAACGACGAGAGGACCTTGCCTTTCAGTTCCTCCTCCGCCTCGGAGAAATCGGCGAGGCGCTGGAGCACCTCGTCGAGCATGCCTCCCGCCTCGCCCGCGCGCACCATGGCCACGTTCAGGGGGGAGAAGGCTCTGGGATGACGCTGCAAGGCTTGGGCCAGCGTGTCGCCTCCCTGAACGTTCTTGCTGATGTCGGCAATGATGTCGTGGAGCGTGCCGGGCCGGGTCTGCGCGAGAATGATGGACAGGGCTTTGACCAAGGGAACGCCCGCGCCGACGAGGTCGGCGAGCTGACGGTTGAAACTCACGAGGTCCGACGGACTGACCCTGCCGCGCCGAAGGGACAAGCCAAAGGCGCCGGGCTTGGGCGTGACGTCCTCGATCTTGATCGGGAAATACCCCATTGTCTGCAAGCGGGAGATCACGGCTTGACGGTCGTCCACCTCCAGGGTCCCCTCGATCCTCTCGCCCTTGCGATCCCGCGCGATGTAAGTGAATCTGCCCATGTCGCTCCGCCGTCTTCTCCATTCTCACCGACCTTGTCGGCCCGACCCCGTCGGCCCGACCCCGTCGGCCATGTCCCGGCGCAGCCGCTATTGGAGGGCGGCGGGGGGTTCCACGGCAAGCCCGAGCCCGTCGGCGTTCGGCTCGAACTCGGGAGCGTCCTCTTCCATCGTCGTGCGCAGCACCTCTTCGATCGAGGTCCGGCCGTCTTTGATCTTGTTCCAGCCGTCGTGGCGCAATGGATTCATACCATGGCGGACGGCGTCGCGCTTGAGTTCCGCATGGCTCGCGCCTTCAACGATGAGACGGCGGAAGGACTCGGTTATGCGCGCCATCTCGTAGATCGCCGTCCGCCCGCGATAGCCGGTGTAGCGACACGATTCGCAACCCCTTGACCCGAAAATCTCCAAGCCCTCCACGGACTCCTGGCCCATGCTCACTTTCCGGATGAGGTCGCTGGCGGGATCAACCGGCGCCTTGCAGTGGGCGCAAAGCAGGCGCACGAGGCGCTGAGCGATCAGTCCTTCGAGAGACGACGAGATCAGAAAGGGCTCGATCTCCATGTCCAGGAGTCGCGTCACGGCGCCGACCGCGTCGTTCGTGTGGAGCGTGCTGAAAACCAAGTGTCCCGTCAATGCTTCCTGAATGGCGATCTGGGCCGTCTCACCGTCGCGGATCTCGCCGACCAGCAGCACGTCCGGGTCCTGTCGCAAAATGGCGCGCAAGCAACGGGCGAAGGTCAGCCCGATTGCCGGGTTGATCTCGATCTGCGTCACCCCGTGCATGCGGTATTCAATCGGCTCCTCGGTCGTGATGAGTTTCCTCTCGACGGTGTTGATCTCCGTGAGCGCCGCGTAGAGGGTCGTCGATTTCCCCGAACCCGTGGGGCCGGTGACCAAGATGATGCCGTGGGGGCGGCTGATCATGGAACGCAGGACGGCAAGGTGGTGGTCGTCGAAGCCGAGGCGCTCGAGGTTGATGAACGTCTCATCGCGGGTCAGGATTCGGATCGCCACGCTTTCGCCCGACGGCGTGGGCACGGTGGAGACGCGCATGTCGAAATCCTGTTTGCCCATCTTGACCTTGATCTTCCCGTCCAGCGGCATGCGGCGTTCGGCGATGTTCATGTCCGCCAGAATCTTGATGCGCGAGATGATGGCGGACTGGAAGCGCTTGATGTTGGGAGGAACGGGCGTTTCGTAAAGCACGCCGTCGACGCGGTAGCGGATGCGCAGATCGTTCTCCATCGGCTCGACGTGAATGTCGGTGGCCCGGTCGGCAACGGCTTCCATCATGATCTGATTCACGAAGCGGATGATCGAGGCGTCCTCGGCCATTGTCTCAATGTCCTCGACTTCGCGGACCTCGATGTCGACCCTCTGTCCCCCTTCGTCGATCAACTCCTGCACGGTGTCCGCGCCGATGCCGTAGTATTTCTTGATCGCGTCAGCAATGTCCTGCTGGGGAGAAACCACCGGCTCGATCTCCGTCCGCAGGTTGAGCCGCAGATCGTCGAGCAAGTGCACGTTGCGGGGCTGGCTCGTCGCGATCTCGATCATGGCGACCCCGTCGGCCGCCTCGGACGCGACGCCCACGGGGATGACGTGGTAGTGGGTCGCCAGGCGGGCCGGAACGCGCGCGATGGTCTCGGGGGCAATCTCGATTTCGCGAAGCCGCATGAAGCGCAGACCCAGCAGCCGCGCCAGGGCTTGCAGGATGTTCTCCGGCGAGATCAAACCCATCTTCGGCAACAGCGCCTCAAGGTCCTCGCCCGATCTGTGATGCTCCATGAGGGCCCGGTCCAGCTCGTCCGGATCAATCAGCCGCATCTCGATCAGGATCCGGCCCAGCTCCACGTTCTCATCGCGATCCATCATCATCTCTTCGCCTCGCCAACCCCGTCGGCCTTCTCCCAGCAGGGCGCACTTCGGCCCCCCCGGAGTTATAACTTCCCGGGTAAACAGGCGCAAGAAACGCGCCACATAGCCCTCCTTCTTGGCGGGGGGGCAAGCCTCCCCTGGGCATCAGCTCCCCCCGTCCCAGAAGCCGGAACGTGGGACTGCAAACGACTGAGAACAAAGGGGATAGATCTAGAGGCGTTTCCTCTCGCCCTTGCCGAATGCTCCTGCGGGCCCCCTCCCTCCTCCCGGTGCACGAGGGCTCCTCCCGGTGCACGAGGGCCAACCGTGATCTTCCTCATCTCCTGATTGCGAAATCGCGGTTGTCCCCGAGCTCCTGCGTCATCGTTCCCGGAGAGCGTCGGAGCTCGGAGTCGTTCCTCCTGATGGGACCCCGACGTTCTCCCCCTGGTCCTCTCTCAGAACATCCGGCTGAATGTCGTCATCCGTTCCTTCCAGTCCGTCTTTCCCAACCGAGAGCAGATCGTAGTCCGCCCCGTCCGTCCCAGGGCATCGGTAGATGAACTCCCGTTTCCACCCGTCCAAGGGGAGGGCTTTCATGTACCTCCGCCAGTTCTGCCCGGGAACGCCGGACGGGCGAACACAAAGCGCTCGGAGCCCCTGTTCGGTGGCGGGGAACTCGCCCACTTCCATTTCGTAGAGATCGAGGGCGGACTCGAGGATCTTCATCTGCTCCTTTGTGGTCGAGACCTTGGCGCTCCCCAGTCTCCCGGTCAGTCTCGGCCCCACGACCGCCGCCATGATGCCGATGATGAGAACAACCATCATGATCTCGATGAAGGTGAATCCTTTGCGTTTCGGGGAGAAGCGCATCGCCGCCTGACTCAGATTCCCCGCGCGGACTCTCGCGTTCCTGCTTGCGCTCAGAGACATGGCCGGGACCTCCTTCCTCCTGTCCTTGGATTGCGCCCGTGGGTTGCGCCGGGGCGAGGACGTTCGGGAAGCCCCTCCCGTCCCGCCGCGCGGCGGGCGCCCTCGCGCACGCCGTCTCTTCCCTGCGCCAAGGCAGGAACTGTGCCCGCGCCCTCCAGGATTTCTTCCTCTCTCGGCGCGCGGTTTTCGCGACGGGGCCAAACCGACCGTTGATTGCTGAAAAAGGGGGCGGATAGTCGCTGGTGGCTGGCGCGTCCCGATGGATTGTAAGGGCCTTTGCGCAGAATGCACTCGAGAGAGACGCGCGAAACCGGTTGGGTTTTCCCGGCTCCGCGAGCAGCGGAATCCCAATTGCGAAGACCGGACCGCTCATTGCCGTCTGATGGGGGCCCAGGAATTCTCAGAAGGCCGGCGGGAACGGATCCGTGATCTCAGAGGACCCAGGCGAGGGCGTCTCGGCCACAGGGAAATGCAGGAAATCCCGTCTTCATGTTTGTGGCACAGCCGCCCCCGGCTGTGATTCATCCAGACGTCCGGGAATTCCTGGACGGGGGCTCGGCAATGAACGGCGGATGTGGACACGGGATCGCGATTGTGGTAGATCCGCTTCACTCTGGCCGACCGGGGCGGTTCAACCCCGCTGTAAGACCCGTCCCGGCGCCGACTCGAAGGAGGGCATAGAAGAATGAGCGCAAGCGAAATCAAGCAGGACGTGCGGATTGGGACGCTGGTCAGCGCCGGACCCAAGGCCGCCGATTACATTCGGCAGATTCTTCCCCACGGGTTCGAGAGTTTTTCTTTGACGTTCTGGCAGACGCTGGGCGGTGCGAACCTGAAGAAACTCGCCGAGGAAGTGCGCGAGGCATTAGGCGACTCCGGCGCGGTGATCAGCTCGGTGGCTATCTTCGGCAATCCCCTGGAAACGCAGCCCAGCGACCTGGAGACGGCCCAGGGCTGGCGCAAGCTGATCGACAACGTTCATCTCTTCGGCGCCGACGTCGTCGCGGGCTTCGCCGGCCGCCTCCGCGACCAGTCGATCGACAGATCCATGCCCCGATTCAAGAAGGTCTTCGAGCCCCTCGCCAAGCGCGCGGCGGACAAGGGCGTGCGTCTAGCCTTCGAGAACTGCGACATGGGCGGCGATTGGCATCGCGGCGACTGGAATATCGCCCACAATCCGACGGCGTGGCAGATGATGCTCGACGCCGTGCCGACGGACAACATCGGCCTGGAGTGGGAGCCGTGCCACCAGATGGTGAGCCTCATCGACCCGATGCCGCAGTTGCGGAAATGGGTCGGCCGGATCTTCCACATTCACGGCAAGGACTGCACGATCAAATGGGACATCGTGCGCGAACACGGCGTACACGGTCCCCATCAGTTCGCCTGGCACCGCACGCCGGGCTTCGGAGACTCGAACTGGACCGACATCATCAGCGAACTGCACGCCGGCGGTTTCAAGGGGTCAATCGATATCGAAGGGTGGCACGATCCGGTTTACCGCGGCGACCTGGAAATGACGGGACAAGTCCACGGCTTGAACTACCTCAAGCGCTGCCGTGGCGGCGATACCGTCCCCAATCCGGCGGTGTGACGCTCGCGCGGCGCGACGGCGTCGTCACTCTTCGATCCCCGGCCGCGCCGCAACGCCTTTTTGGTAGTAGTGTCTGACCTCGCGCATCTCGGTCACGAGGTCGGCGCGGTCGATCACGCGCGGGTCGGCGCGCCTGCCGGTGATGACGAGTTCGACCTCCTCGGGTTTGTCATCAATAAAGCCGAGAAGGTCCTCCGCTGAGAACAGACCGAAGTGGATCGCCACGTTCGCCTCGTCGAGGATAATGACCTCGTAGTCTCCCGACCGCATCGCCTGGCGGGCCTGGGCGAGACCTTCCTGGGCAAGACGAACGTCCTCAGGCTCCGGCCTGCCGCGGATGAACGAACCGCGCCCGTGACGGACGACGGTGATTCTGTTGGAGAGACTCTCGAGCGCCGCGAGTTCGCTCGAGGCGGCGCCTTTGGCGAACTGAGCGATATAGACCCGAAGTCCCGCGCCGGCGGCGCGCACCGACAGACCGATGGCCGCGGTGGTTTTCCCTTTGCCGTCCCCCGTGTAGACCTGTACGTAGCCGCGCATCTACTCACCTCCGGCGCCGCGCCCAAACGTCGCCGCGCGCCTCTGTTGCGCCAGTTCCCCTTACGGTCTCCTACCGAATCCCCCCAAGGGGAGCGGCGATGAGAAGGCCGGTGGTTTCGGCGCCATCGTCCAGGCCGACGCCAACCGCTGCGTCCTCCTGCCCGCCCGCAGGCGGAAGTGGCACGGGCATCCTGCCCGTGGATTCATGAGAAAACATGGCCGGGACGCCCATGCCACCTTCCCCCACATTCCTCCAGAGTCTTTTCGCACACGCTCTCACGCCGTTTCTGGCTCAGAATCTCTATTCATCGCGCCTCGCGCACCGTTGCGGCGCGCTGCTGTTCATCACTCCGACAGGCCGGCGAACCACGCCGCGAGCGCTTCGTTCCGCCTGCAGCCAGGGCAACGAATGCAATCACTTCCCGATCCTTTCCTGTCTCGGCGACGCGCGTGGGGACTCCCTATAGCGGGTAGTCGGGCTCAACCGGGTTGTACCAGTCCTCGATCCATTCCCCGTTCGGGTAGTCCGTTGGGGGCGGCGGGTTGAAGGCGTTGCCGGGACCGTACATGATGATATCCCCCTGCGACATCGAACCATTCGTGGGATCGTAGGAACGCGCTCCCTGGAAGAAAAGCCACTGTTCTAGGGACTCTTGCTCAGGATCGGCGCGCGCCAGAGAATCAGGTCGTAGGTTCGCTGAATGATGCGCCGTTCCGGGTGATGCGTCATTTTCCGAATCTCGCGCGAGCTCGTTCGCTAAAGTGCAAAGAAAACAGCGCACCTCCCCATTATTGAGTCCGCACAAACCGCGCGCCGATGTAGTTGACGCGGTAGCCCGGGGGGGTGTCGTTGTAACGGTCCGCGGAGCGGCAGTCGAACGCATTGAGGCTCCAAGAGCCGCCGCGCAGCACCCGGTAGGACGAAGTTGGGCTGAGCCAAGCGCTTCCGTCCGAAGGCGCGCCTATGTAGGACCAGTGATACCAATCTTGGCACCATTCCCACACATTGCCGCTCATGTCGTAGAGGCCGAACTGGTTCGGGAGATTCGTCCCCACGGGCTTTGTGCCATTCGGTGAGTTATTGGCCCCAAACCACATATAGTCCGACCGGTTGCCCGGCAGCGTTCCCGCCGGGCCGTCCGTGAAGTAATCATTCACTGTCAGGGAATCGCCGAAGAAGAAACGCGTCTGCGTTCCCGCGCGGCAGGCGTATTCCCACTCCGCTTCGCTCGGAAGGCGGAATGTGGCGGGGCCTTGGGCGGTGTTCGCGATGTGCAGGTTGAGCGCGGTAATGAAGTTCTGGCAGTCGTTCCAGGAGATGTAATACGCCGGGTAGTTGTCGCCGACGCCATAGGCCGAACTCGGCGCCCCGCCCGGCCAACTCCCCATGACCGCCAGCCATTGGCGTTGCGTGAGTTCGGTTTTGCCCATGTAGAAGGAATAACCGATGTTCACCGTGTGGACCGGGCCTTCGGCTGACCAGCGCGACCGCTCGGTGTTGGGCGACCCCATCTGGAAACTCCCCGCCGGAATACGCACAAAGACCAGCGGCACGTCGCCGGGGAGAAAGACGGTGATCACGCTCGGACTGCTGCCCTCATCCAGGAGGATGGTATCGCTCGTGGGTTGGGATTCCGCCACCGCGTTCCTCACCTTGAAGTAGACCGTCTTCGTGCCGTTTCCGGCGGAAAGCTCAAAAGAGGCGTTCGTGGAGTAGGTCTGCCATGACGCCCCTGTGAAACTCGACGACTCGTTCGTCATGTACTGCGTCGGGCTTCCCGTGCAGGAGTTGTACAGCGTCACGGAGCGGATGGTGGCCGAGGAAGCCCCGTTGTTGATCGAGAAGGAGGTGACCGTGGGTACGGTCGTCTCAATCAGCACAAACCGCACCCCGATGTGGTTGCCGCGGTAGGCCGGGGAGGGGGCGAAGAAGGAGTCGTAGTAGTCGCGGGGCGCGGAGCGGCAGGCCTGCGCATAGGAGTCCCAAGAGCCGCCGCGCAGCACCCGGTAGGACGAAGTTGGACTGAGCCAAGCGCTTCCGTCCGAAGGCGCGCTCGTGTAGCTGTCGTGCCGATAGTCCTGACACCATTCCCACACATTGCCGCTCATGTCGTAGAGGCCGAACTGGTTCGGGAGCTTCGTCCCCACGGGCTTTGTGCCATTCGGTGAGTCATTGGCCTCAAACCACATATAGTCCGACCGGTTGCCCGGCAGCGTTCCCGCCGGGCCGTCCGTGGAGTAATCATCCACTGTCAGGGAATCGCCGAAGAAGAAACGCGTCTGCGTTCCCGCGCGGCAGGCATATTCCCACTCCGCCTCGCTCGGAAGGCGGAATGTGGCGGGGCCTTGGGCGGTGTTCGCGATGTGCTGGTTGAGCGCGGTAATGAAGTTCTGGCAGTCGTTCCAGGAGATGTAATACGCCGGGTAGTTGTCGCCGAGGCCATACGACGAACTCGGCGCCGTGCCGGGCCAGGAATTCATCACGGCCAGCCACTGGCGCTGCGTCAGCTCGGTCTTGCCCATGTAGAAGTCATAGGCAATGTTCACCGTGTGGACAGGGCCTTCGTCTGAACCGCGTGACCGCTCGGTGTCGGGCGAGCCCATCTCGAAACTCCCCGCCGGGATTGGAATGAGCGCGAGTGGCACATCGCCCGGCAAGTAGACCGTGACCTCTCCGGGCCATGGAGTCGGAGTGGGTGTCGGCGTCGGCGTGGGAGTGGGTGTGGGTCCTCCCACCAGCGAGAAGTTCTCGTCGCTCCAGTCTTCCCCGGTCCCCGTCATCCGCGCAACGTTAATCCAGTAGTTCGTACGGGGGGCATACAAGACCGGATCGACGTACCATTCATAGGAAGTCGCTGACGGCGAAATCCCCACGTACGTTGTGATCCGCGCCGAGCCGCCGAAATCGCCCGCCGGACCATACCACACCTGGATCTTGATCTGGCTCGAGTTCTGTTCATTGATCGTCCAGCGTATGGTCTGCGTGGACCCGATATCCCAGGACTCGCCGCCGTTGGGCGACAAGACCGTGAAAGGACCCTGGGACGTCGGGGTCGGCGTCTTTGTAGGCGTCGCGGTGGAGCTCGGCGTAGCCATCACAGTGGGAGTTGGTGTCGGTGTCTGGGGAGGCTGAGTCCGCAGCAAACGCAACCCGCCGGTGCTCCGACCGTCCGGGTCGCCGAATTGGCGGTACGCGGCGCGGCAGTCACCCGCATCGGTGCCCGAAAAGCCGCGGCGGACCACCCGGTATGAACTAACTGGTAATTCCCACGCTGACCCATCGGTTGGCGCCCCACTGTAACTGTAGTGGTACCAGTCCTGGCACCACTCCGACACGTTGCCGCTCATGTCGTACAGGCCAAACTGGTTCGGGCGCTTTCCCCCGACCGGCTTGCTTCCATAAGGGCTGTTGTTTCCCCCGTACCACATGTAGTCCGAGCGATTCCCCGACAGCGCGCCGGCCGCGCAGTCCTCATCCTCATCGCCGCAACCGAGCGAGTCGCCGAAGAAGAACCTTGTCTGCGTCCCGGCCCGGCAGGCGTACTCCCATTCCGCCTCGCTTGGGAGACGGAACGTCGCCGGTCCCTGACCCGTCGAGGAGACGTGCTGGTTCAGCCTCTGGATGAAGCCGCCCCACGCCGCAATGTCATTCCACGAGACGTAGTACGCCGGGTAGTTGTCGCCCAGGCCCCAGTCCGAAGTCGGGGATCTACCCGGCCAGCCGCCCATGACGGCAAGCCACTGCTTCTGGGTCACTTCATACTTCCCCATATAGAAGGGGGAGGTGATGTTGACGGTGTGAACCGGTCCCTCGTTGTCGCGCCGAGATCGCTCGCCGTCGGGCGAGCCCATCTGGAAGCTCCCCGCCGGGATGGGAATGAGCGCGAGCGGCACATCGCCCGGCAAGTAGACCGTGACCTCCCCGGGCCATGGAGTCGGAGTGGGTGTCGGCGAGAGGGCAGGAGAAGGCGTCGGGCTAGGCGTGGGGCCGGCGAAAAACGCATTGAGCCGCGCCGTGAACTCCTCGGAATCGGCGAAGAGGCTAATCAGCGAATCGAAGGTCAGCGAACCGCCAGTCACCGTCCCCGACCAGTACGTCACCTCGCTGTCGCTCGGGAAACGACCTAAGAACGCTCGGTAGAACCGAATGACGTGATCGGCAACGGTCGGCTGTTTGCCGAGGAATTCCTCCGACGTGATGACTTCGCGCCCCATCTGCTTGGCTTGTGCTCGGACCGTTTCAACGCCGCCAGAGGCGTAAGCCGAATCGAAGAGACCCGCGGCGTACTCCAGGCCCCCCTTGTCCACCAACCGGTCGAGCAGGCCAATGTACATCGTCGTAACGAAGTTGCGCGTCGGATCGCCCTCCAGACCGGGGTACATCGCCTGGATGCGGTTCGCGAACTCTTCGGACTCGGAGAAGATGGTCATCACCTGCGAGCGGTTCCAGACGCCGCTCAGCCAGTTATCCAGTTCGGTCTGGCTCGGCGGGCGATTCAGGAACACTTGGTAGCAGTCGGTGATGAAATCGGAGTCGGTGCGATTTCGATTCCTGTACTCTTGCGAGAGAAAAAAGAGCCGCGCCATCTCGCGCGGCACGAATCGGACGTCAATGTTGAAACTGAGGGCGTAGTCGAAGTACCCGAACTCCCAGGCGTCCACGGCGCCCGGTTCCGGGTCGCGCCCGAGAATGCCTTGGTAGAACGAGGTGATGAGATCGCGCGAGGTGATGAGATCGCGGATCGGCGTCTCCGCGGAAGGGGCCTTCGTTGCGTTCCGAGCGACGCCGGTTCGCGCTCCGCAAGACAAGATTGCGACCAGCAGGACCCAGCGGACGGTTCTCTTCATGGGAAATCTCCTCCTTGCGCTTTTCCCGCAAAGGGCGGATTGTTTGTGAATTCCCACCTCCCATCTTCCACAATTCGTTCCGCATTGTCCATTGTCTGTTTTGCATTTCCCATGGCTGCGATCTCCTTCGGGCGCACCTTGCCTCCGCTACGGCGAGGACGCCCATGGAACGCCCCGGGCCGGGCTTGCCCCGGCCGGGCGAAGAATTGCTGGCTAAGAGGGCAGGTTCCTCCCCCTCCCTCCCCCTCCGCCGCGGGGGGGTGCGCCCCCCCGGGGGCCAAACCCCCGCGGGGGGGGGGGTGTAGGAGCGCC
>Ga0315274_10015601_pt1 | contig 10755 bp, 8 predicted proteins | sample YL17G02_20_MG_FD_203700 | JGI IMG/M metagenome (GOLD analysis project Ga0315274, IMG submission 203700) | Sediment microbial communities from Yellowstone Lake, YNP, Wyoming, USA - YL17G02_20 | ecosystem: Environmental > Aquatic > Freshwater > Lake > Sediment | place: USA: Wyoming | collected...
TGTTTAAGATCAGGGTAAGTGGATTTTTACACACGGTGGCTATTCCTCCACCCAATCCGAACTTCGTTTTGGTGGATGGGAGATCCAGGCAAATAGCAATCGCTATTCAAGCCCCCTCCCGGACTCCCCCAAATATCCAAATGCGGGATATTTGGGGGAGGTGGGAGGGGGCTGTCTGCGCCTGCCATAGCCTCCCCAAAATCTAAGTGCGATTTGGGGGAGTGGCGATATAGAACATCGCTAGGAGGGGGCCAGGTTATCCCCAAAATCGTCTAAGAAACGCTGCGGGATGCGGATCGGTCTGCCGGTCTTTAAGTCGACCCATACATACAGGCTCCGCGCGCGGACGAGGAGCTCCCCGTCGGACACGCGGCAGATGCCATAGTGGCGGAAGGCAGTGGAGCGCTGCGCGTCGGAGAACCAGGTCGACACCTCCAGCTCATCTCCAATCTGAGCCGGCTGCCGGTATTCTATGCGGTGCCGCCGCGCTAAAATACCAAAACCCTCTTCTTTCATGCGCTGCATCGGCCAGCCATGCGCTTCACTCACCTGTATGGCGGCATCCTCGATGTAGGCCAGGTACATGGCATTGTTCACGTGCCACAGCGAGTCGATGTCACGCCATTCCACCCGCTTTCGAATCGAGAAGACACCCACTGGGGGAGGCGGGGGTGCCGGAAAGCGATCGCGCCGGGCGGCCTCTTGAGGCGCACCTTCCGGGAAGAACGCCTGCCGCATAGCTTCCGGGATCGCCGCAGGGCGTAAACTTTCCGCGCTCACATACGCCCAATCGGTCGAGGCGCGCGCCACGAGCTGCGCGGTGCGGGTAAGGGTAAATTCGTAAGCCCGCCGCGAAAGAAAGCGCCGGAAATCCATGACCCAGGTCTTGACCTGGACTTCATCCCCATGCGCCAGCGGAGCGAGATACTCGATATCGCTTTCACGCACCAGCCACAAATGACCGATTTCATCGTAGCGGGTGAAATCGTACCCCACCGCTGATGAGGCGGCGAAGGCGGCTTCCTGCATCCAGCGCAGGTAATTCGTGTTGTTGAGATGCCCGTAATTTGATTTTTCCTTTACATAGCTAAGGCACCCCCACCCCGTCGCTGCTTCGCTGCGATCGTGAGGGGCGTTTTTGTTCCTCAGCAAAACCCCCTAAGAGTATAGTATCAAAAAACACGACGCGCAATTCCCGTAGGGAACCGTTTCCCCACGTTCTCCCCACGCGCTTTCCTGTTTCCCCACGCGCCAGCCACGCTTTCTCCCGGGCTGCTCCCACGTCCGATTGCTATTCTGAGTATGAAGCAAATCAGACAGTGGAATTCAGAGCAAACCCGAGGAGCAAGCGAACATGAACAAGACACTTTACATCATCAGCCTGATAATAGTACTCACAACCACCGGCTGCCAGAGCACCCAAATGACAGCCAACAAAGCAGCTCACGAAACCAAGCTGGATATCAACACTCAACTGGAAGCCATGCAGCTGCCCGCCGACATCCTCGTACCCGACACTCTCCCCACCACCATCCAGGACCCGATCTTGCTGGAAGGCTGGATAACCCTCTACAACCGGCAGCAAACTTACGAGCTTTGGGACGGTTACACCCTCTCCGGCCAGCAGTTAGCACAGTACATTGTGGATAATGCAATCGTCATCGCCTGGAACACCGACCCGGCCTACGGTGAAAGCTCCTGGGTTGACCGCGGTGAAACCGGCAGCATCTACATCAACCCGGGCCTCAAGGAAGAAAATGACATGCAGATGATCCGGTTAGTCGGCACCTTAGCTCACGAAATCTTCCACCGCACCAGCCCGTTCAACCAGGTCAAGAACACGCTGTATGAAGAGTACTGGGCCTTCTACGTGGGCTCACGCGTTTCCGGTCGGGCACAGGCTGATTTCGACCACTTCAATCCTCTCTCCCCGGCTTCTTTGAAGCTCTGGTTCGAGGCCAACAACCGCAGCGATTACCTGGATGAGTTCAGCCTGTATCCGGAGAATGTGGCGGCGCTGAACGGTCAATAATAAGAGCCCCCTCCGGAGCGATGTTCTTAATCGCTCCTCCCCCAAATATCCAAGTACAGGATATTTGGGGGAGGTGGGAGGGGGCTATGCTTCCACCGCGAAAGCCCGCGGCAGGGCGGCGATCTTCGGCAGCCACAGGCGGTAGCGCTCCAGGCTGAAGGGCGGTGCGTCGAACAGGTAGTGGTTACCAAACCTGGCTTCCCCTACTTGCCACTCGATCAGGAACAGCCGCTGCTCGCCCGTAGTCACCGGAATGCTCGCCGCCTGCCAATTCTGATTGGCCGGCAGGGTGAAATCACCCTCGGCTACAACCTGGTCCGTGCCGGCATCCCAAATCCGGTAGTACAGGTTGGCGTCTTGCAGGCTGTCGTTGCTGGCGATGACAGGCAACCCCACCCCGCCATACCCCACCCTAGCCCTCCCCAAAAGAAATTCCCTTTTGGGGAGGGAGACTCCTCCCCCATCCGTGTTCTTCGGATGGGGGAGTGGCGATAAAGAGCATCGCTCGGGAGGGGGTTGGAGGGAGTCAGACATGAATACACACACCGGGCGTTGGACGCGCCGGATGTAGTGATAGGCCAGCTTCTTGCCGAAGTAATAATCCACCACCGCGTCGGAAAACTGCGGCCAGCCGTCCAGCAGGTTCCACCACAGGATGCCGCTGGTTTGCCACTTGCGCAGGCGGGTGGACTCGATGAAATACTTCTTGGCCTCCGCCTGGGTGATCTGGCTGGCCAGCGCGAACGTGGGCAAATCCTCGGGGATTTCGCCGAACAATTCCCGAATCTGGTTAGCCATCAGCCGGATGCGATCGCGTTCGATAGCGGCGGTACCGGACACCGCTCTGTGCCCCCAGTGATAAACGGCGTGCACCTGCCATTCATCATTATCCTGCCAGGGCCAGCGGTGCTCTGGTGAGATGAAGCGCTCGATGGAGGACACATTCGGGCAGCCGTGGTAGCCAATCTCGCCGATGAAATGCGCCGAATGTTTGGTGTAAAACGGGGATTTGTAATAACCGCGCGGCCCCCACAAATGCTGCTCGGGGGTGGCGGTCCACGCATCCGGGCGATGGACGAGCGCCGCGGGCAGGTAGGGTGAGCTGGGCAGGTAAGCGCGCTGGGGATCGAGGCGTTCGAGCACCTGTGGGATCACCTCACGCGTCAGGCGGTTGCGGCCGGGGTCGCGGCCCTGCGAATGGTAGGTCAGGTCGATCTCGTTGTCGCCACACCACACGGCCAGGCAGGTGTGGTTGCGCAATCGCCGGGCAACCGCCTCGGCCTCGGCGCGCACTTCAGCCAGGAACGCTTCAGTCTGCGGGTAGATGCAGCAGGCGAAGGCAAAATCTTGCCAGACCAGCACGCCGTGCTCATCGCACCAGTCGAAAAAGGCCTCCTGTTCATACACGTTGCCGCCCCAGCAGCGGATCATGTTGCAGCCCAGATCCGCCACCATTTCCAGAGCCCCGGCCAGGCGTTCGGCGTCGCGGCTGTGGAGAGCATCCAGTGGGACCCAGTTGGTGCCTTTGATCATGACTGGCTCGCCGTTGAGGGTGATCACAAAATGGGAGGCTGGGGAGGGCGGGGTGTCCAGGCGGGCAGGACTCTTTTCTGCTGGCTCGGGTGTCCAGGCTTGGCCGGCTACCTCGGTGCGGTCAACCACCAGCTTGCGCAGGCCGACGCGCTCGGTACACTCCGCCAGCAGCTCAGCGCCGCGGCGCAGCTGGGCAGTGACGGTGTACAGGTTGGGCTCCCCGTATCCTACAGGCCACCACAGCTTCGCGCCGGGGACAGGGATGGTGCAGCCATCCGTGATGAATTCGAGCGGCCACTCGTATTCAAACGTATGTTCCTGGCTGGCGCCGCGAAAACGCATGGTCAGCCCGTCGACCGGCCCGCTCGTCCGCACCTGGAACCAGGCGCCCAGCGTGGCTTGCTGCTGGCTGGCATCCATCGTCCAGTAATACAGCTGCTCGATGGCATGCTCGGGGATGGTTTGCAGGCAAACGGAACGCCAGATCCCGGCGCTGACGGCGCGCGGCAGGATGTCCCAACCCCACACGTGCGCAGCCTTGCGCAGGTATAAGCCCTCCCAGCGGTGCTCCCAGCTCAGCGTACCGGCATCGTAAGTCCGGCTGCAGGCTTCCGCCATTGCTGAGCCAAGCCGGATGACGATCTCGTTGGTCTCGCCCGCCCGTACGATACCGGAAACTTCGAAACGGTGAGGTACGAGCATATTGGCGGATTGACCGGCCGGCTGCCGGTTGATCCAGATGGTTGCAAAGGTATCTAACCCGTCGAAAATCAGCTCCACCCGCTGGCCAGCTAATTCGGGAGGCGCGTGAAACTCGCGGCGGTACCACCATTCATGGGTTTCCAACGGGCGGAGCAGCCGGATATTGGCGCCCACGAACGGGTCCGGCAGGATGCCTGCCCGCTGGAGGTCAAGCTCCACGTTGCCGGGCACAGCCGCCGGGATGGGAGTCAACTCCGAGGCCAGTAAATCGGCCGGGGTCTCGATCTCCATCGTCCCGTGCTCGAAATGATACAGCAGCCATTCGCCATCCAAAGAAATAGTGACCATTGGTTCCTCTTTTCGGGATAAATAAACATCATCGGGAATTGTCTAACCAAGCTTGGCTTTAAACCGACGAGGGATATAGGACGCTGGTATACGCTAGTGAGCGCTGATCAATCCTACCTTCCCGGAAGCGTAGAACGGTGGTTTATACCGTCGCTTCCGGGAAGGTAAATGCTGCACTACAGGTAGCGAACCACACTAAAAACTCGGTAACACGACATTTATGTGTATGATAACAGGTTAGCGACATAAATGTCGCGTTACAGGCAGCGAGTCGGCCTCACAGACAAATTGAGATAAAAACCAGACCTGGGCATAAAAGGCAAAAAAACAGGGATAAACAGTGAGAACTTCCTGTTCTTCATCATCTCAATAATTCGGGGGGAAGCGATAGGTCAAGCAAACGCTTCCCAATTTGAGCGATAGCGGGTAAACTTTGGCGGCTAGTTAGACAACCTTGATGTCAAACCCATCCAAGACGAAAACGCTCGCGAACTGATTCGACGGCTGCTAAACCTGATCGAGCAGTTATCGTCGTTCACTGCCTGATACTTCGCCGAATTATTGAGATGATACTATTTCCAACTGAACGGATACAATAAAACATAAGGGAGAACAGCTATGAAGATTGAATGGCGAGAAGTTGAGCTGCCAGATTTTGGTGTGCCAGAAGAATCATCAACCATCCCTACCAAAATTTATGAAGAGAGATGTTGCAAGGCTTATACAAATGCTGGCTGTGATTGGTTGATTATATACGGAGACAGAGAGCACTTTGCAAACCTGACTTACCTGACAGCTTTTGATCCACGTTTTGAAGAGGCTTTACTTCTTTTAGGACCCGATGATCTCCGCATACTCGTAGTTGGAAATGAGGGCATGGGATATACAAGCCAAGCTGGTCTGAAACTTGATATAGCTCTCTGCCAGACTTTCAGTTTGATGGGCCAAGATCGAAGTATTGCTCCCAGTTTGTTAAATGTTCTCTTGCAAACAGGAATCCGGCGAGGTCAGCGCTTAGGACTGGTTGGCTGGAAATATCTGGAACCGGAAGAATGGTCAGATGGACGGCAAAGTTTCTTTGCTCCTGCCATGCTTGTTGATCTTCTCAGAGAATTAACCAACGATCCAGAGGCAGTCGTAGATAAAACCTGGGTCCTTATGCATCCTACTCGCGGACTCCGGTCAAACAATGAAGTTGAACAGATTGCAGCATTCGAATGGGCAGCGGCTCGGGCCTCATCTGCCGTGTTGCGTATTGTGCGAGGTACCCAGCCAGGCATGACTGAGTTACAGGCTGTATCTTGTATGGGTTATGCCGGAGAACCTCTTTCAGCCCATGTAATGTTTACTTCTGGTAAAGATAAGATTATCGGGCTTCACAGCCCTCGTTCTCGCCGTATTGAAAGAGGAGTTGCTGCTTCCACTGGCGTTGGTTTTTGGGGCGGACTTTGTTGTCGGGCTGGTTTGGTTATTGAAGAGCATGATGAATTTCTTACCAGGATTGCCATCCCATATTTTCGCGGACTTGCCTCCTGGTATAACACTGTGCATATCGGTGTAAAGGGGCATGAAGTTTACGAGACAGTGTCTGAAATTCTTGCCCGAGGAGGCTTACGCTCAGCACTTAATCCGGGACACCTGACCAGCTTAGATGAATGGGTGCATTCGCCTATCCGACTATTCAGTACGGAGCAGATAAGCTCTGGCATGGCCTTTCAATCCGATATTATACCGGTGCCAATACCGCCCGGTTTTGCTATCAATTGCGAGGATACTTTGGTATTTGCCGATAGCAACCTCAGAGCTGATCTAGCCCGACGTTATCCTGAAACATGGTCAAGAATCCAGGCGCGCCAGGATTTCATGCGCCAGAAATTGGGAATTGAGATATCGGATGAAACCCTCCCACTTTCCACAATTCCGGCTTACCTTTCCCCTCTATGGTTGTTGCCCTCTAAAGTATTGGTAGTGGATTAACTATTTCCAATGGAACACGAAGAGACTGGCAGTCATTTATCTGCCAGTCTCTTCTGTCTTACAGGCAGCTTATTATCAGCGTTCGAGCGCACATGTCATACAATGGGGTCCGCCATTGCCTTTCCTGAGTTCCGTTCCTGGTACACCGATGGCCTTTCCCCCGCGCTTTTCTACCTCGGTCATGACCCGCTCTGCCCATTCATACCCTATTATCTGTCGAGGCGCGGTCATGACAAAATTGGCAGCTGCCCAACCATCTTTTTCGCCGATGATGATGGTGTCCACCTCTTCCTTTTCGAGGAAATCCATCATCATCTGTTCTTTCACCTGTCCAGTTTCCAGATCTTTGATGATCGCCGGTGCTATATTCAGCCAGAATGGATCGACAATGGTCAGGTCCTTATCGATAAACACCAGAAAGCCATCAATGTGAATAGCGCCAGGACATGGTATGGTGACCAACCGTTTTAAACCAGCTTGCTTCATGTAAGTTTCGAACTTCTGCAAGCCAACTGGATTAGTCCGGTCACAGCGTCCCACAATGACAGTATCTCCCCGGAAATAGGAGATACCTCCTCCCTCTAGCAAGCCGTCAGGTTCCAGTTGCCCGAGCGTAGGAATTCCCAGCTTGTCCCAGACACGCCCGATCATTGCGGGGTCACCTTTCCGACCATCAATCGCCATTCCTAGTAGGACTCCGCCCTTCGGTGTTACGATAGCCAGGTCACGGGTGTAGGTCATATTCGACCTTTTACTGATGTAAGCCAGGGCTTCGGGGTCATCCTTGAGAATCTCATTAACTAATAACACCTCGGTCCCCATTTTTTGAAACGCGGCGACCAGTGTATCGAACTCTTGAAGAAACTTGTCTACATTTGGAACCGCTGCGAAGTTAAAATATGTCAGCGTATCTTCCGTCACACAGGCTAATTCGACCTCGGGACGGTGCATCAACACTTTTTTAAGCGGGTAATGCTCGTAGGTAATGCGGTTAATATTGATCATAGGTATCCTTTCCAACATATGTATATGGTTCAGCTATTTATTCATCCAAAGGAGAAAATCTTCAATGAAACTTTGCCAGTTTTATCTCCTCGGATCAAACCATGTGACAGGCTGCCCATCGTTCTGGGCCGACTTCCCTAAATTCGGGTTCGATATCCTCGCAGATATCCTTCGCTTTCGGACAGCGTGTATGGAAGCGACATCCTGAAGGTGGATTGATTGGGCTGGGAACTTCGCCTTCGAGGTTGATGCGTTTTCTATGCTCCTCAATCTCTGGGTTCGGAATGGGTACTGCAGACCACAAAGCTTGGGTATACGGATGTAAGGGCATACCACATACGGCTCGACTTTCTCCAAGTTCAACGATTTTCCCAAGGTACATGACTGCCATGCGGTTGCTGATGTAACGTACCATCGACAGGTCATGGGAGATGAACATGTATGTAAGGTTCAGCTCTCTCTGCAACTTGCGCAGTAAGTTGATGATCTGAGCTTGCATCGAGACATCCAATGACGAGATTGGCTCGTCACAGATAATAAAGCGCGGGTTGACCGTGAGCGCTCGCGCGATGCCAATACGCTGCCGCTGCCCACCGGAAAACTCGACTGGAAAACGGTTAGCGAAAGTTGGGCTGAGCCCGACTTTGTTGAGAAGATCGGATACCCGTTTTTCCGCTTCTTTTCCGCTGGAGATGCCATGTACGATCATCGGTTGGAGAAGTGCTCTCCCGATAGTCATACGGGGGTTGAGCGAGGAGTACGGATTTTGAAAGATGATCTGCACGCGCGCGCGTATATGGCGCAGCTCTTCGCCTTTCATGTTCACCAGTTCGCGTCCTTCCAATTCTACCGAACCCGCTGTGGGGGGATCGAGCTGCAAGATGGCCCGTGATAGAGTGGTTTTACCACAGCCACTCTCGCCCACCAAGCCCAAAGTCTCGCCTTCGCGAATTTCGAAGGATACGTCATCTACAGCCTTGACGGCGCTTTGGTTACGCTTGAATAGTCCTCCCATAACCGGGAAATACTTCTTCAGATGTTTTACACGCAGGATGATTTGACGTTCTGCCATCTCTAAATTGTTATCCCTGTCATCGGTTATGGACTCTATCAATATTCCAGCACGCCGCAGCTACTGAGGTCGTTAATTCAACCAATTCTGGCCTTTCTGTAAGGCATCTTTCGGATCTGTACAAGCAACGGGGCGAAAACGGGCAACCCGGTGGTAGTTTGATCATATCGGGCGGTGCACCCTCAATGTACTGCAAATCCTGGTCTACCGTCAGTTCGATACCCGGTACAGAGTTCAGCAAACCGATTGTGTACGGGTGTATGGGATTCGCGAATATCTGCTTAGTAAGGCCCATCTCAATGATATACCCTGCATACATGACAATAACCCGTTTAGCCAACCTTGCCACCAGGCCCAGGTTGTGGGTTATCCAGATCATGGTCATTCCGAGCTCCTGTTGTAGCTCCTTTACCAGATCCACGATTTGTGCCTGGATGGTTACATCCAACGCAGTGGTAGACTCGTCAGCAATCAACAACTTTGGCTTACAAGAGATTGCCATCGCGATCATCACTCGCTGCCGCATTCCTCCCGAGAACTGGTGCGGATAGCTCTTTAGCTGGTTGGCTGCATTGGGTAAACCCACACGCTGCAATAGAACCTCCGTTTGCTCTAGCGCCTCCTTTCGCCCAAGCCTAAGGTTCACCTGCATCGCCTCCGCTATCTGGTCCCCGACCGGCATTACAGGGTTCAGTGAGGTCATTGGGTCTTGAAATACGATGGCAATCTGACTGCCGCGCACAGTGTGCATCTGGTCCAGTTTTAGCCGGAGGAGATCATGCCCTTCCAGCAGTACCTGTCCGCCCATTATCTTCGCAGGCGGCACTGGCAGCAGGCGCAGCATTGCCAGTACGCTGACTGTCTTGCCACACCCGGATTCACCGACAAGCGCCAGCGTATCGCCGTAGTCGAGGGTGTAAGAGATGCCGTTAACCGCCTTCACCACGCCATCTTTGGTGAAAAAAGCTACTTCCAGATGCCTGACATCCAGCAGCGGTAACATGTTCATCCTCCGGTCACACGTTAACGTTAACATCGATGGATGCGCGCAGACCGTCGGCTAATCCCTGGAAGGCTAGTACGGATAGCGTTATCATCAAGCCAGGGAAAACGAACATGTGCGGTTTGTAAATCCACCACTGGCCTGACTCCCCAAGCATTTGCCCCCAACTGGGTTGTGGTGGACGGACGCCCAGGCCTAAGAAGCTTAAACCAGCCTCGGCAAAGACAGCCGTTGGGATACCAACTGCAAACCCCCACAAGGCAAGAGGCGCTACCTGAGGCAGAATGTGACTGGTCAGGATCTGCCAGGTCGGGAGCCCCAGCGCTCGGGTTGCTTCGATATAGTCTTGCTCGCGCACAGACATCGTTAGCCCGCGTACGATGCGGCACTGGTTCACCCAACTCGTAATGATGAGCGCCAGGATCAAGTTCTGCAGACTCGGCTTGAGAACCATAACCAGGTATAAGACGATCAGGTACCAGGGCAGGGCGGAGAAAAAGTCGATAAACCGCGTGACGACCCAATCGAACACGCCGCCTTTATACCCGGCGATAATTCCCAGCGGCAAACCGATAAGCAGCGCCGCAACCTGTGTTACGAATCCTACCAGTAGCATTGGTCTGGCTGCGAACATGATCCGCGACAGCATGTCGCGCCCTAGTTGGTCGGTGCCGAGCAGGTGTTCTTTGGACATTTCTTCCAGTCCGTGTGCCAGGTCGATTTTATCGTAAGGATAAGGCGCCAGGACCGGGACAAAGAGGGCTACAACGATAATGAACCCCACGAACACGAGACCATACATGGCAAGCACATTGCGTCTGAAACGCCGCCAGGCTCCGGTCCAGAATCCACGGTATTTGACACGCTCCACAGGACTGACTTGCAGCGAAGCAAGTTCTTGTGTCATTAGAAGCTCCTACGCGTTAGGCGTACGCGGGGATCGATAAAGCCATAGATGATATCGGTGAGTAAATAAGTCAGCGCGATCAGGATCGCCCAGAACATAGTAATCCCCAAAACCAGCGTATAGTCGCGGCTAAAGCTGGAACTGACAAAATACTGCCCCAGGCCAGGGATACCAAA
>Ga0315274_10015603_pt1 | contig 10754 bp, 10 predicted proteins | sample YL17G02_20_MG_FD_203700 | JGI IMG/M metagenome (GOLD analysis project Ga0315274, IMG submission 203700) | Sediment microbial communities from Yellowstone Lake, YNP, Wyoming, USA - YL17G02_20 | ecosystem: Environmental > Aquatic > Freshwater > Lake > Sediment | place: USA: Wyoming | collected...
CCATCCTCACGATCTCGGGGATGGAAGCATGGGTCAAATTCCGCGCCCCCCTCCTCGCCGCCGACCGCGCCGCGGCGGTCGACGCCGGGCGCCACGTCTTCGGCGCCCTGCTCGCCGCCGAGGCCGGTCTGGCGGCGGGCCTGTCCATGGCGGTAGTGCGTGGCGTCAAGGCGGGGTGGTGGGTGCGCGCACCGCTCGCCGCGGCGTTGCCTGTCGCCGTCGTTGCCGCCGACGCCCTGGCCCTCTTCCCCGCCCTCGACGCCCGCGCGCGGCACGCCATCGCGGCGTCCACGGTGCCGGCCAATGATGCGCGCCGTGCGGCGGTGGCGGACGCGGCGGCGTCAGTCGCGGGGCGGGAGAAGCCGCCCGCCGCGCTCCACGGCGCTTATATCGCCGGCGAGGCCGCCAAAGTGGCCTGCCTCGCCGCCCTGGCCGGTCGGGCGTGCACGAAAATGTCAGACTTGCTGCGGGTGGCGGTGTGAATGCGTGCGCGAGAGACAAGGGGCCCGCACGAATCACACTCTCTGTCCCTTCACGCCGCCATCCCCACCCCGCCGCCGCCCAGCCGCCGGAGGTAGACCAAACATTCGTGGTCGGTGGCCAGCACGACGTCGGTGCCGCCCGCGGCGTCGAGCGCGAGCGCGGCGGCGGCGCCGGCGGGCTCGCGCGCGAGGAGTGTGGCGGCTTCTCCCAGCCCCGCCAGCGGCGCGGACGCCAGAGCGCCGCCGCGCGTGGTGAACAGGAGCCCAGGCTCGGCGCCCAGCTCGGCGGCGGCGTCAAAGGCGGCGCCGGTGGCGGCGCCCTCGCAGCGAGCGCGGGCAGGGCCGGCGAGCGCCGCGCTCGCCACGACCCCCGCTCCCAGCCGCCGCGCGTCCCACAGGGCGACACTCCCATCCCGCAAACCGGCCGCGATGGCGTGCGGGCGGGCGGGCGTGGTGGCGAGGCAGGCGGCGGCGGTGGCGGGGGTCGGCGGCGGCGCGCGCACGGCGGCGGACGCGCCGCCCGCGCGTTCATCCCAGAGTGACACGCCGCCCGCCGCGTCCGCGACGGCGACCGAGTGTGGACCCGCCCAGCGCACGGACGAGACGCTGGCGGAGACGCGCGCGGGCGCGAGTGCAGTCGCGCCGTCGCCCGCGCCGCGCGGCGCGTCGGCCGGCGTCACCACCACCGCGCCGTCCGCGCCGCCGCTGACCACGCGCAGCGTGCCCGGGTCGATGTCCACGCACGTGGCGGCGCCGGAGTGGGCGGCGGGGCGCCAGGGGTGGAGGTCGGGGCCGTCAAAGTCGGCGCCGCCGCTCGATGCAAGCGTGACGTCCGCCAGGCCCGCCCCAGGCCTTGTCGGCAGCCCCAGGCGAATCCTGCAGAGCGACCCGTCGACGCACGCGGCAACGACGAGCGCGCCCGCGGGCGTCGGCGCGGCGGCGAGCGCGGCGACGCGCGCGGGCGGGCGGAAGGACGCGGCCTCGGTCAGGCGCACCGAGGTGGGCGCGATCGAGGAGGGGGGGAGGGCGACCTCCAGGTCGATGCAGGAGAGGCGGAAGGTCTGAGGAGGGAGGGAGGAGGGACGAGGGGTTCGGCGCGCGCCCGTCTCGCCCCCGATGGATCGACCACGCCCCTCTGCCCCCTCGCTCCAATCCTATCTCCACCTACCTCTGAATCCTGGTGCCACGCGCCGGCCGCCAGGAGGCGGTGCGCGACGATGCCGCCGTCGGCGCCCGGCGCGGGGGGGGCGAAGGGGAGGCTGGCGAGGCACTGCACCTGGGACGCCACGAAGCAGCGCGTGGCGTGTAGGGACGAGGCGTGCGCCATGGTGGGAGAGCAGACTGCGGCCGGCGCTGCATCGCTGCCACTCCCCACGACCGGGCGCCCACGCTTCCCTCCCGTTTTCGATCCAACCGCGTCCATCATGTCGGCCGCGCTCGACGTCGTCAGGCGCCTGTCGGTGCCGCCCCCGGACGCCAAGTTTGGGTCCGGCCCGACGACCATTCTCGCGTCCGCCGCCGTCTGCGCGGTCGGCTTCCTGCTCCTGCACTTTACGGGGGCCGCCCTGCCGAAGAGCAAGCGGTTGAAGCGGGGGGACGCGGTCGAGTGGAACCTGCGCGTGGTGTCGACGCTGCACGCCACGGTGCTGGCCCTGGGTGAGTGGCAAGGGGTCGCACGATGGGATTGGGGCTGGCACGGCGCCGACCGCGGGGCGGGCGGCGCCGAATCGGGGGTGCGGCCAGCGTACGGTCGCCCACCTTCCCACCACCGCCCCTCCAGGCTCGTTCGTCTGCCTCTGGGAAACGTGGGAGCTCAGCCGCGAAAAGGTCAGAGGGCGGGGCATGGGGCGGGAGACGGGGCGGAGAGGCTTGGAGCGGTCGGCGCGCGCGCCTCACCCTACCCCTCGCCTCCATCAGTCGGTCATCGGCTACGCGCACGCGCCCGACGTGCTGGCCCGCATCTTCCTGGGGTACCTCCTATACGACCTGGCGGCCATGGCCGCGTTTTACGCAGACCTCAACGACGCGTCGGCCATCGTGCACCACCTCCTCTTTGCCCCGTGCGCCGCCTACGTCCTCGCGCACTCCATCATGGCGTTCCCATTTGTGTGGCTTTCGTTCTGCGAAGTGTCGACGCCTTTCGTCAACCTGCGGTGGCACCTGGCCGCGACCGACAGGAAGAACAACCCTTTGTACATGTGGAACGCGGCCGCAGTGGCCGCACTCTTCTTCCTCTCCCGCATCGTGTTCTATGGAGGCGGCCTGGTCCACCTGTACAGCGTCGCGGACGTCTGGGGCGACGCGCGCCTCCCCCTCGGCCACAGGGTCTGCGTCGCCCTCTTCGCCCTCGGCTACGTGCTCAACCTGTACTGGATGGCGGCCATCGCCAAAGCGGCGCGCCGGGCGCTGGCGCGGGGCGGGGAGGGAGCGGGGGGGCGGCGCAAGCGCGAGTGAGGAGAGAGCGTGGGCGGCCCTCGCTGCAACCCTATTTCACACCGCGCCCGCCGTGGCGGCCACTTTGGCCACCGCCGCCGTCCGTTCCGCCAGCTCGGCGTCGGTGGCGGGCCGCAGGGTGGCGCTGCCGTCGCCCGGCGCCGGCGCCGGCTCCCACCCGCGCTCGCTGACGCGGCGCACGCCGACAGCGCCCGCCCAGCCGGCGGGTGGCGGCGGACGCCAGGCTGCGGGCGGGATCCGGGGCGGCTGCGCGGCCCAGGCGGCGAGCAGCGCGACGCCCGCCGGCGCGAGCCGCGCGGCCGGCGCTGGGACGACTGGCCGCGCGGCCGCCCCCCCCCGCGCGCCCACCGCCGCCCGCAGCGCGGCCCGCACCTCGCCGGGCGCCCAGCCAAAGCCCTGCGCGACCGCGCACTCGACCGGGGTGCGGGGAGGGGGGAGGCCGGGGGCGGCGAGCGTCGCGGCGGCGGGGTCGGCGCCGCGCGCGAGGAGCAGGTCGAAGACGGCCATGGCTTGCGTCTGCGGGATGGTGTGGGGTGTGTGGGGCACGCAGCGGGGCGCCGCTACGCCCTCTCCCTCCCCCCGTCTCCCCCCACCCCTTTGTCGTGCGCCGCGGCCGCCGCGCGGTGCAGCGGCGTAGCCCCCTCCACCGCGTCCCGCTGGTTGACTGGCACCCGGCGCACGTCCAGGAGGTAGCGGGCGGAGGCGAGGGCGCCGGCGTCGGCTGCAGCGTGCAGCGCAGCGCCCGCGCCGCGGTCGAGCGACGGCGACCACCAGGGGGCGTCCACGGCCTCGATGGCGCGCGCGCGCGCGACGTCGTCGGCCCGGATGGCGTCCATGTACTGTGTGTGATGGGGCGAGGGTGGGCGGGGCGGCAGGGCGGGCGTGCCGAGGGCCGCCCCGCCGCTGCGGCTCCCTCCCTCTCCCTCCTCGCCTCGTAAAAGGTGTGCTTGGGGCCGGGAGGCTCCCCGTACTCGATGCCGGGCCACGTGTAGCCACACAGGGACTGCGGGGTAGGGAGGGGTGGGCGTTTTGTTGTGGGTCCGGGGGGGGCGCGAGAGAGAAACGGACGCCCGCCGCGGGCGCCTCCCCCCACCTTGAGCACGCCGCCGTCCACGACGGCGTCGTCGGTCGGCGCCATGCGCGGTTGGCGGGGGATGGGGTCTCGGCCGGGGCGGGGTCTGCGCGCGCGGCGCGTGCGGCGCACACTCTGCCCCGCGCGCGCTCCCTCGCTCCCGCCTCGCGCCCCGGCTCCCGCGTGCCCATGGACCGTCGGGCGCATCCCCGCCCCGAGTGGGATGTGCGTGCGGGAGGGGAGGGCCGCGGACGGCCGCCGCGCCGCGGCGGCCGTCCGCCTCCCGCCACCGTCGGCCCTCCTCCCTCCTCCCCTCAGCCCACGCTGCGCGACTTGACCGCCATGCGGCTGACCCCCGCGGAAGCCGCGGCCCGGGCGCGGGCGCGGGCGGCCGCCGCTGCGCGCGCGCGGCGGCGCGCCGCGCCGCCGCCCGGCGGCTGGTGCTCGTGCGGCGAGGGGGGCGAGGGAGAGGAGGAGCTGTGTCAAGGCGAGCGCGACCATGACGCCGCGCTCGCGCGGCCTCCGCCCGCGCCCGCGGTCGCCGCCCTGGCCGCACGACTCGCCGCGCTCGAGGCCGCGGCCGTCGCGGCCCCCGCCGCCGTCGCCGCCCTGGCCGCCCGCGTCGACGCCCTGGCGGCCGACGCCGCGGACGACAGGGCCAAGGCGCGCGCGCTGGCCGCGGGCGTGCGCGCGGGGGTGGCCGCGTCGCGCGGCGCGGCCGTCGCCGCGCGCGCGGCGGCGGAGGCGGCCGCCGCCGCGCCCCGCCCGCCGCGCGTCGTGCCGCCCAAGACAAGGCGGGGGACGGCCGACTGGCTGGACTGGCTGGGCGCGCCGCCGGCGCGGGGGTGAGAGGGGGGAGAGGGATGGGAATGAAACGATCAATGTGCGTCAGTGCTCTCCCTCTCCCCCCCCTCGACCCTCTGGCCACGTGATTACGGGCAGCGCGTACGAGGTCAGCTGCCAGTACCGATTCGTCACCCCCTCCCACGTCGCGTCGGCGGTCGCCGCCGCGGGCAGCGGCAAGGGCACAAACGCGCAGTCGGCGCCCGCCGCCGCCAGCTTCCGCTCGACGACCCCGCACGCGACCGCGTGGAAAAACGGGTTGTCGGCGCAGAGGCCGTTGAAAAAGGAGAGGGTGCCGCCGAGGGTCAGGAGGGCGGGCGCCGCGGCGAAGAGCAGGTCGAGCGCGGCGTCGCCGTCGTCGAATGTATCGAAAAAGATGCCGCCATACGGCCCGCCCGCCGCCAGACGCCCGTCTGCCAACGCATCCTGCCACCGGCCGCGCACGATGGTGACGCCGGGGCGGGCCGGCCAGCCTTCGGCGTCGAGCCGCGCGAGGACGGCGGGGTGGGCTTCACAGATCACGTGCCGCGGCGGGTTGCGGGACGCGATAGCGCGGTCGACGATGCCCAGGCCGTGGCCCTGGGGGGTGTGCGGGGGGTGGGTGGGTGGGCGGCGAGGAAGGGTGTGAAACGGGCCCCCTCTCCGCCCCCCTCTCCTCCCCACCAAATTCAGCACCGCCCCCCCGCCCCGGCACGCCAGGTGCGCGTGCGCCTCCATGAGGGGCGCCTCCCAGTCCATCATGACGCCCCGGCCGGCGGCGTCGACGAGGGCGGTGGCGCGGGCGCCGGGGGGGGCGTCGAACGTCGCGGCTTGGTCGAGGTACGGCACCGCCTCCGCCGGCTCGCTCCCGCTCCCTCCTGCAGCGGTTTGCAGCGCTCCCAGGACGAGCTCGGCCCTGACGCCGGCGTCCAGGAGGGCGGCGGCCGCGGCGGCGTGGCCCGCGTCGTTGGCCGCCTCGCCGGCGCAGCGGCCGGCGCGGTCGACCGCGTTCCAGGGGGCGCCGGCGGCCAGCAGCAATGAGATCACGTCACAGTTGCCGGCCTCGGCTGCGGCGTGGAGGGCGGTGCGGCCCGTGGCGGGGTCGGCCGCCGCGGCGCATGCCCCTCCCGCGAGCGCGGCCGCCGTCGCCGCCGCGTCGCCCGCAGCGGCGTGCAACGCGGCGTCGGCCGGGGAGAGAGGGGGGTCGGCCATAGCGGCCCGGCACCCGAGTTCTGTCACAGGGGTCTAGGCCGCGGTCGCGCTCCCTCCGTCGACCTCCATCCCCTCCTCGACCTCCTGCCCTGCCTCGTCTCCTCCGCCCTCCTCTTCGTCATCGCTCCACGCCCCCGCGGCGTCGGCCTGCAGGACGAGCTCCCGGGTGTCGTGCTCCCAAAAGGCGCCCACGTCGGTCAGCATGCCCACAACAGTGCCAGCAAGGGGGCAGGTCAACAGGTCGGACAGGGTGATAAAGGTGGGATCCTCCGGGCGCACGATGTCGAAGACTTCGGCCGCGACGTCGCCCGCGCGCAGGCCGTCGTACTGCCCCCTGGCAATCCAGAGCTCCCTGACGGGCGCAAAGAGAGTTTCAACGTCGCGCCTCGTGAGGCGGCCGGCGCCGCGCACGTCGAGCGCGGGCCAGAGCCAGCGCAGCGAGGCGCGCGCGCCGCGGTCGGACCACGCGAGGAGGAAATCGATAAAGTCAGCCAGCGCCAACCCCGCCTTGGCGCTCCCACGCTCCTCGACGAGCCGGGCGGCAAACAGGGGGGACAGGGTGCCGTCGCCGAGGGCGGCCAGGGCGGGCGCGGCGAGGCCGCCGCCGGCGGGGGCCGCGGCGGCGGCGAACGCGGCCGCCGCCGCTGCGGCCGCCGCGGCGGAGAACCAGTTGTCGGGCGGGCCGCCGGGGTGGGGGGGTGGGGAGGGTGGGGGCGAGGGGGAGGCCGAGGCGGCGCCGTCGCCCGGCTCGCCCCCACCCCCTCGACCGCCGTCCCCGCCCGCCAAGTCCAGCAACTCGGCCAGCGCCCCCCCCGCCAGCACATCCCGCACGCGCAACCGCCCGCGCCGCCCGTGAAAGAAAACGAGCTTGCGCGCGGCGAGCGCGGCGTGGTCGGCGGCGGGCAGCGCGCCCGGAAACGCGGCGCCCGCGCCCGCGCGCGCGAGCTGGGGGAGCGTCGCGGCGACAAAGGCGGTCGCTTCGTCCGCGGTGAGCCAGCCGTCGCCGTCGGCGTCGAAGCAGGCGAGGTGGACATGCTGCCGGGGCGGGGCGGGGGGCCGGGTCGCGCGCGCGCGCCTCCCTCCGACCCCGCCCCCTCCCCCCCCCTCTTCCCCCTCCCACCATTTGGAGCTGCCCCGCGCGCTGCCCCAGGTAGTCGCACAGCGCGTCGCGTTCGACCTCGCCGGCGCGCCCGGCGAGGCGCAGGAACGCGCGCGCGGAGAGCAGGCGCGCAGCGGCGGGGCCCGCCGCGGCCGCCGCGGCCGCGGCCGCGCGCCGGTAGGCGCTGTAGTCGAGCGAGGCGCCGCCGTCGGCGGGGGCGTCGGGGGCGTCGTCGGCCGAGGCGTGGTCGCTCGGCAGCGGCGCCGGCGGCGGCGTGCGCGGCCTGGCCGCGGCCCGCACCGCGCCCCAGAGCGCGTCCAGCGCGGCGGCCGACAGCAGGGAGGCCGCGCGCTCGCCGGCGCGCGCGGCCCAGGCGGCGTGCGCGTGCGCGGTCGAGGACGGGGCGGCGGCCTACAAAGGGGGGGGCGGGGCGTCAGTTGGTCTCGATCCAGCTTCCGGAGGCCACGCTCGATCCCGTCGGCGCGGCAGAGGGCTCGCGGGAGCGGCCGGCGTGGGCGGCCGGCGGCGCGCGCGTCGTTTTTCGCATGCGGGGGGCGGCCGCGGCGCCCGCCCAGACCACTCCCACCCCCCTCCTCCCGCCGCGTATGCGGTGAATATCAGGCGCACGCTTCAAGACGCCCTCCTCCTCACCGGCTTGTGAAACGGGGGCACGCCCGCGCCGCGCGCGCCGCTCCCGCCGTCCGCGAGCGCGGGGGGCGCCATCGCGCGGGCCAGGTGAGGGCGGTCACAGAGGCGACCGCCGGCCGCGGTATGGGGGCGCGGCCGTCGGCCGCGGCAGTGCGGCTGGCGTGTCCGACCGCGCACACCGCTCTGCCCTCTCCCAATGGCGGACGCGGTCGTCACCGCGTCCTCCCGCCTGGACGGCGACTGGTCCGCCCCCGCGTTCGCGCGCTCGCTGACGCCGGCGCTCGTGGCCGACGCGGCCGCGCGCTTCGACTCGCTCGACCCGCTCGTGCGCGTGCGCATGCTGCTGGCGGCGATGCACGCGCCGCCGGCCGTGCGTGATGGCATGCAGGAAGAGCTGAGGGTGAGAGGAGAGAAGAGGGCGGCCGGGCGCCGCGGATGGCGGCGCCGCGGCCAACGCCTCCTCCCCTCCAGGCTCTGTCCGCCGCCGCCCGGTCCGACAAGGAGGAGTGGGTGGCCGTCATGGGCGCCGCGGTGGGTGATTTCACCGGCGGCCTCGACCTGGGCGCCGCCGCCGCGGCGTCTGCCTCGCTGCGCGCCGCGCTCGCCGCGCTCGCCGCCGCGGCCGACGCGGGCGAGCCCGCGCCCGGATTTAGGCCGCTGGAGGAGCGGTATCTGACGCCCCGGCTGCGGGCGCGGGCGAGGGCGGGGGCTGGAGGGGGCGGGGAGAGCGGCGCGCACTTCGCCCGGCGACCGCGCGCGGCGGCGGCGGACGCGCCGCCGGCGCCGGCTGCGGCCGGCCTGCCGCTGGCCTGCGGGCCGCCCCGGCCGCCGTCCAGGGGGCCGCCGGCCGGCGGCGCCCCCGTGGCGCCCGTCCTCCTTCCCGCGGCTGCGCGCGCCCCGCCGCCGCCCCCGCGCCCGCCTCCTCCCCCTCCCCCCGCCCCGCCGTCCATCCCCGTCGGCGAGCGTCGGGGCGCGGCGCGCCCGATCAAGGCCAAACTGCTGGACGTGGGCGAGGTGGCGGCCCTGCGCGCGGCAGCGGCGCCGGCGCAGCAGCCGGCGGCCCCGTCCGCTGCCGCTCCTCCCGAGGACGGTGAGCTGGAAGAAGGCGAACTGCCGTCGCCCGAGCCCGCCGAGCCCGCGGGCAAGCGCCCGCGCGGCGCGCGCGGCGCCCTGCCGCCGCAACCGCCCACCCTCCAGCCCGGCCGGGGCGGCCTGCCCGCCAGCTGGCGCGACTACGATGCGGCGGCGGGCATCGAGGCGCCGGCGGGCATGGAGCTGGACTACGAGTGAGTGAGAGGGAGCGGGGGAGGGGGTCTGCCTGGCGTGGTTTCTCCGTCTTTTGTCGGGCCCGTGAATCGTTGTTGCAGCGCGCAGTTCAAAGCAAATCAGGCATTTCTCTCTCCCCCCCTCTCTCCCCCCCCCCTCAAAAGTCGTCCTCCTGCTCGAGCTGCTCCATGAACGTCGGCGCCGGCCGCTTCGCGGTCCCCTGCGTCGCCGTCGCCCCGGCGTCGTCGTCGTCGTCCAGCGCCATGAAGCTGCTGCTCGTCAGGAAGCCGGACACTGGCATGGGCGGGGCCGGGGGTGACGGCGGCAGCGGCGCGGCGGCGGCGGCGCGCCCGCGGCCGCGGCCGCGCCCCGCCACCGCGCGCCGCTTGGCCGGCGCGGGCGACGGCGCCGCGACCGGCACTTCCTCCTCCTCGACTGCGAGCTCGGCGACGCCAAACGCGGCCCAGTCCCACGCCTCCGCCGTGCGCGCCACGCCCTCTGGCCAAAACAGGGCCGCGTCCGGCGCGGCGCCGCCACCCGCGGCCGCATCCACAAAGCCGGGCGACACCAGGGCCAGGCGGCCGCGCGCGAGGGCAGCGCGCAGGGCTGTCAGGTCGGCCGCGCCGCGCGGGCCCGCCCATACGCCGTCCAGCAGCGCCTCGACCCCCGCCGGCGCCGCCCCAACCTCCACGCACGCCGGCGGCGGAGGCTGGGGGGGGAGGACGACGGCGTGCGTCGCGTCGGCGATGGAAGTGGCGTGGCGGGCGCCGGCGGCGGCGGCCGCCGCTCGCGCGCGGGCGCCGCGCGCGCCCTCGACCGCGATCCAGGCCTCGTGCGCGGCGTCCAGGGCGGCGGTGACGTCGGGAGGCAGGTGGGCCCGGGCGCCGGGGTCGGGGGTGGGCGCGCTCGGCGCGAGCACGGCGAGCCGCACGCCCGCAAGCGGGCGCCGCGCCGCGCCCGCGCCCGCCGCGTCCAGCATGGCGTAGCCCACAGCTGCCGCCTCGGTCGCCGCGGGCGTGCCGGGGGCCGGCACGGCGGACGCGGGCACGAGGCGGGTGAGCACCGCGCGCGCGTCGTCGACGGTGCCGGCGACGCGGTACGGGTCGCCGTGCGCGTCCGCGCCGGGAGGGGCGCCCGAGTCACCCGCGCCGAGCGCCAGGAAGAAGCGGGGGTGGCGGGTGGTGGCGCCCGGGTGGGCGGCCAGCCAGTCGAGCCACGCGGCGTCGAGGACCGCCACCCCCGCCCGTTTCCCCACCTCCACCCCCAGATTCGTCTTCCCCGTCTCTGGCGCTGGCGCCAGGATGAGCGTCGTCTCGGGCGAGTGCGAGGCGAAGACGCGCGCGCCGAGCTGGGCGGCGCGCGCCGCGACGGCCTTGGGCACGCCCGCTCCGAGCACCACCGTCTCGCCAGAGAGCGGTCCCGCAGGCGCAGGGGTCAGGCCTGGCGGCAGGCGCATGGCGTCGGGCACGGTGCGCGTCATGCGGCGCGCCTTCCCGCCTGCGCCGCTGCGCGCGCGCCCTGGCAGCCGCCCCGCCGCCGCGACGGCCGCCACCAGGTCGTCCTCGTGCTTGACGGCCTTCCAGTCCAGGTCGTGGTGCGGGCCGGCGCCGCCGGAGCGGACGGCCTCGATGCGCGGGAAGCGGAGCGAGTAGCGCGCGCGGAAGCGGTCCGAGACGACCGCTCGCACGTCGGCGCGCAC
>Ga0315274_10015604_pt1 | contig 10754 bp, 10 predicted proteins | sample YL17G02_20_MG_FD_203700 | JGI IMG/M metagenome (GOLD analysis project Ga0315274, IMG submission 203700) | Sediment microbial communities from Yellowstone Lake, YNP, Wyoming, USA - YL17G02_20 | ecosystem: Environmental > Aquatic > Freshwater > Lake > Sediment | place: USA: Wyoming | collected...
GAGAGAGAGAGAGAGAGAGAGAGAGAGAGAGAGAGAGAGAGAGAGAGAGAGGAAGTGAAGGGCAGAGATCTGTCAGCCTCGGCTCTAGCTCCCCGCCCACCCCAGAAAAAAGATCGATCGAAGCAACCAAATCCCGCGCCGCACCCTTCCCTCCCCAGCCTCTTCCTTGGTGCCTCTCCAGAGAGCCACTTGCCCCCCTTTCAAACATGCACGCCGCCTTCGCCAACGTGCTCAGGGCTGGGCAGCTGGCGGCGCCCTCTCGCGCCGCCAGGGGGGTGTCGACCGCTCCTTCTCCAAAGTCGCCGGCCGCCGCCGTCCTCGTCGTGCGCCGTCGCAGCGGCACCGCCGCCCAATGCTCCGCCTCCGCCTCCGCGCGCGCCGCTTTCTCGTCGCTGCCTGCTGCCCCTTCGGGCCTCCCGAAGCACGGCGGTGCCTCCCGGACGAAAAGCAGGCGCATCCCGGGCGGGTCCTCCGCGCGTTCCGCCCGCGGCGGGCCGCCGCCGATCGCCGCCGCCGCGGCGTCCGCGCCGCCGCCCTGGCCCGCCGCGACCGCCAACGTCTTCCCGCCGCCGCCGCAGCACTTCGCCGCGGTCGCCGTCTCGGCGCTCAAGTGGCTCTGGACCGTCGCGGTCATCGTGCTCGCGGCCGACGTCGCGAGGATGCAGGCCTTCGCCCTCGGCGCGACCGCCTCCGCCGCCGCGGCGCCCTGGGCGCCCTGGGCGCTGCGGGCCCTGGGCAGCAACCTCGTCATGGCGGCGGGCTGCGCCGCGGCGCTGCAGCGCCTGCTGGAGACCGGCCTGGCGCCCGCCGTGCCCGCCGGCCCGGCCCTGGCGATGGGCCTCCTCGGCGCGGCGGCGTTCAGGGCCGTCCACCTGTTCCAGTACCGGGCCGCGTACGCCCCCGGCTTTTTCTCGGCGGGCATCGCCGTCGCCGGCGTCGCGTCGCTGGTCTTCGTCGCGCTGCTGGCGCACCTCTCCTCGGAGAGGAAGAAGAAGCCCTCGAGCGCGACCCTCTCTCCCCTGGCGCCGGCGAGTAAAGGGCTGCCGGCGGCTTACAGCCTCGTCGCGCTCCTCTACGTCGGCATCGGCCTCGCTCTCCAAGTTCTCCCCGGGACCGTCGCGGCGCGCTTCTTCGCGGCGCCCTCCGCCGCTTCCTTCGCCTCGTCGCCGCTCGCAGAGGCGCTCCGCGCCGCCGTCGGCTCCACGCTCGTCTTCCCCGCCTCCGTCGGGGCCTGGGTCCTCAAGGACGCCGCCGAGAGGGGGCAGCTGGCGTGGCCCTCGAGCCGGGCGCTGAACGCCGGGCTGCTGCTGTCGTCGCTCGCGAGGGTCGGGGTCATCGCCGGCGCCGTGGCGTCGGGCAACGTGGTGAACGCGGAGGCGCTGTGGCAGCTGCCCGTCGGGGTGCACCTGGCGGTGGCGCTGGTGGCCGCGGCGGGGCTGAAGAGCAAGTGAAGAAAAAGGAGGGAAGAGAGTGAGAGAAAGAGAGAGAGAAAGAGTTTTGATTTGTTTTCATCTTCTCCTTATCTTGCGCCCGCTGAGTGAGTTCGTTGTTGTCTATTTAAAAAAAACGCAAAAGCAAAAGTGAGAGTTTCCGTCGCTCTTTGATCTTCTGTCGTCGCCGGAAGGGGGTGAGGGAGAGAGGAGGTTAAAAAAAAGAAAAAGAGAAAGAGCGGCTTTCATTGTTTGCAAAACCCTTGGACCTAACAAACAAAAAATAAATCTTGGAGAGCCAAAAAAATGACGTCCGCCATGGCCTCCATGGCGGATGTCTTCCTCGTCTCGCTGCTCGCAGCGGTCGTCCCCGTAGTCATCTTTGTTGTGCTGCGGAAAGCAGAGAAGTGCCGGGATCTGCTCGCCGCGCTCCGAGAAGGACGACGGCGAAGAAGGCGCTCGTCAGCATCACCGTCGTCGGCGACATCGACTCCGCATTCGATGCTCGCGCTCCTGCGCGTGGCGCCATCCGAGCACGGCTTCCTGCCCGCCCGCGTCCCCGACTTCTCGTTTGACAACACCGTCCTAGACGGCTTCGTCCAGGTGAGCAGGGAGAGAGAATCAAAGAGGCCCGGAGGCGGAGGTTTCGAGTTAAGCCCTTGCTCACTCGCTCTGCTGTCTGTCGTTCGCCTTTCTTTTTTTGACATTTTTTGGTTTCTCTTCTCAACCCCGACCTCTCTCGAAAACCGCCTTTAAAAAAAAAAAACAGATCGCCGACGCCGTCCCGGAGCAGTACGCCAAAGAAGACTCCCAGGCCTTCAGGAACTGGCTCGAGGGGAGGCTCCTGGAGCTCTTTCCCAAAGAAGAAGGAGGAGGGGGGGCGGAGGAAGGAGAAAGAGGCTGCGACAACGGCGCTCGCCGCTTCGCCGCGCTCGACGCCGCCCTCTGCTCCCTCGACGGCGAGCGCCAGCGCTCCCTCCTCGTCCCGCTCGTCTTCCTCGCGCACGCGCACCGCTGGGGCTGCACCAGCCCGCCGCAGTGGGTCCTCGACGAGGGAGCTAAGAAGGAGAGGGGCGAGAGGAGGAGGTGGGAGCTGCCCGAGGAGCTGGCGCGGCCCCTCGACTCGGTGAGGGCGTCCGTCGGGGGCATCCAGCGCTCGGGATCCGTCTCGCTGTTGTTCCTGCGCAACTGGAAGCTCGTCGACAGCGGCGAAGAAGACGGCGACGGCGGCGGCGGCGGCAGCGAGGGCCCGAGGAGGAGAGGGCGCCTCCCCCGCCCGGGGGAGCCCTTCTCGCTCTCCGACCTCTCCCAGAGCTCGCTGCGCCCGCGCTTCCGCTTCTGCTCCAGGGTTATGAACAACGACTGCGGCGACGATTTAGAAGCCGCGGAGGCGTCCGTGCTCCACTCCGTCGTTCTCACCGAGGCGGCGGCCTCGAGGCTCCCGCCCGCGCTGCTGGCGCTCTTCGACGCCGCCGAGGATGCCGAGCGCGCCGAGGCCGAGGAGGCGAGGACGACGGCGGCGGCGAGCGGCCTCCCTTCCCCGCCTCCGCCCTCGTCGTCCTCTCCTTCTTCTTCCGAGGCGACCCGGCGGGCGGACGCCGCGGCCCTGACGGCAGCGCGGGCCGCGGCTGAGGTCTCCGCGGCGCTGCGGGCGGCGCTCTCGGTCTTCCACGACGTGTTCCGGACGTCGAAGATCTCGACCGAGGCCTGGTCCGTGCACATCCAGCCCTTCTTCTGCGCGCTCACGTCTCGAAGGGAGGGAGCACGAGGATCTGGGGAGGGAGAGGAGGAGGAAGAAGAAGAAGAGCACGGCGTGGGGGGCGCGCAAATCCCATGGTGAGCTCTTTTCTCTCTCTTTTTTTTTCGAGGGGGGAAAAAACTCGATTTTTCAAAATCTCAAATTCTAAAAAAAAAACTTTTCTTTTCTTAGGGTCCACGTCACCGACGCCCTCTTCGGCATCGCCGCCGACGACCCTCTCGGCAACCTCATCTCCAGGAACAGGCCCTGTCTGCTCCCGGAGGAGAGGCTGTTCGTCAGCTTCGTCGAGGCGCACTCTCTGAAAGTGAGGCGCTGGCTGTCTCGCGGCGGCGGCGCGAGCAGAAGCGACTCCCCTCGCTCCGAGGCGGCGCGCCTGCACTGGAACCGGGCGCTCTCGACGCTCGTGGCCTGGAGGGCCACGCACAGGGCGAGGGCAGCGGCCTACCTCGTGCCCGCGGGCATGGGCGGCGGGGACGCCCCGCGGAGGGGCACGACGGGCGGGACGGCTGTCTACGGAAGGAAGAAAGAGACTTCGGGCAGCGGCGACGAAAACGTGGCGCCGACCCCGGCCTCGGTCCTCTTCCCTCCTCCTCCCTCCCCCTCCGACGACGGAGAAGAAGAGATCCGAGCGAGTTTCAACAAGCTTATGGACGGGCGCATCGCCCGCACGCGGGCCTCGAGCATCGACGGAGGCGGCGGAAGGGGCGGAAGCGGAGGAGGCGGGAACAAGCTCAGCGACCTCTTCCCTCAGGCGCCGTAGAGCGGCGCGAGAGGAAGAAAATGGAACACTTTGTATCACACCTTCTTTTTGTACTTTGCTGATTTTTTCCTCTTTCGATCACTTCCACCAAACCGATGAATAAGGAGCTGTCCAAAATTATACAAGAGAGATCTCAAGGAGAAAGAGAGAGAGAGAGACGGGAAGAGAGAGTACCCGGCCTTTGTAAGAAAAGAGGAAACAAAAAGGTTTTTTCCCTCTCTTTTGAGAAATCGCTGCGCCACCCCCGCCCCTTTTTTTACACGCGCCTCCCTTCCATCTCAAAATTCAAGAGCTCAAAACATATCCTCAAACACCTGGTAGTGCCCCGTCTTCATCCCCAGAGCCTCGTAAACGGAATGCGCCCGCTCGTTGGTCGTGTCGGCGTACAACCTCAGGCCCTTCGCCCCCTCCCTCTTCGCTTCGCCTTTGATGAAGTCGTAAATCGCCTTGAATACCCCTTTGCGGCGGTGTTGAGGGGCGCAGTAGACGGACTGAAGCCACCACACGCGGCCGTGTCGCCAGTCCGACCATTCGAAGGTGACCATGGCGCAGGCAGCGACGGCGGCGGGGGAGGAAGGGGAGGGAAGTGGAGAGGAGGTCGAAGGAGTTTCGGCAACGAAGTAGCGCGCTGAGCTCCTTTCGGGGTCGGAGAAGACAGCCGCGACCCCTGCAAGCAGCGTATTTTCGTCGAGCTCGAGCTGCTCGGTCTCGAGGGCCATGCTGAGGTTGAAAGCGGCGATCTGCGGGGCGTCGGAGGCCGCGGCCGCTCGGACTGTGTACATGTTGAAGCGAATCGGAGAGGCACGAGAGGAGCGGAGAGCGAGAAAGAGAGGGGGCAATCGGAGGCGACGTCGACGGGATATGAGAAGAAAGTGTTGGGTCTTTCGTCAAACTCGCCTTTTTTTGTCCATCACTCGCATCGCTGTTCTCTTTCTCTCCCTCTTCGCCTATCCAACCCAGCGTTCTCGCGGGAAGAAGCTCTTTTTCTCTCTCGACACATGTCAGAGAAAGGAGACCCGGGACAGCAGCAGCACCAGGATATGAGGCGGTGAGAGAGAGAGAAGAGAGAGAGGGGGGGGGGGAGGGCGTAGGAGAGAGAAGAGAGAGGGGGGGAGACGACCAAACCTTGGGGCATTGACGAACGACAAAACTCTTCTTTTCTTTTTCTTTCCCTCACCTTCTCTCTTTCCCGCTCCTACGCTCGAAACCTCCCTCCCCTTCACCCTCCTCCCTTTTCCCGTTCCAGCGCCGCCGCCGGCCTCCTCCGCGCCGCGGGCCGCGCCCTCGCCCCAGAGACCGTTCCCCGTCCTCCTCCCCCTCCGTCTGCCGCCTTCGTCTCGCTCGCGCCGGGGGGGGCGCCCTCCTCGCCTCCCCCGCCCAAGACGGGGGAGCACGCCCCCCCCGAGGCGCGCGTGCTGCCCGACCCCGAGGACGAGTGGCGCAAGGAGCGCCGGATCGGCCGCGGCGTCGGCGACGAGCCCCCAGCAGGGCACGGTTCGCGCCTAGGTCCATATCACCTCGGCCAGAAGGACGAGGAGGAAGGAAAAGAGGGAGAGGAGGAAGAAAAAGAGGGAGAGGAGGAAGGAACAAAGGGAGAAGGAGGAGGAGGAGAAGCGGCGGCGGCGCTGCCGACGCCGGGCAGAGTGCCCCTGCGCCTGCGCGGCCGCCCGCTCTCGCTCTCGCCCGACCCCTCCTCGTCGCCGCTCGCCGACGTCCCCGCCCACGGCGCGGACCCTTCGGCGAAGGCCTCCTCCGCGCCGGGGACGCCGCACGGCAAGCACGGGCGCGCGGGCCCCGACCTCGACTTCCTGGGGCCGGGGGGGGAGGCCGAGGAGGAGGAGGCCGAGGAGGCCAGGGCGGCGCGGGGCCGGGCGGCGGCAGAGGGCGGAGAGACGATCTGGGACCGCCTCCGGGGGCCGGAGGCGTCGGAGGCCAACGCCGCATGCGCCGAGGCCGAGGCCGAGGGGCTCGTGGGCCCCGGGGCGAGGGCGAAGGAGGCGGGCGTCGTCGCGCCGAGGCTCGGCGGTGGGACGGGAAGGGCGCTCTGAGCTGAGTTGTTGTTTCGTTCTCTCGCTCTCCCTTGCCTCTCGCGCGCGCGCTTGGCGTTTCGCTTTGATTTGTTTTTTTACTTCTCGCTCTCTTGCTCGCTCGCTCGCTCGCTCGCTCGCTCTCTTGCTCTCTCTCTCTCGCTCTCTCTCTCTCGCTTTCTTGCTCTCTCGTTCGCATTCTCTTGCCTCTCGCGCGCGCTTGGCGTTTCGCTTTGTTTGTCCTTTGGCTTTTTTCTGTTTTTTTTAATAATGCATTTTTCCAGAAGACTCTACAAAAGATAACAGAAACGACGTTTTCTCTCTCTCTCATCTCGCTGTGCTGTCTTTCTTTCCTCCCTCGCTGCGCTTCCTCTCTCTCTCTCTCTTCCTCTCGTTTGAAGCAGTAGCATGCGCTCTCTCTTTCGCTCTTTTTTTGGTGAATGGTAAGGGACTCGTTTGTTTGTTTTCGTGATGACTTCAACTTCTTTTCGCTGCCTATTCCATCTCCTCTCCTCTCTAGTCGCTCAATCGTTCGCTGAAGAACAGGCTCCGAAGAAGAAAAGAGAAGGCGGGGAGGAAGGGAAGCGAAAATAATAATTTAAAAAGCTGAAAAGCGTTCGTCGCAGAAAATATCTCTCATCTCTCTCTCTCTCCCTCATCTCTCTCTCTGGCCCTCATCTCTCTCTCTCTCCACCCCCCCGCGTGCGGGCGGTCTTTGCGACTTCCTCGGCGAGCGCGATAATTTTCCCCGCGCGTGAGGTAGTGAAAAAGAAGAAAGGCTCTGAATCTACCACTTCTTGCCGCCTCCGGCGCCGCCGCCGTCGAGAGAGGCCGCCGAGCTCGCGGAACCAAGCCGCAGCCTGCGCAGCGACGACGACGACTGATGCGGCGACCCGCTGCCGCTGCCCCCGCCCTTCTCTCCCGCCTCGGGCGAGGACGATGCCGGAGAGATCGACGCGGACGCGGAGGAAGAGGTGATGGCTCCCAAGGGGAGCAGGGGAGCAGCCCCTCCCTTGACGGACGACGCCGCGAGAGAGTAGCCCGCCGCGGCGCCCTTGCTGAGCACGCAGCCTCCGATCCCGCCGCCGCCGCCGCCGCCCTCCGCCGCGGCCACCTCGGCCCTCAGCTTCGCCAAAACAGGAGCGTAGATGAAGAACGTGAACGCCTGGATCAGCGTGAGGGACCCGGCCACGAACGCGAGCATCCAGTAGGCCGGGGTGTCGCCGATGCGCTGGAAGGCGCCGTGGAAGAGATACAGGAGGATGGCGGACTGGGCAACGCGAGAGACGGCGTAGAGGCCGACGCCGAGTCTTCCCAGATTCAGCGCGGCCCGCGGGCTCGCGCCGAGGCGGCGAGCGGCGAGCAGGGCGAAGAGTCCGGCCTCGAAGGTCACGAACATGTCGATGGTCATCGCGGTCTTGAAGGCGAGCATGCTCATGTACCTTGAAGGTTTTTGGAGATTTTGGATGTTTCGAGAAAAGTTTTTTGGGTTTTTTGGGGTCAGTTTTTTTGGTATTTTTTCCTTCCGAGTGCTCTCTCTTCGCCGCGGCTCGCTTCTCCTTCTTCTCCTTCGCAAAAGAAGCTCTTCCGTTCGACCGCTCATTCGAGCGGTGGGAAAAGCAAGGCAAAAAGGAGGACGTGAAGGAGATAAGCGAAGAAAGAGCAAAGACGAAGAAAAAGAGAGGGGGAAAAAAATTGAAAACTAAAACTCACTTGATCATCACCGGCGCGAGCGAGAAGAACAAAATGTGGTGCGACATCAGCACCCAGTTGGGCCTCACCGTGCCCCTGTAGACGCCCTCGGCGAGGTAGATCGCCGCGTGACTGTACGTGATCCCGATCAGCAGGGGCACGGTGGCCCCCCCAGCGTTCTCCTGGAAGTTTGGCCCGAAGAGCATCCTGACCCCGACGAGCGTCAGCGGCACGAGCTGCAACGAGAAGAGCACGGTTGAGACGAGGTGCGACAGGCAGACGAACTGGTCCGCCTCCGGCAGGGCGCGGTAGGCGGGTGCGCGCACCGCGGCGCGGTGGACTGTCCACGTCAGCACCATCACCAGCACGGGCACGCCCCACGAGAGCAGCACCAAGAGCCGCATCAGCTCGCCGTCGCCAAACAGCGCGCTCATCTGGTCGTCGGCGCCGACGAACGCCAGCAAGTTGCGCCACCTCCACCCGCCCTTCGAGCCGTCGTCGTGGCAGGCCAGCGCGTAGGCGTCCCAGGCCGAGACCGCCGAAGTGCACTGGGCCTGCCAGTCCGTCAGGAACTCGAGCAGGGGCCGCTCGGCGTGCGGGACGACGTCGCAGGTGCAGCGGGACGCGGCCAGCGCCCCCGTCATCGAGCAGCAGACGACGGCGTTCTCCTCGGCCTTGGACGAGGCCGCCGCGGGGGGGCAGTTGGCCCAGACCTGCCAGAGCTGCGCGGCGCAGTCGCTGGAAGTGTACGACAGCGCGCGCGGGAACAGCTTGGTGAAGTCCGCGGGGCTGACGGCCAGGGCGGCCTGCGCGGCGGCGTTGGCCGGAGCGCCGTCGCGCGCCGCGGCCGCGGCGTCGATCTCGGCGGCCGACGAGGCCTTTCCAGAGTCCTCGGCGTAGTAGAGGAACATGATGCTCATGACGCCCGTGTGCCTCTCGACGGCGCTGTATTTTGACAGCATGCGCAGCGGGGCGTCGGGGGCGACTTTCCTCGGGGGAGAGACCTCGATCGTCGACATGGAGACAACATAGTCGAGCTCGTCGCCGACGAGGCCCGCGGTCTTGCCAACGGAAGGGCACGACTCGCAGATGAGGTCGCCCGAGGACGCGTCGAGGATCGAGAGGCACTCGCCGCCCATGTGCTGGTGACCATCGCAGCGGAGGAGGACGACGGACTCGGTGAGCTCGGCTCCTGTTTTTTGAGTTTTTTTTTGGAAGAGAAGGTCGAGGTTGATGAGATTTTGTTTCCCTCTTTCGAAAAATGGTAAGTGGAAAAAAGAGAGAAGAAGAAGAAGAAGGAGAGGAAAAAGGAAGAAGAAGCAAAACCTCTTTCTACGCACCCTCCAAAAGGTCGTTGAGGGTGAAGTCGTACGACGAGACGTGCTGCTTGCCCTCGGGGTGCCGAGGGACCTCGTACTCGATCCGCTCGCCGACCTGATGATGAGTTTTTGGTTTTATTTTGAAGAAAAAGAGTGGAAAAAAAGTGAGTTTCTTTTCGTTTTTTTATTTTCTTCGTTCGACCTTCGACCTCTCTCTCTCAGTCTCGACCTCGACCTTCGACCAAAAAAAGAAAGCAAGGCTTACCCCTCTCGCCCCGTCCACCCTCGCGAGCCTCACGGGCGCGATCCTCGTCTCGACCTCCTCGGGCAGCTCGCGGTACACGGTATCGTACCGGAGCTGGTAGTGCCTCGGCGACTTGTCCTCGACGTTGGGCGCCTCGCAGTCGCGGCAGCAGATGACGCCTCCCGTGGGGAGGCCCGCGCCGCCCGCGGAGCGCTTGAAATTTATCTCGAGCTCGCGCTCCTCGGGGCAGCGGCACTCGACACAGAGCAGCTTCGGCAGGCGGTCCTCGTCGGAGCCGACGCCGACGGTGGAGATGAGGTGCATGTTGGTCGCGCGCCGCGCGTCGTGCGAGTAGTGCCCCTTGGGAACGACGAGCGAAAACGCCGACGGCGTCTTCGCCCAGGCGCCGTCGAAGAAGCTCGCGCGGGTGACGTTGCCCTGCCCCGTCGGAGGCGGGACCAGCAGCGTGTCGGGCGTCACGAAGTGGTGCATGTACACGTCGTCGGCGGGAATCGGCTCTTGAAGCTCTGCAGAGACGAGCTGCGTCGTCTGCGTGCCGACCGCGACGGCGACGGCGGCCGGGAACGGCGACTCGAACAGGAGGTTGACGTTGACGACCTGCCCCGGAGCCAGCGCCACCGAAGGGGAGAGGCACCTGACGGAGAACTCGAGCTGGTGGTTCCCAGTGGGGACTCGGGGCTCGCAGCCCCCCGGGAACAGGGACTGCTGCGTGGTCGGGGCGTGGTGGTCGTGGGCCGAGGCGGGAGCAGAGGCCGACGACGGCGGCCCCTCGCGGCGGTGGTGCTTTGACGCCGCCGCCGGCAAAGACGACGACGACGACGTCGCGATCGATTTCTCGGCGGCAAAACGCTGGCCGTGCTCGATTGGGACCGCGGGGGCGGCGTGGGCTCCCTCCTTGCCCGCGTGGGATCCCTCGGCGCGCGTCTCGTGCCCCGCGGGGTGGTGCTTGGCCGCTGCCGCGTGCGCCGGGGAAGGATGGTGCGCGTCCATGGCGTTAGCGCCCTCGGCCGCTGCCGCGTGCCCGTGATTGGGCGAGTGATGGCCCGCGGAGGCGGTCGCGCCTCCGATTGCGGCCGCTGCTGCTGCTTTCGGAAATATTTCCTCTCCGGCGGCGTGCACGGATCGTCCATTTGCGACGCTGCAGGTGATGAGGAGGGCGACCGCGGCCAGGGCCAGCGCGCGAGACGCCCTCTGCGGCGATGAGGTGCGGCCCATTTTTCAAAAATGGAGCTCCGCAAGACGTTTTGAAATAAAAGATCTCTTGGCCTCCCGGCGCAAGACGCTTCTCGCTCGCCTCTCTCGCTCTCCTTTCGCGGAGTGCAAAGTTACGGCCGGGTCACGATCGGATCGATTGAGAGCGAGAGCTGGAGGAGGAAGAAATAATCCTACTGGCGCGAATTCTTCTTCTTCTCCTTCCTTTTTTTTGGTTCTTTCTTTCTTTCCTCGAACTTTGAACGAGTGAAGACATAGCCTGACGGTCGGAGAGCCTCTGGTCCTCCGTC
>Ga0315274_10015605_pt1 | contig 10754 bp, 3 predicted proteins | sample YL17G02_20_MG_FD_203700 | JGI IMG/M metagenome (GOLD analysis project Ga0315274, IMG submission 203700) | Sediment microbial communities from Yellowstone Lake, YNP, Wyoming, USA - YL17G02_20 | ecosystem: Environmental > Aquatic > Freshwater > Lake > Sediment | place: USA: Wyoming | collected...
GGTCGTTTTGGTTTTCGTGATTTCATCCAGATCGGCCTGGGTGATGATATCGCCCTCTCCATGGGCGGGTTCAAAGACATGAACCTCGGGGGAGCCGGTGTCCGGGATGGCTTCCTGCCAAGGATTGGCGAAAATATAGAGAGGGCGCCGGATACCGTCGATTTCAACGGACAGCATTTTCTGTTTGGGATAACGGTCGGGGTTGATAGTAAAAATAATGGTCTTGGTCTTGGGTTCGATCGCCGGAATGACGTGAGCCTTCAAAGGCCTGATGACGACGTTCTTTCCGGTGAGGCTGGGAGCCGCCCCCATGAGATTGACGGTCACTTCAACTTCGCCTTTGCCGTCGAAGCCCGCAAAGGATTCATATTCTTTTTCATCCGGTTCCCCCGGCTTATGCTGTTGAGCCCAATAGGTAAAAACGGGTTTTAAAATTCCCGCCCTTCCTCTCACATAGACCTGATAATCGGGAGAGGGCATTTCCTCCTTGGCCGGAACCGGGTAGACAACTCCATTTTTTCCGTGGTGAGGATAGATGACGAGGCTGTCTTGCGGAGGTGCCGGTTGAGCAGTGACAAGGGCAGAAAGATTCAGGCAGGCGAGAAGCAGAAAATATTCTTTTTTTCTGGGTTTCTTGCTAAGCATTCCTCCTCCATGACACCATGACGATCATGGGAATATTTCGCGGTGCGCGCGGCGATCTCAATATATTTGAATTCGCTTGGCAAGACAACAAGATGATATCCGCTTCCGGGCCGCGCCAACCTCTTCGCGTTTGAAATGGCTCATGTTCTCCCGGGGAAGAGTTCGGGGACCGCTCGCCGGACGGAATGAGGGCGAGGACCGGAAGAGAGGTCATTTCTTCAGCTCTTGCAGGAATCTCCGCGCCCAGGTGTGATTCGGATCGACCTCCAGGGCTTTCTTGAATTCGGCCGCAGCTTCGGACGTCTTCTTTATTCCCAGGCAGCCCAGTCCGAGCAGATAGTGGGATTGGGCGTTCTGAATCTTGGCGGACTGTTTCTCCCCGAATTTCTCAAAAAAATCCATGGAAGGCGCCGCATCGAGCCTTTTTCCAGCGAAATCGGACAGGCCCTCGAACATCTTCATCGCCTGGGCATCTTGACCGATTTTTAGAAGCGACAGGCCTTGATAATAGGTTTCCTCCGACCAGTCCGCCCTTATCCCGGCGGCTTTTTCGAAGGAAGCCTTGGCTTCTTCCTTCCGGCCCAGAGCTTCGGATGCCCGTCCGATGAGGTGAAAGATCCTGGGCGTGCCGGCGCCCTGAGAAGGCGGCCCGACATCAAGAGTCGCGGGATATTCCAGCGCGTCCTTGAAGTCCTCGAGCGCGCGCCCGAATCTCCGGCCAACCATATTCTGCTCGCCCCCCAGGAGGTGTGCCTCCACCCATATATGATGTATTTCCCCGCCGCCCTCCCAGACATGAAAATGATGCGTCTTCAAGATCTCGATAGCCCGTTCGAGCCGGCCGACCTGGATAAGGAGCGCGGCTTCGCGGGCCAGGGCGTCGTCCATGAGGCTGACGATCCTGTGGTTCGTTTCGAGGAAAGCCAGCCTTTTGACCGCCGGGGTGTCGCCGGCTTCATAAAGCCTATCCAGCTCGTCATAGAGTCTCGGGTCGTTCGGATTGACAGCCAAGGCCTTTTCCAGGCCGGCGATGGCCTTGGGAACATCGTTTTCAACACGCGCATAGGCCAGCCCGAGATTTCTGTGGACAAAGGACGAATTGGGGTCGAGGCTGCGCGATCTCTCCCATTCCTCGATGGCTATCTTGGGCTGGATGTCGAAGAGATAGTTGCCTAGGTAATAGGGCGCGCGGGCGTCCTTCGGATTGACCTGCTGGGCCCAGCGGAGGATGTCCAGGCTTTCGGATTGGAATGGAAAGACACCGTCCGGAGACAACGCGGCGGCCAGGCCGGCGTATTTCATGGCTTCTGCGTGATCGCCTTTTTTCTCCAGATAATAAGCGAGGTGATAAAGGACCTGTGGATCGATCGGAGCTTTTTCTTCTGGGACAAGTCTTTTGAGGACATCGACAGCATCCGCGAACAGTCCGGCGCTCCCATAATCGGCGGCCAGCTCGAGATAATTCCGACTGGAAGACCGCATCAGGGCTTTAAGGCCGGCGAGCTCGCCGCCGTCGTCATCCTTCCGTCCGAGCGCCACACCGGTTCGATAGATCTCGTTCCGTGCCCAGAAGTCGAGCGGGTCGAGCGAACGCGCTTCCGATGCCGCCTTCACTGCTTCTTCGCGCCGGCCAAGGATTCTCAAGATAGCGGCCTTGAGATTAAGCGCCTTTGGGTTCAGGCCGTTCGTGGCGAGAGACCGTTCGAGAACCTCCAGCGCCTTGCGCAGGTCTCCTTTCCTGGCCCGGAGTTCGGCGATTTGGTAGAACGCCGCCGGGTGCCAGGCCGAGCTCCAGGCCGCCCGCTGGAATGCGTCCTCGGCTTCAAGGTCCTTTCCCTGTCGCCGGAGCGCGATCCCGAGATAATAAAAGGCTTCACCATCCTTGGGCCGTGTGTATTGCCCCGTAGATCGTTTGATGGCCGCCTTCAAATGCGCTTCGGCCTCCTGATAACGCGCCCGCTTCAGGTGGAGAATTGCCAACGCGGTGTTCGCCCGGTAATCGCCGGGATCTCGGCGCAGCGCCTCTTCGTAATAGGGGTCGGCCTCGATCGCTGGGTTATAAAACTGTTCGAGCCGCAGTCCGGCAAGATAGAGCTCATCATTGGTTTTGATGTCCTTGGGGGAAGGCGGCGGCGTGACCGGAGAGGGCATGGGCGACGGATCTTTTTTCCGGGGGCAGTAAACAACGACCTCCGTGTTCTCCGCGCTCAGCAGACGGATCGATAAATCCTCTTCCTTGACGCCCGGCCCGATGTCGATCTCTTTCAGATATGGGGTATCCGGCGCGATGTCGATCTGCTCCTGGTGGATGACTTTATCGCCGGCATGAACGACAACCTTGGCTTTCTTTAAGGGGGATGTCGCATAAAAACCGACCCGCGCTTTATTCCCGCTGACGATCTCCAGATTGCAGGCCGCTTCGGCATTGGCGTTCTTCACGCCGCCGATGCCCCGGAGAGGATACCAGATCTGCTTCACAACCTTGGCTTCATAAGGCTGGGTCCAGCTGTAGTCCGGCTGGTTGTCCGACCAGGCCCCGATCATGAGCTCGAGATAGGGCCCGTCCGTATCTGTGAGGATCTTGTCCCAGGCCCTTCCCTCCGAGCCCGCGCCCCAGGTCCAAAGCTTTTTCCCGGGCACGGTGTTGTGGTCGGTGATAAAAGCCACGCCGGCCTTTTTTCCGTGATCATATCCGGCCAGAAAATCCTCTTCGGCATTCCAGGCGAAAAGCGACGTTGAGAGGACATGGTTTTTCCACCAGCTCACGTCCACGCCGCGCGTGTAATCCTGGCGGTTGTAGACTTCGCGCGAGATCGGCCAGCCCGCAAACTGGTTCTTGCCGTGATATGTGGCGAGATCGGTGGACGGGGGGAAAATGATCTGATAGTTCTCATTGGCGTGAACGGCCACGTTCGCCCAGCAGAGAATGGACGTGGCGAGCGGCGTGCGGTTCAGGACCTTCATGGTCACTTCGAGGGCGGCGCTGTCCGGCCGGAGCGTCATTCCGACCAGCCATTTCGTCCGGTGGCGGAGCTCGATCTCGCCCACCCAGACCGTCTTGCTGCCGTCAGGGTTCTCGACGATCTCGCTGTCGACCGTCATGAAGGTCGAAGCCCGGTGGTGGTGCGGGATGTTCCACTCCGCGCCGCCTGAGATCCAGGCGCCCAGCATGCCGATGAGGGCCGGCTTGATGACATGCTGCCGGTAGATGAAGTCGAAGTTATCGGTCTTGTCCATGGCCGAGAAGATGCGTCCGCCGATTTCCGGCAGGACGCAGATCTTGAGGAATCGGTTCTCGAGGTAAACAGCCTCGTAGGTCCTGTCCTGCTTTATGTCGGTCAGGCGGTCGAGGAGCGGGTAGGGGTAGATGGGCCCCTTGGCGCCCTGATAGGCCCTGCCGCTGTAGAAGATGGGGTTAGGCTCGGGCGGACCCGGCGCATACGTCGGGATGACCAGCGGCTCCCGCCATACTTTTACGGCGGAACCGGCAAAAAGCGCTCCGGCGCCGAGCGAGAAAATCATGCTCAGCAATACACCCATTCGCATTTTTTGTAAGTTTTTTTTAGGACTCATCTCTTTCCTCCGGGTGGGACGACAGACGGCATGGCCTCCGGACCTTCTCTTTCGTATCAATTCCGGTTGGTTAAGTCAATCGCTTTGGAGCAGCTCGAAATTGCCGATAGGATGCGAGTCGGAATTCCGGGACACGAACGCATTCTCTGGAATTGGTATCGTGTCCCTGGAATTCCTGTCACCTGAACTCGGCGTCATCGCTTAAGCAGAAAAAGTCCTATCGGCAATTTTGGGAACCAGCCCCTTCAAAAAGCAACCGAGAGAGAGGTTACAGACTCCGGGAGATGGACTTGACCCGGACCCGGCTCGAGTCTCGATGTCCCTTGTTTCTCGGGCCAATTTTAGCCTATGAGGGCCAGTCCCTCCTGGTCCTGGCCGCCCATGGTCAGGTCCACGTTTTCCGCGCGAAGGGCGTCTTGCAGCTCCTTGACGTTGAGCTCACGCGGGACGATATTCTTCTTGACGCTCATCGCCGCGGCGAGTCCCCCCGCATGCCCGGTCGCCATGCAGTTGCCCATGCTCTTTCCGGCGGAGGCGGCGACGTGCGAGGCGGAGATACAGCGGCCGCCAACCAGCATCCCGTCCAGCTTCTCCGGCAGAATGGAGCGGTAGGGAACGTCATGGATCTTCATCTCGGCAAGGTAGACATAGCCGATATCCAGGAAGCCGCTGCGCCAGGCGATCGTGTCTTCGAAGGTCCGCCCCTTGAGGGCATCCTCTTCGGTGAGGACGTAAACACCCTTGACCCGGCGGGTCTCGCGGACGGCTATCTGCGGGCTTGTGCCGATGAGCTCAATGTCTTTCAGCGCGTCGCCCCCGAACTCCCGCATGGCCTCGACCATTTGAATCGCCTGGTGCCGGGCCAGGCATTCAGCCTTGGTAAAGCTCTCCGGGTCCGAGGCGTCGAATGGACCCAGGTCCCTCAGACAGGAGTGGTTGATGTAGAAGCTGTTCGACGAGGGGTCGTTGTCTTCGAACCTCCAGGACGGGGGGATAAGGGGGTATTTTGACCGGGCCTTTTCGGCCATGGCCTTCATGTCCACCTTCTTGGCTTTCTCCAGGTTGACGTTCGTGACCTTGATAAGAAGGGTCATAGGGGAGAGCTTGCCGACCTCCTTCATGGTCTCCGCTCCCGCGAAGTAAGCGACATCCGCGTCGCCCGTGCCGTCGATGACCACGCCCGCCTTGATGAAAACGGTCCCCTGCTTTGTCGCGGCGATGACGCCGGTGATCCGGTTGCCTTCGACCACGGAATCGACGGCCCGGGCGTGGAGGCAGTATTTGACGCCGCATTCGTCCAGCGCGTCGACGATGGCGGCCTTCAGATAGTCCACGTTGCACCACATCTGGTGGTCTTTGATAGTGACCGCCTGACTGCCGAAGCCGGTGAGCTTCTGAATCAAAAGCTCGTGGACGTTGGACCGCGGTTTGCCTTTCGGCCGGACCTGATTGATGGGCATCCCCAGGGACCAGGCGGCCACACCTCCGAAGAAACCGTGGTTCTCGATGAGGAGCGTCTCCACGCCCTGGCGTGCCGCGCCCATGGCGGCGCCGATTCCGGCGGGGCCGCCGCCGACGACCAACACTTCGGTCTCCCATTTTTCCTTGATGGGGAAACGCAGGAGGATGCCCTTTTCCGCGTCGGCCTCGGGCTTTGAGGCCTTGCCGCAGCTTGCCACGCCAAGGGCCGCTGCGCCCAATCCGATGTCCTTCAGGAATTCCCGCCTGGCTTTAGTTTGCTTATTCATGGCGACTCCCTCATCTGATATATAAAATATCCATTATCAGAATTGCCCTGCGGAAGCAAGATCAAGCCGCCGCGGCGCGGCGTTGTCAAGGCCAGCCAAAAGCGATGTTGAGGCAGACCGGTTTGAATATCACGATTTATCAAGTTGACGAAAACAAAGGTCTTGTCAAGAATCTGAACTCGTCCCGTACCTTAGTGACACCGAAAGACCTCATGGCGTCACCGAGATCTCTAAACGAACACAAACGCCATCGCGGTGCATGTCGCTCATGAAACAGCTCCCCGTTTACGAACACGCTGATTTTCGTCATCTCACAAAGGAAACACCTGGGTATCTTTGGGAACCCAATGGCTCCTTCCTCTCGGGGAAAAGTCGCCTAATTTTCGCCTGGGGCCGCAACTGAGACCAGCGATTTCATTTTGAAAAAATATCTTGACAATGACAATCAGCTTGCTTATTATATGTGAAGGTTAACGCGTAGATAAAGATATTGGGGCCGATGAAGATTAACAAGCCTGAAAATCCACAATCATTGACGTATGGAGGTGCGATATGGGAGTAAAGAAAAATCAAAAGGCGTTGTTTTTCTTTAAAACTTATTCGGCGATTGATTTCAAAGAAGGAGGGATCATGAAAAGTGCAAAGGTATTTTTAGCACTCATCTTGTGCATGACAGTCGCTTCTGCCCTTAATGCCCAGGTTACACGTCAGACGGGCGTTATTAGAGGGATCGTAACAGACCAAGCCGGAGAGGCTCTGCCCGGAGTGACCGTAACGGCATCCGGGATTTCTCTCATCGGCGTTATGAGCGGGGTGTCCTCCGCCGACGGAGCCTACAGGTGTACATCCCTGCCGCCGGGAGTTTACTTGATCACGGCGGAACTCCAAGGATTCAAGATATTGAAGAGAGAGGGCGTCGTCGTTCAAGTCGGCCAGGTCATCACCATCAATCTGCAGATGGAAGCCTCCGCGCTCAACGAGGAGCTCACCGTTACGGCCTCAGCTCCCGTTATCGATATCCAATCCAACAAGATGGTGACGAGAGTCGGCGCGGATGAGCTGGCCAAGCTTCCTCTCGGCCGGCGGTTTGCCAACATCGTGGCGATGACTCCGGGTGTTGTCGAAGATTTCTCCAGCGATAAAATGACCGGCATGGGCACGGGGGTCATCCATGGCGGGACGACCTACAGCCAGACCTTCGAGGTCGACGGAGTCAACACCAATGACCCGGCCCATAACGCGTCCACGCTTTTTACTCCCCAGTATGACGCCATCGAAGAGATCGATATCGAGACCGGAGCCTTGAATGCCGCCGTCGGAAATACGAGCGGGAACTTCATAAACGTAGTCACGAAATCGGGCGGGAACGCTTTCCACGGGACGGCCAATGTCTTTTATACGGCCAAGGAGTTTGCCAAGTCGCTCTATCCTGAGGAGATGTTGAAAGCCCTTGGGCAGCAGAAACCGGTATATCCCATCCACAATTATGATCTCTCAGGATCTCTCGGGGGGCCCATCTTAAAGGACAAGATATGGTTCTTCACGACCGTCGCCCGGGAAAACGCCCTGTACAGCTCCGTCTTTCGCCCCGCGGTGCTCGGGGGCCCTTATACGACCCCGCCGAAACTGTATAACGGCTATGAACCCATTAATGCGTTCACGGACGGATTCCTGAAAGTCTCTGCTCAGCTATCGAGCAAACTCAGGGTTTTTGTCCTGGGGAACTATTCCCACCAAAATCTGAAGTACGCCGGTTATGGGTCTTCCACGAGCACGGCCGAAACGACCCTGACGAAGGACAATAACAACAGGATGACGGGCGCGGTCTCTGCCTCCTGGCAGATGAGTTCGAATTCGATCCTGGAATTTCGGGCCGGGGGGACCTATTTCGGCTATCCCATTCTTTATAACAAGGAGTTTTATGAAGGGCCTCAGCAGGGCTACGCCGACTGGGGCAACGGATATACTTGGGGCGATGGTTATGCCTGGGCGAGTGACATCAAACGGTACAATGTCCAGATTTCATCCCGCCTGACTCACTACGTGGATGGTGTCCTGGGCGGAGACCACGAATTCGGAGCCGGGATCGAGTATCAACTCGGCCAGGAAAAATGGGCCTGGTTTAGAAAGTCTCCTTTCTTGGAGTTTATTTGGAACGGAGATCCCTATATGCACAGAGCATGGGGCCTGGACCGCAACACCTATGGAGACGGATACTTGTTGTTCCAGATCTGCGGCCCGGATAATTGGAAAACGTACACGGCGCCTTCCCGGGCAGGATTCGGCGGCTACCTCCAGGATCTCTGGACGATCAAGAACAGGCTCACCATTTCTCTCGGGGTCCGGATGGACACCGTCCATGGATGGATTCCGGCAGCGACAAAACAGGCATCCGCCGGAGCCATCGGCATCGGCATCGGTGAAACCTATCTTCGTCCTGTTTATGGCTTCAATCCTTTCGGCGAAATGTCGACGCCGGCTTGGAACAATGCCATGAAGTGGACGACCTTTTCGCCGAGGCTCGGGGTCAGCTATGACTTGTTCGGCAACGGCAAGACGGCCGTGAAGGCCGCCTTCTCCCGGTATGCCGAAGCCCTGCCCGTCATGTACTATCAGGGCAACCACCCGTTCAGCCAGTCGCAATGGGGCTGGAACCCTCTGTGGTTCTACTGGTGGGATGACAACGGCAACCACAGACCGGATGCCCCTGCGGATGGAGACAGGTATCAGCTCGAATCAGGGCTCGTGACCGCCTACGATCCGAACCCCGCCACCTACCAGGCGAAGATCGCCAAGGGCATCAAGGCTCCGTATTACAATGAGATCGTCGCCGGCGTCGATCATGAGCTCTTCACGGATTTTCGCCTGAGCGTAAAGTACTTCTACCGGGAAAGAAAGAACGCCGTTGACACGATGCTTTATGACAGGGCCTCGGGAAGGTTCTGGAACACATATGAGAAGGCCACAGACTGGTGGGTCCCCTTCACGACCACCGTTCCTGCCGTCGGCAACTTCCCCGCCCGGGAAGTCACCCTGTATTACTACTCCAAGAACGCACCCTTCGATCAACGGTTCGTGCTCTTCGACAATGTCCCCGAGGCCAAGAGGCAATATCGGGCCCTGGAGATCAGCTTCAATAAACGGTATAGCAAGGGATGGCAGCTGGGGGGATCGGTCGTCTTTTCCAAGCTGACCGGCAACTACAACGGCCGGGGCGGCGACACGAACGGATTTTCGACGGCGTTCGACACGCCCAACTGGTTCGTCAACAAAACCGGCAGAACAGAAGACGACAGGCCGCTGGCCATCAAGCTCTATGGAACGTTCGATCTTCCATGGGGCTTTGTGACATCCCTTTATTACACTCATTACGCCGGCTTCCCCTACCAGAGAACGATCACGATTGTTCCCCCGGCGGGTTGGGCAGAATCCCACAATGCCCTGCCTTTTGCCCAGACTGTGAACGCGGAACCGCAAGGCTCAAGAAGAAACCAGGATACCGACAATATCGATTTCAGGCTCGAGAAGAATTTCAACGTAAGCGTTGGGAAGTTGACCCTCGGTGTCGATGTTTACAATTTGTTGGGGAATCGTTATCTTGACCCCGGATTGAATCCCGCAGGAACCTGGATCCCCAATAGTGCGAACACCGGCGGCGAATTTATCCAAGACTGGTCGTATGGGCAAACCCTGGGCCTTCGGGGGGTAAGAATCTTCAAGTTCAACGTCATTTTCGCGTTCTGAGTTCCGGGTCCAACAAGCTGCTGAAAGGGAGGGGAAAGAATCCCCTCCCTTTTTTTCCTTTCCGAAGGGGGACCGCCTGATGTTGTCGTTGACCTCATGCCCCCGCCCGCGGTTGAGCATGAGAACGGTTCGTCGGCAGGGTTCATCTTTTCCTTGACAAGCAGCCGGACAATTTTTAAACTAAGACGTTAACGTTAACATTAGCTAGGGAGGTATCGCCATTTCCACCATCAAAGAGATCGCCAAACGAGCTAACGTTTCCATCGGCACGGTCGACCGGGTCATTCACGACAGGGGCCGCGTCTCGAAGGAGAGCTACGTCAAGGTCAAACGCATCATAGAAGAGACCGATTACAAGCCGAACATCTTCGCCAAACAACTGAAACTCTCCAGAGGGTACGATTTCGGCGTTCTCATGCCCAAGCCGGCCCAGGATAGCCGGTATTGGGCGCTTCCCATTCGCGGCATGGACAGGGCCCAGGGTGAGCTCGCATGTCAGAGGGTGAACGTCCATTATTTCTTTTACGACAAATACTCGGAATCCGCGTTCAACAAGGTCAGTAAGGATGTGTTCGAGGCGAAACTGGACGGCCTTCTCATCGCCCCCGTGCTTTCCGACCTCTTTGAAAAATTCGCCCAGGCCATCCCCTTACGGCTGCCGTACGTTTTTTTCGATTCTTTCATCCCAAACGTCAATTACCTTTCCTATATCGGCCAGGATTCCTTCCAGAGCGGCCGGCTATCGGCCCGCCTGATGCAGATGATCATCAAGGAAAAAGGAACGATCGCCGTCATCAAAGTCCTGCCGGAGGATTATCACATCAACGACCGGGTCAGCGGCTTCCTCTCGTACTGCGCGAATTGTCCCGAGATACAGACCCGGATCTACGAGCTCGATACCCACAAAGGCGCGCGATTCCGGCAAAGGATCTTCTCGCGCATCCTGCCCGGGAACGGCGATATCCAAGGGATCTTCGTCAGCAACGCCAGCACGCATCAAGCCGCCGAATATGTCGATTCCCTGGGACTCCAGCGGAAGGTCCA
>Ga0315274_10015606_pt1 | contig 10754 bp, 9 predicted proteins | sample YL17G02_20_MG_FD_203700 | JGI IMG/M metagenome (GOLD analysis project Ga0315274, IMG submission 203700) | Sediment microbial communities from Yellowstone Lake, YNP, Wyoming, USA - YL17G02_20 | ecosystem: Environmental > Aquatic > Freshwater > Lake > Sediment | place: USA: Wyoming | collected...
CGACTCCCCAGAAGTTGGGCTGGGTTGAATTCACAGGCAGGGAAGAACCTTCAGCTTTTCAGGAACATCATCCCGAGGGCCAGCCCCGCAAGTATTTCAGGCTCACTCAAGCTGGGTTAAATGCAAGTGACGATGACTGGGCGAACCCTCATCGTGCTCTCTACGGACGGAGCTAAGGCCAGAACTGGTAGGTTCGGCTGGGGCGAGCCACAAATTTTGAACCGATAGATTTTTTCTTTTTCTATTAGCCAATTTTTTTGCATGAAAATATAGGTTCATTCTGAAATATCACTTTCGTTCCTTTTGTTGGATGATTAAGGTGGAAAAACCAAAGCACCTTAACAATTGAATATCGGTGAAAGCCTAAAGCCTGAACGCTTGCCCAATCTTAAACGAAAGGGGGTAAGCGATGACAGGACACTGTAGCAAGTGCCACAAAGTATGGACACTGGAAACAAGGCAAGGCGTGTGCCGATGGTGCGGTAGTTTAGCCCACTGCCTAGCCCAAAGGACACAAGCCTTGCGCAGTATCAAGTCTAGGTCAAACGGTAGAAAAAGGCAAGCTCCGAGTAACGGTAACGGCTACGACCAGCTACAAGGCGATTGGGAAGCCTATTATAAGGTAGCCATCGCCTATGAGAACAAAATCCCGCTTCAGGATAGAGAGGACTACCGACACGATGTAATGCTGGAGCTTGACCGAGCTACCAAACGTGATGGCAAGCCCTTGCCGGTACTCCGAGCTTACCGCATAGCCAGCTTGACCGTAGCCCTATACTACCGTAGCCTCAACCGCTTTAGCACAAGGGTGTGTGTTTTTAACGGCTATCCTACCGACCTGCATTGTAAGGGTTGCCAGAACATGACCAAAGCTAAACGGCGTTGCGCCTGGCTAGCCGTTAGACCAGTAGCCAGCCTTGACGGCCAGATTATTGACCATGACGGCTACAAGGTAAGGCTACTGGACACGGTAGCCACGGACAAAGCCCTTGACTTGCCTGACAGGTGGTATGACCTGACACAGGTAAGGCTAGCCTTGCCCTTGCGATTAGTGGAGATAGCTTATCGGAAGCTAGAGGGTAAACCGCTAGACGAAAAAGACCGCAAATACCTATACCGATATAGACGGCAAGCTCAAAAAAGCCTCTTTTGAGTGTCCCAAAACAGCCCTCTTTTTCAGTAATGATAGTGGAAGCACCGTTTAGGCTAGCGAGTGGCAGCTAGACGGTAGCTTACTACTAGGCGAAGCTGGCAGAATTGCCCACTAGCCAGATAGCCAATAGGGGGTTGTAAAATAGAACAATTGAATATCGTGGGCAAGCGTTCAGGCGACGGCTTCGTAGCCCATAAGGCTACGCTGGTAAACGCCCTTGCCAGAGCATTAGCGGAAAGGCTGATGTTAGTGGACTTTACCATAGGGCGTAAAGGCTTTCTCGGATACCTAAAGGCTCTCGCAGGCTCAAACGTTGTCAAGGTAGTGCCTGCTCACGTTGACGCTAGCGTATCGCAGGTCAACGGACACAAGGGACTGAAGGTCGTTTGCGGGAGCAATACCAGCTACCTTGAGGACTTGGCATGGGTAGGCGATAAAACGCCGCTGACCCTTGCCGAGGTCAGGGTTAGCCCTAATAACGCCGTCAAGCCTAACATCGGAGCTATTGAGTTAGCGGAAGCTCTTAACCGAGTAATGCCCTTTACCGCTACCGATGACGCAAGACCAGTTCTGAATTGCGTCAACTTTGTGGCCAAAGAGGGCAAGCTAACGCTGGTTAGCGCCGATGGTTTCAGGCTAGCGGTGGTTACCCTCTCATTTGAGGGAGAGGGAGAGGGGCAAGTCCTGATACATCGTGATGACCTCAAGGGCATAGCCAATGCCTTGCGGAAAGCCAAGCGGGCAAGGCTAGGTTTTGAGCCTGGCGGGGAAAGCCTTGACGGCATGAGCCTAATCATTGACACGGAAGCAATCCGCTACAAGTGGCGGACTGCTGATGGCACCTTTCCTGATTATGAGAAGCTCATACCCAAAGAGGCTAGCACCGTAGCCCATCTGGACACCGTAGAGGCGGGAAAGGCGATTGGCTCATTGAAAGCCCTTGCCGATAGCAAGTCTTACCCGATAGACCTGACCCTTGATACTGGCATAATCACGATGACCAATCCCGATGATAAGGGAGAGGTTACCATGCCAGCCGATATTGAGGGCGGGCCTGTCAAGGTGAGAATTGACGGCGGTTACCTGATTTCAGCTATGCGTGCCTGTGGTGGCATGGTAGATTTCAGGTTGACCGATGGCAAGTCCCCAGTCCTCTTTGCCGTTGACGGCTATCAACTGGTGGTCATGCCTATGATAACCGCCGAGAGCCAGAAGCCGAAAGCCGAGCCAGAAGCGGAAGCTGTAGCCGAAGCCGAAGCGATAGCTGAAGCGGAAGCGAAGCCGAAGCGTAGCCGAAAGAGGGAAAAAGTCGCTGTAGCCTAGAACGCTTGACCAAACAGAAGCCACGCAAGAGAGGCGGGGGATAACTCCGCCTCTTTTTGTCTTTTTAAGGGGGTATTCCTGCCCTGTGCGGGGATACCCCTATTTTTGTGGTAAGAAAGGGGGTGAAAAGAGTGAGCGACGTCAACACAATCTTCATCCTCACCAAAGAGGACGTCCTCGAGTGCGCCAGGCAGATGAGTATTCCTGAAGAGGCAATAACCGATGATGTTCTCCGTATGGTGAGAAAGGGCGTGGAGTCCGGCTTGGGGAGCTGGTCTGAGGTGATGATGGAAGCCATAAACTACGCTCTGAAAAGCTAGGACGATATAGCCCGAAAGTGAAGCGGTATCTATGCCCAGAAAGGAGGTGATATCGTGCCAATCAGATGGAGTTCCCTGAAGGCGAGCGAGGCCGCCGACATGATTGAGGAACACATTAACCAGGCTGCCGAGCCACTGGAGCAGGCCCGCATTGTCGCCAGGGAAGCCCTTAAAATCCCCCATCTCCCCCAGTATGTTGAGCAGGACTTCCACCGTATTATCGGAGAAGTAGACCGGGCCATTGGCGGCAGCCAGTTTGAGCCGATCGGACGGCTAAAGGCCGGAGTGGAGAGTATCCGCAAAGACCTTCCCAGTGGTGCCGCGGAGTCAGAAAAGGCGCAACTCGCTCGCGGCGAGATAAAGAGCCTTCTGTAGTGTGCTGTGCATTACTGTACTGTGATAGGGCTATCTGTGCCAAAAATCTGAAAAGAAAGGAGGTGAGAAGCGTGACAACCCAGCTCGACCTTTTCAATGAGGCGAGGGTCGAGATAGAGAAGCCAGAGCCTATGACCACAGTTCGGCTGGGTAAGAGAGAAGCGCGAGTCCCGCTGCGCAAGCAGCGAGGAGAGGCTATTGCCCATCTCATGGCTATCCTTGCAGACCTCGAGGGCAAGGATATCTATGTCGGCTCTTACGAAGCCGGCGGCCGGCATTATTGGCTCAACAACCTGAAAATCCAGAGGCTACGCCTGGACTACCACCCGGCCCCGTACCAGGTGAGAGAAAAATATATCCCCAGCGTTATTGTCCTCTGGGGGAACAGGGACGCCCAGGTCAGAATATTCACCGATTACCTGCTAGCGGTTCGCGAGCAGGAATACCAGGGCTACTGGCACTATCTCCTCGACTTCCGCAACGGCTTCTGGGGAAGCCCGATTGACAACTACCGGTCCCACTACGCCTGTCTCACGATAACCAGATTTAAGGACTAACGGGTAAACCGTTGAAAATCAGCGGTTTGGCAAGGGGTAACTATGCCCGGAAAGGGGGTGATAAGAGAATGGCCGAGATTACAGTTCGTCAAGAGGAAATAGAGGTAGAGGGAAGGCATTTTACCGTGACCCACATACCGACTGCTACCTCAGGGAGCTGGTTCACCGTTCACGACGTTTGTGAGGTGTGGGCAGCCGTCGCCATAGACCTTGATGGCACAGTTATCGGCTGGCGGAATCCGCCTGACGAGACGCATCGCGCAGGGATAGAAGAGGCCATTAAAAAGGCCTTCGGCATCCCAGGCGAATTCTAGCAAAGAAAGGAGGTGACAATTGAATAGGCCCACTATGGAGAAAGGCATCTCCGATATCGTAGGTGTCTTCACGGATCCCATTCTTGTCTTTCCTGGGGGCTGGGGCGATACCCTTCCGGATTGGCTTAAGGGCGCCATCACCATGGAGCGCCTTATCGAGAACATGAAGGCACTCAAGGGAGAGCAGATGACCGGTACTGATGCCGAGGCCTGCGCCTATCTCATGACGGTTTCACTGACCCAACCCATGGACAGCGACTGGTCAGAAATCTACCTCTACGTCGCCGGCAAGACATACTCGCGCCACAAACAAGGCGGGCTACCAGAGGATATCTGGGTAGATTCTCTGCGGGACGACCAGGTGAGAGACCTCGACCGGCTGAAGGCATGGCTCTATCGGCAGCGAACAACAATAAGGCTGGAGCGGGACCGCGCCGATCGGCGGGAGCGCAAAGAGGCAGCCGTGGCTGAAAGTGAGGCGTTGCAGCCGGCATTGTTTGACTTATAATCATATACTAGGAGGGGGCCGGGGTTTCGAATCCCCGGCCCCCTTTTTTGTCCCTTTATATACCCCCCCTAACTTCTTACCGCCGCCGGGGAGCACAACTTAAAGGTAGAAACACAGGCTACTCTCGGAAACCGCCTAGATTTTGACTACAGAGCGTCTCTCGTTGTAAGGTAGGGGCTCTCCTAAGTATTCAGTGGGAGAGCCTATAGTTTGTGTATGGGGCTGCACAATGCAAGCTTCTGTTAGCTCTTTAGCCAAGGCAATGACTTGTAAAACTTGTGACCCACGCGGGTTAAGAATGCATAAGGGGGAACTTGTTTTAGCTCCCCCTTCTGCTTGCATCTGTACTTAGAGTGGCCGTGGTGCGCCACGCTTTCGCCACACAAAGAAGTACACCAGCAATCCCCCTACAACAACTAGACAGCCAGCAATAATACCACCAATAAGCCCCCAGTTAGTTGGTGGTTGGACCGGTAGTGCTTCTGTCGGTGTTGGCGTCGGCGGTGGCGGAGCAATAACAATAAACTGTCCAACCTTGCCATCAATGTTAACAGTGTAGCTTCCCTCTATGTCCTTCACTACGGTGAAGGTTACCGTCTCACTCTTGCCAGCTCCGAGAGTTACTTCCTTTCCGGCCTCCTCTGTGCCATTTATCTTGAGAACAACCGTGAAACTTCCCTCGCTGCCTCCGGTATTGGTAACTACGGCTGACATTACAACTTGCTCGGCGGGCTTAACTTCACCCGGAGTAACTGACAAATCAGAGATGACAAAAATTGCCGGTGCTGGCGCCACTGCTGGCACAGGTGGAGCCTTAGGTGCTTTAACCTCGTACGTCCCGTGCAAATCACCGATGCATGCTTCATGTCTCCCAGCAACATCTGGAGTCATACTAAAGCTGACAATTTCAGTATCACCACCGTCAAGAGTGACTTCTTTTGTTTGTACCAATAGATCGTCCACTTTCAGGCTTACTTCGTAATTTCCGGTAAGGTCGCCGTCATTAGTGACACGGACACTTATGTCTACGGATTTTCCAAGCTCGATTTCCTCAGGAGTAATAGATAGGTCAGCAATGCTGAAGCTGGCGGGTCGGGTATGTGCCAGAACAGTAAAGGCAGAAAAATGACTTACCTTGGCCGTCGCAGTATCATTCTCAGTGGCAACGGTGCTTTCCAGGTCTATCCATTGTCCAGTACTATCATAAAAAGCAGCCACAACCAGGTTCTTTTCGGCAACTCCTTCGGGTATCTTGGACTCATCATATTCCATGGTCAGGCCTATTGCTGGGTTAAAAGTAGCTCCCACCGGTTCGATTTCATAGATCGACGCGACAGTTGAGGTATTTTGGGGCGAGAGTGGTGGCCCTAGCATTACCTGAATTCTTATACTTGATATGCTAGCGCCCACCGCACTCTTGGCAACGGTGCCCTCGGGTATATAGATCTCAACCTTGAAATCCTCACTTTTAGCCATAACATTTTCCGTAAACTTGCCTTCCCTATCCATGTACGGGCGTACAGGAGTTATGCCTGACCCTCCGCCTCCACCTCCACCACCTCCGCCGCCTCCACCGGAAGGCGGCGATGATACCGTTGGTCCAGAATGAGAACTTGTATCCCCAATCGCGCTGTCTGTGCCATCGCTGGCAGCAAACTGAAAGGTGTGGCTTCCAAGGCCAAGGCTGCTACCAAGGAGAGAATACTCATAGATTTCACCATTAGTAAAATCGCTGTCCTGACCTGCTTTAGCGGTCATATTTGCAGTAACGCTATCAATAATAACCGTAATTGAGCTGGGTACATCATCTTCAAAATCGGTATAGTTGACCGAAAACGTGAAGTTGTCAGTGGTATAGCCACTCGTCGGAGATACATTGCCACTGGAGAGGAACGGTGCATTAACCGCGATAAAGAAAGGTCCCAGGTGTACTGTGGACTGCCAGTTGCCGGTATTATCAACGCTCCTGATATGGAAGTAGTGGCTGTTGCCATCAGCGAGCGCGGAACTGGTAGCGGTCTGGACTCCTTCCTCAATAGTCTTATTTGCACTCGGGGTAGTGTTGGCGCTGGTGTTCCACAATATGGAGTAACCATCGAAGCCGCTGGTGTTATCTGTGGCATCTATCCAGGTTATGGTTATGGTATTGTTGCTGGACCAGGTGCTCGTGGTATGGCTTGTGCTGTTGACGCTGGTGGGATCAGTGGGTGGAGTGACGTCAATGTAGAAGGGGCCAATATGTACCGTAGACTGCCAGTTGCCGGCGTTGTCCACGCTCCTGATATGGAAGTAGTGGCTGCTGCCGTCAGCGAGTGCGGAACTGGTGGCAGTCTGGACTCCTTCCTCAACGGTTTTATTGGCACTTGGGGTGGTGTTGGCGCTGGTATCCCAGAGGATGGAGTAACCATCGAGGCTGCTGGTGGCATCAGTAGCGTCTGTCCAGGTTATGGTTACAGTATTGTTGCTGGACCAGACGCTGGCGGTGTGGCTGGTGCTGTTAACGCTGGTCGGGTCGGTGGGGGCGACGGTATCTTTGTAGAACTGCCAGCCCCACTCCCCTGATTCGCCCTCGACATTGCTGGCATTATCCGATGCCATGAAATAGATGGTATGGCTGCCCTGAGAGAGGGCATCAAAACCGGGTATTGTCCAGTTATCGCTGTCCCACGATGGGCTGCCGACATCAGTAAAGAGGGCGGTCCAGTTTCCAGAGTACGAGTCCATCTGGTACCAGCCATCGTCTAAAGCAATACTATCATCAAATCCAAAGTTGGCTAAGACGGGCGCTGTATTGTAGTATTGACCTTGAGATTCAGCTATTGATTCCATTGTTGGAGGGTTGGCATCGATGAAGAAAGGTCCCAGATGTACGGTGGACTGCCAGTTGCCGGCGTTATCCTTGCTCCGGATGTGAAAGTAGTGGCTGTTACCGTCGGCGAGCGCGGAGCTGGTAGCCGCCTGAACACCTTCCTCAATGTTTTTGTTGGCACTCGGGGTGGTGTTGGCGCTGGTGTCCCAGAGTATTGAATAACCATCAAGTCCGCTGAGGTTATCGGTGGCATCAGTCCAGGTGATATCAACTGTATTATCGCTGGACCAGGTGCTTATGGTGTGACTCGTGCTGTTGACGCTGGTCGGGTCAGTGGGTGGTGTGGTATCAATATAGAATGGGCCAAGGTGTACGGTGGACTGCCAGTTGCCGGCATTGTCCACACTCCGGATGTGGAAGTAATGGCTGTTGCCGTCGGCAAGCGCGGAGCTGGTGGTATTTTCACTTCCTTCTTCAATATCCTTGACAGCGTCAGGGATGGTAGAGTTGTCCGTATTCCACAGGATAGAGTAACCATCAAGGCCACTGAGGTTATCCGTAGCGTCCGTCCAGGTGATATCAACGGTGTTATCACTTGACCAGGTGCTTGTGGTGTGACTCGTGCTGTTGACGCTGGTCGGGTCAGTGGGTGCGATGGTATCTTTGTAGAACTGCCAGCTCCACTCCCCTGATTCACCCTCGACATTGCTGGCATTATCTGATGCCATGAAATAGATGGTATGGCTGCCCTGAGAGAGGGCATCAAAACCGGGTATTGTCCAGTTATCGCTGTCCCACGATGGGCTGCCGACATTGGTAAACAGGCTGGTCCAGTTGCCAGAGTAAGAGTCCATCTGGTACCAGCCATCATCCAGAGCTTCATCATCATCGAAGCCGAAGTTGGACAGGACAGGCGCGGTGTTGTAATACTGCCCTTGGGACTCCACGATTGCCTCCATCGTTGGCGAAACATCAGGAGAGCCAAGGTAAAGCCGCCCGCTGCCATAGAGGTTGTCTTTACCGCCAGCACCGAGGTCAACCGCTCTGCCCTCAAGGAAAGACTGTATCTGCGCAGGCGTATATGACGGGTAGCGCTGCTTCACCAGCGCGGCCGCTCCAGCGACGTGGGGCGCAGAGGCGGAAGTTCCGCCGAAGGGGGTGCCGTATGAAACTGTGCTCACATCGTCCGGCGCCACCAGGTCAGGTTTAGTTCTACTGTCCTCTGTTGGGCCGCGGGAGCTGAAAGATTCAAGTGTAGCTGGACTGTTCCATGGTACGGCGCCAACTGCCGTGGCATTATCTGAATCCGCTGGCACAGCAAAACTGCTTGACGCAACCTGATATTGCGTATCGTAGTAATAACTGTACAGGTGGAAGTTTACTGATGAGGTGGCAGAGTATCTCCGTATCGCTATACCGTAGTTTCCCGTATAATTGGCAGTGTACATCAAGAACTCCCAGGGGTCGTCATCACCGTCTTGGGTATAGGTAGACCAAGCGACTATCGCTGGAGTATTATCAAACAAATATAAGTCATAATCGTTGCCGGAAGAGCCCCAGGTGTCATTCCACTTGAGTCCCACTTTAATCAAACTTCCGTTAGTCACATAAATATCGTTACCCTCGTCTACACCGGAAAAATTATGCCAGTTGTCCGTATCGTTGTCGGAATAATTCCCCTGCCAGTGGCGCTGGGCATAGTTTCCGATGGCTTGCGACCACAGTATGCCGGCGGCTCGGGCATTATTAACTACCCCACAGATGGTGCCGGTGCCATCGCCCGGGCCGCCAATGGGCCAAGCCACAGAACATGAGATAATATTGACGCCCTGGGAAATGAGCCAGTTAACCGCATTGCCATATTCAACTTCAGTTGCAAAGTTAGCTAAATACATCTGGGCGCCCGGGGCAACATCATAAACGATTTCCGCACAGGCCGTGCCGTGAATTGAGCTTCCCGGTCCACCAATACTGGGCGCCCACCATGTGGTCACCGTTGCGGGCAACTCTGTGCCCAGTAGGGCAGCATATCCAGAGAAACCCATGTCCAGAACAGCCACCTTGACTCCGGTCCCGGTAAAATTGGCACTCTGCCATGTAGTGGCATTGATAAGGGCAACGCCCTCGCTGGTTACTTCCGGCACCGGCTCGTAGGGCAACCTGATGAGGTTGACACCCGGTATATCAGTCAGCGCGGTCACCTGTGCAACAGGCGCTACCACTTGTATCAGGTTGTCGTAATCAGCCTCTACGGTGCCCAGGTCACCAATCGCCTCAATGACCGCATCAACCTGGTCTGTTGTGCATTCGATAATTACACGTACATCCTCGCCCATCATTTCAATGTTGCTTTCCTGAGCAAAGCTGGCAACCTTTCCGAAGCTCTCTGCTGAAATTAGTTTATTCAACTGGGAGTCCAGTTTCGGGTTTCCCTTTTCCGGCAGTTCCATTGGTGGCAGGTCTGATTCTTCGCCATCAGCAGCCACCACTGACTGCTCTACCAAAGGGAGACTGGCACTCATGAGCAATGCCATTATGGCCATTAGACTTAGAATTGTTTTGATTTGGTTCAACATAACCGCCTCCTTTGCAGATAAGGAGGTATTGCGTCCATATTTACTATCACCCTCATTTTTCTTGACTGCCTCCGGGCACCGGCTGCTGTGGCAGCCGTATCAAGCGGACACTTGTCTTATCAGCCAAAGCGGTAAGACTACTTACTGGCACTACTGCCTGCAATAAGTCACCGTACCTGCTCTCAACCACTCCAACAGCACTGACTGCCTCATCGGCAGCGTCAACCTGACCCGGTGAGCATTCGACGATGACTCTTACCCTGCCATCTATAAGAGCAATGTTGTTTTGCTCAGCAAAAGAGGCAGCCTCCCCACGCATCTCAGCTTGGACTAGTTGGTTTAACTGGGAATCCAGCTTTGGGTTTCCTTTTTCAGGGAGCTGATAGGAAGGCTCAGATTGCTGTTGGCAGCCAATCATCATTAACAATGAAAATACAATTAACAGTGTCATTATTGATGAAACAGCTAGTTTTCTCATTTCTTACCTCTCCTGATCAACAATCCAAGTCTGTTAAATATCCAATGAAAAAATTAAAGGGCGCCAGCAATCGCTTTTCTTTCAGCGATTCCGACGCCCCTTTTCCATCACCACACCCTTAATCCATTATTTGATTTCAGGTATCTTTCATATCAGGTAAGAGCATTATAGTCCTTTTTGATTGAATGTCAATACCCAAAGGTGAGCTGAATCCCTGGGCGTGAAGAGTGTAGTTACGACAATTGAGAGAGGTGGTGCTGGTAAAAGGCTAGGTAACATTTCGCTAAAATGAGAAAATGAAACCATGGGTATCCCTGAACTAAGATATGATAAAGTTTTAC
>Ga0315274_10015607_pt1 | contig 10754 bp, 3 predicted proteins | sample YL17G02_20_MG_FD_203700 | JGI IMG/M metagenome (GOLD analysis project Ga0315274, IMG submission 203700) | Sediment microbial communities from Yellowstone Lake, YNP, Wyoming, USA - YL17G02_20 | ecosystem: Environmental > Aquatic > Freshwater > Lake > Sediment | place: USA: Wyoming | collected...
GGTCAGGCTGTCTGCCTGCAGACTGCCGCCGTTGAAACTGGCGTTGGTGCAGTTGGCGTCCGCGCTGCCGAATCTTATACTGCCCGCCCTAATGGGCACCGTAAGGTTGAGGTCCCCCCCGACGGTTGTGAAAAGCGCGTTGTCCGGCGCGCTGTTATCCCAGATCAAGCCGGTCCAGTTGGCATCGGTGGTGCTCCACTTCCCGGTGCCCGCACCGTTGTTCCAGACCAAGTCATTCGGGGCAACGACGAGCAAGCTGCCACTCCCGCTGATCCGACCCGGCGATGTCGAGGCGTTGTAAACCCCAGGCGCCATCGCAACCCCACCGATTGTCAGTCCCCCGACGGTGGTCGTTTCGGCAAACTCAAGCCTCAACACGGCGGTCCCGTTGATGATGACCGGTGAAGCTGGGGCCAGCGCATTCGTAGAGCTGATAACCAACGTGCCTTCGTTGACGATCGTGGCGCCGATGTAGCTGTTTGTGCCGGTGCAGGTGAGCGTGCCGGCGCCGAGCTTGGTCAGCCCGCCGATGCCAGCGGCGACCAAATTGGCCGTGACGCCGATGTCATTGCCGGCGGTGTCGAGAATCGCGCCACCGTCGCCGATGTAAACGCTGTTGGTGTAGGTGCCCTCGCCAGAGGGTGCGTAGGTAAGCGTGATGAAGTCGGCCGACGAAGCCGTGGCCACCACTTTCCCACCGTTCCAGGTGAACCAGCCTACCCCACCCCAGTCGGAGACCCTCATGGCGATGGATGGCGTGTAGAGCGTGCCCCCGTTCAAGTCCAACACAGGCCACCAACACTCGGCCCTCGTCGTCTCATACGGCGCCGAAAAGTCAACGCCGTTGGTAAGCGTCACCGTTGCGTTACCCGAGATGGTCAGCACCGCCCAGTCCCAAGTGATCGGGACGCCGAAGATCCGATCGGCCGCAAAGCTGCCGCTCGTGATGGCGAGAGTGGCCCGGCCCAGGTCCACATCCCCCGCGATCGAAACCGTCGGACCATTGACCGTCAGCACGCTGACAGTATTACCCTGCCTGAATTGTGCGCCATACCCGGTGCTGCCCCCGAGTGCCAGGCTCTCTGCCTGGAGACTGCCGCCGGTGAAACTGGCGTTGGGGAAGTTGAGGCCCGCGCTGCCCAACGTTACACTCCCCGCCATAATTTCGGTAAGGTTGATGGTCCCCCCGACGGTTGCGAAAAGCGCGTTGTCCGGCCTGGTGTTATCCCAGATGTTGCCGGTCCAGTTGGTATCGGTGGTGTTCCAATTCCCGGTGCCCGCACCGTTGTCCCAGACCAGGTTTCTCGGCGACGTACCGGCAAGGACGAGCAAGCTGCCAGTCCCGGTGATCCGACCCGGCACATTCGCGGCGTTGTAAACGCCAGGCGGCTTCGCAACCCCACCGATGGTCAGTCCCGCGACGGTGTTCGTTTCGGCAAACTCAAGGCCCAACACGGCGTCCGAGTTGATGATGACCGGGGACGCTGCGGCCAGCGTAGGATGGGCAAGAACCAACGTGCCTTGGTTGACGATCGTGGCGCCAGTGTAGGTGTTTATGCCATTGCAGGTGAGCGTGCCGGCGCCGAGCTTGGTCAGGCCGCCGAGGCCCAAGGCGGCCAAATTGACGTTGATCCAGACCTCGTGGCCGGCCGTGTCGAGGATCGCGCCACCGTTGTCGACGTAAACGTTGTTTTTTGACATGCCGGAATAGACCGTGATGAAGTCGTACGAGTCGCCCGTGGCCACCACTTTCCCACCGTTCCAATTCAAGAAGGCTTGCCCCGCGTAGGGTTGAGAGCAGCGGTCGGCGACATTGATGGACGGCGTGTAGAGCGTGCCCCCGTTCAGGACCAAGGCAAAGGTTTCCTTGTGAGGACCTCCTCCCAGCGGGTCAGTCGAACCGTCAATGCCGTTGGCAGCCGTCACCGTGGCGTTACCCGAGATGATGACGTCCGCCCAGTCCCAAGAGTCTTGAGCGGCGATGATCCGATCGGCCGCAAAGCTGCCGCCGGTGATGTTGAGCGTGGCCCGGCCCACGGCCACATCGCCCGCGATCGAAACCGTCGGAACATTGACGGTTAGCGTGTTCCCAACCGGGCCCCTTCTAACACTTGTTGTAATGGGCCCGTTGTTGCGGTTGCCCTGAACGGTCAGGCTGTCTGCCTGCAGACTGCCGCCGTTGAAACTGGCGTTGGTGCAGTTGGCGTCCGCGCTGCCGAATCTTATACTGCCCGCCCTAATGGGCACCGTAAGGTTGAGGTCCCCCCCGACGGTTATGAAAAGCGCGTTGTCCGGCGCGCTGTTATCCCAGATCAAGCCGGTCCAGTTGGCATCGGTGGTGCTCCACTTCCCGGTGCCCGCACCGTTGTCCCAGACCTTGTCCGCGGCGCGGGCGCTTCCGGCGCCCGCCGCCAGCGCCAGCACGGCGAGCACGGCAAGACTGAGGATTTTGGCATAAGCCCAGATCCGGCCCCAAACGGCCCCGGTGGAAGGTTTTTGCGTAACCTGCGTTTTCATAGGAGTTTTTCGATTGTCTGCGGTTATTTGGTTAAAAGGCCACAATATCATTCACAACGGCTAGTCTTGATCTTCGACGACCAACCATCTTGTCCGACTTGCCGAAATTGTGAATGGACAAAAGCCACGATTTCTTATCTTTTTTTCACAAGGGCGAGGTGAACTGCCGGCCGTTGGCCTGCCGGAGGCGGCGCGCCGAGCGCGGCCAGGCGCTGGCGGGTGACGGGGTATTGCCGGATGGCGAGGAAGGCGGCCACGCAAACCAGCGGACCGGGCAGGAACGTTGCCGCGCCCAGCCGCCAGATCGCCTCGGGCGTCGGCGTCGTGCGCGCGGCGTCGGTGACGAAACCGATGCCGCTCAGCGCCCAGCCGGAGGCCATCAGGCTGAACGAAATCGCCCGGCGCATCGCGAGGCTGAACACCGCCGAGTAGGCGGCGTCCTCGTTGACGCCGGTGCGGGCGCGGTGCAACTCGGCCACGTCGGCCATCATCGCGGTGGCGATGGGCAGCATGATGCCGTTGCCCAGCAGAATAGAATGCAAACCAGCTACCCCTTAAAAATGCAGGCGATCCGTTCGCAGGGACAACAGCCCCGATTCTGTGTGGGCTTTCCTCTGGCCTTGGCGGCAGCCGTCGGTCTCAACCCAGGGGATCAGCTAAACCGTTGATCCCTGTTCAATTCAGGGTGGGAGTACCAACTGAAGCTGCCGACGCGCGCCGCGGCGGCCGTCACGGGTCGAGCTTGGCTTCGGCGTTCCAGTCGACCGACCAGGTAATCTCCGGGTGGGGTTGATTGTCGTTGCACCAGCGACTGCGCCACGGATTGCTCGCGCTGGGATTGACCATATCGCGACGGAGCGCGGACTCGGAGTGGCCGTCCGCACAGAGGATGTTGGTGCGCCGGTTGTGCCGGTCGGAAGGCCATTGCCCCTGTTCGGTGGGGTCCATGTTCGCGTCCCAGGAACCGTCCGGTTTGCTGTCCGTGAGCATGATCATCTGCGCCGGACTCACCACCATGCTCTCCCGCACCACACCTTGACAAAGCCCCCCGTTAATGTCACCGCCCAAACCCAACTGCGACTTGGGGCTGCCAAGCAAGGGCTGGCCAAGGCCCCAATCGTTGTAGGCCAGGGAAAAGCGCGCCGTGCTGCTGATGCCGTAGCGGTCCCAGACCCCCTCCGGTGTCGTCGAGCCCAGGGATTTATTGACATTGGTGTCCCACATGGATTTCGGGTCCGCCGACGGGCAATAGAACACCTGCCGGTTGGTGCCCATCTGGCTGAAGAGCCGGGGCGGCCAAACGGCATAGACAGCGGGGGTGATGGAGTAACAACCCGGGTACTGGTTGTACTCGTGGACGTACATGACCGTGGCAATCCCCACCTGGCGCAGGTTGTTCAGACATGCGGTCATTTTGCCCTTGGCCTTGGCTTTGGCCAGCGCCGGCAGCAACAAACCGGCCAGAATCCCAATGATGGCGATGACCACCAGCAACTCGATCAACGTGAAAGCGGCGTGTTTGGCGCCCTTGTCGGCCAAGGCTTTTCGGTTCAAAGTTGCGTTCATAATCAATCGAATTTGAATTAATCGAGTTACCCTTATTTGAGCATGCTGGTTTCAGGGGCGAACAACTGCAACTCCCAGACGCGGAACATGGCTGGATCGGTTGTCTTGAACCTGAGTTTTATGATCTGAGCCGTGGCCTTTTCAAACTGCAGTTGCTGCTGCTTCCCGGGGCTCTCGAATGTGCCGACGAACTTCCAGTTTGCAGCTTCCTTAACCTTGATGTCTAACACGTCAAGACACGCGTCGCAATCAATCAGCGCCCGGTTGAAGAGGACAGGCTTCCCCAGATCCAGAGTCACGCTGACCTCCGTAGCGCCCGGATCCGGCACCCAGCTCGTGAGGCGGCAGTCGTCGAACATCTGGTGCGGGCCGCACGGGTTGTGCCACCACCGTTTCCTCGGCCCATTGCTCTCGACCATGATCGAGCCGCGTTTCTCGTGTTGACTGAAGCCCGAAAGGAGCGACCCGCTGCCCGGCACATCAATGGGTTTGATCTCGATGGCGGGACCGTCAATCGTCAATTCCACGAGCGTGTCGTAAACCTGCTGACTCTGCGGCTCGACTTTGACGATCAGCGCACGGTCATTCTGGCTGACACTCACGTCGCCCCCCCTCAGCAGGCGGCTGGCAAGCACCTTCGCGCCCAGCGGCGGCAACGTCAGGGTGTCACCCTCAAAACCCAGGCAGTGAAGGAATATCTTATTGTGTTTCAGCGTGCTCACACCCCAATAGCCCGGTTTGTAGGGTCCGCCGCGCGTGCCGTAAATCGTTTCGCCGTATTTCGCTAGCCAGCCGCCCACTTCCTTGAGTCGCTCCGCCTGGCGCGGCTCGATCTGCCCGGTCGGCATTGGTCCCACGTCAAGCAGGAGGTTGCCGTCGCCGCCCGTGGCGTACAGCAGCATGCCCAACACTTCCCGGAACGTGAGCAACAGTCCATCCGGCTTGTATCCCCACTGCCCGTCCACCAGTGTCGTGCATGATTCCCAATAGGCTTCACGCTGGAACGCCCCTATTACCTGCTCCGGCGTTTGGAAGTCGTTCAGCCGGGAAAAGTCGAAGTTGGGACGCGGGGACGACGGCTGCAAGACGCCGACCCGCCCGTTGCACAGGATCTCGGGCTGGAGGCTTAATACCGTTTCCGCCAGTTTTGGAAAATCCCAAGCCGCCCAGTCGCCGCCCATGCTGTCGAACCAAACAATGTCAATCTTGCCATAGTTGCGGAGCAGTTCCTGCAACTGCCCATGAAAAAACTCGAGATATTTCTTGTTCCCATCGACGAGGTAATCCGGGCGGTGCCAGTCGCGCGGCGAGTAATACACGCCGAAACGAAGGCCGCCCTTGTGACAGGCGTCCGCCAGTTCCCGGACGATGTCACGCTTGAAGGGCGTGTTCGCGATGCTGTAGTCCGAATACTTCGTGTGAAAGTTGCTGAATCCGTCATGATGCTTGGTGGTGAACACGATGTACTTCATCCCAGCCGCCTTGGCGATTTGCACCCATTGATCGGCGTTGAAGTCAACCGGGTTGAAACGCTTGTATAGGTTGTCATAGACGTCGTCGCGATTATTGGGTGGCGGTGTCTGGTCGACGTCCAGCGGTCGCTTCGCATGGCGCCCCCAGCTCGTCTCAACGCCCAAAAGGCTCGACGGGCCCCAGTGGATGAACAGCCCGTAACGCGCCTCGCGAAACCATTTCATCCGGGCGTCTTTCTGTTCCCGTGTCTCCTTTGGCATCACCAAGCCTGTGTCTGGGCCGGCCGGAGCAGGATTCTCGACGTTCACATCTGGGGCCTTCGGCATGTTGCTCCCCTCCTTGGGCGGGACATCGGCCGCGAACGCCGAACCCAAGCCCACGGCCCAAAGCATCCCCACGATCAGCCAAACGGCGCGTTTGGATTTCGATTTCAATTGAGACGCTTTCTTTTCGATTGGCTTCGGCTATGGGGTTAAGGCCACAACATCATTCAGAACGGCCGGTCTTGATCTTCAAATGATCATCCTGTCCGACTCGCCAAAATTGAGAATGGACAAAAGCTTCGATTTCTTAGCTTTTTTTCACAAGCCGAGGTGAGCGGCTGCCCTCGCCCGCGGGGCTGACAAATCGGCAGCTGTATTGCGATGTGGGAGGCTGCTTTGCCGCCACGTTGAAGCCGGCATGTCTTTAGGAATGTCTGCGGTCCGGGGTAGGTTCAGACGCGGCGAACAACGGCTGGCTCGCGACGATCTTCGTCACCGCCACAAAGCAAACACACCCGACCGCAGTCAGCCACAGTCCGAACAGAATCCCTCAGTTCTTCTCAGGCGTTACGATCTGGCTCTCGCCGTTGACCCGCACGGTCACGGGCCGGGGATGGGGCGAGCGGAGTTTGAAAGCGGTGGCTTTGCCGTCCCTCCACTCGATATCCACGGTCACGTTGCCGCGCGCCTTGAGGCCGTTGACCGAGCCGTTGGCCCACGCCTTTGGGAGCGCCGGAAGCAGCTCGATCAGCCCGCCATGCGATTGCAGCAACAGCTCCGCAATGCCAGCGGCGCCGGCGGAATTGCCGTCCACGCAAAAGATGTTTTCCGGAGCGCCCGCGATGCCGCCGCGTGAGAACGTCAACAGGTCGGCGTCGGTGTCCTCGCGCAGCAGGCCCAGCACGTGTCTCCACGCCTCGTCACCATCGTTCAGGCGCGCGAAGAAGACGATGAGGTTGCCGCGGCTCCACTCCACGTCCTCCCAATCGCGGCGGCCAATGCGGCGCTCGAGAGTCACACGGGCGGCCCGGGCCAAGTCCGGTGTCGCGCGGGGCGTGATTTGATCGCTGGGATACAGCGCGATCAGATGGGTTGTGTGCCGATGGTTAGGCACCGCCTCATCGAAGTCTTCCAGCCACTCCATCAACTGGCCGTGCTTGCCCACCCGCAGCGGCGGCAGCTTCTTCAGCGCTGCCTCCAGCTTGTCGCGAAGCTCGAGATCCACACCGAGGACCCGGCTCGCCTCGATGCAGGAGGTGAACAGATCGCGGACCAGCACGATATCGCAGGTCGGTCCCATGGATTCGCTGCAAGCACCCTGGTCGTTCGGCGCGACAAACGCGTTCTCCGGCGAAGTGGACGGTCCCGTCACCAGCCAGCCGTGTTTCGGATCTTCGACCATGTAATCCAGGAAGAACTCTGCCGCCTCCTTCAGGGTCGGGTAACCGCGCTGACGAAGGAATTCGCGGTCGCCGGTGAACCGGTAATGCTCCCACAGGTGCGAGGCAATCCAGATGCCGCCGGTGGGATGCACGCCCCACCCCAGTCCCCAACCCGGCGCCGTGAAGCCCCACGGATTGGTGAAGACATGGCAGACCCAGCCGCGCGCCCCGTACACCGTCTGGGCGGTGCGCCGGCCCGGCGCGCGGAGCGACTCGACCAGGCGCAAGAGGGGCTCGTGGCACTCAGAGAGATTGCAGACCTCGGCGGGCCAATAGTTCTGCTGCGTGTTGATGTCGAGGTGGAAATCGCAGGTCCAGCCCATGTTGCAGGCGAGGTTGTCGTTCCAAATGCCTTGCAGGTTGGTGGGCAGCGGCGAGTCCTCGCGCGAGCCGGCGATGAGGAGGTAGCGGCCGTATTGGAAGAAGAGGGCCGTCAGCGCAGGGTCGTCCGCCCCGCGGCGCAAGCGGGCCAGCCGCTGGTCGGTGGGAAGTGACGCGACCGGAGAGGGCCCGAGATCGAGCGACACACGCCGGAAAAGGGGCTGGCAATCGGCAAGGTGCCGCCGACGAAGCGTGGCGTAGTTCCGCTGGGGGGCGGCGGCGAGCTGCTGCTCGCACAGTGCGGCAGGTTGGCCGCCGTTGAAGGTGGTGTTCAGAGCCATCAGCAGCGTCACGGCGTCGGCGTTGGCCACTTCGAGCGTGTCGTCTTGCGCCGTCACCGTGCCGCCTTCCGGGATGGCGCGAATGAGGCCGGTCAGCGAAACGCCGGTGTGGCCGTCGCTATGTTTGGTCTCCCGTGCGTCGGCAGTGATCAGCAGCGCATCGTTACCTTGCACCCTCACTTGGCTGGGCTCGCGGTTGGCCTTGAACCGCATTCGAAACCCAGTTTTTCCAGGCTGGTCGGCGGTCAGGCGCATGACGATGACGTTGTCCGCGTGCGAGGCAATGACCTCGCGAGTGAAACGGACGCCCCCGACGGAGTAGCTCACCGCGGCAACCGCCTGGTCGAGGTCCAAATCGCGGCGGTAGTCGCGAATCTCGCCTTCCGGGTGGCGCATCTGGAGCAGGAGATCACCAACCGGAAGGTGCGTGCCGTAGTTCCCGCGCCGGCCGAGCAGATGGCGCCTAATGAGGTCCACGGCCTTTCGATGCTGGCCGTCGAACAGCAACTTGCGGATCTCGGGAAGATGCTCTCGTGCGGCAGGATTGTCGTGGGTGGTACCGGGTTCACCTGACCAGAAGGTGGACTCGTTGAGGGCCAGACGTTCGGTGGCGATGCCCCCAAACACCATCGCGCCCAGTCGCCCATTGCCGACCGGCAAGGCCTCCAGCCAACGCTTGGCGGGGTGGCGATACCAGAGGGCGAGGGGCGAGGCGGGCGGAGCGGCCTCGCCAACAAAGACCGACGGTGGGGCGAACTCGGGCTTGGGCGCTTGCGCGACATAGACATCCGTCGCAGCATCGGGAGCGGTGGACGATGTGGCGGGCGCGGGTTGTGGGTCGAAGCGAACCGCCCACTGCGCCTCACGATTCGTGGGAGCTGCCAGGGTGACTCGGAGCAGGCCAGGTTCTTCCTTCATCGCCACGGTCACGCCCGCTTCGCGGTCCGCCTGAGAAAGCTCGGCGGCCAACGCCTTCCATGCGCCTTGGGTCGAGGCGGTGGCGATGCGGAGTTCCGTCGCATCACCGCCCACCAGCTTGCAGTTACCGGAAAGGCGGCTGCTGTTCCATCGCTCCTCGTCCACATCAACGAAGCATTGCGTGATGTGACGCGACGTGCCTAGGAGCTGAGGCCGGTCGCGGAGTCGGGCGATGGCGATGACACTGCACCCGGATGGCGGGAGCTCGGCCGAAACCACACCGTCGCGGATGGGCGTCAGGCTGCCGCTCCAGTAGTCCAGACCGACGAAACGCGCTCCGTCCGTTTTGAGGCCGAGTTGTTCGAGCTTAATGCTCGCTGCGGCCGGTTGCCGCTCGCTCCAGTTGAAGAGGCCGGCCACGTGGCGCCGGCCGTCGGTCAGGTGCCAGGCCCGCGCGGGCATGTTCTCGAACAGGTCGAGGGGGCGCGCCGCCCGGCCGGTGTTGGGCAGGGCTCGTTTGAGGCAGTCGAGGCGCTCGGCCGGCAAGCCCGGAAGCCACTCGCTGACGAGGTTCAAGCTGCCGGAGAGAGCGATCCATGAGGCGAACGAGCGGGCCTGGGTGAGGGTGAGGGGGGCGCGCACCATGAGGCAGTCAGGATCGTTGTGCCAGACGCGGTTGTGGAGGAAGTAAAGGCGGGTGCCGAGATGGAAGTTGGGCAGGATCGCGCCCCAGTCGGCGCCGGTGTCGGGACCGATCCGCATCGCGTCCACCAGGCCGATGGCGCCGCCCATGGAGCGGAAGTTCTGCGCGACATTGCAGGCGGCGATGTAGGTGCGGGGACCCGCCGCTTCGCGCATCGTGCGAATGCCGGCCCTGTAGGCCTCAATCCCGGTCAGGTAGGGATCATGAAAGACGGCGTCGCCGAACTTGTCGTCCACATAGGCCGTGCCCGGATAGGTGCATTTCGCGGCCAAGCCGCACCACATCGCGTCGGGCTTCAGATAGCGATAGCCCCATTCCTGCGTGATGCGCCGGACGGAGTCGGCCAGGAAAGCCCGGGCCCCCGGGTGCGTCATGTCCAGGCACCAACCGGCCCAGAGAACCTCGTAGAGCGACCCGTCCGCCCGTTTAACGAACCAGTCCTGGTGGTCCTTGAAGAGCGGATCGCGCGGATCCCACGAGAAGGGGGTGAACCACAGGCCGGCGCGGATGCCGCTGGCCGCCAGGGTGTCCGCGTTCGCCTTCATGCCCGACGGATACGGGCCGCGCGGATCGTGACGGGCAAAATTCCCGGTCGGTCCGGTCCCCATGATACCACCCTTTTTGATGGCAGGCCCTTGCCACTGGTCGTCCACCAGGATGGTGTCGAACCCATACTTGGTGAGTTCCTTCCCGCAGAAGACAGCCAACTCGGCCATGGCCTTCTCATCGGAAGGCCCGCCGTGCGGCTTGGAATACCAGGTGCAATAACCATTTGGGATCTTGGGCAGGTTAATGCGGTTCACCTTGGCGATGGTGTCGGCGTAGATTTCCAAACCCTGTCTCGCGTCCGCGAACTGGCCGATGACAAAGGCATCCGTGATGACGCTCTGCCCCGGCTTGATCCGGAGGCGACCGAACTCCAGCCGGCCCGTGAGGGTGAAACCTTCGTTGGTGGCCTGGCTGTGGACGCTGCCGCTGCCGCGCTCCTGGGTGATCCACCCGGCGACCGTGCCGCCGCTGGCGTCAGGCTTGGCGACGGCGAGGAAGAGGTAACTCGAGGCAGCAGACTCCGCTCCCTTCAATCCATCCACGCCGAGCGTCCGGTAATCCTTCGCCGTTCCCGTCAGTGGGACTTGCTGCACGAACTCGATCATCTGAACCTCGCGATCCTTGGGACCCGGGTTTCGGAGCTCGCGCCGGAAGGTGGTGA
>Ga0315274_10015608_pt1 | contig 10752 bp, 11 predicted proteins | sample YL17G02_20_MG_FD_203700 | JGI IMG/M metagenome (GOLD analysis project Ga0315274, IMG submission 203700) | Sediment microbial communities from Yellowstone Lake, YNP, Wyoming, USA - YL17G02_20 | ecosystem: Environmental > Aquatic > Freshwater > Lake > Sediment | place: USA: Wyoming | collected...
CCCAGGTGCGTGTCACCAGCGGTTGATTTTACTTCAAACACACCTTCGCCAAGTTCCAAAATCGAAATGTCAAACGTTCCACCACCCAGGTCGTAGACAGCGATGGTGTGGGCTTTTTCTTTGTCCAAACCATAAGCCAGTGCCGCCGCCGTCGGCTCATTGATGATTCTTTTCACTTCAAAACCAGCAATTTCGCCGGCCTGTTTTGTCGCCTGACGTTGGGCATCGTCAAAATAGGCAGGCACAGTAATGACCGCTTCGGTTACCTTTTCGCCTAAATAACTTTCCGCGTCGGTTTTTATTTTTTGCAACACTTGGGCTGAGATTTCTTGAGGGGTGAATTCTTTTCCGCCAACCTCAACGACCGCCATTCCATCACGGCCTTCTTTAATTGTATAAGGCAGCCACTTCAGGTCGGATTGAACGGAAGAATCTTTAAATTTTCTTCCCATCAGCCGCTTAATCGAAAAAATCGTGTCTTTTGGATTAACGACCGCTTGGCGTTTTGCCACCCTCCCAACCACTCGCTTGATTGGGTCGACGACAGACGGAAAGACATTTTCCCCTTCAGCGGAATGGATAATTTTTGGCTGACCGCCTTCGACCACCCCAACTGCTGAATTGGTTGTTCCTAGATCAATACCAATAATTTTCGACATACTTTAATCCTTTCTAAGACTCAAAAATATAATTTTTCAAAATTATCCAAAGAATGCTAAACAACAACCACCAAAAGACAATATCGAAAATTAAGGACAAACTATTAAACTGAAGGTTGCTACTTCCCTGGCCCGCAACCTCCTGCGAAAAGGAAAATGGAAAGCCACGGGCGGTACCTCGGATATAAAAGAAACTAATACCCGTAACTACCAATGATAAAGCCAATGTCCATAAAAGCGAAAGAACTCTAATCATAAGCTACATATAATTCCCGCCACCCACTTCTTTTTGGGCCGCCTCACTTGGCGAATCTAACTGCCTTTTCGCTACTTTTACCCTAGCTGGTCGTAGGATCCGCTCGCCAATTCGAAAGCCTTTCGCTACAACTTCAACGATTTTATTGTCTTCTTTCCCTTTGACAATTTCTACTGCCTCGTGGAATCGTGGATCGAAGTGAGAATCGGTTGCGATATCCTCGACTCCTTCTTCTTTCAAAATTTTTCTAAACTGTTCTAAAGCTAGCTGCAAACCTTGTTTTACGGCTGGCGAGCCTTCCGATCGAACCGCCTTCTCGGCAGATTCAAGTGTATCCAAAACCGCCAAAAATTTTGTTAAAAGAATGCACCCGCCAAATTTTATTATCTGTTCACGTTCGGTTTCAACTCTTTTTTGTAAATTGGCGTAATCGGCTAAAGCTCTTTTTAATTGGTTGTGAAGTTGCGCAACTTTTTCTTCTCCCTTACCCATCTTTGCCATAGTTACCAACTGCCAACTAGCTCCGTCAAAAGATCGCCGAAATAACGGACCGTGGGGATGACTTGCGGATAAGACATTCTTGTCGGTCCCAGTACGCCAATCACCCCGGCATTCTTTTTCCCAGAGCCAAAAGGCGCAAATACAAAGCCGCAATATTCCAGATATTCGCTTCCCAACTCATCGCCCAAAAGAACGCAAACCGGCTCGTTCACCACCGCCCTCTCCAGAATTTGGGAGAGAAGCTCGCTGCGATCAGCGAGCATCAAAATGGACTTGGTCATATCAATATCATAAAACTCGGGCATATCCAAAATACTATAACCACCCGAATGGTAAACATCGCCTTCTTCAGTGGCGGCAACCGCTAAGGTACCTGATTTTTCGGCTAGTTCTCTCGTTGCTTGTTTCAGCAACCGGTGGAAATGGAAACGGTGGTCCCAAAGGTTTTCCTTTATTTCGACTTCGTCTTTGACCGGAACCGCTTGTTCCTTCATCAGGTCTTTAATGTAAAGTTTCAAACCGGCTGGCGTCGGTGTCCGACCGGCGCTGGTGTGAGGTTGGTTTAAGTATCCTTCGTGGGTGAGAGCGACCATCTCGTTGCGCACGGTGGCGGGGGATACTCCGAGGGAATATTTTGCAACAATCGCTTCACTACCCACCGGCTCAGCGGTGCTAATGTATTCGTCAACAATTGCCCGCAAAAGTTCTTTTCTTCTCTCGGAAAGTTCCGCCATAGTACACCTGCCTACTCTCAAAGTTCAAGCCTGCTCCGAACCTAACTAGTTCAAGGGTAGCAACAATTTAGCACGAGTGCTAACAGTTGTCAAGAGCAACTAGAATTAAAGAACTTGCTGGAAACTTATCAGCCTTGTGCCTGTAGGAAAAGGCTGTTGTAACAAATAAATTTTTGTCGTTGCGAGCGCTAGCGTGGCAATTTGACGTCTGCGTCATCCTGAGGCAATCGCCGAAGGATCCCAAAGAGAATCCGTAAATGATAGGGATCCCTCGCAGAAAGCTCGGGACGTCGCTTCGCTCCGGATTGCTTCGTCGCAGACTCCTCGCAATGACTCGGAGACAACTTTTCACCAACCTCATTAAATTTTAAGTACTGCTAGGAAAGCCTCTTGGGGGATTTCCACTCTTCCAACCATCTTCATCCGCCGTTTTCCGGCTCTTTGTTTTTGAAGCAACTTATCTTTGCGGGTCCGATCCCCACCATAAAGTTTGGCGGTGACGTCTTTACGAAATGGTGGGATTTTTTCTGCCGCGATAATTTTGCCGTGTCCTGAGCCTGTCGAAGGAGCGCCAATAGCCGCTTGCAAGGAAACTTCAAATTGCTGGCGGGGAATGGCTTCTTTTAATTTCTCAACTAAAAGTTTTCCGGTTCGGAACGCTTTTTCTTTTACAACAATTTGTGAAAGTGCGTCCACTGGCTCTTTTGCAATTAGGATTTCAAGTTTTACTAACTCGGCCGGCCGATATTCGGAAAATTCGTAGTCAAGACTCGCAAAACCAGACGAAACTGTTTTTAGCTGGTCGTAAAAGCGGGAAATTATCTCGGCTAGCGGGAGTTCAAGAGAAATTTTTATTTTGTCCCCAAGATATTCGATGTTTGAAACTTGTCCCCTGTGGGTGTGAAGTAGTTGGGTAATTGAGCCAAGATATCTTTCATACGTAACTATAGTTGCTTTTGTCCATGGTTCGCTTATTTCTGTTGTATTTGCTATCGGTGGTAACTCTTGAGGGTTTGAAATTACTGTCTCTTCTCCGTTTTTTTTAATAACTTTATAGGGAACCGTCGGGGCAGAAATAATTAAATTAAGGTCCGATTCCCTCTCAAGCCGCTCCTGAACAATTTCCATGTGAAGAAGGCCCAAGAAACCGGCTCTGACACCAAAACCCAGAGCTGGAGAATTCTCGCTTTGCCAAGTTAGAGCAGCATCGTTTAACTTCAATTTTTCTAGCGCTTCTTTTAATTTAGGAAAATCGTCTCTCTCTACAGGAAAAAGACCGGCAAAAACCATGGGCTTTGATCGCCTATACCCCGGTAAGACCTCTGCTTCTTCATTCAAATGTGTAATCGTATCTCCAACGGAAACCTTAGAGACTTCCTTAAAACCAGTTGCTACCCAACCAATTTGTCCGGATTCCAGACTGCTACTCTCTTTAAATTGTGGCGCAAAATAGCCAACTGAAGGTGCTTGCGTAATTTCACCATTTGACAAAAATTTTATTTGTTCGTCGCTTTTTATTCCGCCGTCGAAAATTCTCACATATGCAATTACACCTTTGAATGGGTCGTAAACAGAATCAAAAATTAAAGCTCGCAGGCCCCCTTCCGAAGATTCTTTTGGTGCAGGAATTTTTTCGATTACTGCTTCTAGTAAAGCTTCCACCCCTTCTCCTGTTTTCGCGCTGACTTTGTAGATTTCTTCTTCCTCAAACTCCAGTGTCTCAACAAGCTGTTTTTTCACCTCATCGGCTCGGGCTTCCGGAAGATCGATCTTGTTTAAAACTGGAATAATTTTTAACTTTTGTTCTTCCGCTAAAAATAGGTGGCTAAGTGTTTGGGCTTCTACACCTTTTGTTGCATCAACCAACAAAATCGCCCCTTCGACGCAGGAGAGGGACCGCGAAACCTCATAAGAAAAATCGGCGTGTCCCGGAGTATCAATTAGATTTAGTTCAACCCCTCGATAATTCATCGTCACCGGTGCAAGTTTGATCGTAATTCCTCGTTCTCTTTCGAGTTCGAGTTGGTCCAAATATTGCGGTGTCAATTTTTCTTTTGGGATAGTGTGGGTTATTTCTAGAAATCTGTCGGCGAGGGTAGATTTACCGTGATCAATGTGGGCAATGATTGAAAAATTGCGAATATTCTCCATCATGAAGTCGGTGTGTCACTCGGTTCAATTTTCTCTTCAAAAACCAGAAACTTCTGTAGTGCTTTGACATCGGGTATGAGTCTAACAAAGGCTTTGAGCTCATCGCTTTTTAACCACCAGGTAAGCCACACGTAGATTGCTAGGCCAAAAACAAAGGCAGCGCCGGTCAAAACTAGCAAGTTAAACGCCCGGGTAGTGTCGATTATCCGATCAATCAGGTAACTGCCGCCGAATCTTAAATGGAGCGGAAGATAAAGAAGCACACCCATCAAACCAGCGGACAAAAATATCTTAGCGGCCGGCAAAAAAAGTCTTACCCGATCAAATCCACCAACCTTCTTGTCTAGAAGATACAGGAGCACAACAAAGTTGAAAATTCCGGTTATCGAAGCCGCTAGGGCCAAAAAAGCCACCGGGATTGAGGCGTTCTTGGCTATATTAAAAACTAATAGGGAGCTGGCTGCAGCGTGGAAAATCAGCGAAACGGCCGCTACTTTCAGGGGGGTAGCGGCGTCATGAAGAGAATAGAAAGCCCGGATAAGAAGTGAGAGGGCCCCTTGAGCAAAGATACCGATCGCAAAGTAGGATGTTGCGGTCGCTGTTGCTACCGTGGAAGACCAATCGAAAACACCACTACCAAGAATGATTCGCACCACCGGAATTCTTAGAACCATGAAAAGAACGCTTAACGGTACCGCTAGGTAAAGGACCTGGTGCAAGGTAGATAAAAAAGTAGCCTTAAAATCTTCAATCTTGCCCGCCGCCCACTCGGTGGAAAGGGTCGGTAAAGCAGCCGTGGCAAAGGTAATACCAAAAATACCAATCGGAAAATTTTGAATATCGGCGGCAAAACCTAAAATCGCCACTGACCCGGCAAATCCCCCACCAACCAAAAGGGAAGCTAAAAACATACTTACCCAATTTTCTGCCTGGCCTAAACCAAGACCAATGGCCCGAGGCAGCGAGAGTTTAATTATTTTTAATACACCGGGGTCTTTAAGCTTAAATTCGAATCTATATCTAAACCCTAACCGCCTAACCAGTAGGAATTGGACTAGTACATGCAAAATTGCCCCGAGCACTACTCCCCAAGCAGCACCAGCTAATCCAAATCCCGGGATTGGCCGAAGCCATAATATACCGGCGATTATTCCTAAGTTGTAAAGCACTGGCGCCAGAGCCGAGATAACAAAGCGGTGAAAACTTTGCAAAACAGAGGTGAAAAAACTTCCAATAATCAGCAGGAATTCGCCCAGCAAAATTATTCTCGTGAGATTTACAGTAAGAGCCAGTTTCTCTGGATCGCTTCTAAAACCGGGCACAACAACATTTTCGGTCAGCGGGCTTGCAAAAATAAAAAGCAAGACTGCGGCCGCCGCAAAAAACAAAAGGGAGATATTCAAAACCGAGGAGGCAACCCGCCAGCCCTCTTTTTCATTTTTGGAATTTAAATAGGTAGTAAAAATTGGAATAAAGGCAACTGACAAGGCGCCGGTAATCAAAACGTTGGCAATCAAATCGGGTAGCAGGAAGGCGGCTCGATAAGCATCAAGGGCCGCCACCGGAAAAAAATGGGCTAAAAACCTATTCCGCACCAAACCAAGTATGCGGGAAGCGAGCACCAAAACCATCATTATGGCTGCTGCTGAAATAATTGTAGTTTGCCTCTTAAATAAAATGGCGGTACTATTTTTAAAAAATTGCCTGACCATGGTTTCTCAATAATACCAGGAACTTGAATTTGTGCCAATAGTCTGTTATTATGCGGCCAAGACTTATGCCAATAACCCTTTCCGCTAAAAAGAAGTTGCGAGCAGATGCTCGTAAAAAATTTATCAACCAAAAAGCAGAAGCAAGAGTAAAATCTGCCCTAAAAAAGTTTAGAGATCAGCCTACAAACGAGGCTCTCAAACAAGTGTACTCCGTACTTGATGTAGCGGCGAAAAAAGGGATTATACCTAAAATGCGGGCTGATCGAAAGAAAAGCCGCCTAAGTAGCCTCCTTTCAAAAAAAGGGGCGGTCGGGGTGGCAAGCCCAAAACCAAAAGGTAGTAAAGGCAAGGCAAAGAAAAAACGGTCTAGCCAAAATGGATAAAAACTTGCTATACTAAGGCTAGGACATAAAATGGCTAAAGCTGCCCTAAAAGATACTCCGGAAATAAATATCAACTTACTGCCTAGCGCCGGACCTTCTGGTACGCTTGGTACGGCTGTTCATTGGACTCTTACAGTCGGCCGTTATTTAATTATCATCACCGAAATTATCGCTATTTCCATTTTTGTTTTAAACATTATCCTTTCGACTGAGAAACAGACGCTAAAAGAAGACATCCAACGTCTCTCCGGTGAGGTTGCTAATCAGGCTGATTTTGAAAGAGAATTTCGCCTTGTTCAACGGCGGATCAACGAGGTAGGGGCTGTGAAAGCCGCGCATTTTCCAGAAAATATTGTCGTTACCGAATTTTTGAAGATCCTGCCGCAAGGCATGGCGCTGGATTCTCTGGAGATCGGTAGTGGTGAGGTTGTCTTTTCGGGATCATTCCCCACACCAGATCAGCTACAAACATTAGTTTCGTCGTTCTCAGAATCAGAACGGCTTGTCGGTCTGGAAATAGATGAGCTGAACTCACCATCAGAAAAAAACCCGCTTTATACCTTTAAAGCCAGGGCGGTAGTAGTCGAATCGAAGTTTAAAAAATAAGGAGGCAAGTTTTCATTGGACAAAAGGCTTGTTGAACAACAATACACCAAATTGGAGGGCACGGAACGAACTAAAGGTTACTTTAGTATCCTAGCCACTTTAGTTTTATTAATTATTCTGCTTTTACTGATATTCCCGGCGATCAAACACATAACGTCTGTAAACAAGGAAATCTCGGATGCTCGGTATGTAAAGGCCTCTTTGGAGAAGAAGCTAGAAGCGCTCCAAACCGCTCGGGAAAATTATAAAGAAGCGCAACCTGACCTACCAATTCTAGATCTTGCCTTGCCAGTAGGCTCCGACCTAGTTACTTACTTAAAGAAGATTGAATCTCTAGCCGCCGCGTCAAATCTAAAGGTCGTCGCCGTCCAGTTTTCTAACGTGCCGCTTTCCAAACCAACGGTGAAAGAATCTTTAAAAACTAAAAAGCTTCCTTACAGTCTTACCTTCACGGGTAGCTTCCTCGACTTTCAGAAATTTCTGATCGATGTTGAAAGCTATGTCCGAACCAGTGATGTGCTGGGTATGAAAATAACCCGGGATCAAGATGGCAGTTTGCAGAACACTTTAAACATCACTAGTTATTACCTCGGGCTTGACTCTGTACCAACCGGTACGAAAACTAGCAAAAGTCCTACTCAGCCGACTTCCGGCGAATCAGGGTCTGGAGGCACTAATGAATAAAAATCTCGTCACTATTCTTCTATTAACTTTAGTCACTATCACTGCCTGGGTTGCTTTCACAATTTTTAAAATAAGAACCGCCAGTACAATAACTACTCCGACCCAACAACTCCAAGAACTTAACCCGAATCTAGATAAAAGTGTCTTGGAAGATCTCAAAAAAGCACCAAAATAATTTCCGATGCCCAAGACGGCTAAGGTTTCTGTAAATCCCCAAAGCTAAACCTTCCGTAAGATAGCTACTGTCATCTCTTTGAGAATTGTTCCTAAAGGGAAACCACTTGGTTAATAAAAGAGGTGAGAACCAGGTGGTTTTTGGCACCTTCTTTCAAAGCAACATCGGCGATTAAAAGGCGTAGCAGCGCTTTTTTTAAAGCGGCTTTTGTCCACAATTTTGCTTGATCCTCAATTTTTTCTCGGGCGAAAGAGGCCAGGTTGCTATTCTGCAGTGAGTTTTCTTTAGCGCAATAGGCGAGGACTAATCCCCGGGCAACAGCGCCAATAATTTTTTCGGTCGGCTCCTTTGTTTTCAAAATTTGGCTAGATAAAACCAACGCCTGCTTCTCGTCCCGGAAAAGAATTGCATCTGCCAACTTAAAGTTCGTTGCTTTTTGAGATCTGTCAAATAGAAAATTTTTAACTGGTCCTTTACCAACCTCCAATTTCTTATCTGACCAAAGAATTAAATCGATATCGTCCGGCAACCTTTCTGGGAAAATCTGCCAATTGCCATCAAACCCCTCAATTAAAAGGGTGGTTTTTCCACCGAAAAGATGGTGGGAGATGCGAGAAAGAGCTTCTTTGAAGATTTTATCGCTCAAGCCTTTTCCGGGAATCTGCTGGATATCCTGGTAAGTGCTTTTTAATCTTATCAAAAACCTTCGTGAATCAACCTGGTTTTGGCCGTGAATTAAGTAAATCATTTGCTTGCCCCAGCCACGTTGCTCAAAAATTCTTTTATCTTGGTCCGAACTTCGTCCCAACTCCTCTTGGGAACAATTACGTAGGCTCCGCCGTACGAACCAGCTTCGGGGTGCCGCATCACACCTGAGGACGGGTCCAGAACAAAGGTCCTTACGTTATCAAGGTTTATTTCCTTAGATAACTTAATGGTTTGCGGAATAGCGGCCAGATCAAAGTCGCTTTCAACCGCTTGACCAAAATCGCGAAAGATTTTATTCAATTTTACCGGGTCGAGAAGATTACCAATCGAGGTCGATTTTTTAAAGAACGCTTGGATGACCCTTTGTTGCCGCCGCGCCCTCGCGAAATCACTCCCCTCACCGTTTGTCCCGGACCGTGAACGGACAAATTTTAAGGCCGTCAATCCATCCATATGAGTTGGTCCTGCATCAAAATGGATGTGTCCAAACCGACAAGAGTAGTCGGAGCAGTCTACTTTTTCTTTCCCCTCCAACGGATACTGATAATCATCAAAGCTTTTTTCGACAACAACATTTATCCCGCCCAAAGTATCAATTGCCTTTTTGAACCCTTCAAAATCAATCCTTACTCCATAGTGAATCGTTAAACCCAAATGCTCGGAAACCACCCGCTCGGCTAATTCCAAACCGCCGCCGGGATAACCCTCGGTAGCGCCCAAAGAGTAGGCTGAGTTAATTTTACCACTGCTGGCTGAGATTCCACTCCAGCCTGGTATAGCCACCCAAGTATCGCGGGGGATCGAAATTAAGGAAACTTGTTTTGTATTTTGATCAATCGAGGCAACGATGATCGTATCGGACAAAAATCCATTGCGTTTTTGAGTTCCTCCCGACACAAAATATGTATAAGGGACGTTTGTCCTTTTATCGATTCCTAAAAGCAAAATATTTGTCTTTCCATCGGTCGACTTCAACTCTCCCGCCGGTTGCCTAAAAAATGATAACGCAACACCGGGATTCTTCAGTATTTGGCCAACCACCGCCGAGATCGGCCAGTAAAAAGCGTAGCCTAGGTAAACAACCACCGTCGCAAAAATTATCATTAACCCAGATAGAATTATCCGTTTCTTCTTTTTGCTTTTATTTTCTTGAACAGGTAAAACTCCAATATCTATATAGCGCATAAAGTTTATGTCGATCTAGTCTACCACATTGTCGAACCGGACACTATTCAAAAGGGAGAGGAAAGTGGAAGGGTCGGTGCTCGCTTGACCAACCAGCGCACCGTTAATATTTTCTTCAGCTAAAAATCTAAGCCCATTCTCAGGGTTGACGCTGCCACCGTAAATAGTAAAAACCTTCTTGCCGATTTTTTCTGCCATTTTTTTAATACTTGCTGAAGCCTCCTTTGGATCTTCCGGGCGATACGCGCCACCGCCGCTGATTGCCCCTGGTGGTTCGTAGACAAAAATTATTTGCTCCGATCCTTCAATAATTACCCTTCCTCTTTCGATGTAGGAGTCCAATTGCGCTAAATCGCTGACGCAAAGGACTGGTTTAATTTTGTACTCCAAAAGCAGGCCCACTTTTTTTATTACATCGTCATCGGTTTCGCCAAAAAGCCTTCGTCGCTCTGAATGTCCAACAATACAATAATTGACCAAGCCGTCCAACATTTCTACTGTTACCTCTCCGGTATAAGCTCCTTTCTCAAACTTCGAGACGTCTTGAGCGCCAACTTTTACATTGGTTCCTTTGAACAAAGAAGAAACAAACGGTAGTGATGTAAAGGGTGGGCAAATAACGACAGCCGCCTGGCTAATTTCCTCTATAGCTGGTCTTGCCTTTTTTACCCATTCAACAGTTTCTTTAATTGTCTTGGTCGCTTTCCAGTTAGCAATCATCAACGGTTTGTTTTTCATAAAGTAGTCTCCAGCGCTTCTAAACCGGCTAGTTTCTTGCCGGCCAAAAACTCCAGCATCGCTCCTCCACCGGTGGAAACAAAATTAATTTTACGAGGTAAGTGGAACTTGTTCAACGCGGCGATTGTGTCGCCCCCACCGACTACCGAATATGAATCAGATTCTACCACCGAAACCGCGATTTCTCTCGTGCCGGTCATATATTTATTGTCCTCAAATATACCCATCGGACCATTCCAAACTATCATCTTGGCCTTGCT
>Ga0315274_10015609_pt1 | contig 10751 bp, 11 predicted proteins | sample YL17G02_20_MG_FD_203700 | JGI IMG/M metagenome (GOLD analysis project Ga0315274, IMG submission 203700) | Sediment microbial communities from Yellowstone Lake, YNP, Wyoming, USA - YL17G02_20 | ecosystem: Environmental > Aquatic > Freshwater > Lake > Sediment | place: USA: Wyoming | collected...
CTGAGCTTTCTTCGTCGGATCCGTCAGTTTGAGGATTTTCTATTCCAGCATTTTGAGGAGGGCCCATTTGTCTATTAGGTCCGTTTGGCATAAGCTTTTAATTTGGCAGGAAAGGTGCCTGAACCACCAGAAATCCAGGCACCTAACCGACCTGTGAACCAAATTAAGTGTTGTGTTCGACGCTCAATTCCTCGCAAGGAGCGCATTCCGAAGAGTAATCCTGAGTGACATAGACTGGGCCATCGTCACAAGGAGGAACTTCAACGACGCAAGCGTTTTCGCGCAAATGCAGGAACACTTCAGCAAACTCCGGAAACTGCGGCTTAGTGGCAAATTTGAAATCAGCAATGAATTTGCCCTTGTTCCGACGGGAGTTATCTACCGCAATCGGGACGGTTACTCCGTCAACCGTGACCGTGCCGCAAGTGAGATTGTCCATGACGAACTGCCACTTGCCACCAAACGACCGCGGTACAAATGGCATCATCGGATGAATCTGCGTTGCATCCAGAACTTCTTGACGCATTGCCCGGCGATGCCAAATAAACAGCGCCTGAATTGGAGCATCAATGTAAGCCTGGTTCACGATGCCCTTCAAACCAAATGTTCCACCAGCCGCCGTATTCACATACGGAAATACCTGGTTCAGAGTTCCGTTTGCCAGAACCTGGAAACGCATCGGATGAATGTCGGCTTTCAAGTTGAAGTTGCCAACCCGACCACTCCATCCATACTTGTTGTATTCCACCGAACCAGAATCGAAATGATCGAAACGCCACTTGTCGGCCGTATTTGAATCGCCCTGGATCAGATCCCAAATGGTGTCCATGTCCGTCATAACCTCGAGTACCAGAGGTTGATCCTTGGCCATTTTGCCAACGGCGCCATTGAGCATCTGAGTTTGGAGCCGGCGCTTGAGCATGTTCACCACCATTTTGGATGTAGGCAACGCCCCACCAGCAATGGTCACAATGATATGGTTCCCGGTGAATGTGTACGTGAACGGAGTCAAACCACTCGCATTGCCACCGCCCGCCAGCCATTTGTACTGGGCAATGGCAAACATTTCAGTCCGAATCCGGTTCCCGATAATGAGCTGCTGCGCATCCTTGAGCTGCTCCACGGCATTGGCATAGTGGGCTTTCGCAACATCCATCGAAAGCATCTGATCGTAACAGAACAAATCCGTCGCAAAGCTCTTGGTCTGCAACGCATAGTCGATTCGATCTGAGCCGAAACACAATTTGGTTTCGTCAGGATCACACGGGGTACCGTGGCAGTCTGCATCGGAAACATCAGCCCATGCCACCGACTGATCAACCGCTACTCGATTGAATTTGTCAAAGGTTTGAGTGGTGCCAAAAAACGGCTTGAAAGTGCCAACTTCCACCATTCCATTGATGTTTCCAATAGGAGTAATATCCTTCAGAATCTCATCTTCGATATGTTCGGTACGACGCGCAATGATATTGGTAAATTGCCTGCATGAAATTTCGCTGTCTGCCATAAAAAATCCATTTGTACAGCACAAAGGCTGCGAGTTTCGGTTTACTGTAAGGGGTTTGCTTTTGGAAGCCCGTCCCTCAAAGACGGCGGTCAATCGACCTTACCATGCGCCTGGCGTGAAACGCCGACCTACACCAGTGGGGTTATGCGACCCTTCGCGCCTGACGATGTTGTGTCGTCAGCTTTTTACAACGATAAATGGTTAATTCCGAACCGAAAATATGTCAAGCGGCAAGTTCGCCTAGAGTTCCACCCAGGACATTGTTCTCCATCTATCTTCCCGATCTTGCAGCAGCATTAAACTCATCTTCAAAACTCAATTCCGTTTTAATCGGTTCGCCACGGGAAACTTGCCCGTGTCCTGGAGTGCTTTCGCGTAAATCCTTCAGAACATTTTCAAGCTCAGCTATCTTTGCCTCATTCTGTTTGAGCTTGTAAGCCAGTCTTCCGAATCCAGCAGCACGATTCCGAATGGCTGAATGAAGGCGCACCAACTGTTCCGGTGTAAGTCCGTTACCACCTTGGAAAGCAAGATCCGCATCCTTGTAGCCTTTTTCCAATATTTTGTTGCCTTCATCATCCCCTTCCACCGGAGCGAAAAAAGTAGGATATTTCAAGGCAGCATCTTCGTTGAGCTTCTTGAAGGCGGCAAGCTGCTGTATCCTTCGATTATCAGCCTCTGTCTTGGCTTTGATGGCATTTTCAGCTTCAGCTTTGCCACGTTCAGCCATAGTTGACCTGTATTCTGAAAGTGCTTTGTTTCTGGAATTGCTCAACTTTTGAAGTTCACGTCTCGATGAAAGCACGTAAAACGCATTGGCGCCAAACATTTCAGAAGCAATCTGAGCGGCTTGTTCATTGTCAGATTCACGCATTACAGCCTGAAAATCATCGGCAGTACCTTTTCGTGTCCCACCCGCTTCGTCGGTAATTGTTAAACTCGCAACCTGTTGAACTCCTTCATTCCACGCTTCAATAAAGGGAATTTCGTACTTCTGTTTGTACTCTTCGCTTTGCTCGTAAGCTGCAAATTTCAGAGTGGCTCCAACCTCTTCCAACTTTTTGTTCAGCGTTGAAATCTGTTCCGTGAACGTTTTGCGTTCGGTGTCGTCCACCGGTTTCGCCTTGACCTCGTTCAACTGCTTTTCAAGATCCACAACCCGTGCCTTCACTTTGGCATATGCCGCCCTCAGTTCTGGAGCTTTCACCGGAACCACTTCAGGAATTGGCTCTGGAGCTTTTGGAACAACCGCTTCTTCCGGCTTCGTGCCACCCACCAAATAATCATCTGCTTCATCAGAAGGGGCAGCGGTTGTTATGGAATCAGGTTTCCCAGCGTCGGAAGCCGTAGCTGATGGATCTGCAGGCTTTGAGGATCCCGATGCCTTGGTGGCGCCATCTAAAGCCTTGGCGGAGCTGCCTGGTTTTGGAGGATCTATCTTTGGCGCAAAGGCAACACTAAGATCATCGTCGATACTAGGCCGGGCTTGGGTTTGTGGAACTTGACCAGTTGCTGGGCTCGAAACCGGCACGGGTGAAGGCGTTATTGGTTTTGCAGGCGAGGATGCTGGTAAAGATGGCATACGTCAGATCTCGTTTGGAAGATTGTCGTTGTAGGATGCAGGTTGGTTTTTTTCCACTGTTGTAATACTCAGAAATAATTCCCTAAGTCTAGCTGCTCCAGTTAGTTGCCAATGAATAGCAGCGGCAGCTTCAGAGGTTCTAGCGGCACCGTATTCCCATTGCATTTGAAGAATTGAAGCATCTAAGCCAGCGATAACAGCAGGATCAAGAAGGAGTTCATGCAAAACTTTTGAATGAGTGCTTTTGAAAAATCGCTTCTTCGGTGATTCGATCATACAGGCGTAGGAATCTCAGTATTCTTTAATTCCGAGGCGGCTTTTACGTCGGCAATTGTTGTAGCCACTTCAGTTTCGCGAAGCTTCTTGCGAAGATCAGCGATGTGGGCTTCTTCACTTTGCTGCTGCTTTTGACGAAATTGAACATCCCGTTGTTGTTGTTTTTGGGCAGCATTGGCTTTGTATATTTCAGCTTTAGTTTGAGCCGTAATGCCGATTGCTTGGATTTTTGCCTGAGTAGTAGCAGCTTCCTTGACGGCTTCGTCAGCACCTGGTTGTTGCGTAGGCTTCTGCTGTTGCTGTTGAAGTTCATCATTCCATTGCTTAAGAATCTTGGTCAATTCTGTAAGATCCGATTTGCTCTGGTTGACCAATCCCGCATTTCCTTGATCTTGAGCAGCGATCATCAGGTATTTTTCGATAGTCCCAGCCAAATTTACCAATCCTGTAAGTTCTTGAATTGTAGGAACCTGTGTAGTATTGACAATGCGCTTGCAAATCTCAGCCATGCTTTTCAAAAGCGCCACAAGCATTTGCGGTGCATCCTGTCCGGCATGAAGTTCCATCGTAGCACCGGTCATTATGGAACCGATCATCAATTGGGCGTCATGTGTGGATTCGGTAACAAGAATGGGCCTATTAGGCACCCAACGACTTCCCAGACCAGCATCATCAGAGTTGGCTTCCACATAAAGCCGTAACGCATCTCTCTGACTTTCAGGATCAAGAAGCGGTCGAACTGCCATAAGTTTATCAGCCATAGCTATTTGCAACATTTTATTGCCAGATCCAAGTACCTGCTCTGGCTGAATGTCCCAATAATCTATGTCCAATAGTTCAGAGGGCACCTCCTTTTTCAGCACCCGGAGTCGAAAATCTCTGACATCCTTGTCTGAGGAATTTGGCTGAAAGAATCGCCTAACAATCTCAATGTACTGGCTTTTCTGATAGTTGTAAGCAAGCAGTAACATTGTGCCTACCAAAGCGTTCGATGAATTCACTTCTGCCATGATTTCGGTGGCTGTCTTCTCCTTGCTCGATTGATTGTCTCGGCCTTCCCGGAACTGGGAAGCAGCTTCATTGAGCATTGACCGATTATTGGATATAGTGGAATCGACCAGGTTGTGATTTATTTGCCATCGGTCTTGCTGTTTTATAAATTCAACTCCATCAGGCACAACACCATAATTATGCAGGTCAATTTTCGTCAGCCGGTCATTATCATCTGAATTTCCAACTCTAAAATAGTTCAAAAGGCTCTCGAAAGTGGCATCATTACGTTTGCAGAGAAGTCGATTCTGGAGGTTACAGACGGCATAAATAAGCCATCCCAAGGATCTCACAGAATGGTACTTGAACGGAGCTTTTGGAGACAGATCACCGAACTGGAAATGAAGAATTTGGTTAATGGAATCAGCGTAAACCCTGTCTCCACCGTTATAAAGCCATTCACCTCCATCTTCTCCGATTGAGTTCTTTAGGGGTTTTACACGTTCTACCTGGCCTTCGGCAGGCGTATCCAAAACCATGCACCGGCGCCATCCCGTCTTCTTTCCTTCATCGGACAGATAATAGAAGTCCCAGCAATCAATTGTCGGTGTAATATCGGATCCGTAATAAACCGAATCCTCCTTGATTCTTTCAACAACCTTTTCCCAAGACATCCAATCATTTTGAAGGCCACTTCCGGACTGTGCTGAAGTTTGGCTAGCGGACCATTTTATCGCTCTCCTGGCTAATTCCTTATTCCATCCAAGATCTGCATTGGCTTTTTCCACCTGGTCCTGAAGTTCCGGAGCGGTGTATTGCCGGAAGATTGCGAAATAGTTCAAATTCTCCAAGCTAAGAAGCGTATTTGACGGAAGCAAAAGATCTGAAATATCAACCGCCCGTGGGCGCCATGAAAATTCATCCGCCCAATGAACAGGACCAATTCCGTGAAGGACAGTGCTGGCCATTTGAGATCTAATAACTTCAAAATATGGCAGACTCTTCTTCAATATCCGATTGATTTCCTTGGTAACAATGGCCGACCAGGAAGCCCGTGAACGGGCAGGGCCCGTATCCAGCGTCATACTGAAGAAGTTTGCCGGCTTCAAGAAAGCATTGTAATACGACCGGCGAGCATCAGCGGCCAATTTAGGAGCATCCAGCCAGTTGACATTGCATCTGATTTGTTTTGCTTCGACTTCTTCAGCCGTCCACGGCGGGAAACCATTAAACAGTCTGTCAATTTGCGCACGATTTACACCGCGAGGTTGAGCCGCATAGAGCATGTCCCACACAACCTGTTCAACCAGAGAAGGAGTCGAAAAATTCATTAAACGAAACCTAAGCCTCTAACTGAACCCGCGCAATACCTATCCGTCTTGCGCTTTGGCTCGCACGAACATAGAGGCAACAACGAACGGCAAAATAATATGGATTGCCTGCCGACGTGAAAACTTGACTTCCAGTTCAACGGTATGATTTACCGTTCCTGGCTTGCCAAGATCAGCTATTTTTCGGATCACGGTTTGTTCTTTAATTACCACAACAGCAATACCTTTAAATGCAACCGCTTGATTGTCAATAGCCAATTGAATATCTTGCAAAATATTCAGCAAAGCATTACAGATTCGTACATGCTTAAATCTCGTACTAAATACCCTCCAGGCGGATGGAGATTTCGTGAACCGGCCATGAATTGGATTTTGCCTTCAGGGTTAGGTTTCAAACAAGCCGTTGAAGCAATTACCAATAAACGTAAACAAAATCCAAGATTCAAACTTCCCACTGATAGCGTCACTGTTGAAGCAGAACTGGATTCGTTCACGTGCGCACTGCTTAAAAATGATCCGTACTATTGTGATGGTCCGGAAGCAACGTCTTTTCCGAAACCCTTACCGGTAAAACAGCAGCCGGTAGGGGGAAGAGAAAGTGCTGTGGGCGGGGGAATTAGCTTCCTTCAAAACGTAAATGTTGGGATCAAAGTCTGGCGCGACTGGTTTGGAAGTGGGAAGCCGGCTGAGAAATCCCTCGCTGAAAAACGCGCCGCAGTGTGCTCAAAATGCGAATTCAACGTGAAAGGAAATTTCTTCGAGAGGTTTTCTGCTGCGGCTGGAAAGGAGTTGCTGGCCATACTAAATACTCTCAACGATTTGGACCTCCACACGAGTCTGGACTCGGAGCTGAACGTCTGCGAAATCTGTGATTGCGCCTTGCGCGCCAAAGTTTGGTGTCCGCTGGACGTTTTTGCGCCCCACATAAGCAAGGAAACGTTGGATGCCCTTCCGAGCTGGTGCTGGATCGTTGGTGAGACTTCCCAAACCCAAGCCTCATAATGCCAGCAATTGGCGGTAATGTTTGCGTCCGCAACGGAAACAGGCTGGATTACTGCTGGAAGGAGGCCGTTGCTAGTTTGCTGCCGGTGTGCGATTCGGTGGTGGTTTGCGACGGAGAAAGCGACGATGGGACGTATCAGGAAATGCAGGAATGGGCTTGCCGTGAACCCAAGTTGGCAATCTGCGTTTACAAATGGAGGTATCCAAAAGGGGATATTGATTTCTGGACCAATTGGCTCAACTACGCCCGCATTCACCTGCACACTGATTGGCACCTTCAACTCGATGCTGATGAAGTGCTGCACGAAGATTCCTATCCGGTGATCCTGGAGTTTGTGAAGCATGGTGAACGATCGGCAATCTGTACTCGTCACAACTTCTGGCTAGATCATCGGCATACCATTCCGGATGGGGTGTGCATTGGGAAGCAGGTTTACCGGTTGGCACCTCAGAGACTATGGATGCCAAGCGATGCTCCCAATCCTTTGGGAAGAGAGATTTGCGGAATGACTTCTCCTTCTGGAATTGAAATCTTTCACTACGGATGTCTTAGGAAAAAGGAGGCATTCTTCGCGAAGGCAAGGCTCATTCAGAATTATTTCTTCAATGGGTACGATTCGAGGCTGGACGTGGTGGACAAGGTTTCCGGAAACTGGATGGAAGCTCCCTGCATGTCAGAATGGAACCATCGGCTTGATCTTTTCACGGGAACTCACCCAGTTGTCATGAAGGATTGGCTTTTGCAAAGAGGATACACGGGATGATTGCACTGCCAGTCTTTTCCGGCGACTACGACCGACTTCTGAATAATTTGGTATGGATTCGCCAGCTAGGAGGATGCCCCGACCATGACGCTGTGATCGTGGCCGACGCTGGGATGGAAGCACGCCAAGTTTTCCACCTCAAAGACGAAGCCTCAAAATCGTTCAGATCGGTTGCTATTGAGTCCACCGATCAATCCGTAGTGGGTTGGCCGCAGGGCTCGAATTCTTTGTTCCTGGCTGCCGCCCGTTTCGCTGAAAAACGAAACGTCCCTTGGTTGTTTTTTGAGCCGGACTGCGTCCCATTAAAGCCTGAGTGGCTTTCTTCAATCCAAATCCACTACCAAGTCAAGGGAGCCCGTTACATGGGTGCCTTGGTGCCATGCAACGACCCACGGCTTCCTTCACTTCACCTGAGTGGATGCGCAATGTATCCCGCCTCTGCTTATTCTGAAATCGGAAAGGAAATTGAATCCCATCCCGACAAGGCATTCGATCTTTCCAATGCTCCCATAGTAGTGCCACAGGCTGCCAATTCGGATCTGTTCCACCAGCTTTGGGGCCAACTGAACGACCCTCCCACGTTCGCTGAAAAGCGAATCCCCAACACCAGCACGTTCGACCTGGATTTCCTGAACCCAAAAGCGTGTCTGTTCCACAGAAACAAGAATGGGACACTGATCGGCCTTCTCCGGAAGCGTGCCGGAATTCAGCAGAAAACTTTCATCCAACTTGGGCGTGCTGGAGACGTGATTTTGCTCATGCCGGCTCTGCGCTGGCTCTATCTGAACGACGGCGTAAAGCCCCGGCTCATAACGTCAGCGGAATTCGGTCCAATATTGGACGGGGTGAGCTACGTGGAGCCCATAGTGCTGAACGTGCATTGGTGGTACGGAATGAAAGAGGCTAAGGAATACGCCCACAAATATTTCGGAGGAGCCACGGTTATTCAATGCCATGCTGACAAATGGGTTGTCAACCTGAATGAATATCCTACATTCATGGAATCCACTCATTCCAGAACGGGGGTTCCTTGGGAATATTTCAAAACGTTGCCGATGGTATTTGACCATAGATCACCCGAAAGAGAGCAGGCACATTTGCCAATCACTAATGGAAAGCCATTTATCGCCGTAAATATGTCCGGTTTTTCTTCTCCGTTCCCACATGCGAACGAGATGTGGAATATCTTGAATAGTTTCCGAAATAGGGTTCAGATCATAGACCTATCAACCCTAAAGGTTCCGAGAATTTACGATCTGCTTGGCCTTTTCGATAGAGCCATTGGAACTATCCACATTGACACTGCAACCTTGCATCTGGCCCACGGAAGCCCAAGTCCCTACATAGCTTTCACTCGTGGTGGATGGGCTACAGCGACTCCCAGAGGAAATTGTGCTCTTCAAATGAATTATGCTGATTTTCACAAACGAAACAAAGAAATCATCAACACTATTGAATCATGGATAACTCAACCGCAGTCCATTGTTGCGCAATCATTAGGCCGGGCAGTCTTGTGTTCGACATAGGAGCCAACACAGGTTACATGACGGAACTTTGGATCTCAGCAGGCGCTGGGAAAATAGTCTGCGTGGAACCATGTCTTAGAAATTTCACCGAGCTGGTCAAGCGACCTGGTCTTATTCCGATTCACGCAGCCGCTTGGAGTCGCGAGAAGATCATTCCCATAAGCTTCTGCAACAACCAGCCTGGATTATCGACATGTGACCCAAAAAGATGGGGCCCATTGTTTCCTGAAGCTAGATACGATCTACCGGAATACGTCCCCGCAATCACACTGAATTTACTTGTTGAGACGTTTGGCATGCCGTACTTCGTCAAGGTGGACGTGGAAGGTTCGGAACGAGATGTCATTCTTGCAATGAACTTCAAGCCTGAATACATGATCTTTGAATACCATCGCGACTATACTAGTGAATGCGTGGATATACTCCTTCACCTCCACAAATTAGGATTCACCAAAGCGGCTGGACTTGATGGCGAGCTAAACATTGATCTCGTTCCCAATATTCCAATCCTGGATTTTATTGCGAGATGGAAGCGGGGTGGGTTTGGCCTTGGTAATATCACGGCGACTTGATAGTGCATGTCGGAAAAGACCATAACTCTGTTTTCGTTGACCAGTCAAAATGTCAACCAGCATGTAACAGCAATAAACCGCACAATGAACGCGCTTCGCCGCCCGTGCGAACGGCTAATAATAAGCCCCCAACAGCCAGCACTGCCAAACGACTTCAGATGGGAGAACCATCCCATATTCAATAACTGGCAATATCCCAATAGTTACAACCAGTTTATCTTTACGAATCTTGCTGATTATATTACCACTGACTTCGTGATCACAATTCACGATGACGGTTATGGCCGCAATCCGGAAAGATGGACTGATGAATTCTTTTCGTACGATTACATTGGAGCCCCCTGGCCTTCAGAATGGGATCTGGGAGGAAACCGCGTCGGCAACGGTGGCTTCTCGCTTCGTTCAATACAACTCCTGGAGTTGTGCCGTTTCGTTCCTAATATAGACGTTAATATGCCGGAAGATGTTTCCATTTGCCGTGCCCACCGGGAATTCTTTGAGCAGCACAGATGCCTTTTTGCGCCCGTCGAATTGGCTATAGAATTCAGTATTGAGTATGGACTTTCAGAATATCCTGGCAGAACCGGAAGAGACTCATTTGGATTCCACGGCAAACATAACCTGAATTCCTCCTTCATTCCTCCTGGAGGCCGCTTACTTCAACAAACGCATAGAACAGTGTAAACCGTTAATACGACCACACACTTTTTAGAAAAAATTGCTTGCATATCCCATCAGTTGGGTTATTTTTTTCTAAATGTCATGTCGCAATTCAGCAAATACGCAAGGTTGCTTGGGCGAATAAAAACAGCAAAAAAAGCTGATGCCAGTCGACGTAATGGAAGGCTTGGAGGACGGCCATCTCCGAAAATCAAAAAATCATTGGCGGCAAACTCTAAAAACGATGAAAGGATTTCGCGAAATGAAGAAGTTTAGATACCAAATACGATTATGGCACGACGTTGTTATATTTGCCAACAGTCTCGATGAAGCAATAGAACGGGCCGCATTAGAACCGTTTACCGAGCAAGATTTCACCGTGATTGATCAACAGAAAACGGGAGTTCCTAAAGAACAACTTGATTGGAAACCTATACACTCGCAAAACTAATATGAACGAAACACCAGCACCACCACGAAAATTGATTTCTCGCCTCAAAGCGAAAGATCCAAAAACCGCTGAACCATCCAAACCAAAGAT
>Ga0315274_10015610_pt1 | contig 10751 bp, 10 predicted proteins | sample YL17G02_20_MG_FD_203700 | JGI IMG/M metagenome (GOLD analysis project Ga0315274, IMG submission 203700) | Sediment microbial communities from Yellowstone Lake, YNP, Wyoming, USA - YL17G02_20 | ecosystem: Environmental > Aquatic > Freshwater > Lake > Sediment | place: USA: Wyoming | collected...
GAGTCACGCCGGTCGTTCGGGTGCCGGAATGGTCGCACGCTCACGTCACGCAGCCCATGGATTCCGGAGCCCAGGCGATCATGGCTCCACGAATCACCGAGCCGCAGCAGGTTGTGGAGATCCTGCAGATGATCAAGTACCCTCCTGTCGGGCGGCGGGGGAGTGTCGTGGCCCGAGGTCATACTGACCTGAGGGCCGGCTCAATCGTTGACGTCATGCGGGATGCGAATGAGGAGTCGATGCTCGTGGTGCAGATCGAAACGCGTCAGGCGCTCGAGAGGATCGACGAGATCCTAAGCATTCCGGGGGTTGATGCCGCGCTCGTGGGACCTACTGATCTTTCCGTCGCCCTCGGTGTGCCCGGCAAAATGACAGATCCGGTGTTGGTCGCTGCCATCACGTCCGTGCTTGAGTCATGTCACCGCCACATGGTGTTTCCGGCGATCCAGATGAACGACTTGACCCTCGCCGCGCATTGGGCATCAAAGGGGATGAAAATGGTGAGTTTCAACTCGGAAATCGGAATCCTGACGCAGGGTGTCACGGGAGCAGTCGCAACGATCACCGCATCATTGGGGAAGTAGACCGCATGACGGCTGATGCGATACGGTCATATTGCCTCAGGAAAAAGGGAAAGATCACGGAGGGGTTTCCGTTTGGTGGGGATGTTCTTGTCTTCAAGGTGCATGGCAAGGTGTTCCTGCTCCTGATGCTTGATGCACACCCGCTGACGATGAATCTGAAATGCGATCCCGAACTTGCAATCGAACTTCGCGAACGGTACGAGTCTGTGCGTCCCGGCTACCACATGAATAAGAAACACTGGAATACGATCACGATGGATGGGAGCATCCCGCCAGCTGAGATTCGCAAGATGATCGATCACTCGTACGAGCTCATCGTGCGCAGCTTGGGCAAAGCAGTGGCGAAGGGATTGCTTGATTCGGCACGATAACGATCTTCGTGAACTACGCGGTTGGTCCTAGCCTAGGACGCGAACGAACTCCTCGATGGTGGTGAGCCCGAAGCCCGCTTTCTCTGCTGCATCGACCCGAATGCTCTGGAATCCGGAATCCGATGCCTCCTGGCGCATTTTCATCATTGACGCTTGTTGCAGGATGAGATCGCGGAATGGCTCCTTGACGGAAATGACTTCGCTGATTACCGTCCTTCCTTGATATCCTGTCCCTCCGCAATGGTCGCACCCTTTCCCCTTACAGAAGATGTACTCGGTGCCGGGTTGGAGATACGGCCGGACAATCGATGCCTCCTCGGGGGTTGGCTTGTGTTCTTCCTTACAGTCGGGACAAATCTTGCGAATCAGTTGTTGATAGACGACTCCCGCCAACGTCGAGGCAAGCCAGAATGGCTGAATGCCAAGGTTCAGCAGTCGCGGTACCACTCCGATTGCATCGGTGGAGAGCATGGTGCTTAGCACGAGGTTGCCGGTTAACGCTGCTTCCGCTGCAACACTGCCCGTCTCTGCATCCCGGATCTCTCCAATAAGAATGACGTTCGGGTTCTGGCGGAGGATCGCACGCAGTGCGTCAGCGAAATTAAAGGAACGGTCGGCAGGCAGCTGGACCTGGCTTGCGTACGGGAGCCGGTATTCGACCGGATCCTCGACGGTGATGATGCACTTCTCAGCTGATTCAACGGCGTTTACGGCGGCGTAGGCCGAAGTGCTTTTTCCGCTTCCGCTGGGGCCGGTGAAGAGGATGAGTCCCTTTGGTTGCTGCAACACATCATGAATTCTTCTAAGGATACTCGCGCTGAACCCCAATTCCTCCAGTCGGGCAACACGCTGAGTTTTCCGCAGTAATCTGATCTCCGCTCTCTCTCCATTCAGAACCGGTATCAGGCTAAGCCGAAAATCGTACGATTCAGTCTGATAGGTCCCGGAAAAACGACCTTCCTGCGGCTTCCGTTTCTCGAATTGGTTGAGCGTGGCCCTTGTTTTCAGAATGCTCATGACTCCCTCGGTCATATCAGTCGGAAGAGACACAAGGCGCCTCAGGATGCCCTCGTAGCCGAGTCGCACTCTCAGAGCACCCTCGATCGGTTCAAAATGAATATCTGTTGAGCCGAGTTTCGTCGCGCGTTGAAAAATCTCTTCGACGATGAACTCCGCGGTAGGGAGTTTCCCCGAACGAAAGAGATCGCGAATCTTGTCTTTCGAGAGATTCTGAACATCGATCTGCTCGAGAGGGACACGCGGAGGGGGAGCTGGCGCTTGCTGGCCTGGGATCGGAGGAGGTAGCGGCATGGCGAACCTCTCAGTTGAGGGCGCGTTGATAACTTGAACTCAAGGTACTGCAGAGTCTCGACATGAGCAAGGCGTTTCAGCGCTTCGGAGTTGCTGCGTCGGAGGCTGAGCGGTCCGTACTTCGCCACGATAGTTCTCTCACTCAAGTTCATGACTTCGACATTCCTGGCGTACCCGAAGGTCCGACATGATGAGACGGTCGTCGAATCCACCGGATGCCGTCCCATCCGTCTGGAATTGCAATTGAACGAATGTATCCTATATTGAAGGCGTTTTATCAACCGTCAAGTGTGCGAAAGGGATTGATCAAATGAAGAGCTGGATCGTTGTGGTTGGAGTCGTGTCGATAGTCCTGTTGGCCGTTGTCCCGGGGTGCTCAAAGAAAGGCGCATCCCAAGCATCAAATGTTGCACTGACAAAGGAAGCACCCGAGCAAACAACTGCTGGCGTGACGTGGTCCTACCCGAGCCGGTGGACCAAGGGTGGCCCGCGTATAATGCGAGTCGTTACGTACGTCATCCCTGCTGCTGAGGGCGATCCGGAGGCAGCTGAGTGCGCTGTTTCGTACTTCGGCACCACCGCGGGCGGGGATGTAGAGATGAATATTCAGCGTTGGGTCGGGCAGTTCGAAGGTTCGCCACTCCCCCTGCGCAGGGACGAGACAATGAACGGTCTGAGCATCGCAAAGGTTGAGATTGCAGGTACGTACCTTGCCCCAGCGGGTCCAATGATGCAATCCCAGGGGAAGAAAGAGAATTTCAAGTTGTTTGGAGCGATCGTTGATGCACCCGAAGGGAAACTCTTCTTCAAACTTACAGGACCTGCGAAGACCGTGCAGGGGACAGCCGCTGAGTTTGATGCGCTGCTGGGTTCGTTAGCGAAGAAGTAGCAGCCGCCCCCGAAGTACGGCCGCTGGTCTCTTTGAAGCGACTAGCGGAGAATCACACACCAACTCATGAATGTGGTCTGGCAACTATGATCGACGTCTTCTTCTATGAAGCTTTTGAAGAGGAAACGGAAGCGCTCGCTTCGCTTCTTGGAGACGAGATCAGGTACGAATGTACATCGAAGGCGGTGCAGGAAGCTGGCTATCAGGTTCCGCCGGCGCGTTTGATCAGCATCCGGACCCATTCCATTGTCCCGCCCGCATGGGCAGACCAGCTTGATGGGATCTTGAGCCGAAGTACGGGCTATGATCATCTCTTGACCTACTCGAGGTTGATCGAGAAACGCCTCCCGCTCGGTTACCTCGAAGAGTACGCCTCGCGCGCCGTTGCTGAGCACGCCATGATGATGACGATGGCGTTGATGAGGAGACTCCCCCAGCAGATTAGACAGTTCCGGACGTTTCAGCGCGATGGGCTCACCGGCACGGAGTGTGTAGAGAAAAACTTGCTCGTCGTCGGTGTAGGGAGAATCGGAAGTGAGATCGTTGCGATTGCGAAGGGGTTGGGATTCTATGTGAAGGGGGTTGATATCGTCCCCGACAAACCGGAAGTGGAGTATATTTCAAAAGAACGCGGGCTTCTATGGGCTGATGTCATCATCGACGCAATGAATCTCACGAGTGAGAACAGGGGTTACTTCAATGAAGCTTTCTTCCACGCCGCCAAGTCAGGGCTGTTTTTTGTGAATGTTGCTCGTGGGGAACATTCTCCGCTGGGAGACCTGCAGCGTGCGCTCGATCAAGGAAAGCTCGCGGGCGTCGGACTCGATGTTTTCGAGGATGAGGGAGCCGTTGGGCCAGCGCTCCGCGGCCGAGGAGAATCAAGTTCGGCCATTGCTGGAACGATCGATCGATTGCTGGATCATCCGAATGTTCTCTGTACTCCCCACAATGCGTTCAACTCGCACGAAGCGCTCAGAGGCAAAGCAGCCCTGACCGTCGAGCAAGTCAAACACTTTCTGAAGCACCGGGATTTCTTGTGGAAGGTTGGGTGAGGATGGGGAGCCCACCTTCCGAAGGTCCTATCTAGGCGAGGGGAACCTCCGGAAGGTCACGATGAACGCGGCAGCCAGGCGCGAATCTGTCTAGCCACCTTCTCTGCCGACGGTGGGTCAAAGTTCGAAAGGACCACCACGACGTACCCAGGTTGTGGATCCCACTCCAGCGCTGAGTTCATCCCCGGGGCGCCGCCCGCAATGCCGAGGCCCTGTTCTGTGTCGGGAGCTGGAATGGTCCGTTGTTCGAGCGCCACCACGAATTTCAACAGATCTTGTGCTGTTGAGTAACCGCCGCCCGCGGAACTCCCCTTTGCGGGGAGTGTCCCGTAGTTCGAACCCCAGCTTCCTTTCCCACGACCGTCACCTCTCGTGTATCCGAGTGCCCTGTTCGGAACATTCTTATCTTTCTCAAACGAGTCCGTGTTGCCCATTCCGGCAGGGATGAAGATGTTTTCTCTCACAAACGTGTAGTAGTCCGTACCTGAAGCCTTTTCGATTATCGCGCCCAAAACAACATACCCTCCGTTGGAATATCGCCGGTTGGTGCCCGGCTCGAACTCCAGCGGCTTGTCAGCGAAGAGCGGAAGATAGTCGGCAATGCTCCGGATGCGTTCCTTTGGCGTCGATTGATATCGCTCTCCAAAAAAGTCCCCGATACCCGATCTCATCTCGAGTAAGTGCTCTATAGTCACCTTCCCGGCCGCCTCCTTGTTGGGATAGTCCGGCAGGAATTTCTTGATCGGATCGGTAAGACTGAGTTTTCCCTGAGCCGCTTGGAGATGAATAGCCGTCTTGGTGAATCTCTTGTTGATCGACCCGAGATTGAACTTTGTATCAACCTCATTGCGGATCTTGCGCTCACGATCAGCATAGCCGTACGCTTGTTGGAAGAACGGTTCTCCTTTTCTTGCTACGAGAACGACACCAGAGAACTCGTCCGCGCTTGAAAGGCTGTCCAGGTATTTTGAAATTGCTTTCACCAGCTCTGTGTCGGAACTCTTTCTCGCCCCCGCTGCCTGCACCTCGCCCTCATCGCCCAGATCTTCGACCCGTATCCCGAGAAGTCCATGCGGCGGCTTTGGCTCGAACTGAAAGTCGAGCTGAACCAGGCTGCCGCTGCCGGCTCCTGCGACGACAGAGATCGACTCCTCAGAGGCGTTGAGCACTTTGCTCAGTCGAAGGGATTCGAGCCGTTGTTTCATCTGGCGAAAACGGGAGAGCCGTTGTTCCACGGGGAGTTCGCTGAGCGAACCTTTTGCCGTGTGCGATTCAAAAAAGGACCGCATTGCGGCTTCCCCTGTCGCGTTGAATGCTTTCAGGTAAGCTTCGGTGTGCTTCCCTGCTTGCGTTGATGGTAGTGACACGGTTGGAGTTTGCCCCTGACTGGAGGACACCAAGAGTGAACCGAATGCGATTAGCGAAAACGCTGTAAAAAACCCCATGACGGCTCCAATACGGTGTTGTGATATGGTTTTTCTCTTTGACGCAAGAAGCAAACCGGAGTTCCTTGTCAGGGCTGATCTGTCCTGCTTGTTTTCGTGTCTTGCGCTCTCATGCTGTGGCCTCGTTCCCGAAAGGGGAGCCAGAGAAGCCAGAAGAGCGCGAATCCTATCGCATCCCCGGCAAGAATGTACCATGGCCAGGGGCCCAAATAGTTTAGGAGCGACGCCTCGGCAGGTTTCTCGCAGAGGTAGAAGTAATTGGTGCCGAACAGGTAGTTGAAGAAACCTATTCCTGCGCCATAGAGATGCAGATACAACCATGCGCGCCACCAGGAACCAGGTTTCGGTATCAGCAACCTCTTCCACGTGAGGAAGAGAATGACGACAATAATGCCGCCATGGGATATGAAGAACCGGACTGTGAGATACGAGAAGGTCGGCGAGGTGACATCTGGCGTCAACAACGCCATGCTAGTGCCGGCGAGCCCCCAGTAGTAGAGAAGCTCGTAGGGCCATCGATGTGCAGTCAGGGCCGTGACGACGGCGAGCCAGACAAGAATGTCGCAGAGTTGCAGCGGAAGCGTGTAAGGAAAAATGAACCAACCCTGATGAACGTAATACCAATACCATACCACCTCGTTGATCAGCAGAATAATGCCGAGAGCTATTCTTATAAATCGTGTGCGCAGGGCGCTGGTGCCTGACCACCAGACAAGGCCACCCGCGGTGGCCGGGATGAGCATCAGCAAAGCGATGTGCGGGAGTTCGTAGGTTCTGAACTGATCTTGCACGGGCTGAAGGAAGGATGGCCGTGAGCCTCTCGAGGATTCGACGGAACTCGCCGAAATTCTTCGAAAGGCATCCAGGCCTACAGATTGAAGTAAAGCTTGTATTCAAATGGATGAGGCATGGTCCCGATCGATTTGATCTCGTCCTGCTTGATCTTCACCCACTGATCGAGGAGCTCATCAGAGAAAATTCCGTCCCGTTTCAGGAACTCGTTATCGACGGAAAGGGCATCAAGCGCTTCTGCGAGGTTCCGGGGAAGGAAGCGCACATGATCGCGGGCCATGTCGTCGACGTTCTTGTCGACTGGTCCGAACCCTTCCTTGACAGGGTCGATCGCATTCACGACGCCGTCGATGCCGGCCAGAAGAATCGCTGAGAGGCAGAGGTACGGGTTGGCGGTGGCATCGGGAGGCCGGTACTCGAACCGGGTTTCTTCCGGGTTGTTGATGTACTTTGGAATCCGGATTGCCGACGACCGGTTCCCTGTGCCGTACGTCAGTGCGACGGGTGCCTCGAACCCTGGAACCAGCCGCTTGTACGAATTCGTGCTTGGATTCGTGAAGGCTGAAAGTGCCGCGCCATGCTTCAGCACTCCCCCGATGAAATAGCGGGCCAGCGTACTCAGGTTGGCATACTCGCCTTTCTTGTAGAACGCGTTCTTCCCGTTCTTCGTCAGGAAAAGGTGCAGGTGCATGCCGTTTCCCGATTGCTGGTACATCGGTTTCGGCATGAATGTCACATACAGGTCTTTCTGGCGGCCAAAGTTGAACAATACGTACTTCGTGGTGATGATGTTGTCGGCCGTCGACAGCAGGTTTTGGAAATATGTTTCAATCTCCTGCTGGCCTCGCTCCCCCGACTCGTGATGGTGGTACTTCACACTAATGCCGAATTGCTTCAACAGCTTGCATGCCTCGTCCCGGAAATCATCGTACACGTCAAACGGGTTTGCAGCGTGGTAGGCATTCTTGAAGAACTCCTCTGCGTGTTCGACTTCGTAGTACGAGGACGCCGTGCGTGTATCGAACCGGACCTTCGAGAAGATGTAGAATTCGAATTCTGGTCCCCACCAAGACGAATCAACGCCCAGCGTACGCTTCAATGCGTCCTCAGCCTTCCGTGCAAGCTGCCGGCCGTCCTGAGAAAAGGGAGATCGCTCCTGGTCGGTGAGAAGGATATTGGCGTAGAAACTCAAGGCGGGTTGAACGCGGAACGGGTCGATGACCGCCGTGCTCAAATCTGGGACGAGAATCATGTCGCTGTTCTCGACCTTCCTGAAACCGTAGCTTGATCCGTCGAAACCGACACCCTCAGCGACAAGCTTGGTCAGGATATTGGGAAATACCGGCAGCGATATGTGATGAAGATAGCCGGTGAGATCGATGCACTTCAGATCGATGATCTCGATCTTCTTGCTCTTGATGATCGCATTGCAACGTTGCAGCTGACGCTCATCCATAACGTACTCCAGAACGAAATTCCAGGATTAGACGCTGAGGGAAGTAACTATCGGCCGCCGAGCTTGCTGTTCCCGAGGCCCTGTTTCTTCATCAGAGTTTCAATATCTTCGATGTTTTTGGGCGCGGCAGCGGTGACAACCCTGTTGCCGTCGGGCGTGATCAACACATCATCTTCGATCCGCACGCCGATGTTCCAATACGTCTTGTTGCATGGGCTTCCTTCGGGGATGTAGATACCCGGCTCGACGGTGACGATCATCCCGGGTTCCATCGCCTTGCCGAGCGGACCAGCATCGTGCACATCCAACCCGATGTTGTGGCTGAGGCTGTGCATGTAATACCGCCGAACCTCCTCCTTCTCCTTGATGATGCCAAGCTTCATGAGCCCGTCGGCGATGATCTCGGTGGCCTTTATGCCGGGTTCCACCGTCGCACCTGGCTTGAATTCCTTGATTGCTTCCTCCTGAGCCTTGAGGACAATCTCGTAGATCTGGCGCTGAGCTGAAGAGAACGTCCCATTAACAGGCATTGTGCGTGTGATATCGGCGGAGTATCCATGGTATTCTGCGCCGATATCCATCACAATGACATCGCCATCCTGCATCCTGCGTCGGTTCACCTCATAGTGCAAGATGCATGAATTCGGACCGGAGCCGACGATCGAAGGAAAGCCTTGATACTCTGCTCCGCTCTTCGAGAAGCAGTACTCAATCACGGCTTGGAGCTCATACTCGAACATGCCCGGTTCGCAGCTCTTCATCGCTTCGATCTGCGCGATCGCCGTGGCGTCGATTGCCTTTTGCAGGAGGGCAATCTCCGAAGGAGATTTGACCGAGCGCAATCCGCCAAGCACGGAAGACAGGGTCCTTATCTCGAGATCCGGGAAAGATGCCTGGAGTTCGGTCTTGACCTCACGCGAAATAATCGTCCGCTTTTCCATGAGAGGATCTGAAACAAGATCCGGTATGCTCGGGGGATAGTAGAGAATCTTCTTTCCGGACAGCGCAATCTTTGCCAGGGGGAGCAATTCGGTCCCCGGTAGGACGGTCTCAAAGCCAAGCTCCGACTTCGCCCCCTCAAGTCCCAGGCTCTCGCCCGCCGCGCTGCGGGTCTTCGGTCGAATGAAGAATACCTCCTTCACCGGTGCTCCGTCTCCGACACGGACTCCGTCCGGGGAGAGCAGGAGATACGCTCTTGGCTCATCGCAACCCGTCAGATACAGGAAGTTGCTCTCCTGGCGATATGCGTAGTTGACGTCATTGGAGCGATTGCTCGGGTCCTTCGCCTTGAAGATAGCGACCGAATTGGGATCCATTTTCGACATCACGACCGCACGACGCTGCTTATATTCTTCAGGCGTGATGCGAATGTCGCCTTGTTTCTGCGCGGTGGCGTAGAATGGCACCGCCAGGATGATGAACGCCAGGCAAACTAGTAGCCCGAGCTGCTGGCGGACTGTCCAGGCTCTCATGGGGAATTCCCTTTTCGTGTCGAAATCTCTGAGCAGGATCGAATGATTGCTGTTATTTCACGAGCACCATCTTCGAATTTGATGTCACCGACTGCGTCGCAGTGAACATCTGTTCGCCTGCGCCGGTAATGTTCATATCGTTTGTGCTCGAAGATTCCACATGAACCAGCAGGCCGGCTTTTGGCGCGAGATAAGCGGTCCCTTTGCTCTTCACAGTGCCATCGATCACCAATTCCATGCCCTGACGTGAACCGGTCCCGTACTGAGAAGCTGTTCCTTCAAATGTGATCTTCAGACAGTCATACCCGCCCTTCGCTTCTGTTCCGGCAATCTTGAAGGTAATGTCCGGCTTGGAAATGATCTTCATTCCCTGCGCACTGATGGTATCCGGTCGGGTCTGCTTCCATGTATCACCTGTCCCAACCGCCTTCTCAGGGAGTTCGACGAAGATGCGGCGCATTATATCAGTCGGATTGATATTTCCCATCATCGGATTTGCCGGACGCGGGATTGAATCCAATGCGACGGACTTCACCGTCCTGCCGAGTGGTGTGACGATGAGCTGAACGCGTTTTCCATTTATTTCCTTAGAGACCATCGCCGAGTCCTTCATCATCGGTGAGTCGACCCGCGACAGATTCTTATCGACCTTGGCCACGAACACGAGGTCACCGTTTTTTGCAGCATCCTGACCTGCGAGCGAGAATTCAATATCGCTGCCGAACACGGTCGTGAAGTCCCGGCCCCCCATCTGGGCCTTCGTGCTGTTTTCGGTATTGATCTTGTATTGGTGTGTCACTCCCTTTTCAGACTGATATCTCAGTTTTTCGCCTTGCGCGAAAGCGACCAGCGTGATAACAGACAAAATGGTGAGGACGGAAATGACTCTTGTCAGAGAACGGACCATGGTCCTGCTCCTTGGAATTATGATTGAGATAACTGAAAGTTATATTCGGGCGGATGCACCTTGAAAATTAATATCGGAATTTTTTTCATGAAATACGGAAGCTAAAAGCCTGACGGAAACCAAGAGCCCTTTCGGAGAGCAATTTGACTGATTTGTTTGAAAAACAAAGGATTGTGGTAGGAATGACAAGAGATTGTCTCAGAAGCTTAGGGGCAGCCCCATTCGTCTGCACCAACTGGAAGAATAAGAGTACTACCGATGCCACATGGATGAACGGGAGGATAGTGATAGCCAAAGATAGAGTGCTCAAGGCCTACCGACAACACCAACCGCAGGTCTGCTTTGTCTCTCCGAATATTCTCGCCAGCAGGCTTGGGGCAAGGTATTGTCCGCCCTTCTCTAGACGTTGACTTTGTCAGAATCGTTTCTCTTCTTTCAGCACTCGTAATTCGCTACCTGGCCGCGGAACGAC
>Ga0315274_10015611_pt1 | contig 10750 bp, 13 predicted proteins | sample YL17G02_20_MG_FD_203700 | JGI IMG/M metagenome (GOLD analysis project Ga0315274, IMG submission 203700) | Sediment microbial communities from Yellowstone Lake, YNP, Wyoming, USA - YL17G02_20 | ecosystem: Environmental > Aquatic > Freshwater > Lake > Sediment | place: USA: Wyoming | collected...
AACGCAACGACACAGAGGCACAACTCATCGGCAGACTCCTTCTGAAAAAACCTCCTCGCCGCTCCATTCGGCAAGGCTGCAGAAGATATAACCGACGGTAGGCTATCGCGCCAGATATCCCAGCTTACCTATTTATGCGCGATGGCCCTGGGGCGTCGCCGAGGGCCACGTACGTCCGCACGAAGTAGGCCTCGGGACTGCCGGACTCCGACTTGCGCTGCATCTCGATGCAACGGGCGAGAATCCCGGCGCGCCGGGATCGTGGTTGTTGTGGAAGAGCGAATCACGGCCCCAACGGACCAAGTAGAGGTCTTTCCACCCGTCGTTGTCGTAGTCGCCCCAGATGCAATCCATGCTCACACGGTCGTCGCCGTTGACGTCGGCGAGCCCGGCTTTCTTGGCCACGTCCGTGAAGGTCCCATCGCCGTTGTTGCGGTAAAGGTAGTTGGGCGTGCCCTTGTCCGAGTCGGTGACGTACAGGTCGATCCACCCGTCGTTGTCGAAGTCGGCCGCCGCGGCTGCGGCCCCCACGCTGCACACCCACGACATGATGTTGTCGAGCTTGTGATCGAGGACCGGCTTGTGGTGGCAGTGCTTGATGCCGGCGGCCTCGGTCACATCGGTAAACGCTTTCGTGGCGGACAGCGGCGAAGCAGCACTCGGCGCGGACTCCTTGTTCTTTCCGCAACCCGCGCACAGCAGTAGGCCGCTAAGAAGACACGTGAAGGTGCGTGTTCGCAACTAGTGTGCCGTCACCCGAAGACCCATAACGCCCTCGCTGCGGTACGGCGGATCACTCGAGCTTCAGTCTAAGAACCCCGTGCCTTCGGGAGAGGCTGGGTGAGGGGTGATGTTCGCGATTTCACGCTCACGCCGGCCCTCTCCCCGGGAGGGGAGAGGGCGTGGCCTGCTGCCTGCATCAACTACGCGTTCTGCACGGCGATCCGTTTGGGCTTCGATTCCGGGTGCTTCGGGAGGGTCACCGTGAGCACGCCGTTCTTGTACTCCGCACTGACCTTCTCAGAATCCACCGACGTGGGCAGCTCGATGTTCCGGTTGAACCCGCCGTAGCGCCGTTCGACGTAATGGAAGCCTCGGCCCTCCTCCTCGCGTTCGTGCTTTTTCTCGCCGCGAAGAGTGAGTACGTTGCCCACCACCTCGATCTCGATCTCCTTCGGCTCGACGCCGGGAAGCTCCGCCTCGGCATAGAGGCAGTCGCCGTCCTCCCACACGTTCACCGCGGGAAACACCGCGGGCCCATGCAAGAGACCCCCGTTGAAGGGGACCGCGACGCCCTCGAACAGGCGGTCGATTTCCTGACGAAGATCACCGAACGGAAGCGTCGGACACATCCTTTCGAGCAACATGATTCCTCACCCCTTTCTGATTGTTCCGCGGCGGTGGGATCCGCCGCATATCCATCCGTGATACGCCGCCCCAACGGCGGCGATCCAAAGGGCAGGAAGGCAAGGGCCGTGCCACCGCGCGTCACGTCCGATACACCACATAAACCGGCATGGGGGGCTTGATTTACGAGCAAGTACCGGACGCACGCGACGTGCGACCGCGCGCCGACCGCCAACTTGGCACTGTCAACTCGGCACGTTGCCAAGTCCTCACGTTCGGCGACCACGGTTGCGCGACGGCCCCACCCGACGCACGCCTGATGGTTTACTCGCTCCGGCTTGACCGTTCCAGCTTGCTGACATAGCGTAGCTGCCTGGAACGTGACCCCCGGATAGGGCGGTCAATTAGCTGAAAAAGTGGGTAGTTGTGGCGGAGTCAAAGAACCATGGCCGTTCGGGTTGGGATCAACGGGTTCGGAAGGATCGGTCGGTTGGCGTTGCGGGTGATGGCCCAACGACCCAACGAGTTCGAGGTCGTGGCCATCAACGACTTGAGCAACGCGGCGGTGCTCAAACAGCTCCTCAAGTACGACTCAGTGCACGGCCGTTTCAAGGGGACGATCGAGGCTGCGGACAAGGCCTTGATCGTCAACGGTAAGTCGATCCAGGTGCTCAGCGAAAAGGCGCCCGCGAGCCTGCCCTGGGGCAAGCTGAACGTCCAGGTGGTGCTCGAATCCACGGGCGTCTTCACCAAGCGTCAGAGTGAGAAGGGGGGATACGGGGACCATCTCAAGGCCGGCGCGAAGAGAGTGATCCTCAGCGCCCCGGCCGGCGACGAACCCGATTTGACCGTCGTGCTGGGCGTGAATGACGACAAGCTGTCGCCTGCGCATACGTGCATCTCCAACGCCAGTTGCACGACCAACTGTCTCGCTCCGGTGGTCAAAGTGCTCCACGAGTCTTTCGGCCTGGTCGAGGGGCTGATGACCACAGTGCACGCCTATACGAACGATCAGCAAGTGGCCGACCTCGTTCACAAGGACCCGCGTCGGGCGCGGGCGGCGGGGATCAACATCATCCCCACGAGCACGGGAGCGGCCAAGGCGGTGGGCAAGGTCATGCCCGAACTGGAAGGCAAGCTCAACGGGTTCGCCATGCGCGTGCCCGTGCCCGACGGATCGGTGGTGGACCTCGTGGCGACTTTGAAGAAATCGGTCACCGCGGCGGAAGTCAACGCGGCCTTGAAGAACGCGGCCGAGGGGAAGCTCCGCGGCATCCTGGAATACAGCGAGGAGCCGTTGGTCAGCTCCGACATCATCGGCAATCCGCACAGCTCGATCGTCGATGGATTGAGCACCATGACCATGCCGAGCAAGGGCGGCAACATGGTCAAGGTCGTCGCGTGGTACGACAACGAATGGGGCTATGCTTGCCGGACGGTGGATTTGATCGGAAAGGTAGCCAAACTATAGCACGAAGTCGCGCCGCCGGGTACGCGCGCAAGCTAAGGGTCCGGTCGCACGCAGCATACCCCGGGTAGTGCATCATGGACTTTACAATCGGATGCCAAGCATTGCAGAAGACCCTCGACCTCCAGATGCCTACTGGGGAATGGGGTCATCTCAACTGTGATTGGATGGCGCGATATGAAAGAGTTGGACGCCATGAAAGAACCAACAAGGTTCTGAACCAGGTCATGCGCAAATCGAATGTTTACAGAACCCTTCGAGCCTGTGAGAACCTACGACTATTTCTAGGGCGTTCCGCAAACAGTCGAATTAGACGCGCCGTCGATTGGATTTGCCAGCAGATGCAGTCTGGCTGGTTCACTGAATGGGACCAGTTTGCCACTGGGTCTGGCGACCCCGATAGCCGGTTTGTGGCGATCGAAAAGGCTCCCGACATTCGACACACCGCGGAGGCGTTGCTACTCTTGCTGAGATTTGAACCAAGCCTGTCCATCGACGTTCGAAAAGGTCTCGAGAACATCCTTCAGACACAACGACCGACCGGCGACTGGCCGAGAAAGCCCGGCTTTAACGGACCGGAGTACCTTCGCACTGCATGCTGCCTGGAACTACTCCTGTATGCTACGTCCGGCCCTGTACGTAAGAAACTGGCGAGGCTCGGAACTCCCTTGCACTTTTACGAACGAGCCAAGATTGCCCTCGACAGGGGACTGGCATGGGTTTCCGAACACGCGGCAGTCGACGGCGGATTGTGGGATTCTGAGTACAAAACGGCGATGGTATTGGAGTGTATCGGCGATTGTCTCCTACAACGTCGGGAGTACTCCCACGTAGTGCATAGCGCAGTTGCGGCATTACTCGACTGCCGGCAGGGATCCGGATGGACAGACCGCGAAAAGCATCCCTCGGTGCGGTCGGATGAACAGCATGTTTATGAGTGCACGGTGCGCGTTGCGGCGGCCCTTTGCAAACTGCAGGGTCCGCACTTGCATTTTGATCCGGCTGTTCTAGCCCCAACCCGAACGTTCCTACACAACCGATTTGATCCGAACATTATCGACGCATCCGACTACCGATATTATTTGCAGGTTTTTGTACCCGATGCTGATGAGTTCCGGTCCAAATTCCCCAATACATATTTTCACGACTACTTGTCGTATAAGCAAGAAGCGAATCCGAGTGCTCACCCTGAACGTGACTTTGTTTGCAGAGCCCATCTCGACTGGATCTGCGACTGTCTCGACCGGTTGTACGGACTTGAGGAAGGGCGAACTCATGGAATGCAGAACTATGCTCAGGCTTACTTGGAGAAGGAGAATGAGCTTCTGGCGCTCGCGGAGAGCTTCCACCATCTGGCTTGCGGCACGGAGTTGCAGGACTTGGCCGATGGCCTACTCGCATTCATGACCGAACAGGACCGTGAAGTCCTAAGGCGCGCGTATTCGACGCTTCGTCAGCACGACCCGAGTCTGCCGGAACGGAAACTGACACTCGCCCGTCGGGTCTACTTGGAGTTACGGGAGATCATGATTGAAGTTCTGACACGAGCTGTACAGAGAAGTGCGGACGGCACACTCCCGTCCGCGCAATAGTTCACTGTCCGAGTGATGAACCTCAAACGGGGTTGGTAAGACGGCGAAAAGTTCCGCAATCGAAATTGGTCGGGAGCAGTAGGACACGACACTTCATTGCGTGCAAACAAGGACCATCGGAGGAATTCATTCGATGACGAATCTCGGCCCTTTTGAAAACCAACTACGAAGGATCGTGTTCGGAGATCCAATCCTCGATGCACTCGAGTTGTCGGACCTTCTGCGCCGTATTCCTAGAATCGATGAGATGCACGACGTCCCCTCTGGCGCGACCGTACTGCTTCGCGCAGACCTCGATATGCCCATTGAGCAAGGGGCAGTGGCCGACACGGCGCGGATTGACGCGACCGCAACGACGGTGGAATACTGCCGCGCTCGCGGATGGAAAACCGTGATCTTTGGGCACCTGGGCCGGGATAGCAAGACCTCGGTGTCTCCCGTGCATCATGCGATGAGCGAAAGAATCGGGCTCCCGATTCGCATGATCCGCCACTGGCTCGATGAAACACGTGGCAGGTGGCTGGATGAAGCTGTGGCGGAGATCGTACGCGCTCCCAATGGTACCGTCATTATGCTTGAGAATACACGAAAGTATAACATGGAGCGGGCGCTGTGGAACGCCACACCAGAGGGATTCGCAAGCGTTGCAAAGCAGATGCATTCAATCTGCGTTGATGCGCGTGCGCGTGTCTCCGATGTCGAGTTGAATGAAGCCATAGCTGCCTCCAACATGGATTTTTCCTCGGTCGCTCTCCCGCTGGCAATGCGACGGACTGGACTCGGGATTTTCATTCATAAAGAAATGACGACGTATTTGTCTTCTGTGCTGCGATGTGCTGTAGTAGTGTTCAGTGGCCTGAAGCTGAACAAGCTGGACGACCTTGAGGCTATTGTGGAGAGGGGTCGCGTGCGAGTTGTGCTCGTGGGGGGGGCCCTATCAGTCGCGCTCAAGAAAGCTGAAGCACAGGCGCACGGATCAGATTTCTTTTGTGGACTTGCTGAGACATCCCGAGAGTACGTAGCATTCGTAGATGACAAGCGCTTGGCCCAGGCCAAGCGGGTTGTCAAGAAGTGTCGGCAGGCCGCTATAGATCTTGTGCTTCCGGTTGACTTTGTGTTGGATACGGACGAAGTGTCTGCGACGATTCCGAGCGGGCATGCACAGATGGACGTCGGGCCGCGGAGTATTGAACTGTTCAAGTGCAGGCTTCGCGAATCTCTTGGCCTAGGCGTGTCAAACCGCGTTGGGGGCAGTGTATTCGTTAACGGTGTGCTCGGAAAGTTCGAGGAAGAGCGATTTGCATCCGGTACGAAAGCAATGATTTTGTTTTTGAAAGAGCTTACCAATTCAGGCCTCGAGGTTTTTGTCGGTGGTGGAGAGGGCCGTCAGGCGTTGGCAAGGTACGGGAGGATCAGTGACGTGACACATGCCTTCACTTGCGGTGGTACTGTCCTCAAGACGCTTGCTGGTAGGCATCTTCCCTGCCTAAAGGCCATGTATTTGCAGAATGTGGAAGACCGTCAGAACGAATAAGGGGGTTGCACGGGCGCTAGACTGGTGGTGACGCACTCAGTGGCGGACTGTAAAGGATTGACCTCAGCATGCGAGCGATAAGCAAATCACTCGAAAGGTCAACGAAGAGGCTGATGCTTAGGATGCCTGGCATGCGTGGGGCCCGTCGGTGTTGTCCGCCGACTTTGGGCGACTGGCGGAGCAGGTCGCGGCGATCGAGTCCATCCTCGATGCGTGGACTTGGTGCTGGTGATGAGCGTCTGGCCCGGTCTCGGCGGGCAGACCTTCATCCCCGATGACCTATGGGACAAGGCCGCCCAGTGGGTCGATCCGGGCGCTGCAGAAAGCGCTGCAAAAGGGGATGCAGGAGCCCCTCGTATCGACTCGCAGGGCGTTGTCGGCGACGCTGAGTGCCGTGGCGTGACACATCCAGGAAACCGTGCAAGCCAAGGCATTCCTCGCGATTCTGAAGCGGAAACGGCGATTAGCGGCGCCCGGGCTCGAACCGGGGACCTTGGGTTTATGAATCCCACGCTCTAACCAGCTGAGCTACGCCGCCACGGAATGCCGTCATCAGAATAGCGAATGCCCACGAAAAGAAAAGCCCGCTGAGGATTTCTCGGCCAAGGTCATCCCCAGCGGGACGCCGGACGTCTTCCGCGCTGGCCCCGACGAATGGAACCCCATGTGAGGCGGCGGGGGATTGATGCGCACCATCACCCTCGGCTCATCACCAGCAAGGATTCCCGCGGCGCGACGTGTCCGAGGCGCCCGAACTTGCGCGGCGAGCCGACCAAATCGCGCGCTACGCGGATCGCCTCCACGCGAAACCCACATCGTCCCGCCAGCTCGGCCACGATCAAATCCGAGGGCACGTAGACATCCTTGATCCGCGCTCCTCCAACGACCATCCAACACGGTCCGCCCGGCGCGAGCACGCGGTGACACTCCCGCAACACCTGCGTCATGTCCTCGACATATCCTTGAACGATTGTCGCGAGCTTCGCCTGCCCGATCTTGCTGAGCCATTCAGCCGCTTCCTCAGCCGCGGCGACGGTGCTTGACGGATCACCCTCTCCACGGCCGCGAAGACTGGCCCGAACCTGCTCCACCCCCCCGTGTGCCACTGCTCTGTGAGCAGTGTGATTCGTATTCGAGACGCCACTGCTGACACAGCAGTGGCACACCTGCCCGGCGTACCAGTAGCGGTAGACCGTCTCATACGGGTCGGCGATCCGCGTGTAATCATGCCGCGAAAGATACGGCGGCGAGGTGAGAATGCCCCCAATCGCTCCGTCGTCAATCGTTGTGAGCCGCCGCGCGTCGCCGACCTCGATCCGGTTCGCCGAGGCCAACGGATGGGAAAGATCGTCGTGCATCATCATCACAACTTCGTCGAGGACGACTCCCAGCGGCCTCGCACCGCGGTTTGCCCGACCGGCTGTCGTATGTTGCCGACCGACCGCGAGCATTAGCGCCGCACGGTGGATCGGCAGGCACAAGCGATCCGCAACCTCCTGCCACATCGACGCTCCGCTCGTATCCGGCAGCGGCGGAAACTCCCGCCCAAATTTGGCGTTCGCCAGAAAGACCAACGCCGGAATGGCGTCAACGCCGATGGCGCGCACGCCATGCCGGGCACATTCCACCGCGCAAGTTCCCGTCCCGGCGAAAGGGTCGAGCACCGGATGCGACGCCCAGTGCTTCGGCGTCCGCGGGTTCTCCGCTAGAAACAGACGCACCAGTCCCGGCGAGAACCCCTGCTTGTAGGGCAACCAGCGATGAAACGCCTCCCGACGGGCGCCTTCCGCCGTCACGAGGGTCGCCAGCCCTTGACAAATCGCGGACGCCCCGCGTCCCGTAGCGGCAAGGCCGCGCGATTTGTCAAGGGCCAGCCTCGGCTCCACCGACAGCCGATCCCGCCACCGACGTTCGAGCGCTTCCCGCGCCGCGGTCGGCTCGCTCACCGCCGCGATCGCCGCCGCCTTTCGACCACGTCGCCCCATGACCGAAGTTTACTCGACAACGCAACCGGAACGAGACGGCTCCCTCTCGATGTGTGGGATAACCAAGTCCCGGAGCGCCGGGACTTACCCTTCGATCGCGGCGCGCCGGGATTCGCGGTTTGGCACCGTCTCCGATGGGACTAACCAGCAAGGCCTTACCGGCCTTTCGTGGTTGAGCCATTTATTGCCCTCGATTTGCGAAGGTTTCCGAGCCGGTCACGGCCCGGTCGCGCGAGTCGCCGCGCTGCGAGCTCCCCACGCTGGCCAGGTTAAGCGAGCCTGACGGGACTCTCACCCGAATGGCGTCACGGAAACGTGTTTGAGTTCGTGACGACCAAGGGCGTGTTCGCCAAACACGGGTGCCCGTCGGCGACCTGCTGTGGGAGGGCATCGTCCTGTGCATGCACGATTCCTCGGCCCCTCCGTCGAAGGGATCAACCATAATCGACGATTTTTCCGACAAGTTCATAGTTCTTTCGGCGAATATCCAAGAGCACTCTATCACCCTGCCGCCCGGTCTTGATTTCGCTGGCACACAGATCGATTGCCATCGGTGGCGCTACCTGCGAAGGTTCCTCTGGCCAGTCAACAAGAAGCGTTGAAATTTGGTGTGATTGAAGGAACGAAACGAGTACCTCCAAGAACGGCCACTCACTGTCCCGATACGCGGGAAGCTGATAAAGACGGCGGAGGCCGAATACAACGGCACGCTCGATGCCACGCACCTCGCTTTCGCTCCTCGCGACTTCCTGCATGATCCGCGTGAAGACCGATGTTGGCAATTCGAACGGGTCCCGAGCCTCGATAATCGTCGTCCTCGCCTCTGCATTCTTGGCGGTGGGCGTTGCCATCCCGCCAACCTCTTTTCGCAAGAAGCCCCGGAATGCGGCCGAATCGATCTTGAAAGTGACGAACAGCGCACTGCTCTGCGGCGTCGTTGGAGCTGGGCCCGCCAACCCGGCCAGGAGAAACTTGGCGCTGAGATTCGTCTTGAACGTGCCGGGCGCCCCCCACAGCAGCGTCGTGCTACCGCGCGCTAGCCCTGGGTTGATCACCTCATCGATGGGAAGATAGCCAAAGGGTATGAAGCTTGCCTGCGTGCTGTCGGTGCCGGTGCGAGCGACGCGGATTGCCTGCGACCGGGCATGTAGCGACGGGAATACGAATATTCCTTTCTCGCCGATATCAAAGTCGTGGGTTCCAATGTAGTGCTGCTGGTTTCGGATCTTCTTCACCTCGAGACTCCGTCGAAGACCCGGCGTATCGCCCTTGCTCAGCTGGATAACACAGTTGGGCACGTACTCTTCGAACATGGAATCGCCGGGGACGGACTCGAGGGTCAATATGAGCACCAAGCCACCGAGATTCGCGTCACGCGATAGCTCGATCAACCCGCGGAATTGTTCTGCGTACTCGGTGGCGGCTCGAAGCTTAAGTAGAGAGTTGATTGTATCGACGACAACGATCTTGAGCTCTTTGCAACGGCGCTGATCATTCTGTATTTCCTGCCACAAGGCACCGATGTTTGCGTTCTTATGAGCTACATGTTTGACGAAAAGGCGGTAATTGCCGCAGGTTTGCGGATCCACGTACTCCTTGTTGAACTCGAGGGTGGCAATGTGCTCAGCAATCGAGAAGCCAAATCCGCAAATGAGACGACCCAGTTCCTCGGGGCGCTGGTCGAGCGAGTAGATGACGCCTTTGGTGCCTTGGAACGCTTCGCTGTTCAGGGCGTGTGTGCATAGTTGGCAAGCCAGAATGGTCTTGCCTGTGCCGGCGTATCCCTCGATCAAGACGGAGGTGCCAACGAAACCACCATCGAGCTCTGCGACGTGTATCCCCTTGCCCTCTAACCCGCCAAACAGAAACTTGAAGTTGGGATCGTCGATAGTAAGGTATTTTCTGTCCGACATATTCACCTTCTCCAGGATCGTACCCTTGCGTCGCGACCGCATAAGCGGAATGCTGACAGATCCCTACGCCCCGATCGTCGCCGTCGCCGTCTCGCTCCACAGCCCCGTCTCGCCCTTAAGCCGGCGGCTTCATCCACGCGATGAACTCCTCCCATGTTTTATGAACGCCATTCTCGCGGGGCGTTCTTCCCTTGCACCAGATGATCTTTGTCTTCGTTAAAACAAGGTCGCCAAGTTGGCTCTCTCCGCTGGCATTGCGGATTTCGAGTTCAATTCCTTTGTTCTTAACCTCCATGTCCAGCCCGAACTCTTTGATGTAGACCTTCATGTAAACTCCTTTGATGCACGGATCGCAGCGAGCAGGCACACGCCCACGATTTCGCTACGCCCCGATCGTCGCCGTCACCGTCTCGCTCCACCCCTGACCCGCCGCCCAAACTCGTCGCTGCGCGACCGCGGGGTTCGCCCGCGGCGGCGCGTCAAGGACAGGCGGGCCGGTTTCGCTGCGCGTGTTGACCCAGCGCAGCATGTAGTGCGCCTGCTTGCCGCCCTCGCTGCCGGGGTACTCGCGGGTGTATGTGAGCGCCCATCAGGACCATAAGGCTCGTCGGCCGCGGAGCGGGTAATTGTGCGGTTCGTCGCTATGGGTTCAGGGGATGGTTCGAGTGCGCCGGCGGGCGGCGCGGCGGTATTGTTTGCGGTCGGCGCGGTCGCGGCGCTCGGTGACGCGATATTCACGAATGGCTTCGGGGTGCGCCTGTCGCCACGTGTCGGGGCGGAGCGCGGCGTAGTCGGTTTCGCCCGCAAGCAGGCGATCCAGAATGTCCTTGATGTAGGCCCAGACGTCCAAGTCGTTGCGGACGGCGCTGCTGACCAGGGTGAAGAAGTCCGCGGCCCGTTCACCCGCCGCC
>Ga0315274_10015612_pt1 | contig 10750 bp, 10 predicted proteins | sample YL17G02_20_MG_FD_203700 | JGI IMG/M metagenome (GOLD analysis project Ga0315274, IMG submission 203700) | Sediment microbial communities from Yellowstone Lake, YNP, Wyoming, USA - YL17G02_20 | ecosystem: Environmental > Aquatic > Freshwater > Lake > Sediment | place: USA: Wyoming | collected...
CTGCTGCTGGGTCCCAAGGTCCTGCTGCCGGTGATCAGAGCCGCGAGGACAGTACAGCAGGCTGCACCAACAAGGAGTGGGTTTGTCATTCGAGACTGATGGGTCCAAGAAGCCGAAGTCGCTGCCCAGCCTGTGGCGCTCGGGTCTGCTGCTCCTGGCGCTGGTGGTCCTGGTGGAGGCCGTGTACCTGGGCTGGCACGTCGGGGCGCTGGCGGTGCACGCCACGCGGCTCCGGACCCTGGCACGCAACCCCGGGGAGCTGCTGCAAGCCCAAGGCCCTACGCGGCTCAAGACCGAACTCGACGGGATCGAGGTGGACCTGCGCGCCCTGCGCGCCCAACTGGGGTTTGTCCTGCACCCGGTCTGGCTGGCCCGGGGCGCGATCGTGCAGAACCTGGGGGCAGTGGATCTGCTCTTGAGCGTGGGGGCCGATCTGGCACGCGCCGGGCAGGGCGTCGCCGATGGGTTGCAGGGCGTCGCGGCCGCCGTGCGGTCGCGCCCGGAGGGGCAGAGCACCAGCGAGGCACTCTTCGTCGGCTTGGTCCAGGCGCGTCCTGCTTTTCAGCAGGCTGCGCAGGGCCTCGAGGTGCCCGGGCAGGAGATCGCTGACCTGACGACGCGCCGACTGTGGTCCCCGCTGGCGCGTGTCGTGAACAAGCTGGACTCCTACGTGCGGCTGGCGCGGGTGGGGCTTGGTGCGGCGGCCGTTGCGCCGCCGCTGTTGGGCGAGGACGGTCCCGTTACCTACATGCTGCTGGCGCAGAACAGCGACGAACTGCGTGCCAGTGGCGGGTTCATCAGCACCATCAGCCTGCTGACCCTGGAGCGGGGCAAGCTGGGAGAACTCGTCGTCAAGGACAGCTATGCCTACGACCATTTCACGGTGGACCACCCATTTGCCCCCGAGCCCATGCAGCGCCACATGGGCATCATCCTGTGGACCACGCGCGATGGCAACTGGTCGCCGGATTTTCCCACCACCGCGCGCGATGTGGAGAGCCTGTACCGTCTGGAGAATGCCGGCACGATAGACGGCCTGGTGGCCTTTGACCTGCAAGCCGTGCAGGCCGTGCTTCGTGCGGTGGGGCCACTGGAGCTGGAGCAGTACGGAGACCGCGTCGACGCAGACAACGTCCTGGGCAAGATGCGCGAGTATTGGTCGGCGCCCACACCCACGGGCTGGCGCGAGCATCGCAAGGATTTTGTCGGGGTCATGGCGTCCGCTTTGTTGCAGCGACTGCAGAGCCCGGCCCAACTCGAGCAATTGGGCGGGCTGCTCCAGGCGCTGCGCCGCACTGTGCAGGAGAAACACGTCCAACTGTACTTTCACCAAGCGGATGCGCAGCAGTTGCTGGCCTTGGGCGGATGGGATGGCGCGTTGGCGGAAGGCACCCGCGGCGATTACTTGCTGGCGCTTGACACGAACATGGGCTACAACAAGGTCAACGTCAACGTGGACAAACGCATCGAGTACCAGGTGACGCTAGGCCGCGGCAAGGCTCCCACGGCGACACTGGCGATTACCTACGTGAACCATAGCGTGCCCCCGACGACCTGCCTGCAATTCAAGGACTCGTGGTCGTACACCGTGTGGATGGAGGACTGTTACTGGAACTACCTGCGCCTCTACGTGCCCGCGGGCAGCCAGTTGCTGGCCGCCGAAGGTGTGACCGAGACGGAGACGCTGCCCCAGGAGAAGGGCCACATCGTGTGGGGCGCCTTTCTGCTCGTGCCGGGTGGAGAGAGCCGCACCGTGCGTTTCACATACAGGCTGCCCGAGCAAGGCGCGCGATTCTACAGCCTGCTGGTCCAGAAGCAGGCGGGCACCGACGCCGTGCCGTGCGCAGTGCACATCGTGCTGCCCGAAGGTGCAGCCGTGCTGTCCTCAAGCCCCGCGCCCCGCGCCAGAGAAGACCGCGTGCTAAGCTATGACCTGGACCTGCGCGTGGATCGTTCCTTGGAACTAACTCTGCAGTAGGAGAAGATGCATGCGTCGTTTGCCATCGCTGACTGCCGTTCTACCCCTGCTGGTTCTGCTGTTTCTGTCCTATGGCTGGAGTGCATGGGCCATGCCGGACCAGAACCACCTGCGGCAGACCGTACCCACACCTACACCCAGGCCGCCGACAGAGACGCCAGCGGCGCCAACTCCTACACTGCTCCCGCCGACGTCCGTTCCTGCGACGCCTGTCCCGCCGACGCCCATCCCACCGACGCCGATTCCGCCCACGTCCGTTCCGCCGACCGCAACGGCCACGCGCGTTCCGCCCACGAAGACCCGGGTGCCGCCCACCGCCACGCGCATCCCACCCACAGCCACATCGATCCCGCCCACCGCGACGACGCTTCCTCCAACGTCCTCCCCGGTCCCTCCCACGGTGGCGCCTGTGGTCGCCACCGTGGTACCCAACACATCCACGCCGGCGCCAACGCTGGTTGCAGGGGGCGCGGGCGGACTCCCGCCGTGGGCGATCGTGGCAGGCGTCGCGACTGTGGTCGTTGGGATGGCGGGCTTGTTCTCTGCCGTCCGCAGGACGAGGCGAAACTAGGAGCTGGCCGCGAAACTGGAACAGCGTTCTCGTAAGGTCCCTCGGCAAACGTCCGCACGTACTGAGGTGGCACGTTTCGGGAAGGTTCTTCGACGCCCTCAGAGCTAGGGAGCTGACGCTCGAAACAGGACGCCCTGCGGGGTCAGACGGTAGCGGGCCTGGGACTCGGCATCGACGTCGGCCCAGAAAACAGGGACGGTGGACTGGTTAGCCTGCACCAGGCGGTCCAGCGCATCCAGGCTGCCGAGCGGCGCGTCGGGCCACTGCAGCCAGGGGTAGGCCCGGCGCAGGCCCGCCACGTACCAGACGTAGCCGAGCAGGTCGCGGTCGATCACGGCTACCTGGTGGCGGGGCATGACGACTCGGGAGAAGTACCACAGCGTAAAGGTGTGCACGTCACTGGCCGAAATGACCATGCAGCGGTCAGGCACCTGGCTCAGCGCCTGAGTGCCATAGTCATATGCAGTGTGGTCTGCGTGGAGGTCCACGGCCGGCAGATTCTCGCGCAGGGCGTTGAGCGGCAGGGCGAGCAAAGCCATCCAGGCCAGGGCCCACAACGGCCTCCGCCAGGCGGGCTGCAGCCTGGCAACGGCCATCAGTGCGCGCTGCACTCCCTGCGCGATCCACAGGGCGTAGATGCAGTAGACTGGCAGCAAGTAGACGTACGAGTCGGTGGTATTGTAGCCGATGGCGTAGACGCTGTACAGGACGGCGGTGCCAAACAGGAGCGTGAACGTGCGGACAGAGTGCCGTGACTGCCACCAGGCCCCCAGCAGGCCTAGCGCAGCGCCCGCCAGGCCAAACTGCTGCCGCAGCAGGCCGACCCAGGCCAGGATGCGCTGCGCCCAGAGCGCGGGCGGCAGGCTCAGCACAAACTGGCGGTAGATGCCGCCGCTGATGACCCACCACAGGCTGGGTAGCGTGCGCGGATCGCCCCAGTTGAAAAGGGGCTGCTTGCCGGCGCGCAGTGGCAGGTAGACGTAGACAGCCAGGCCCAACAAGAAGAAGCCTAGCAGCGCTGCCCAGTGGCCTGCGTTGAGCGCACGGCGTCTCCACAGGACAACACATACGTACAGCAGCAGCGGGGCGCTAAAGAGCATGGTCAGATGGTTGCCCAGGCTCAGGCCGTAGAGCACGGCGAGCGCCACCAGCGGTGCGCGCAGATGTCCTCGGCCGGCCCGCTCCGAGGCCTCCTGCAGGCGTGCCAGGGCGCGTAGAGTGAGGCAAAGGACGGCAGAAAGGAACATGGCATTCAGTGCGTAGACTTCGGTGATCACGGCCTGTGACCAGAGGATGCGCGAAGCGCCCAGCAAGAGTGTGGCGCTCAGCGCCGCAAGCCGGGCGTGGTCGGCCGGTTCGAGCAGCGCCACGGCGGTCTGGTAGCACAGCGCGACGGCCAGCGCGGCGCACAGCGCCGAGAGCAGGTTCATGCGATAGGCTACGTCGCCCAGTGGCAGCCGGGTGATGAAATGGCCCAGCAGCATGTAGGTGGGGTAGCCGGTGGGGTGCGGAATGCCGAGCGTGTAGGCTGCTGTGATCAGGTCCCCGCCGTCGTAGCCATCGTGCTGCCAGGTGATGGTGGGGGCGAGCGTGCCCCAGTAGAGGGCGAAGCAGAGGCTGAACACGACAAGGGGCAGCCACGCCCGCAGGTATTCGCGTCTGATTTGCATGTCGCGTCGGCCTCCAGCCTCCTCTCGTGGGTTAGTGGGATTGTAGCGTATGGGCAAGCAAAACACAAGCGCTGCTCAAAGCAGCAGATGGAGGATGCCGCGTTTTGTGCTGGGCCTCGTGCTGAGCGTTCTGGCGCTATACCTGGCGCTCAGAAACGTGCAGTGGCCCCGGGTTGCCGCTGCGCTTGCGCAGGCCAACCTGGCCTGGCTGTTGCTGGCGGTCGTCTCCTTCCTGGTCACGAATTGGGTCAAGGGCGTGCGCTGGCGGCTGCTGTTCTACCCCTCGCAGTCCAAGCTTGCGGTGAGTAGGTGCGTGTCCATCTTGTATGTCGGGCAGTTGGCCAACAGCATCCTGCCAGTTCGTCTGGGCGAGCTGGCGCGTGCCTACCTCATCGGCGAGGCCTACGGCGTCAGCAAGGTCCTGGCGCTGGCCGCCACGGTGGTGGAAAAGGCCATGGACAGCGTCATGCTGCTACTGCTAATTGCCGGTCTCTCCCCTTTGATCCCATTGCCGCACTGGCTCAGCCGCTCCAGTCTGATCGTGAGCGGCGCGCTGGCTGCGCTGTTGCTGCTGCTCATCCTCCTGGCCAGTCAACGCGAGAGGATTGTGGAGCTACTGGAGAGTTGGATCCGACGCTATCCACCCTTGTCCGTTCTGCGTCCTGCGGAGCGCCTGGTTGAGGCCAGTACAGAGATGAGCGCTCTGCGCCATGTTGGAGTGCAGGCCCAACTGTGGGGCTGGTCGGTTGTGATCTGGATGCTGGCAGCGTCAACGAACGTCTTGACGCTGTGGGCTGTTGGACTCAAGCTCAGCCCGCTGGCGTCGGCGTTGTTGCTGGTGGTCTTGACGACAGGCGCCATTCTTCCCACTTCTCCCTTGCAGATCGGCGTGTTTCACTACCTGTGCCTGATCACACTGGCAGTCTTTGGCGTGGAACAGAGCCTGGCCTTGACGTACGCATTCCTGCTGCATCTCGTGGTCTACGGACCCATCCTGGCACTGGGTCTGTGGGGCATGTGGCGTGAGAACTATGACCTCAGCAAGCTCGGCATGACTTCGCGGGAGGCCGGCGCATGACCGCAGACATGCCAACGATCTCGGTGGTGGTTCCGGCCTATAACGCCGCGGCCACTATTGCCGAGTGCGTGCGCGCGCTCAGCGAGCAGACCGTACCACGCACCAGTTATGAGGTGATCGTGGTGGACGATGGCTCTACGGATGCGACGGCCGCGATCGCCGCGCGCTGCGGTGCCGCGGTACTGACGCAGCCCAACGCCGGCCCCGCCGCGGCGCGCAATGCGGGGGTGGCGGCCGCGCGTGGTTCCGTGGTGCTGTTCACCGACGCGGACTGCGCGCCTGCGCCGGACTGGATGGCCGAGATGCTGGCCCCTCTGGCCGACCCGCAGCTTGCCGGCCTCAAGGGCGTCTATCGCACGTACCAGAAAGGCCCGTGCGCGCGCTTTGTGCAGCTTGAGTACCAAGAGCGCTACGACCACACCGCGCGTTGCCCATACGTTGACCTGGTGGACACCTATGCTGCGGGCTACCGACGGGAAGTCCTGCTTGCGAGTGGGGGCTTTGACCGACGCTTCCGCTATCTGGAGGACCAGGAGCTTTCCTTTCGCCTGGCCGACGCGGGCTACCGCATGGCCTTTGCCCCGCACGCCGCGGTGTACCACCGGCATCCCGAGAGCTGGCGCAGCTATGCGCAGAAAAAGGTGCGCATCGGGTACTGGAAAACATGGGTACTGCGCCTGCACCCGGGCAAGGCGCGCATTGACTCGCACACGCCACTCAGCGTCAAGCTACAGATGGGACTGGCAGCGCTTTCGGCTCCTCTGGCGCTGCTCTCTCTCCTTTTGGCATGGGGCGTCTGGTTGCTGGGCGTGACAATGGCTGCTTTCGCGCTCAGCGCTGTGCCCTTCCTGGCCAAGGCCTGGCGGCGCGACCGTCCTGTCGCCCTGCTCGCGCTGCCCGCGCTGTACCTGCGCGCGTGGTCTTTGGGCCTGGGATTTCTCTTGGGCCATGCGGATCGGGTGCTGCGGCGGGGGCCGTTGGAGCCCCCAAAGAAGGCTTCCGAAGCCTGAGTGGCCTCGGAAGCCAGGTTGCTGAGCTCGTCACAAGCTATGGCTGTATCACCAGCCGTATCTCGTAGGGCGGCGGGAAGTTGCCCGAGATGTCTACGACCGTCAATCGCAGCCGATAAACGCCCGCAGGGAACCCCGTGGTGTCCCACATTCCTAACACTCCATCCACCACCGGTGCGCGCTGGATCTCTCCGATGCTGTTCCAACGCTGTGGCTCCTCACCCTGGCCGTACTCGAGCTTGTAGAACTGGAAGGCGTTGATATTGGCCGTGCCCCGGATGGTCACCTGACCCTGGACGGCCTGGCCCGCGGCCGGTGAGGCGATGCACACGCCCGGCTGCGGACAGGACAGGGTCGGGACTGGCGTGACCGAGGGCGTCTCTGTGACAGGCGCAGGCGTCGGCCTGGGCCGGGTGGGGATGCGCGTGCGCGTGGGTGTGGGCGTCTCAGGCGTTGCCGTCGGCACCAGGATGAGCATCTGAGTGGGCGTAGGCTCGCGCACGCGAGGCAATTCTTGCCCGGGGACTATCGCAAACTTGGCGACCGTCAGTACAGCGAGCAGCGCCACGATGACACACAGCGCGTTGCGCGCGCGCCTCTGGCGTCCGACGGCCAGCTCTCTCTCCAGGGCGAAGATGGTCTGCGCTTGCTCTGTGTGTGCTGCGCGCATCTCGCGCAGGCAGAGGAGGGCTGCCACGAAGGCTGCCGCACAGAACCACAAGAAGTAGGCATTTGCGTAGGACAGTATCTTCGAAAGGCTCATCTTCCTCAGTTTCCAGCCGTCTGGTGCCCGTCCAGCCGGGTCGGCGCACTATATAGACGGACTGCTGACGGCCTTGGGTTCCAGCCTTCGCACGATCTCCCGGATGAGCGGGCCCAGTTTGGCCACCAGGCCCTTGCCAGCCTCTAGCACTTCCTCGTGGCTGACCTTGTCGAGGCCCGGCTCCTGCGGGGCGGCGTTGCTGATGCCGGAGAAGGCCAGCACGCGAATGCCGGCGTGGTGCGCCACGGTGACTTCGGGCACGGTCGACATGCCCACGGCGTCCGCGCCGATCAGTCGCAGGAAACGCAGGTCGGCTGGCGTCTCAAAGCTGGGTCCAGAAAGCATGACGTAGACGCCCTGATGCAGCGGGATGCCCAGGTCGCTGGCGGCCTGCAGCGCCAACGTGCGCAGCCCGGGGTCGTAGGCCTGCGACATGTCCGGGAAGCGTGGGCCGATTTCCGGATCGTTGGGCCCGCGCAGCGGGTTCAGGCCCACCATGTTGGCCAGGCCGATGTGGTCCGTGATGAGCATCAGGTCGCCCGCGCGGAAGGATGAGTTGAGCCCACCCGCCGCATTGGTCACGATCAGGTATTGCACTCCCAGGGCCCACATCGCACGGACGGGAAAGGTCACCTGCTGCATGGTGTAGCCCTCATAGTAGTGGGCCCGGCCGCGCATCAGCATCATCGGGCAGCCCTGCAGCTTGCCGATGACCAGCTCGCCGGGATGTCCCTCGACCGTGGCAGGCACAAAGTGCGGCACTTGGACATAGGGAATCACCGCGGGCTGCTCGATCTCGGAAGCCAGCCCGGCCAAGCCAGAGCCTAGGATCAGGCCCACGCGCGGGCGCAAGCTCGTCTTCTGCCGGATGAAATCCGCCGTTTCGCGGATCTCGGTCTGTGAGAACTGAAGGCTCATTGTCTGCGACTCTACTACGCTATTTCGCGCGGGGGTGGGCTTCGTCGTATACTTCACGCAGCCGCTCGTTGCTGATCTGGGTATAGACCTGAGTCGTGGCGATGTTGGCGTGCCCCAAGAGCTCTTGCACGTTGCGCAAGTCGGCGCCTCCGCGCAGCATGTGCGTCGCAAACGAATGGCGCAACGTGTGCGGGGTCACGGGCACCTGGAGGCCCGCCTCTTTGACGTAGCCCTTCACGATCAGCCACAGCCCCTGCCGGGTCAGGCGGTCGCCACGCTGGTTCAGGAAGAGCGCCCTTTGCTCGGGCTCATGCAAGAGGTGGATGCGCCCCTTGGTCAGGTACGTGTCGATGGCCTGCACTGCGCGCTCGTACACAGGGATGATGCGCTCCTTGCCGCCCTTGCCAAAGCAGCGCACGCTGGCCGAGGCCAGGTCCATGTCACCCAGGTTCAGTGCCACGAGCTCGCTAACGCGCATGCCGGTGGCGTAAAGCAGCTCCAGGATGCCCCGGTCGCGCAGAGCGCGCGGGTGGCCATGCGTGCCAGGCGCCTCGAGCAGCTTCTCCACGTCCTCCTGAGAGATGGCCCGCGGCAGGTACCTTTTCACGTGTGGCGAGTCCAACGTGGCAGTCGGGTCGTCCTTGATGAACCCCTCGGCAACCAGGAAGTGGAAGAACGACTTGATCGCAGCTACCTTTCTGGCAACGGTGGTCGACGCGTACTCGCGGTCGGTCTTCAGGTAGAGGATGTAGCCAACCAGGTGGTCCTTCTTGACCTCTTCCCAGTTTTCGACGGCGGGTTTCACGCGGTGTTCCAGATAGTCCAGGAATTGACTCAAGTCGTTCTTGTACGCGACTCGTGTGTTTTCCGAATAGCCCTTTTCCACTTCCAGGGAAGTCAGAAAATCCTCAATCTTCTTTTGCATGGTGTACTCCTTTACCGGTACCAAATGCATGGCCCACAACCAGGAGGTCTGCTGCCACTATTGTACCACAACTTTGCATAAAACGCAAATCGGTCAACATGCCCCCTGGTGGGCTCATGTTGCGGCCGAATGTCTACTGAAACGAGATTTCCTCTTTTCCTTTCAGCCTGTCCAGAATACGGTTGACGATGGTCGTCAGATGCTGCTCGTGCTCGACAAAGTCCAGCTCGTCGCTGGGGATGGTAAGCACCGGGCACAGGTCAAAGCGCTCCATCCAATCCTCGTAGAACGAACTGAGCAAGGTCAGATAGTCAGCGGTGATACCGGTCTCGATGTCGCGGCTGCGCTGGCGGATGCGTTCCACCAGCGTTGGCACACTGGCGCGCAGATAGACCAGCAGGTTCGGCGGGGGCAGGTTCTGGATGACCTCGTCGTAGACGGAGCGATAGGCGCGCAGGTCTCGATCCTGCATATTGCCCAGGGCATGCAGGGCCCGGGCAAAGATCTCGGCATCTTCGTAGATGCTGCGATCTAGGATGCTCGAAACGGTGTGCTGGGTGCAGAGGTAGCGGTGCGCCTTGGCGCGATGCCCGAGGAAGAACACTTGCAGGTGGAAACTCCAGCTCTTCATGTCGCGGTAGAAATCGGGCAGGTAGGGGTTGTCGTCCACGGACTCGAAGAACGCGTCCCAGCCCAGACGAGCAGCCATGAGCCTGGCCAAGGATGTCTTCCCTGCTCCGATATTGCCTGCGACCACGACAAAGTACTTGGGCATTCTTCCCACTCCATGCCATGCACACCAGGCGTGCGGTCGCTCGACGCGACTGCCACCTGCACTTATGGAGAATAGCACATGTGACCATTACAGTCAAATGACGGGGTTAGAGCATTGCTGGTGGGACAGCGCTGCCCCTGGGGGCGGCCTTGCGCTATTCGCCCGGCTGCACATGTCTGCGCCGCCCTTTGGCCTCGGCGCGCTGGCGCTTGCGGTTCAGGCGCTGTTCGACCGTCTGCCGCGAGGGACGCGTGGGCCGCCGTCGCCTCGGCATGTACAGGGCTCGCTGCAGCAACTGCACAAAGCGCGTCAGTGCCTCCTGCCGGTTCTGGAGCTGGCTGCGCTGCGAATCGGCCACGATGCGCAGGATGCCCTCGCAGTCGACCTGGTTGGCCAGGCGCTGCAGCAGGCGCACGCGCTGTTCTTCGCTGAGGCTAGAAGATTTACGCAAATCAAACAGTAGCTCCACGCGGGTCTCGCGCTTGTTGACGTTCTGGCCTCCGGGGCCGCCGCTGCGCGAGAACTGGAACTGCAGCTCCGACGCTGGAATGGCCAGCGCGGGAGTGATCGATATGAGGTTACTTTCTGTGCCCGGTTCTGTCATGGACCTGTACCTTACCATGCATTATACCGCAGGGTAGGCATAGGCAGAAACTGGCCGTGTGGGCGGGCGCGCAAGGGCTGGCTCTTTGTCCGGGGGACTACAGGATCAGCATCGCGTCGCCAAAGCTGTAAAAGCGGTAGCGTTCGCGTATGGCTTCCTGATAGGCGCGCTCCATCAGTTCTTTGCCGACAAACGCCGCCACGAGCATCAGAAGCGAGGAGCGCGGCAGGTGAAAGTTGGTGATCATGGCTTGCACCAGACGGAAAGGGAACCCGGGGTAGATGAAGAGGCTGGTCGGGCCGGCAAAGGGCTGCACGGGCGCGCCCGCCTTTGGCAGACGCAGCCCCGCACACTCTAGCGTGCGCACGCTGGTGGTGCCCACGGCGATGACGCGGCCTCCTGCAGCGCGCGTCCGGTTGATGGCGCTGGCGGTCTCGGGCGGCAGTTCGCAGTACTCG
>Ga0315274_10015613_pt1 | contig 10750 bp, 8 predicted proteins | sample YL17G02_20_MG_FD_203700 | JGI IMG/M metagenome (GOLD analysis project Ga0315274, IMG submission 203700) | Sediment microbial communities from Yellowstone Lake, YNP, Wyoming, USA - YL17G02_20 | ecosystem: Environmental > Aquatic > Freshwater > Lake > Sediment | place: USA: Wyoming | collected...
TGCGTCTTGGGGGGCGTTCGGTTGATCTCGTCAGCCAGAATGATGTTGGCGAACACGGGGCCATTCACAAACTTGAAGGTCTTTTGCCCCGTTGCGACGTTTTCCTCAATGATCTCGGTACCCGTGATATCACTTGGCATCAGATCCGGCGTAAACTGGATACGGCTGAACTTGAGATCCAGCGCTTCGGCAAGGGTTTTGATAAGGAGTGTTTTGGCCAGACCGGGAACACCAACCAGGAGGCAATGCCCGCGAGAGAGTAACGCGATCAGAAGATGTTCCACGACGTGCCCCTGACCGACGATTACCTTGGCGATTTCCCGGCGGATATCAGAGTAGGCTTTGGAGAGTCTGGAGACTGCTTCGACGTCGTTCATGTAGGTCATCGCTCATGATATGAACGGATAGACTGAGGGCTCTGGAGATCCACTACACAGCTTCACGCTGTCAAAGCCGCTGTTCCCAATTGATATTCTTCTTGAGCTCCTCGATCCACTCGGCATTCTGGCGGTTCCGTTTCATATAGAGCGCCATTTGCTCGACGCGCTTGTAGTCATCTGTCAAGCTTACATTGTGTCCAGCAACGCGCTTCTTGAGGAGAACGATTTGGTACCCGTACGAGGCTTTCATCGCAACGCGATGCGGCTCGCTGACCTCGTTCGGCTTGAGGTCCTTCACCACGGTGGCAAAATCGGGTTCCAGCTGTTCGACGGCGATCAATCCAAGTTCACCGCCGATGGATTTTGTATCATCGTCCTCGGAGTACTTGCGCGCAAGCTCAGCGAACGATTCCTTCTTAAGCACCCGGTCCCGCAACCCCCGAAGCAGGGTGACTGCTGCTGAATCACTTGCCGCGCCGCGCTCCGTGCGGAGCAAGATATGACGTGCATGGACCGACTCACCCCGCCGCTCCAGAAGCTGGACAAGGTGAAAACCAAATTCCGTCTTCACGACGGGGGATATTTCCTTCTCCTTCAACGCGAACACCGCCTGTTCAAATTCGGGAACAAACACGACCCCGCGCTTAGCCCAACCGAGGTCGCCGCCGCCGGCCCCGCTACCGTCCTGCGAGTACCGCCGGGCAAAGTCGGCAAAATCCCCGCCGGCGATGATGCTGTCCCGGATGGCATTCAACTTCTTCCGGCTTTGCTCCTCGAGTGCCGAATCGGCCTTTGGAACAATGAAGATGTGGCTCAGATCGACTTCCTCCGGGACCTTTGGAAGACTGTCTTTGTAGGATTCGTAAAACTCTTCAACTTCGCGGCGCGCGACCTGCAGGTTTGCTTCACGCTGCTGTCGAACGCGCTGGATCAGCAGCTGCTTCCTCATCTCCGGTTTGAATTCCCGCTTCATCCGCGAAACGGGTTTTCCATAAATCTGCTCGAGACGTTGTTCGGATCCCGCCTGGCGCACAAAGTTCTGGAATTGTTGATCGAGCGCCCGGATGACTTCATCTTCGGTGACACTGACGCTGTCGAGGATCGCCTGAGCGAGAATCAGCTTGTCGGCGATCATGCCGTCGAGCATGACTTTTCGCAACTCGGGAGTTTTCGGATCAATGCGGTTCTGCATCGCATAGTAGCTGATCCGTTCCTGAAGATCGGATTCTGTGATGATCTCCTTGTCGACAACCGCCACAATGCGATCAATGGTTGTTTGAGAACCAGCCCCCCGCGTGCACAGAAGAGTCAAGAATAGGAGGTGCAGCAGAAATGGACGATATCTTCCCTTCATGGGGGAATCTCCTCTTTCACTTAATCTTTGAACTCGTGTCAGCATCATCGCGAACGAGAACCTCCACGGTATGCTTTGACCGCAGGTTCTCGACAAGAGCATTGTACGCGCTGCGACGACGCTCCATGGCGAGCCGGGCACGGATATCGCGTTCCACATACGCCCGATCTGCAACCTGCCCCTGCCGGTTCATCTTCCAGAGACTGAGGATATAAAACCCCTCGTTGGTATGTACCGGAAACGATGGCTCTGGCTTCGTGGCAGCAGAGGCAACACGCCAGAGCTCCACGGGCAACAGGGTAGCTGCGGTGTAGTAGGTCGAATCCATTCTCCCGGCAATGAATGCCGCCTGCTGCGGATCGGCCAGAATTTGGCGAACCGCCTGGCTCCAGGGTGTTCCCTTCAAAACGTTTGTCCGGAACACATTCGCGGCGTCGCGATCGCGGAATAATACATAGCTCAGGAGCGCTACATCCGTGGAGAGCGTGAATTCCTTGCTGTGTGCGGCGTAGTACTGGGCGATCTCTTCCGGCGTGCTTGCAAGCGACCGCTCGGTGAACACATCCTGCTGTAACAGGGCATTGATTGCAAGCTGGCGGCGGGTGTTCTCAAGCTGCGCGCGAATGGCCTCGTCGTTGTCCAACCCTCTGCGAACTGCCTCCCGGTAGAGGATCTCATCATTGACCCAGCGACGCGCATACTCTGCGACCTGCGCCCGCGTCATTCCGCGCGCAGAATCGAGCCGGGCGGTAACGTCGTCGAGCGTCAGGGTCTGGCCATCGAGTCGCGCCACCGGTTTGTGCGAACCGGTCTTTCCACCGCATCCGGCAAGCAGGAGCAGGCAGATCCAGATTGGAATACTACTGCGTAGCAACAGGTTTCCTCTTGAACGCTTGCATCAACATTTCCCCGTTGAGCACTACAGGGTACCGCTGTTTCAATTCAGTCACCCATTCATCTTGCCGGAGTTTGGCTGCAGATTCCTGGTAGGTGCTCATCAGCTCCGGTTTGGCTTCCTCGAACGTTTTCACGCGCGAGGAGTCCTTTCCGAGAACTTTGATAATCGACCAGCCGTTGGCATGCTCAAACGGCTGCGAGATGCTGTCGACCGCAAGAGTTGCGGCATGGCTGGAGATCTCATTGGAGGAATTTGGTGTCAGCCCCCACATGCCTTTCTTCTCTTTGTAACCCGAACGCATGGTGTACTTCTCCGCGACATCTCCAAACTCTTTTCCGGCTTTGATCTCCTTGAAGGCCGCCTTCGCGAGGCTGTCGGAGGTTACGAAGATCTCCGCGAAATTGACGCGAGCCGGCCAGCGATACTTATCCTTCGTGGAATCGTGAAATACCTCGAGGAGAGAGTCGTTGACCACCACCTTCTTCCAGACTTCATCCTGTTCGATCCGATAGAGAAGAATGCCATCCTGGTATTCTTTCAGCAATTTCGAGAAGACGGGATACCGTTTGGGAACCTGCCGCGCATGCTCTTCAACAACTTTTCCTTCCGACATCCGCTCGATCATGGAATGCACATTCTTCGGATTCAACAGCATGCCTCGGAACTCAGCCGTAGCGTCAACGTAATCGATGAAATTGCCGACGTTATACTTCCGGTCCTGGCACAGAAAGATTGTTCTCTTCTTGATCTCGGGCGCGAGGGTATCACTCCAGGCCGCCGTAGCAGGCGATTTCGTGCTGTCGAGCGAGCGGCAAAGGTCCGCGATCGTGAGCGTGTCGAAGATGAGCCGGTATTCCTTGAGAAGGGACTTCACGAAGTGCGCGTGGTCCGAGTTGTACCTCGTCTGCTGATATTGCTGGCGAAGGTCCTTTTCGGCATCCTGGAACTTTGGCGTTTCGCTGAATCCGGTGACTTTAAAAACATGATACCCATAGCTCATGAGCAGCGGCGCGGATATCGAGTCGAGCGGGGTTGAAAAGAAAATCTCCGCAACAGCTGGGGGGACCCGCTCCCGGTCGTAATAACCGATATCTCCTCCGTTCGGGCCCGAGCTTGGATCCTGACTGTATTGTTTCGCTATCTCGGCGAAGTTCGCTCCCCCTTTCAGCATATGATAGAGAATCCAGGTCGAATCCTTCACCGCTACCGTATCCGACTTGTCATCCTTGAACCGCCTGAGGATATGGCTCACGCGCACCGCACCACGGTTCTGCTGGCGCTCTGTTACTTTGATGATGTGATACCCAAAGTTCGTCCGTATTGGCACACGCGTGATTTCTCCAACTTTGAGATTGTACGCGGCATCCTCGAATTCAGGAACCATGCGACCTGCGGAGAAGAACCCCAGGTCCCCCCTGTTGAAGGAGGCACTCTGATCTTCCGAATAGGTAACTGCCAGCGTGTCAAAACTATACTTGGAAACCAAGCCAAGAACCTTCATGGCCTTGCTATACGCTGTCAGTGTATCCTGAGGTGAAGCCGCTGCATCGAGGCGAATGAGGATGTGACTTGCCCTTAACTCCTCGCGCTTCCGGTCGTACATCTCCCTGACTTTCGGCCCAATGATCTCTTTGTCGAGCATATACGCCGACGCAACCGAGCCCTCGTACCCTTCGAGCTCGCTTCGCACGGACGAATCGGCCATCAACCCGCTGTCATAGGCCTGTTTTACCTTGAGCCGGAATTTCACGAGAAGGTCCAGAAACTTCTCCCGCTCCTCCATCGTGGAGGCCACTGACTTCTCCCAGCCGCCATTGTTCTTTGAGTACTGTTCTTCGAATTCTTCCAGTGTCAGAGCATCATTCCCGACCCGGGCGACGATATTTGGGCCGGATCCTGCACATCCAGCGACGAGAAGACCAGTGAAGACCGCAACCGGAAACAGCCTTGAAATCCTGTGTACCATTCAATCTCCAGAAGATTTTGAGGTGGTAAGTATGCACTAAATCGTTGAAAATTAACGAAATTTGCGCCCCCAAGCAAGGACTTAATCCCCTCGAGGGATCACACTCGTGCTGTGATGAACGCGTTTACCGACCGCTCTTTATGATGTCTTTCTTCCGCTTGAGGATCTGATTTGCGCGCCAGCTCTGCATTTCAAACCATTGCGGCGTGGAGGAACACTGAACGTAGTACTTGTCCCCTTCTTTGACGTAGAAGAAGGTGATTTGTGTTCCTGCATACGAAATCTGCGCGGAGGGTTTGGAGGGACGTGCAATGAGTGTATCGAGGAAGTCGTCCGCCTGGACGTTGGAGAGTGAGGAAATTAGATTGTTGACAACCCAATCCTGCGTGGAGTCTTTTCCGACCAACCACGTGCTGTCTTTGAACGCGAGAACAAAGACTGTATCACCGTACTGATAGCGGACGTTTTTGATTGCATCACGTGTAGGAGCGGCGATCGTTCGGTCGCGCCATTCTTTGACCACTTTATTGAAGGTGGTGGGAGATCCACCCGATATCGATACGACATCGTCGGATACAGCCCGACGGGCGTACGCCTCGGAGTAGCTGCTTCCGGTTTTCCCGATGATGAACGAGGCCTTCTCAGCCCCCTTTTCATAGATCGTTATGAAGGTGCCCGTCGAATCCACCTGGAAGACCGAGTGTTTCTCGGGCTTGCTCGACACCGTGCTTTTCACCTCGAGGAGTTTGGTCTCATGGATCAGCCCTGCCACACCTGATTGGTCCGCCCGGTACGATACCGGATGCTGAACAAACCATTCGACGCCCTTTTTCTCAAGCACCACGCGCATCGCCGGTGATTTGATCTCGATCTTGTCAACCGCGAGCGAGTCAACGGAGACGAAAGACTCTCCGCTTTCACCAGAGGAACTTTTCTCGCCTGGTTTCTGCATGACAACGTAAGCAATCACAACCAATGCCGCGAGCAGCCCGAGCAGCAGAACGGTGTTCCGGTTCATACCGATTGTGCCTCCATAGCTTTCTTGAATGCAACACGCCGGCGCCAACGGAGGAGCCCATACGCTATGATGATCAGCGGAGGCCCGAGGAGGTTAGAGTACTTCAAGAGTTTCTTGGTGCCATCAGAGACCTGGTCAAGCGGCGGAGCCGCGACATTCTTCGAACGGATAGTGATCAGCCCGGCATCGTCCGCCAGATAGTCAACAATGTTGGCGAAGAATGTGACATTGCCGCGATTGCCAAGGAAATCATCTTTCATGAAGTCACCATCGCCAACGACAATCAGGTGGGTCTCGGGACTTGCCGTTATTGCTGCCGCTGGCTGCTTGCCGACAAAGAAGCTCTTAAAGGAGCCATCGATGAGCACTGCAAGTGGAATTCCCTCTTCAGCCAGATCCGCAGGCGCATAGCGCTGGAAGGGGTCAATCATGAAGAAGCCAGTCTGGCGGCCGCTCCGCTTCGACGATCGGACCAGGACTTCCTCCTTCAATCCCCTGGCAGCTGCCCCTGTCGTGTCGATCGAACTGGTGAAATGGAGAATGAGACTTTGAAGGTCTTTCACGAGTGGATTGGCCGTGTTGAAGTTCGAAGCGACCGGAATGTACGGAAACGGAACCTGACTCTGGAACGTGAACGATCCTTGCTGCTGCATCACCGAGATGTTGGCACACTGCGCGTCACGGACGAGATCCGGATTCACGCGAACGCCGTACTCTTGCAGAAGATCATCGAGACCCACATCCAGCGGTTGTCCCATCCGCATTTGCAGGTTGGCGTTCACCCGGTTGAGCATGAAGGCAATCCTGCCGCCCCGCATCAGATACTGATCCAGTTGATACCGGGCACTGTCCTGGAAACGGTTTGATGGTGCAATGACGAGCAGGGCGGCGATGTCGGCAGGAACGGGGTCGCCCTTGCCCAGGTCAACAGGCGTGACATCATATTGCTGAGAGATGCTCTGCACGATCTGGCGCATCCCCGACATCTTTGCTTCCCCGTGACCCGTGGTGAAGCCGATTTTCTTTTTCGTTCTATTCGTCAGCCGCTTGAGCGCGCTGCTCATATCATATTCGAGAGAACTAAGATTCTGCACAACCGGCAGGACTTCCTTCCGATCCTCATACATCATCACCAAGCCGAGATACCCGCGCTTGACTTCGAGCTTGTCCTCATTCACCACCTGCACCTGCACCGGGGAGATCCCCTGTTGCTGAGCATCCTGCTCACCTTTTTCTCCCTGCGGGTTGATGAATTCGTATTGGAGATTTCCTTTCGAGTATGCTTTGTAGTCATTCAGAATATCGAGCACTGCGCGACGGTTATTGTTGTACGGAGCCGGGAGATCCTCCGTAAAGTATGCCTTCACGGTGACACGATCGTCCAGCGAACCGACAAGTTTCTTACTTGCGTCAGAGAGTGTGTACACGCCCTGCGACGTAAGATCAAGCCGACCGAACAAACGGATCGAAATGAAATTGAGAACGATCAGGATCCCAAGGATCAATGCAATTCTGATAAGCGTCTGTGTCTTTTGTATCTTCATAATCCGATCACCAAGAATGTCCGTTGAGCTATTGTCAATTGGTCCTTATCAAATGACAATGGTGCTACCACCTGCGCCGACCGAGCGAGACGACCGTCAGATACAACATGAATCCAAGCAACGAGAGGAAGTAGATAATATCCCGGCTGTCGATCACCCCTCGTGCGACATTCCCGAAATGATAGTCGATGCCAAGAAACTCCACGATGCTGGCAAGGGAATCAGGCACGTAGATGAGGATTTTGTCGAGCATAAAGAGCGCAAACACGAAGACAAATCCGATGATAAACGCCACCACTTGGTTCTCCGTCAGGCTCGAGGCAAGAAGTCCAATCGACACATACACCCCCGCCATCAGCATGAGTCCGATGTAACCGCCCACGACAGGTCCGTTGTCGATTTTGCCGAGCATCGCGATCGTACCATAGTATACGAGAGTCAGGAGCAGTGCGACACCAATGAGCGCCCAGGCAGCAAGGAATTTTCCGAGGACGATTTCTGCATCGTGAAGCGGTTTGGTCGTGAGTAATTCAAGCGTGCCGCTCTTTTTCTCTTCCGACAGCAGCCGCATTGTGATTGCGGGAACCACAAAGAGAAATACGATGGGCACGAGTTCAAACAGCAGGCGCATCGTCGCCACGTTGACGAGAAAGAGATTGCTCGTATGGAACCATCCGACGATCGCAAGAAAGACGACGATAACAACATACGCGATCGCAGAATTGAAATACGACTTTACCTCTCGCCGCATGATGGTGTTGATGTTGGTGACGGAGGTCCGGAGCTGAGCCTGTGTCATAAGAATATTTTCGATTGTCAATTTTGCCTTTTCTGTTCGCCCTCTGAATCCCGCTCATGAGCGGAATCCTCGAAGGCGGGACACCCCGCTGTTGTTGACCGGGGTCGATTGATGATTGAGTCTTCTTTCTGCATACTGCTTACTGCTTACTCCTTACTTCTTACTCCTTACTTCTTACTTCTCACGCCTCGCTCTTCGTAAGCTGATGGAACACTTCCTCCAGGCTCGTTCCCTTTCTCCCCATCTCAAGAAGGACCCATTTCTCGCTGACGGCTTTCCTAAACAAGTCTTCGCGGATATCGCTTCCCTTGAGTGCGTGGATGGAGAACCGGTGGACGTCGCCGCTCGCGCCGCCATACTCGACGGATTGAACGCCCGAAATGGCCTGTAGCTTGGGAAACATCTCAGCCATCGCGTTCTGCACCGAGGCCCTCAGCTCGAGAGCAATTATTTCCGAGCCCTGGAACTTGTCCTGCAGTTCCGACGGCGTGCCGTTGGCAACAATCTGTCCCCGATTGACGATGATGACCCGGTCGCACGTGGCTGTCACTTCAGAAAGAATGTGCGTGGAGAGAATAACCGTTTTTGCTCTTCCAAGCTGCTTGATGAGATTACGGATTTCCACGATCTGATTCGGGTCGAGGCCACTCGTTGGTTCATCGAGAATAAGCACATCCGGGTCATGGATCATTGCTTGCGCCAATCCGACGCGCTGGCGGTATCCCTTTGAGAGCTCACCAATATCCTTGTGCCGCACCTCTTTGAGTCCGCACACCTCGACCATGAGCGAAAGCTGCTGCTTCATCCTCGCCTTTTCCAGACCGTGCAATTGCGCAGCGTACTCGAGAAACTCAATTGCGTTCATATCGAAGTACAGTGGATTCAACTCGGGCAAATAGCCGATTTTGCGGCGGACTTCCAGTGAATGATCGGCAATGGAGTATCCGTCAACATCGACAGTCCCCGATGTTGGCGGCATGTAGCATGTGATGATCTTCATCGTCGTGGTCTTCCCGGCACCGTTTGGTCCGAGGAAACCAAGGATTTCTCCGGTCTTGACATCGAACGAGATCTCGTTTACCGCCTTCTCGTGGCCGTAGAATTTCGTCAGACTGCGAACTGTTATTGCCATGGACGATTCAAGTATGAACTGGTTAAACGGGAATAGTTATTGACCGCAGACCACACGACATCCCACCCTCCAACAGCGGCGGTGCAATGTTATCAAGAAAGGGGAAAAAAAGCAAGAAGTTAGGAAAACTGCGGAGATTAAAAGATTTCCATCTGAGAATGGCTTGGGGATCGAAGGGCCTTTGTTGAGAGGGAAATGTGTGTCTCGTTGAGGCGGTATCGCCTGCAGCTCGCCTGGAACAGCTGCTCAATCGTGGCGGCGATCTCCCCCTCGCCGTTGAGCCTCGTGCCGAAGTCGGAGCAGGTGAGCTCGCCGTTGCGGACAGACCGGATGCGGCTGAGAATTGCCAGCGCGCGATCGGGGAGTTCGCGCTTCAGCCACTCAACGAAGATATCCTTGACGGCATGCGGAAGGCGGACAATCGTGTACCCGGCAAACCGTGCGCCGCGGCCAGCCGCTTCACGCAAGATCGACGGAATTTCTTCGTCATTGAGCGCCGGGATGATTGGACAGGGGTTTACTCCGACCGGGATTCCAGCCTTCGCGAGCGCTTCGATTGTCTCGAGCCTTTTTGCAGGCATGGCAGAACGCGGCTCCATGTGGCGAATCAGGTCCGCATCCAGAGATGTGATCGAGATCGTCACCAGGACAAGGTTGAGCGTAGCGAGCTCCTTGAGAACATCGATGTCACGCTGAATGAGTGCGTTCTTCGTAACGACGGAAACAGGATTTCTGTAGGAGAGAAAGACCTCCAGACATCGCCGCGTGATTTGAAGTTTCTTCTCAATCGGCTGGTAGCAATCTGTGTCCCCCGACATCATGACCACCTGCGGCTGCCACGACGGACGATTGAATTGTTGGGCGAGTAAGGTGTCCGCGTCCGGTTTCACCATGATCTTCGTTTCAAAATCCAATCCCGATGAGAACCCGAGGTATTCATGCGTGGGGCGCGCATAGCAGTAGACACAGCCATGCTCGCATCCACGATAAGGATTGAGGCTGTAGCTGAAACCGATATCCGGACTATTGTTTTTTGCAAGGATGGAGCGGGTGTGATCAACATAGAATTTCGTCAGGATATTCCGTTCCGGCTCCGGATCCTGGAAGTGCTCCGCCAGATCCTCAAGCGGTCGACCGGCGGAAAGCGTCTCGAATCGGTTCGGCGGATTGGAGGCAGCCCCGCGTCCGTGCACCATTGGAGACTTCATCCATTCCTCACGACGTAACACGCATGCGGAAAAGCGGGATTTGTTCTGCGGAGGTAGCCGCGTGAGCGTGAAGCTGGCGCGCCCGCCGCGCCGCTTTCTTCTGCGCGGGCGGCACAAGCCCAAATTCTTCTTTCAGCGCTTCCAGATCGTACCCGAACGGAAGCAAAAGTGTCTCTGCCGCTTTGAGCGTGAGTTCTGTGTACTGCTCAATATCGTACCCATCCTCAAACGCATAGAGGGCGAGCGGCTTGGCCTTCTCCGGTTTTTTCTTCCCCGACTGATCGAGGATGATGAACTCGATTGATTCCCCGGCAGCAAGCGAGACGCCCATTTCCTGCACAAGCTTTGCGACCACGGCGCTGATGCTGTTGTTGGTGTACTCGTCCGCTTCCTTCGTAATGTGACGGCGGAGAACAAGATCCATCGGGTTGGCCTTCCCGCTGCGGAGGAT
>Ga0315274_10015614_pt1 | contig 10750 bp, 10 predicted proteins | sample YL17G02_20_MG_FD_203700 | JGI IMG/M metagenome (GOLD analysis project Ga0315274, IMG submission 203700) | Sediment microbial communities from Yellowstone Lake, YNP, Wyoming, USA - YL17G02_20 | ecosystem: Environmental > Aquatic > Freshwater > Lake > Sediment | place: USA: Wyoming | collected...
CTGATAAACAAGAAAGTCACATGGACTTCTCCGCAGGGAAAAGAGATTAAAGGAATAATAACTGCTTTGCATGGTAATAGGGGTGCTGTAAGGGCAAGATTCGAGAAAGGTCTTCCTGGGCAGGCATTAGCAAGCAAAGTAACAATAGAATAATTCTTTGATACAAAATACTAACAAATTGTTAATATCTTTTTTTTGGTAAACTGACGTCAGAGTTTACCTTTGATTATCAATTATAAGCATTAATAATATTTCTTGATTTATCTTTTTTTAGAAACATTTATAAAAGCTAATATTTTCTGGGAAAAGGGGAAATGAAAAAATGCAAGAAACAAGAGAGTATATTGAAGTTGGCGAAGATTTTGATTTAGTCACAAGGCTTTATTATCTTGGGATACAAAAAGTAGACCACAATTATAGGAGAGCACCTTCTAAAAGGATGAAAACAGAATTAGCAAACTTGACAGCAGAGGAAGAGAAAACTCTTGGTAGATTGACAAACAAGTTTATTGAAGTGTTAAAAGGCAAAAGAGCAAGAGATGAGGAAGTTTTGAGGCAATGGTCTGTTATTTATGCCAAGAGAATAGGCTCAACTCCTGAAAGTGTTTATAATAGCCTTGTAAAACAAAGAGAATAAGTTTTAATTATATTTCTGATACTACTTTATCATAGTTAAAAATAGAAAACTTTATAAAAAGGACTAACTTATCTATTTGTACTTTGAGTACATTAAAATGCCAAAAGATAATTTAGAAGAATATCTGAAAACAAGGAAAACCAGAATAGCAAATTTATCGCTTTTGTCTACACCGACCCCTTTTTGTTTTCATGCTGCAGGAGAATATCCCCATTATATGAAAAAAGTCGAAAATCTTGGGGCAATATCTCTTGAACTTGATCCAAGCTACCAGCTGTTATTGGATGAGCATTTTGAAAAAAAGCAAAAGTTCAGATATACAGTAATTCCCGGATTTGCATATGCAATAAATTATGGCATAAACAATCAAATACCCCCGTATGCTTCTGATAAATTTCAGCAAGAATATTATTTTAAAATACAAAAAACCAACGAAATATTAGAAAATGCCATAAAAACAGGGGATATGGATAATTCTCAAATGATAGATATGGTTGTGGAGTGGAAAGAAGCGCAGGAAAAACTTGGCAAAGAAAGAGTAGAGGGAACAGTGAAAAATTTGACAGAACTGTCAAAGAAAATCAAAGGTAATATCGTGCACTTATGTTCTGATAATCAGGCAGAAAAAATTCTAAAAATTATCTAGATATGTTTTGTATCATGAAAGTATAGCAGCTATCTGTTTTTAAGTCATTAAAAAAAGCTTTTCTCATGGATCTTGTCTTTTCACCTGAAAGCTTGTTTATGTCCTTTGGAGGCTCGTATGTCTGAAAAATAATTGCCTGGTCTGCATGTTCTGTTCCAGTAAGTTTTTTGGCGTCAGCCCGGTTAATGTTTCCGGCAAATTCTTTGGCCTTCTCTAGACTAGGAAAATAAATTGCCTGTTGCTTTCCTTCAAAAAATCCACTTTTAATTATATCATCAGCAGAAGATGTAAAATGCACATAGGTAGCTGTTCCTCTTAAAATAGGATTATAAACACTTAAATCTGATCCTACAATAGGATTTTTCTTCAGCTCATTTAATTTTTCTTTTCTTGTTTTATATTCAGGAGTAAGCACATCTATAACTCTTTCTGCACCAATAGATAACCTTAGCTTCTTTTTTTCCTCTGGTGTTATTTTATTATTTTTAGCCATGCCCGAGAAGTAAGCTTTGTAACCTTCCCTCACTTTTTCTTTTAAAGGAGTTAAATATTGTATAACATCCTTTTCTTCGATTCCACAATCTTTGACTATCTCTTTCAGTCTGTCTAGATTCATAATCCTCTCTTTATCTTCTCCCATCACAGGTTTTGCATTGGCTTGAATTATTTGCGTGGATGAAACCCCTGTCAAACCCTCAATCAGAGTTCTTTTGAATGCTCCCTTGCCTGTTTCATAAACTTTCACATTCACTCTTTCCTCCAAATCTGTCGCAAGCAAGATTATTGAGATAAACATAAGAGTAATTCCCATAATATATCCTGCACAGGATTCTAAAGAAATTCCAATGACCGCCCCTGTTATGTTAATGTTAGCATTAAGGATAGATAAAATGCCCAATGCAAAAATAATAATCCCTAATATCCTTGCCTTTCTCATATTCATTATAATGATTAATATTATTTAAATTTATCCTCTTCTATAATTATTCTTAGTTATTTTAGAAAGGTTTAAAAATCAAAAAATCAAGAAAGAAATATGGGATTAAGAAAAGCAGCTGTATACAAGGCTTTTGACAGGCCTTTTACTCGTAAAAGCCGTGTCAAGGGCAAAGACTTCATAAAAGCAGTTCCACAATTAAAAGTTGTAAAATTTTCTATGGGAAATGTTGAAAAATATAATAACAACAAGTTTCCTTTTATCATGAAGGTGATTGCCAATGAGGATATGCAAGTGAGAGACAATGCTTTGGAATCTTCAAGACAGATTATATTAAGGCATTTAGAAGCAGACATTGGAGACTTTTATTTTGCTGTTGCTGTTTATCCGCATCATGTTCTAAGAGAGCATAAAATGGCTGCTGTAGCTCAGAGTGATAGGATTTTCGCTGGAATGAGTCATGCCTATGGAAAACCAGTAAGCATAGCAGCAAGAATTCACAAAGGAAAAGATATTTTTATTGTTGCAGTAAGCTCAAAAGCAGCTGTTTCAACTGTCAGAGCTATTTTTGACATGATGAGGCCTAAAATCGGCTCAAGTGTTTCTGTTGTGACTAAGGAAATAAAAATAGCAGAGCAGCAAGAATAAATTAATGAGATTGTTGTTAATAGTAAATTGAAAAGAATTCTTTTTCTCATAACATTATTGATAATTATTGATGAATATTCTTGTTAAAGTCAAAAAGTAAGATATTTATATACCCTTTTTCTTATATTTCATAAAACTGAGGAGAAAAGAGGATGAAAGATAAAGAAAATAAGAAGAATAAATCTGCTGTTGAAAATATTGTGTGGCTGAGCGATATAGGCAAGGATGATGGCGATATAGCTGGCGGAAAAGGAGCCAATCTCGCTGAACTTTACAATGAAAAACTGCCTGTTCCTCCTGCATTCATAGTCTCTGCAAAGGCATTTAGGGATTTTATAGACAGTACAAAATTAGGTGATAGAATAGAGGCTGTTCTTTCTTCTATAAATTATGAAGATACTGCAGATCTTGATGAAAAGACAAAAGGAATTCGTGAGATGATAGTTGAAGAGAGAGTGCCCGATAGTCTAAAAAAGGAAATCATAGAAGCATATGATTCCCTGAATGTAACAGAGGAGATAGCTAAAAAAGCCCATAAAGACATTTCAAGCATATTAAGAGCAAGTAAAGAGGCTGTGTTTGTTGCTGTACGTTCATCTGCAACAACAGAAGATCTTGCTACAGCATCATTTGCAGGACAGCAGGACACATTTGTAAATATCAAGGGAAACGAGGCTTTGGTTGATGCAATAAAAAGATGCTGGGCATCTTTGTATACTGCAAGAGCAACATATTACAGGGAAAGAAAAGGATTTAAGCACAAAACTGCCAATCTTGCTGTTGTTGTCCAAAAAATGGTTAATTCTGACAAGTCAGGAGTTATATTCACAATAAATCCAACAACAAATAAAAAAGAAGTTGTTATTGAAGCTGTTTTCGGTCTTGGAGAAGGAATAGTCTCAGGCGCAATTGCTCCAGATCAATATATTGTTGACAGGAATAATTTCGAGATAATATCAAGAAAGCTAATGAAACAAGACTGGTATTTCACAAGAAATTCTGCAGGAGAAACAATAAAAATGGGTGTTCATCCTTCAAGAAGAGCATATCCTGTTCTTTCTGATAATGAGATAAAAAAACTGAATATTTATGCCCTGCAAATTGAAGAGCATTATCGCAAGCCACAGGACATAGAATTTGCCTTAGAGGCAGATAATATCTATATCCTTCAGGCAAGGCCTGTAACAACTGCAGAAAATGAGATTAAAAAAATAGGCCATATATCAGAAACTCCTATACTTGAAGGTTTATCTGCTTCTCCAGGAATTGCAAATGGAAAAGTAAAATTAGTTCGTTCTTTGGAAGATCTGGAGAAAATAATCAAAGGAGATATTCTTGTTACAAAGATGACAAATCCTGATATGGTTGTCACAATGCAAAAATGTTCTGCTATAGTGACAGACGAAGGAGGAGCAACAGCCCATGCTGCTATTGTTTCAAGAGAAATGGGAATTCCTTGTGTTGTCGGAACAATGAAAGCAACTTCTGTTTTGGAAGACAACCAGATTGTCACTGTTGACGGAAGTGGCGGAAAAGTTTATCTTGGAAAAATAGAGCCATCAGAAATCTTAGAAGAACATGTTCAGAAAAAACTTGAGATAATAGAAGAAAAAGAAATTTCTGTAAAAGAAATTAAAAAAACAAAAACAAAAATTTATATGAATCTTGGAGAGCCGGAAAAAATTGAGCAATACAAAAATCTGCAGTTCGATGGAATAGGCTTGATGAGGGTTGAATTTGTGATTGCAAGCCAGATAAAAGAGCATCCTCTTTTCTTGATAGAGCAAGGAGAACAGCAAAAATACATAATCAAGCTTGCAGACAACATAGCTCTTGTTGCAAAAACAATTGCTCCAAAGCCAATAGTAGTAAGATTTTCAGATTTCAAGAGCAATGAATATAAAAATCTCAGGGGCGGGGAGAAATTTGAGCATGATGAAGATAATCCTATGATTGGTTTCAGGGGAGTTTCAAGATATATAAGTGATGAATTCAAAGAAGCTTTCAGATTAGAATGCAAGGCAATAAAAAAAGTTTTGAGACAATGCGATAATGTTTGGGTAATGCTTCCTTTTGTCAGAACTACTGAAGAAGTTGAAAAATGCATAGCTATAATGACTGAAGAAGGCCTTGAAAGAAATGAAACTTTTAAAATATGGCTGATGGCAGAAGTTCCAAGCATGGCTATGATTCCAGAAGAATTTGCAAAATTACCTATTGATGGGACAAGTATTGGAAGCAATGATCTAACACAGCTTGTTCTTGGAGTAGACAGAGATTCTGCTCTTTTAGGAAGAATGGGATATTTTGATGAAAGAAATCCTGCTGTTTTAAAAGCAATACATAATATCATCCAGGGATTTCACAAGCATGGAAAGACTGTAAGCATATGCGGCCAGGCTCCAAGTGTTTATCCTGAAATTGTTGATTTCCTTATCAATGAGAATGTTGATAGCATGAGCGTGAACCCTGATGTTGTTAATTCTATAAGAGCAGAAGTTGATAAAAGAGAAAAAAGTCTTAAGATAGAAAGTGAAGATCCAAAAAATAAAAGACAGGATGCAGAGAGACAGCAAATAAGACCAGTACCAATAGAGGAACTAAACAAACTTTCAAAGGAAAAAGCAAAAGAAAATAGGATAAAAATAGAAGACAATATAGAAGTTGGCGCACCAGAAAGAAAAAAAGCGGAAACAAAAAACTTTGAAGATTACGAAGATTTGAATGATCTTATAGAGAATACTGATGAGGATTATTACTAGTTTCTAGGAAAAGACAGAATCAACTAACATTAATAACTATATATCCCAAAAGAATAATATTTTTAAACATAGTTTTTAAATTATTAATAAAATGAAGCTGTCAAAAGAAGAACTCAAGATTCTTGATTCTATTCAAGAAGGCATGAGTGATCTGAATCAAACCAACATTTATACAGGCATTTCTGTAGGAAAAATAAAAAAAATTCTTGAGAAGCTTGAAAAACAGGAATTTATAAAAATAACAAAAAAGTTTGACAACTATTACAAGGAAGATTACTGGGATACGAAAATAACAGAAAAAGCAAAGCCTTTACTTGAATCCTTAGATAAGACTGGATAAAAGATTTAGGTTATTAAGTTTCTATCTTCTGAGGTCATAGAAAGAATATCAAAAAGAATTACATTATCAATATATGGCTGTTAATGTCATATGTTTTATCTCTTCCAATTTCTTATAAGAAATCCTAATTTATTTTTTCAATCCAGTCAGCTTGTCTGTTAATGTTGCCATTTCTTTGACAAACTCGTCAGTCCTTGTTTCCCACTCATCAATATCCTTGCCTTTTATATCAGTCAGCTCGCCCCTGAAATATTTGTGAGTCAGGGCATAAAGATCTTCATACCATTTTACAAGCTTTGAATTTATCATTTTTTTTGATACAAATTCCTGAGTCAGCATTTCTGGAATATGCTCTGGAGAAGGAGGAACTTGCTTTGCAGCCATTAATGCAGAATGAGCAGAATCTACCATTGCCCAGTATAATCCTTCTATTGCATTAATCATGTTTGCCTTGCTTCTTGCCATGTGTGCAGGAACTCTGCTTAATGTTATGTAAACTGTTTCAGGAGTGTTTGTTATTTTTCCTTCTTCAAGAAGAACTTTTAATGGATTAAAGAATCCTCCAAAGTCAATCAATGCTTCTCCGTATCTTATTATATTTATAATCAATGGCTCACCGCGCATCATCTCATTCCACCATGTTCTTAATCTTACTGTGTTTATGTGCAATGATTTTTTGTAAGGATTTACCTGTATTAATTTGCCAAGCTCTTCCCTATACCATGCAACAAGCTCAGCATCCCACTGAATTGTGCAATCATCAATAATTATTATCATATCTATATCGCTTTTTTCAGCAGCAGTGTCTTTTGCTGTTGAGCCGAAAAGAATTATGCTTTTTATTATCTTGCCAAACTGGGCATAAACTTTTGTTGCAAAATCATATGCAATATCGCGCTCAGCATCAATCTTTAATGTTCCTTTAGAAATCTCTATTTTACCTTTTCCTACTTTTAACGTTTCTTTTAATTCATCTGTCTCTTTTTCTTGCTTTGTCTTTTTTGCTTTTGCCATTTTCCTCTTTTTCTCTTGCTTTTATTAGATTTTTGGGTTTTTAATATCTTTTGTTTTTATAAGTAATCAATAATGCTTTGTTTGTCTCTATAATTGTCAGGCGTTGACGTCAGCCTGCATTTCTTAAATAAATATTATTAATTATTGTTAATATCTTTTTATCAGTAATGTATAATTTGAAACATGACAGTTTCATCCTCTGACTTCTTTGATAATTACATTAACAACATTAGTCTCCGATATATTTTCTCTTTGTAGTTCCGCCAAGTTCTGTTGGAATAGGGAAAAATCCTGCATATGTTCCTGGAAGCTCTGAGGCATGTCCTAATGGTTTTGTCCAGTATTCAGCCATTGTAGGATAATATAACGGAGAACCTATTGATTCTAGGCCATAAGGATACATTGTAGGCTCTTTAAAGCCGTGCTTTTGCAGGCCATGCAGCTCTAATATTTTTGCTCCTGAAAATCCTGCCTTGTCAAGAGCTTCCAAAGTTTCTTTTACAGGAACATTACCCATTCCTGGAGCTAGGCCAGTATGCGCAAATCCAAAATTATCTCCCCAGTGGACTTTTTTAGTGTAAGGCGCTATTTTTTTTGTTTCCTCAATTATAGTTTCTTTTGAAAATCCTTTTCCTCTCAGCATGTTAATATGTGCAACATCCCATGTTGCGCCTATAATTTTTGATGCAGCATTTTTTGCAGTATTCTCATCAATGCCTTGCTGAACTGCACTCTTGACAAATTTTTTTCTGCTGTCATCTATTAATTGTTTTAATTCATCTGCTCTTCCAAAAACCCAGTTTGGAAATACATTTTCTACAGCAATAACAGGAGTATTTTCAATTCTTTTTCCAAATTTCTTGAATTTTTCAAGCGCAATCTCACTTAATGAATCAGAAACTTCTTTTTTTGCAAAATTCTCCACACTGTCAAATATTTTAGGATGTGCTGCTTCAATACCGCTAAGCAATGCATTATTTGCATCTCCTAGAACTTGAATAGCCTCTATTTTCACAGGGGGATTATAATCAATAACCTTGCCGTATCTTTTGATTTGTTCTTTATAATTCTTATCAATTCCCTCTGCATATACTGCCATTTTTTCAGTTTCTTCCCTGTATTTTGCAGCTTGTTTTTCAAGAAAATCCCTTTTTCCTTCATCATATTTGTAAGCATTGTCATATGTTGTTGCCAAAAGAGACTGTACATATCTTAAGTCTCTTTCTGATTTTGCTATTCTTTCATTTGCTTCCTGCAGCATCATCTGTTTTTGATTTGAATTTGCAATCTCCCTTTCATTTAATTCCTTCCCCTCATTTTTTTTCTTGGTATATTCATTCAATTGATTAATAGATTCCTCTCTTATCCTTGCTGCCTCAACAAAATCCTTTCTTGCCTCTTTTTGCCTGTCTTCTATTGATCTGACTTGTTCATTCCAATAAGTATTATTTCTCATTGTAAGAAGCCTTTCAGGAGTTTCTGTTTCAACTTTTCCTGTATCTGGGTCAAAGCGTTCTTCTCTTTCCACTCTCATCATTTTTCCTGTTTCTTTGTTTACTGCGACAATTGCTTCTTTAATCTCTTCTCCTGTTTTTTCCTTGCTCCACTCTATGGAGGGAAGATGTGTAGGATGCACAGTTATGCAAATGTCTGGCTTTATGTCGTGCAGTCTGTCAATCATAGAGCTCATTCTGCTTACTGCCTCCTGCCTGTTTTTTTCACTCCATCCTTCTTCTCCAAATCCTGCCAAATCTACAGGAGGAGAAAATGGTGTGTGGGCAGTTATTTCTGCACCAGCAACTTTTGCAAGCTCTCCCATTTGCTTGAATTGCTGTTTTGGAATAGTCTCAAAAACCTCTGCACTAAAAGAACTCATTTCAACTGTTTTCATCCCTTCTCTTAGTTTTGCAGAAACCTGGTTAATTTGATCAGCCATTGCAGCATGAGTATAGGTTCCTATTCTCTCAGGCTTCATCTTATAACCACTAAATAATTCCCCATACTTGTCTTCCAAAGGGGATTTTGCACCCTCATAAAAATTTTCATAGCTTTCAGACATTTTATTCCTCTATAATAATAAATCAGAACCAATATTTAAACTTTGCTTATTATTTTGCCTCAAATGCCTGTTTTGCAGAGCTGTCACAAGGAGAATCTCCAACTTCATTGCACATCAATCTGTTACCGACAACATAATCAAATGAGAAATTGCTTTGAGCAGTTTTTTGATAAGGGATATCTATCTGCAATGCACCTTTGTAAAGGCTGTAACAGGACATATTACATTTGTTTTGATTGTTATTTGAGAATGTTACAATAAATTGTTCGCCCACAATCTCCTGTGATTTTATCTCAACTCCACGATTGCAATTGCTAATACAGCTTAGAGTATATTTAGGAGATTCTGGTTGATTGATTGTTATATCCTGCTGGCTTTGATTGGTTTCATCTTTATCACAAATGCTGTTGTCATTATTGTCAAGGCAGCATTCTGTTCCGACCTTAATATAAGGCTTGTCGCATGTAACTTCTTTAACGCAACCGCTGACTAAAAGAATGCTTACAATTATTAATGCAAATAAAACTGCTTTCATATTCTTCTTAAAAAAATGAGATATTTAAATATTGCCATTAACTATTCCTTATAACTTTTATATTTGCTTCCCTTCTCTTTTCCAAAAGCTTTGCTTTCTGATTTTTCTTTTTCCTTTTCTTTCATTCTTTCATATCCCCTTGCTGTCAGGGCGTCTGCCCTTTCTGCTATTTCTGTTTGACCTCCTGGTAATATTCCTGCCTTTGATTCAGGAGCTTCAAACATTTCATGGAATTTTGTTCTTTCCCCCCTTAACCCCATCCTTTTTACCTGTTCCTGATCCATGAACATTCCTTTGCCAGCCATGTCTGAAATAACTTTATGGGGATCTAATGAAGGAAATTCCTGCTGCTCTTCTTCAGAAGGCATTTTGTATTTATCTTCTGGTTTTTCTTTTTCCTTTTTTTCCTCTTCGTCTTCATTTTCAAAATGCCTTGCTGCTCCTGTTCCTGTTGAATCGTCAAAACTTGTTCTTCTTCTTGGAGTAGTTGTTGTCAGAAAAAATTCTTCCTCTTCTCTATTATCTTCTTTTTTTCCATCTTCTGCTATTTTTGTCTCTTCAAGAAATTTGCCTTTTGGCAAAGGAACAGCTGCAGCAGCTTTTGCAATTTCTTCAACATTTTCAGGTTCTTCTACTAATTCAGTAAGTTCTTTTTCTATCTGTCTTTTTTCTTTTTTAAGTTCTCTTATGCTAATTTTTTTGTCTGCCATTTTTATTGTTAATGTATCTTTTCTGATATCTTTCTTATTTTTATACTCTTTAGTTATTAAAGTTTTCTTAAGAATAATTTATTTTTTAATTTTATGCTCACATGAATGGATCAAAATTAAGCATTCTGTTTGCTTTTTTAAAAGCATTATATATCGTAAAGCAGGATTTCTTTGCCTGCTCTCTTGCAAATTCTCTTACATGCTTTTCTTCAAATTTGTCTTTTTTAAGACCTTCTTTTTCTATTTCCTTTGCTTTTTTTAGTTCTTTATTCACCTCTTCTTCTTTTTCCTCTTTCTTTCCAACTTTTCTCAAGCCAAAGACTTCCAGAACAGCTGTTCCAAGAGCAACAAAAGGATTTGACTCTATCTCTGCTCTTTCTTTCTTTTCTTTTTCCTCCTCTTTTTTCTCTTCTTCAAGCAAAAAATGATCTATGTCTTCTTTTAATTCATCCAATCCTACTA
>Ga0315274_10015615_pt1 | contig 10750 bp, 17 predicted proteins | sample YL17G02_20_MG_FD_203700 | JGI IMG/M metagenome (GOLD analysis project Ga0315274, IMG submission 203700) | Sediment microbial communities from Yellowstone Lake, YNP, Wyoming, USA - YL17G02_20 | ecosystem: Environmental > Aquatic > Freshwater > Lake > Sediment | place: USA: Wyoming | collected...
TTTTTTTCATTTTCATTTCCCATTTATCCATTTCGCAATAAACACACTTTTTTTTAGTTTTAAAGTAATTCTCTGAATTAGAAAGCGCTCTCAGGAGATCAACATCGATCAAGGGAGTAGTAACTATCTGTGAATGAGGATGAAAAATTGTAGCCCCTGCTTCGAGACCATGGTTATGAAATATCGAGACGTATCGAACCAAAGGCTCATCCATTAAATCTAAAAATCTCTCCTGATAAACATCAATTACTTCTTTCACCTTTGCTAAAGAGAGTTGAGCTAAAGATTTTCTATGGTTTCTGGTGATAACTATTTCATGGAATCCCACGGCATTCATGGTCTGATACAAATTACCTTCTACTTTTTTTTCTAATTTTGGGGATGGTAAAAAGGCGGGAAACTTATTTCTAGCAGAGATTGTCGTCCAGTTTTTTAAGTCTTGAAACCTAACTTTCTTGCCGTTAGAAAGAGCAAAGGTTACATCCTTCAGAATTTCTTCGTGGCAAAAAGGGCAGTTTTTATGAGAAAATTCCTTGCTTATCTTTTTTTCTTTTTTAAAAGTTTCTGGTCTCCTTGCCCTTCCGGTGGCAATCACAACCCAATCTCCGGAAGCTAGATCAAGCCGAAGTTCAGAAGGAAATTTTTCATTATTTTTTATTTTAAACTGTTTTTTCATAAACGCCTTTGATTGAGTTGATTCTTATTTTTATAATATCCAACAACATCTCGACCATCGATTTAAATTTAACTGTGCTACTTATGTCGTTAACCCAAGTTACGGGAATTTCTTTTATGATATAGCCGAATTTTTTTGCTATAATCAGGACCTCCACGTCAAAAGCAAAACGATCTGTAATCATTAAGGAAAAAATGTCTTTGGCTGCTCTTTCGCTAAATCCCTTAAACCCACACTGAGTATCAGGAATCCCCCAGATCCCGGATATGATTTTTGTAAGTAAATTAAATATATTCCCTAATATTCTTCTAAATAATGGTTGAGGGACAGCCAAGACTGCGCCTTTTATATCTCTGGAACCTATAACAACGTCAAAACCTTTTTCAAATTCCGGCCACATTTTTTCCACTTGGTTAATTGAAGTAGAATTATCAGCATCAGTAAAAAGGCGGTACTTCCCCTGAGCTTTCAAAATTCCCTGCCTAACAGAAAAACCTTTACCCAGAGATTCTTTCAATTCAAGAACGCTTAAGTTTTTTATTTCCGGTATCAGTTTTTTTGTCACTTCGACCGTATTGTCTGTTGATCCGCCCGAAACAACAATAATTTCGTAATTATATTTCTGCTTTTTCAAGTATTTATCTATCTCTCTTAAAGTCTGGGGCAGTCTCTTTTCTTCATTGTAAGCAGGAACAAGGACTGAAAGTTTAATTTCTGGCATATTAAATTATTTTAACACAAAAAAAATAGGGCAAAAAGCCCTGAAAAAGATTTATGTTTTGAAAGTGCTTTAGGCTGGACCTTCCTTTTTTAGATCGATGATATCCAAACGTCGCAGGTCAATTCTTACTTCTTCTAGTCCTTTGGCCTCTTTCGCTATTTCTATTATGACTTCCGTTAGCTCTGAATTTAATTTTTTCCCTTTTTCTCGCAAATCCATTCGCAAATCCACTAACTTCTGATCTGTTTCGTCTCCAATGTAGTCCTCTATGAATTTCTGCCTTAGTTCCTGTTGTTCCGATATGAGACCCTTGGCTTTCGAAAGGAAAATTCTAATCTTCCTGATTTTTTCTTCTTTGCTCACGTCAATCACCTGCTCATTTTCTATCACAAATTGGAAACTCGGTCAATATTTCAGCTCCATTTTTTGTTACTGCTATCGTATGTTCGAAATGGGCTGATAAAGAATCGTCAAAAGTGCTATATCCCCGGCCGTCTTTGGCTCTTTTTATTGTCGGGTCCCCTATTGCCACCATTGGTTCCAAACACAAAACCATGCCTTCTTTTATTTCCGGGCCTGACCCCTTTTTCCCAAAATTCAAAATCTGGGGATCTTCGTGGAGTTCTTTTCCAACACCATGACCGCACAAATCTCTGACAATATTAAAGCCCTTCTCCTCAACAAATATTTGAATTGCATTTTCAATATCACCAATATGATTTCCGGGTTTTATCTTGTTTATCCCTCGTTTTAATGCTTTCTTAGTCGCTTTAATTAATCTCTGAGCTTCAGGAGCTACTGTGCCAACAGGAACCGTAATTGCCATATCGGTATGAAAACCATTATAATAAATTCCCAAGTCCAGAGAAATAATATCACCCTCTTTTAAAACCCTTTCTGATGGTAAGGAATGAACAATTTCTTCATTAATTGAAGTACATAAACTCGAAGGATATGGATCTAAAATTCCGTCTTTTCGGTTAGTATATCCTTTAAAAGATGGTTTAGCTCCGGAATTTAAAATCAGGCTCTCTGCGAGCCTGCCTAATTCTATAGTTTTGATTCCTGGCCTGACTTTATTTTTCAATTCTTCCATTATTCCTGCCAGGATTTTTCCACCCTCTCTCATTATTTCAATTTCTCTTTGAGTTTTAATTGGAATCATCAAAAATTCATTTTAAAGCCTTTAAAACATCTTTAAAAACATTTTCAATGCTTTGTTCTCCATTTATTTTAATTACTTTTCCCTGCTTTTTGTAATAGTTTATAACTGGAATAGTATATTTTTCAAATTGTTCTAATCTTTTTTTTATCGCTTTTGACTTATCATCAGGTCTTAAAACTAATCTGCCTCCGCATTTATGACAGGCGTTAATTTTTTTAAAATCACCTATCCAGGGAATAAGCTCTCCGCAAACTTTACATTGTCTTCTCTTGGTCAAACGATCAAAAGCTACTTTTTTTGAAATATCAATTAAAATAAATTTTGTGTTTTTGTCCCATTCGTACCACTTTAAAGCCACTTCCAAAAGCTTTGCTTCCAGCATCAATCTTGGACCACCATCATAAATCCAGCCGTTGAAATTATTTTTTTTCTTGAAATCTGCCAACTTATCCATCCAGATCTCAATAATCGTGGATTCAGGTACCCATTCTCCTCTGTTCATAACCTCTGTTAATTTTTTGCCGGTAAAGTCCCCCGCTCTTTGGCGCTGGCGAAGAGCCTCGCCGCTGCTAAAATGCTCGAGATGGAATTTTTTGACGAGTAACTCAGCTTGAGTCCCCTTCCCTGAACCTGCCCGGCCAAAAAGAATTATCGAAAGTGGGTTTTTAGAATTTCTCTTCATAATAAAAAGAGGTTTAAAATTTTTCGTATTCCCGCATCTCTAATTGAGATTTTATTTGCCTGACGGTTTCCAAAATCACATTGACAAGAATTAATAAACTTGTTCCGCCAATTAAAAATTTAAAGCTGGTAACTTTTGTTAATCCCCCAACAATGGTTGGAGCTAATGCTATTAATGCCAAAAACAAAGCTCCAATTGGCAAAATACGATTTAAGACATGAGATAAAAATTGAGCAGTTGAAGTTCCTGGTCTTATTCCGGGAATAAATCCGCCGGATTTTTGTAAGTTTTCAGAAACGTTATCAGGCTCAAAAGTAACTATGGTATAAAAAAAAGTGAAAGCAAAAACTAAAAAGAATTCCAGTATTCCATAGACTAAAGGATTTGCAAAAAAAACGCTGACGCTTTTAGCTATAGTTCCTATTTTACCCTGAAAACCTACTAAAAAGTTAGCAATCATTGACGGGAAAGTCAGAATAGAAAGGGCAAAAATTATAGGCATAACTCCAGCTGGATTAATGTTCAGAGGCAAATAAGTAGAAACTCCTCCATACATCTTAGAGCCCCTGACTCTTTTAGCATAAGAAACAGGGATATTTCGACGAGCTTCATTCACAATAACAACACCAATCAAAATAAATAAAGCCATAATGAAGAATAAGATATAGGAATAAATTGGGTTTGCTCCTTGCTTTATTGAGGCGTAAATATTACCCGTATTAGTTGGGAAATCAGCAATAATTCCGGCAAAAATCAAAAGCGAAGTTCCTTCGCCTATTCCTTTTTCTGAAATAAGCTCCCCTAACCACATTAAAAAAATAGCGCCAGCGGTTATAGTTACTACAGAATTGAAGGTTAATAATTTAGGAAGATGCCCGATAACTCCTTGTCTTTGAAACAAAGCCAACATTCCATAAGCGTTAAGCGCAGCCAGAGGAACGGTTAAAATTCTTCCGTATTGGGTAAATTTTTGGCGTCCGGCTTCTCCCTCTTCTCGATACATTTTTTCCAGTTGAGGAAAAATCATCGTCAAAAGCTGCAAAATAACTGTTGATGTAATATAAGGACCCAACCCCAGCATAACGATTGAAAATTTGTCCAAAGCTCCTCCTGTAAAGACATTCAAGATACCAAAAGTCTTAAACTGATCAAAAAAAACTTTTGCCATTTCCTTATTGGTAATAATGCCGGGTATAGGAATATTAGCCATTAATCTAAAAATGATAAAGATAAACAAAACAAAAAGAATCTTGTTTCTCAAATCACGGATTTTAAAAACTTGAGTGATTTTTTCAAACATAATTATTTTATTTTTTTATTTTACCACCTGCCCTTTCGATTTTTTCTTTAGCTTCTTTAGAAACACTACAGTTTTCGACCGTCACGGATTTTGTTAATATTCCTTTGCCCAAGATTTTGACCTTAGGTATTCTTCCTTCTATTTTATGAATTAATTTTTTTTCTAACAATACCTGGGGATTAATTTTTATCTCAGATTTATCGTTTTTATTATCAGTAATAAATTTTTTCTCGATATCTCTAACATTAATAACTGCTGATTCTAAACAATATCTCTTTGATCTATATCCCCTTAATTTCGGGTATCTTTTGATCAAACTGCGAATAAGCGGCTCAAACTTGTGGCCGGCTCTTGCTCTCTGGCCTTTTACTCCTTTTCCAGAGTAAGCACCTTTTTTTCCTCCTCGGCCAATTCTTTTTCTTTCCTTTGATTTATGTATTGGTTTTAATTCATTTAACTGCATAATTTTTTTTCAACTTATTAAAAGCTAAAATTGTTGCCCTAGCATTATTAAGCTTGTTTCTTGTTCTACCCAAAATTTTCGAAGAAACGTTTTTTATTCCTGACAAGTTGCAAATAACCCTAACCGTTCCGCCCGCAACTAAACCTCTCCCTTTTCTTTGCGGTTTTAATAAAACTTCGGCTGCACCATATTTGGCATAAGTCTCATGAGGTATAGTTTCATTAATAATCGGGACTTCAATAAGATTTTTCTTGGCTAATCTCGTGGCTTTTCCCACTGCCTGAGCTACGTCTAATCCTTTTCCGACTCCCAGACCAACTTTTCCCATTTTATTACCGGCAACTATTACCGCCCTGAAACTTAATTTTTTACCTCCAGCTCTTACATGGGTAACGCGAGCCAAATCCAAAAGCTTTGTATCAAATTCGTCTTTGATTTCCGATCTTCTTCTGGAGAAGAATTTGTTCGGTTTTCTTAATCTTGATTCTTCCATATTATTTTCGGCTATATTAGAATTTAAGACCGCCTTTTCTCGCACCCTCGGCCAAGGCTTTAACTCTTCCATGATATTTATAACCTCCTCTGTCAAAAACTACTTTCTCAATCTTATTTTTTAATGCTTTTTGGGCAATTAATTCTCCAATCTTATAAGCTGAAGCGATCTTCCCGGCCACTTTATTTTCTGTTTTTTCGGCCCTACTTTTTTTTGCATCTTTATCGCTTGCTGTCAAAATTACGCAATTTTTCTCATCGTTAATCAGGCTGGCGTAAATATGCTTATTGGAACGGAAAACACAAAGTCGAGGCCTTGTTTCAGTGCCCGAAATTTTGGCTCTCACTCTTTTGTGCCGTCTAACTCTAATTTTTTGTTTTATTATTTTTGTCATTTTAACTTAAAGTGATTTTTTATTGAGCACTTGTTACCACTTTCTTTCCTTCTTTCCTTTTAACAACTTCGCCGGCATATTTAATTCCCTTGCCTTTATATGGTTCTGGGGGCTGGACCTTTCTGATTTTGGAAGCGATCTGCGATACAGCTTCTTTGTCTATTCCTGAAACAATAATGATGTTTTTTTCCACTGCGAATTTTATTCCCGGCTGCGCCTTAATTTTAACTTGATGAGAAAAGCCGACTTTTAAAGTCAGGTCCTGGCCTTCCAAAGCCGCTCTGTATCCGATACCCTCAATTTCTAATCTTTTTTCAAATCCTTTATCAACACCCGAAACCATGTTAGCAATAAGTGCCCTGGTTAAACCTAAGTAGGCTTTTATTTTTTTACTTTCTTGTTTTCTAAGCTTTAAAATTTTGGGAGAAACAAAAATCTGTCCGTCTTTTATTTCTATACCTAATTCAGAACGGATAATTCTTTGAAGGCTGCCTTTTGGGCTTGAAACTTCAACCTTCTGATCTTTAAAATCGACTTTTACGCCTTCTGGTATTAAAATTGGTTTTTTTCCTATTCGTGACATATTTTTTTACCAAACTTCAAGAATGACCTCTCCTCCTATTTTTTTCTTTCTCGCTTCGCTGTTTATAATTAAACCCTGGGGGGTAGAAATTATCGACATACCATAACCCCCTTTTACTTTTTTTATTTCTTTGACCTCAGAGTAAATCCTCTGGCCAGGCTTGGAAATCCGCCTTAATCCCGAGATTGCCGGAACTTTATCATTGTATTTTAGGGTTATTTCAATTATTCTCTTTATTTTTTTTCCTTTTTCTTCCACTTTAGCAACAAATCCTTGTTTTTCCAAAATCTTGGCGATTTCATATTTAAAGTTGGAAAAAGGAATAGAGACCGTTGGATGCAAAACGGCTTGAGCATTAACTATTCTGATAATCATGTCGGAGATTGGATCGGTCATAAGTTTATTTAAAAATTATTTTTGTATTTTTTCTATTTCAATAATAAATTTACCAACTGGATTTTTTAACTCCGGGAATTAAGCCTTGGTTAGCCATTTCCCTGAAGCATATCCTGCACAAACCAAAATCTCTCATATAACCTCTTTTTCTGCCGCAGCTGAAACATCTCCTGACAATTCGAGTTGTAAATTTTGGTTTTTTCTGCGATTTTGCAAATTGAGCGGTGGTTGACATACAATCTTTTATTTTTTACTTTTTACTGGAAATCCTAGCAATTTGAATAATTCAATTCCCTCTTCCCGTTTTTTGGCTGTAGTGACTACTGTAACTTCAAATCCAAAAATATTTCTTACTTTTTCAGGCGAAACTTCAGGGAAGCAAATATGTTCTCTGATTCCAATGCTCAAATTTCCTTTCTTATCAAATGATTTTTGGTCTATGCCGCGGAAATCTCGCGATCTGGGAAGAGCGATATAAACCAATCTCTCTAAAAAATCTGCCATCTTTTTACCTCTCAAAGTCACTCTCGCTCCGACAGGAAGACCTTCTCTGATTTTAAAACCGGAAATTGATTTTTTGGCTTTGGTTAAATTTGGTTTTTGCCCGGTTATAAGAGAGAGATCGTTCAAAATAGCATCGCAAATTTTCTTTTGTTCGTCGGAAGTTTTCTCAGTAATCATTTTTCCGAAACCAGAATTTATAATAACTTTTTCTATTTTCGGAACAGCCATAGCATTCTTTAAACCAAACTTTGCCATCATTGCCGGTATCACTTCTTTTTTATATTTTTCTAGTAATTTCATTTTTCTTGTTTATTGAAAATTTCTTAAATCTCCTTTCCGCACTTTTTACAAATGCGAAATTTCTTTTTTTCTTTTGAAGTTGAAAGGGAATCTTCTTTGAAAATATAACCTATTCTGGTTGGTTTTTGGCATCTAGTACAAATAATTTTGGCTTTTGAAACAGGGATAGGAAGGATTATCTCCACTATTTGGCCTTTCTCGCCTTCTTGTTTCGGCTTTCTGTGTTTCTTTTTTAAATTAATTCCTTCCACTAATATTTTCTCTTCCTCTAAAAAAGACTTCAAAACTTTTCCTGTTTTTCCACGATCTTTACCAGAAATTATTAAAACTGTATCACCCTTTTTTATCTTCATAAAAATTGATTTTCCTAATTGTTTAGACCAACTCCTCGGCTAAGGCAGCTATTCTTTCAAATCCTTTCTCTTTTAATTCTTTGGCCACCGGACCTAAAATTCTTCCTCCTTTCGGTTCTTTTGATTTTCCTTCCAGTATAACAACGGCATTGTCGTCAAAAGAAATATAAGTTCCATCAGATCTACGAAATGGTCTTTTCTGCCTGATAATCACTGCTCTGGCTACCTCATGTTTTTTTACGATTCTTCTTGGTTCAGCCTCTTTAACTACGACAAATATGATATCTCCGATCTGGCCATACTTTCTTGTACTTCCACCTAAAACTCTAAAACACTGGACTATTCTAGCCCCTGTGTTATCAGCTACTTTTAACATTGTCCTAGTCTGAATCATAAAAAAGTATTATTTATTTAAATTTTTTTCTTCAGGTTCTCCCTTTAACTTTTCTTCTGCTAGGTTTTCCTCAAAGATCGGCTCTTCCAATTCTTTTTCCGATTCGGAACTTTTTGATGTTGCAGTTCTTTTTATTACTCGCCACTTTTTATCTTTGCTTTTGGGCCTACATTCTTCAAGAATCACCTCATCTCCAATTTTGCATTCTTCTTTTTCGTCGTGAGCTTTGTAATTTTTCTGATATTTGTATCCTCTTTTATATTTCTTATCTTTCTTAATTCGTTCAACTTCAATCACAATAGTCTTTTTCATCTTGTTGGAAACAACTTTTCCTTTTAGTTGATTTTTAATCATATTTGATTTTAATTATATATCTAGGATAATTCAAAATTTTTATTTTTTCAAGTTATTTTGTTTCTTTTAAGATCGTAAGAATTCTGGCGATTTTTTTTCTTTGTTTACCGGCTTCTTTGACATTTTTTACCTTAGCAGAGGCTAAATCAAACCTTAGTTGCCTAAGTTTTTCTCTGGTATCAATAAGGATTTTTTTTAGTTCATCTTTTGATTTTTGACGTAATTCTTTAGCTCTCATATTGGAAATTTTATATTTTAGATCTTTATATGGTATTGGGTTAGCGCTTTATGAATTTTGTTTTTATTGGTAATTTATCACCGGCTTTTTCCAAAGCTTCCTTTGCTTCTGCCTCGCTTATCCCGTCGACTTCAAAAAGAATCCTGGCCGGTCTGACTGGAAAGACATAGTGATCAACTCCTCCTTTTCCTCCACCCATAGGAACCTCTGTTCCTTTTCTGGTTATCGGCTTCTGGGGAAAAACTCTTATCCACAATTTCCCTCCTTTTTTAAGATATCTTATTATTGTTCTTCTGGCAGCCTCCAATTGGCGGGAGCTAAGCCACCTGGTCCCTAAGCTTCTCAAACCGAAACTTCCAAAAACTAATTCTGTTCCGCGATTATCAATTCCTCTAGAACGACCTTTATGCCATTTTCTATGTTTTACTCTTTTTGGCATTAACATAGGATTTTTCTGTTAGCTAATCAAATTTTTCTCCTTTGTATAACCAGACTTTAACTCCCACTACTCCGTAAGTACAATAAGCTCTAGCAGTTCCATAATCAATATCAGCCCTAATAGTCTGACGGGGGAGTCTTCCTTTTTTAAGCCATTCTGTCCTGGCAATTTCTTTTCCGTCTAATCTGCCTGAAACCTGAACTCTTATTCCTTGGGCTTCCTTATGAATTGTAGTTTTTTCAATAGCCTGCTTCAGGGTTCTCCTGAAAGGGAACCTTTTTTCAATCTGTTGAGCAATCCATTGGGCAATCAAAGGAGCTGACAACCAAGGATTTTTAACCTCTTTTATTTCTAATCTTAATTCAAAAGGTCGACTTTTTCCCTTCTTAGTAATAAGAAGTTGTTTTTTAAAGACAATTTTTTCTAAATCTCTTTTTAATTCCTCAATTCCTTCTCCTCTTCGGCCGATAATTAAACCTGGCCTGGCAGTAGAAATAATAACGTTAACCTTGTTTGGAAATCTTTCTATTTCGATATTTTCAATTCCGACTTTGGCTAACTTTTTATTCAAAAAATTTCTAATTTCAAAGTCTTCCTTCAAAAATTTTGCGAAATCTTTGATATAGTGCCCTCCGGCCGATATATTAGTTTTACCGCTATAAAAACCTCTGGAACTCCAGTCGTTTATTTGTCTTATCCTGAAAATTTTTGGATGAACTTTGTGGGTCATGATGTTTAATTACTTATTTTGAAAACGATTTTCGCCCAAAAATTCTTTTCACTATTCCTTGAAATCCAGGCTTTTTAGAAATATTTTCAGTTCTTTGAATTTTTGGTTTTGAGCTTGTTTTTGTAACTTTCTCCGGTTTCCTTTCCTCTGAAACCGAAGAAGGCGTTTCGGTTTTTTGAATCCTATTTTTCCCTTTTTCTATTTCCTCTAAAACCAAATTGATATTTGAATTTTTTTTCTGAATCAGCGAGGGAGAGCCGCGGGCGCGTGGCATCCATTTTTTCATTTTTGGACCTTCATCAACTGTAATTTTTGAAATATAAAGATTTGCCTCATCTAACCCCAAAGTACTTTTTGCGTTAGAGACGGCGGATTTTATAAGTTTGAGCATAGGAAGAGCCGCTCTTCTTGGAGTAAAACTCAAAATTGCCTCAGCTTCTTTCACTGTTTTTCTTCTAATCAAATCGGCTATCAGTCTGACTTTACGTGGGGCAATATGTAAACGATTTAACTTAGCGGTTATTGGCATATTATTTTTTCTCTTCCGGGGCGGCTTTAACTTCTT
>Ga0315274_10015616_pt1 | contig 10749 bp, 9 predicted proteins | sample YL17G02_20_MG_FD_203700 | JGI IMG/M metagenome (GOLD analysis project Ga0315274, IMG submission 203700) | Sediment microbial communities from Yellowstone Lake, YNP, Wyoming, USA - YL17G02_20 | ecosystem: Environmental > Aquatic > Freshwater > Lake > Sediment | place: USA: Wyoming | collected...
TGCCAATGGTCAGACACTCATCGGAAATACCGTTTCAGGTGCATTTGATGTGGCAACGCTGACTCAGGGAACCGGTATCTCAATCACCAACGACAAAGGTTCTATTACTATTGCGGCGACAGGTGGAAGTTCCATCGACCAGTTTGCCAGAGATCATGGTAACGGAGCTTTCGATAAAGCAAATACCGCTATCTATACGGCAGCACAAATCCGTGCGAATATTAGCAATGCGTATCCGGTGTATTACGATGCGACAACGGGGGTTGTATCCTTCGTTCCTGCAACTGCGAACGGACAAACACTTATCGGAAATACGGTATCGGGAACTTTTGATGTCAACACGATTGCTCAAACAGCCCCAGTGATCGTCGTGAATGGAAAAGGAACTGTCACACTCAGTCACGCCTCTTCGGGTGTGGTAGCCACAGGATATGGATCAGTCAATCAGATTCCTGTCTTCGTGGTAGATGCCTTCGGTCATATTACATCCGTCACGAATACCGCGATTGGAACATTGGATGCTGGAGTTATTACTACGGGAACTCTTGTGGTGGCTCGTGGGGGTACCGGACAATCATCTTATACAAACGGACAAATTCTCATTGGTAATACAGGTTCAACTGGACTGGATAAAGCAACGATTGCACAATCCGCTCCAGTCATTGTCACAAACCTCCAGGGCTCCATCACGATTTCCCATGCACGATCTGGCGTGGTCGCTGTGGATTCGTATGGATCTCAGGCCATCATTCCTGTATTAGCGGTCGATGCCAACGGACACATCACGGCTGTTGTAAATACTGCTATCGGTGGTCTTGGGACTGATGTTCTGACAACAGGAATTCTTCAGGTTGCTCGTGGTGGAACTGGTAAAGATGCCACCGGTTTGGCGAATGGACAATTGCTCATCGGCAACACCGTCAACACGGGATTTGATCTTACGACCATCGCACAAACATCCCCAGTCATTGTAGTCAATGGCAAAGGTACGATTACTTTGAGTCATGCAAGTTCGGGAGTCGTAGCAACTGGATACGGCACGGCTGCACAGATCCCAGTATTTGTCGTCGATGCTTTTGGGCACATCACCAGTGTAACGAATACCGCCATTGCTGGACTTGATACGGGAGTCTTGACAACAGGAATTCTTCAGGTTGCTCGTGGTGGTACTGGTAAAGATGCAACAGGACTAGCAAACGGGCAACTCCTCATCGGGAATACGGTGAACACTGGGTTCGACTTAACGACTATCGCTCAGACAGCACCAGTTATCGTGGTCAATGGCAAAGGAACAGTCACATTAAGTCACGCTTCTTCAGGGGTGGTGGCCACAGGATATGGAACACTCAATCAAATTCCTGCTTTGGTTGTTGATGTGTTTGGACATGTCACAAGCGTTACGAATACTGCGATTGGAAGTTTGGATGCTGGGGTTATCACGACAGGGACTCTTGTAGTTGCTCGCGGTGGTACGGGACAGTCTGCCTATACCAATGGTCAAATCCTGATTGGTAATACAGGTTCAACTGGACTGGATAAAGCTACGATTGCTCAGAGTGCTCCAATCATTATTACAAACTTGCAAGGATCAATTACTGTCAGTCATGCGCGTTCAGGAGTCACAGCACTTGATTCCTACGGTTCCAGTTCAATCATTCCTGTGCTGGCGGTAGACGCGAACGGACACATCACAGCGGCAGTGAATACTGCGATTGCAGGACTTTCGGTGGGTGTTCTTACTACTGGCATTCTTCCTGTCACACGAGGCGGAACCGGTCTCTCAGGTGCCACAGCCAATGGACAACTCTTGATAGGAAATACGGTTTCTGGTGGATTCGATCTTGCAACATTGACCCAGGGCACCAATATCACGATCACAAATGATAAAGGGTCGATCACCGTTACGGCAGCAGGCGCTGGGGGTGGAGCGCAAGGATCAGCCAACCTGAATTTTGGTGCGGCACCTGGCACGAGCCAAGTGAGTGTGGCGGTCACTGGACAGACTTCATTGGTAGCCAGTTCGTCAATACAGGCCTATATCCAGGGAAATGATATCACACCAGATCACACGGCGTATGAACACCAGTTTCTTGGTAGATATGTCAATTGTTTAATCAGTGATGTCATAGCAGGAACAGGATTTACTATCCAATCGATGACAGAACTTAGACTTAGGGGAATTGTCACCGTGCGCTGGAAGTGGTCATAAGATACATAAATAGCAATGGCGAGAATATAACAAGGAGAATAACATGGCTGGAATTAGAATAGAAGGTAATGTCAGTGGCAACGTCGCGGAAGTTGCCAATAACGCACTCAATGTGAATCTGTCTCCAGACAGACTCCATGCGGGATTCAACATGTGTACTTATGAAATTGATCCTGGATCGATCACAAATTCTCGATACAGCGAAATCCCCTATATCTCGAAGGATAGAAGAATGTCAGTGGGTATCGATACGGTACTTGCCGCATATTTCTTCACGGCAACTGCCCAGAATACCGCATTATTCAAGCATGTGTTTACCACGATGACGATGACGCAAAGTGCAGGATTTCTGAATATCAATCCTGCCCTAGCAACAGTCTCAGGAAACTTTGCCTATCTCCAAACCTGGAGATATTTTACACTTCAGGGAGAATCTTCCCTCCGTGCCGAAACATCATGGACGCTTTCCGCAGTCCTACCTGTGAACCAAGTCTTTGAATGGGGATTCTTTGTAGGCACCGCAGGTGTGGTTCCCACAGATGGAGTGTTCTTCAGAATCAATAGTTCAGGAATAGTTGGGGTCATGAGTTTCAGCGGTACAGAAACCCTTACGGCAACATTGGTCGCCGTTCCCGCAACCGCCACAGTGAACAGATACAGTATTATTGTGGACCACGAAACGGTCTCCTTCTGGAAAGATACTACACTCCTTGCACAATTGGATATCCCTGTCCTCCAAGCGATTCCATTCCTCAGTGTCGCACTTCCTATTACTGCGATGATGAGAAATTCAGGAACCGTCACAGGTGGTTCAACCATAAAAGTAGGACTCACGCACGTTATGATGAGAGACATTCAGAGTGTGAAGCAATGGTCTGAACAGCAGGGCACGATGGGACGAGCCTATCAGGGACAAGATGGTGATACAATGGGTTCCCTTGCCGTTGCAGTCAACGCGGCTCCCGCAGCCGCAGCAGCGTTAGTGAATGCGACAGCAGCGGCCCAGTTTACAGGTCTTGGAGGAGTCGCACAAGTCCTTCCAACTCTGACAGCAGGGACCGATGGACTTCTCTTCTCGTATCAGAATCCTGTACCGGCAGCGGGTGTTCCAGGAAAAACCTTAGTCATCACCGGAATCTATCTTGATGGTGTCGTCACGACAACCCTCACTGGTGGTCCGTTATCGATGGTCATGACCGCCGCCTATGGGCATACCGCAGTATCCTTAGCCACCGCAGAAACAGGTTCCTTCGTGACTGCGACAACAAAGGCTCCTCGTCGTGTCACCTTGGGCACATTGGGATTTGTTGCGGCAGCAGCGGCGGGTGTAGCGGCTTCGCATATGGTCGCTGTGCAATTCAAGACTCCATTACTCGTCAATCCAGGTGAATTCTTTGCAATCAGCGCACGAAACTTAGGTACAGTCACAACACTTGGAGCCGTGGCATTTACAGCCAACATTGACCACTACTTTGAGTAAAGGGTACCACTGATGTCCACACCAGCAACCAGACAGCAATTCATCGATTATTGTAAGCGTAAACTTGGGCACCCTGTTATTGACATCAACGTCGATGACGACCAAGTGGATGATCGTGTTGATGAAGCCTTGGAATTTTGGCAAGACTATCATTTTGATGGTACAGAAAAACTCTATCTCAAGCATCAGATCACTGATGAAGACTTGGCCCGTAAGTATCTCTTGGTCCCCGATAAAATCATCGGTGTGACTGGGGTACTGCCATTCGATGATTCGGCTTCCAGCGTCAACATGTTCGACCTTAGATATCAACTTCGCCTGCACGATCTCTATGATTTCACCTCGGTCTCCTATGTCAGCTACGAAATTACGATGCAGCACCTGAGAACCCTCAGTATGCTATTCTCAGGTACACCACAATTCAGGTTTCAGCGTCACCGTAACCGCCTCATGCTTGATATCAATTGGGCACAAGATGTGCACCGTGGAACATATGTAATCCTGGAGTGCTATGGCAAGATCAACCCAGACCGCGTGAATCTCACTGGCACCGTGAGTATTGGAGCGTCTTCGAATGTGGTTACTGGATCGGGCACCTCATTTGATGGTGCGTTTATCAAGGATGATGAATTTTTTATTTCTACAGCAAACGGGGATGTCGCAGTCACTGTGGCTGGTATCACATCCAACAATTCTATGAACACGTTCACCACATTTACAACCACGGCATCGGGTTTGACCGCCTATCAGCTTGGTAATACTGATGTGTGGAATGATCGTGTCCTCAAAGATCTGGGCACCGCCATGATTAAAAAGCAGTGGGGGTCCAACATGAAGAAATTTGGCAATATTCAGATGCCTGGTGGTGTCGTCCTCAATGGACAGCAGATTTACAATGAAGCAGAAGAAGAATTGGCTCGCATGAAGGCGGAATTCTTAACCTGGAATACTCTCCAATCAGACTTCTTAATGGGGTAATCGATGGCCTTACGATCATTCAGTGGATTTCTCTCTCAGGGTGCGCCAGGGAGAAAGAAGAATAATCTCTCAATAATCAATCTTGATACCTTTCTCAAGAGTAGCACACTCATGGAGTGGGCCCCATTGGGCGCACACACTCGTCCATTTCCTGCACCAGAACTTCAGGATTATCTTGGCCGTGCGAAAAATCTAGCCACCGTTCCTAGAACCAAGGAAGATAAGTATAATCTTCCCTACATTCATGGGTCAAATGTCGAAATCAAAGGTGAACATGGTGAGTCGTTTGATCTTGATAAGTTACGAGCAACAGTCACCACTCGTCCAACCCGTATCACCAAGCAGAACACAAAAATGGTTCACTCTGATGGCACGAGTAGTATTTTCTTTAATATTGGGCTTCCTGCTCTCAAGGGATTGGCGGTTGATGAAAAGACCGGTGAATTTGTCATTGTTGATACCTGCCCAGGCGCAGGAATCTGTAAAACATTTTGCTATGCGATGAAGGGTGGATATGTGCAATTTCCGGTGGCGAGTTTGGGTGTTACTCGTGTCTTGAATTTTTTGTTGAATGACCCAGATGGATTTAAGCAGATGGTCAGCAACGAATTGACTGATGCTGAAAAGAAATTCACGAAGAAGGGAGTTAAAGTTGTTGTGCGCTGGCATGATGCGGGAGATTTCTTCAGTCCTGAATATATGGATGCGGCCTTTGATATCGCCAGACGATTCCCAAATATCGATTTCTATGCCTACACAAAGATCGCGGGTGTTGCACAATCATCCAGCAGACCAGAAAACTTCAAGATGAATTTTAGTGGTGGGGCCCAACCTTCTCAAGAAAAGCTGGTTGATTTCAAAACTACCAAGCATAGCCGAGTGGTGCCGAGGGAACTGTTTACCGACTTAATTGATCGTACCGGCAACACGCTACATAAGGATGCCAGGGGACGAATGCAATTTAAGAGTGTAGAAGCCCTGGAAGAATTTAAGCATCGACTCGCTAATAAATACGCTATATCGAATGTGGACAGTATCATCACTTACGATGAGATGATGAAGAAGCCGATTGGTACGACTCCCCTTTGGAATGTGTTAGTGTGGTCTGGACATGGAGACGAGAGCGCCAACCGTTATGATGTTATAGGGACATTTCTCTTGCTGCATTAGGTAGAACTATGAAACATAAACATCATGCTGACTATTACTGAAGCCGCGATAGCGAAGATCAAGATATTCATGGCTGACGATGCCGAAGCCCAAGGGTTGCGCGTCTATGTCAAGGGCGGCGGCTGTCATGGGTACTCCTATGGCATGGCACTAGAATCCAAGATTGAAGAAGATGATACGGTCATTGAAAAGGGTGGGATCAAGGTCGTGATCGACTCACAAAGCGCACCGATGCTTGTGGGTGCAGATATTGATTACACGGACACGCTGCAAGGTTCGGGCTTTGCAATCAAGAATCCACAAGCAAAAAGTACCTGTGGCTGCGGAAGTTCCTTCTCATGACCACACTCCTCGCCACATGGATTATGTGGGCCATAATCGCAACGACTAATCCAAATGTTAGTGCCTTCGTGATAGTAGACGAATTTGATAATAAAGCTGAGTGTGTGCTCATTGCGAAAGAAGTGGCCACCCAGACAACCAGGGCGTTTGAACAAAAGAACGTGCCTGGTATTGATAGTATCACGGTAGTTTGTATTCCGGTAGTAACAAGGATTCTAGAGAATGCCCACTAAAGAAAAAATGCGACAAGCGAGATTATTATACTGGAAAAATAAAAAGTTGGTGCAACAATGCCTGTAAATCAATACTTCAATTTTTTTCCTGAACAGGTGACTTCAGAACAACTTTTGATTGAGGATTTGGTTATAGAAGCACTTCGTGTGTACTCCATGGATGTCTATTATTTGCCCAGAGAATCCAGGGATCGGATTGATAAACTCATGGGAGAAGATCAACTCAAGACATTCGATAAAGCCTTTATCATTGAGATGTATGTGGAAAATGTCATGGGCATGGAGGGTCAGGGTGATCTGATTAGTCGCTTTGGATTAGAAATCCGTGATGAAATCACAATGTTGGTGTCACGCCGACGCTTCAATTTTACCATTCCAAGTTTAATCAGGCCCCGCGAAGGTGATATCGTCTATGTGCCGCTGATGCAAAATTTCTTTGAGATTACGTTTGTGGAGCACGAAAACAATCAGGCAATGTACTATACGTTGGGTCGTGGTCGTGGTGGTAATGTGTATGTGTATGCCCTACGTATGAAACAGTTTGTGTTTAGCAATGAGAAAATTCAAGTGGGCGTGGATGAGGTGGACGATCAAATGTTAGAATCCTACCAGTTGACCAATCTAGTTTTGAGTGCCGGTGGAACTGGTACATTCGATGTGGCCAATAATGAATTGGTTTACCAGGGCGCGAACATTGCTTTTGCGAATGCGTTTGGCACGGCTCATACCTGGGACTCAGGAAATACCACATTGAGTATTGCCCTTGTTAATGGTTTATTCTCCAATACGGCAAACGTCAAAGGCGCGAACAGTGGTGCCACCTGGGTCATGGCAAGCCTGGACACGAATACGCCGCTGGATACACAGTTTGAAGACGCGGTTGACAATAAGATTGTAGAGACGGAAAGTAATGCCATCTTAGATTTTTCTGAGAGTAATCCGTTTGGTGATCCATAATGCTCGGCCACTCTCCGTTTTACCACAGAACTACCAGGAAATATGTTTCGCTGTTTGGCAGCTTGTTCAATGACGTGTTCTACGTGAGAGAGACACAGGATCGTGTCCAAAAGGAACGCCAGAAGTGCCCCATTTCCTATTCTCCTAAAGAGAAATTTATCACGCGACTTCGCACTGACCCCACACTCACGAAATCGATTGCTACTACACTGCCGCGCATGTCATTCGAAATGGTGAGTATGAGTTATGATGAGTCTCGTAAGCAGCAGTCGGTGATTCGCCACCGTACCACAAATCCATTGGATAGTTCACACCCCCAGAGTCAGTACATGGGAATTCCCTATAACTACGATTTCCGTCTTTCAATTTATGCCCGTAATATAGAAGACGGATTACAGATCGTAGAACAGATCCTTCCCTTCTTTATGCCTGATTATACAATTTCGGCTCAGGTGTCGCAAGAGCTTGATATTAAAAAGGATATCCCGATTATTCTCAAGAGTGTGAATGAGAAAGTGGACTATGAGGGCGCATTTGAAGATGGAACCCGTATGATTATATGGGACCTGGAATTCTCATTGAAGGCGTGGATCTTCGGACCTGTCAGCAATACGGCTATTATTATGGGCGTATCGGCAAATATCGCCAATGCTAATGCCGTAGTTACAGGTGGGATCTATGTCAATCTCTATCAAGACATTAACAACAAGCCACTCCAAAAAGTGATTCTCTCTGGTGGGCAAGGACTGTTCATTCAGAATGAACCGGTGCGGGAACCCAATCGCAATATCACCGGCAAAGTCTATCGATGGGACGCTACCTCAAATACCATTTATTTGTCGAGCATGACTGGTGTGCTCCGTGCGAATGATGTTATTTTTGGGTTGGAATCTAATTCACGATGGGTGGTTCAAATAATTGAGACCACCAACAACAAAGATGCTCAAATTAGAATTTATCAGAATCCCATTACGGCGAATCAAGATTCTGACTATGGTTACACCACACTGATTACCGAATGGCCTAACATTACATAAGTGAGAAACATATCATGGCAAATCTATCTGAGATATTAGATGTTGAGATTCCTCTCCCAAAGGCTCCAGATGCCAATACCGTGGTGTTGGTGCCCGATGTCTCGATGAATGCAAATAATACCGTCGCACAAGACGCTCAGGATGCTCGCACAAATGTTCGACTCATGATCGCTCAAGGCACTCAAGCCGTTACAGAATTGCTCACGCTTGCTCGTGATCTCAAGACACCACGAGCCTACGAAGTGGCCGCAAACATGCTCAAGACTCTGGCCGAATTGAGCCAAGACCTTCTGGCTGTTCATCAGCAAGAAATGTCATTGGTGGAACCTGAGGCTCCCGTTGCCGGTGATGTGAATATCGAGACTGCGGTATTTCTGGGGTCAACTGCTGATTTGCAAGAAATGATACGAATCAAGCGAGACGAGAAGAGACTCCGCACGATTGAGGCGAAGGTGATTAGCACCGACAATGTATAAGGATTACCATGGCTGTTGCCACTCCCACTAAAAAACGAGAGACATTCAAGATCAAGCGAGTTGCCGAACGATTCTATCTCAAGAATCCACGACTGAAGCGAGTGGGTGTAGTCGAAGCGTTCACACAAACCCAGATCGATGAATGGATTAAGTGCAGTCATGATCCGGTGCATTTTATTAAAACATATTGTAAGATCGTCCACGTAGATCGTGGTATCATTACGTTTGAGATGTATGATTTCCAGAAAGAGATTATTGAATCGTATTTTATTGAACGCAAAGTCATCGTAAAACTCCCACGACAAATGGGCAAGACCACCACTACCGCCGCATTTTTTATCTGGTATGTGCTCTTCCAAAGCCACAAAGTGTGCGCGATCTTGGCCAACAAGGCTCCTATCGCTCAAGAAATCCTCAATCGTATCCAGTTGATGTATGAAAATCTTCCTTCATTTATGCAGCAGGGCATTGTGGAATGGAATAAACGATCTATCACGCTGGAAAATGGATCGCGCATTCTCGCCGCCGCCACCAGTTCTAGTGCAATCCGAGGATATTCTTTATCCTTGGTATTCATGGATGAGTTTGCCCACGTCCCCAACAACATCGCTGAAGAATTCTTTACTTCAACATTCCCCACTCTTTCATCCGGTAAAGAGACCAAGATCCTCATGGCGTCTACCCCCAATGGGTTGAACCACTATTGTAAGTTCTGGACTGAGGCGCTCACTGGTAAAAATGACTTTGTGCCGATTGAATATGCCTGGAACAAGATGCCAGGACGCGATGAAGTCTGGTTCAAAGAACAACTCCGTGCGTTGGGCGAGCAGAAATTCAGACAGGAAGTCCTTTGTGAATTCTTGGGTTCATCTGATACCTTGATATCGGGTGCAAAATTAGCTTTGATGGTCCTCAATCAGCAGCAGCCTATTGTCACCGAAGATGGATGGCACGTCTATGAGCACCCACAGGAAGGCCATGCCTATGTTATTCTTGTAGATCCTGCACGAGGATTGGACCGAGATGCGTCGGCTTTCTGGGTTATTGATATCTCACAGATCCCTTATCGTGGGGTGGCAGAGTATCACAGTGCCTCGATTGCACCGATGGTCTTCCCAAATATCATCTTTAACGCGGGTGTGAAATATAACCGAGCGTTCGTGCTGGTAGAAGTGAACGATAACGGTCAGCAGATCGTAGACATGTTGCACTATGATCTAGAATATGAAAATATCTTCAAACTGGAAACTGCTCAGAAAAGTGGAGCAAAGATTGCCGGTGGATATAAAAAGGCCATGCGTCTGGGTCTCCGCATGACCGAATCGGTGAAACGTATCGGGTGTGTGAACCTCAAGACGCTCATTGAACAGGATAAACTCATCATTAGGGATTTTGAGACCATCTCAGAACTCAGTACCTTCACCCAGCAACTTCAGACCTATAAGGCTGAAGAAGGATCACATGACGATTTGGTCATGTGCTTGGTGATGTTTTCCTGGTTGGTGACTCAAAAATACTTCCGCGAAGCCCAGGGCGCGGGACTCGATATCCGTAAAGCCTTAGAAGATGTCCAAACTTCTGCCGTAGAGGATGATATTGTTCCATTTGGAATCATCGACACCGGCTTGGATGATCCATTTGAAGTCTCAGATGGTGATTTGTGGGTGCAAACCAGAGGAATGGACCCAGGGGAGATGCAAGCTGCCATGAAGAAATACGTGGAGCGAGCCCATGGGATGTAGAAATCCTGGAAACCATAAATAACTCCACGAAAGTAACTTTCGACCGGCTATGACCTGCGACTCACCGCAATCTATGTAAGGAGCACTATTATGTTCATGCTTTCTCCTGGGGTTAATGTATCAGA
>Ga0315274_10015617_pt1 | contig 10749 bp, 10 predicted proteins | sample YL17G02_20_MG_FD_203700 | JGI IMG/M metagenome (GOLD analysis project Ga0315274, IMG submission 203700) | Sediment microbial communities from Yellowstone Lake, YNP, Wyoming, USA - YL17G02_20 | ecosystem: Environmental > Aquatic > Freshwater > Lake > Sediment | place: USA: Wyoming | collected...
TCCAAGTCGAACATGCTCATCTGCAAGCGGGTGTCCTTCTCAGCGCGGGGTTCGTCCACCTGCTCGATCACCTGGAACGGCAGCACGATGTTGCAGACCTCGCTGTTTTTGCCGTTCCAGACCAGTTCGACCTCGCGCTTCTCCTCGAACAGCAGGAAGCGAAACTTGTCCGGCAGTGGCTTGTCAGCCTCCAGATAGCGGATGATCTCTTGCTGTTCTTGTTCGGTTAGTCGTGGCATAAGTATCCTCTCCTATTTACAGCCTTACAACCCGGAGCCAGGCCGAGAGGCAGCGTAGTTGTTCGGGCATTGGGTTCAGTTGCTGAGTTCCATCTCACAGACCGCGGAATAACAGAAGGAGGCGATGTGATAATACAGCTTGAAAATGTTAGGTGCTGCGCCCCTCCCCGATTCTCTCGTCAAGAGAGGTGAGGAGGCGCGGGCCAACGTCAATCGCCCATCCTGCGGCACGCGGGTCCACTTCAGCCCCATGAACGGCAGCATTCAGCATATTCGTCATGTCGGCCAGGATAGACCTTTCCTCATCCGTCAGTACCTTGGCTTGGGTGAGGGCACGAAGTAGCTGGCCGACGCCCATAGGCCGACCCGTGTCCAATCCGTGCGCGCGGGCCAGCAGGGACAACCTACGCTCGATTTCGATTCGCAGGCCAGCCAGGGCGAGGTTGGGGTCGCGATCAGCAACCGATTCGAACGAGAACTCCTCCGCCCGCGACGGCTGTGCAGCGAGAAGACCCGCAGAGTCCGCGCGCGACCTCGCCTTCTGGAGGTCCCGAAACTCGATCTTCCATCCGCCAGGCAGCTCAAGAGACTTTACAAGCGGCGCAAGCCAAGGAAGGATCGCTATCACCACCAGCGTCAGGGTGACTGCGTCCACGGCCAGCTTGGGCCAACCGAAGTGAACAAGCGCGAGCAGAAGAGCACCAATCGACACAGCCCAACGCAGCCTTTTTAATGACTTTGGCTCGCGAGTTTCGTCTAATGTGTTATCCATCTGCCCCTCCTCATGCACCTAACGAAGCGCAATCGAGCGGCAAGCGCTTGACGGCATGGTAAGGAGTGAACGCTCCCAGCGAGCGGCGGCCACAGGTACGGAGCCACGCATAGATTCGGCGCCTGACCATTTGCTGACCATTTATGTGACCATGAATCGCCGTGTTCGATTTACGGCTCATGGAATCAGTTTGGCATCCAGGATCATCTCCGGCTCCTGAAGAAACGCCAGCATGAAGAGAACGGGGAGGTCCCCCAGGCAATCGGGAAGATTGCCATTATGAATTTCAAGCACCTCAAACCGGTTGATATTGTAACCGTGGTACGTGTTTCTTATCTCCCGCAAGACTGAAGTGATGTACTCGTCGATAGAAAGGTGGTCGGTCCCGACCCTAATTTTTCCCACAGTCCGTCTGGCCGGAATGAACATTCCAGCCAATAGTTTCTTGTGAAGCTCCTCGCCCGCGCGACGCGCCCTGTTCCGAAAGTAGTTTCCAAATGGTGCGGGATATTCCTTGAGCCTCGATCCAAGCCCTTCTATAAGCGTCATTCTACTCAGGAGGGCCTTGAAAATCCTGGTTTCAGTCCAGGACCCGTCCTGCGCGAAGCGAGCAGATTGCTTCATTGTTTGAGCCACGGCGTCAATAAAGTGAAAAGATAGAGTTTTCCGGAGATACTGGCTCAAGTATTCGATTTGAATATTGAGGGTATCCCGGAACATGCGGTGGACCGATAAATTCGTCAAGAGCCAACGGCGCGTGTCTAAGGTATTATCAGGTTTGGCAAATCTCGTGGGATCGAGTAGTATCTCCTCCAGCCGCTCCAAATTCGAAATGTAGTAGCGAAACAAGGCTGTCAGCTCTTCCTTAGAGAAGGTGATTCTTACCGCCTTCCCCCTTCCCTCAACCTCCTTGTCTTCGGCGAAGGGTGAAAGGTCAGTACGAAGAATATCCTGCAACCTTGTTGGGAACGAGGTCCGAAAGTCATGGAGTTCCGGCAGGAGGAACACGACCGTTCCGCCTACGCGATCGGTTGATGTACCGCATATATAGGGGGAGAATAGGGCAAAGAAAAGGTTAAGTTTGTCGGAGACTCCGAGGTCATCCATCGATTCGAGATGCTGCAGGGTCTCGAAGCCCTTGATTCCCGCTCTCTTTGCAGGGAAAAAATCAGGGATATGTTGGATGGTATAGAGTGCCCTGATGGCGGCGTGACGTGCCATGGAAAGCACGGAACGAGAAACGAACCACAGGCCCGCCACCCCAGCCAGCTCTTGAAGATGAGGCGCAAGATGCTCGACGACCTCCTTGAAGTGGCCGGAGGCCACGAAAACGAAAGGCATCTTCAGTTGGTACAGGCGTAAGCCCAAGCCCTTATCCTTAGGAAATGCCTTGAGCATACTTTTGCAGAAGTCGTCCATAACACGGCCAGGGTCGGCCTGAAACGTGTATTTGGACAACCACTGAACTACATGTTCCAATTCCTGTTTATGAATTCTTCCCGAGGTTGATAGCCGAAAGGGCTTAATGAGTGGCTCGTGGGCGAGAACGCCTGTTATCTTGAGGTCGTTGTTGCTGATTGAAGCGTCATAAAATGCTTTAGATCGCAGAAAATCCACCAGATATTGTCTCGCAGGATTTGGAACGGCTCTTACAATTACAGATGACATGAAATGTGCGCTTGCCTCCCACTACCTATAACCGCATAAGAGTGACCAGACGGGGGACGCTGGCTCTAACGCAACTTAATAACTTGTCTCAGAGCCAACGCCCCCCTTTTCCCCCGCAATCAAAACCAAGTTCCCTGGCGATACGCCCGATAGTCCTCACCATACCATGATTCCAAATTCTCTTCTTCTAACCGCCGCCAATAGAGGATGTTCCCGATGCCCACGCACCCAATGACGAGGCTGACGACCGCGCCGTGATATGTCGCCCACCCCAAAATCCAGAGGATGAATCCGGTGTACATTGGATGGCGGAGTTTGGAAAACAATCCAGTGGTGACCAGATGGTCAATGTTTTCCACGCCCCTCAGTTGAACCAAACCTCCTATCGCAAGGCCCAACCCCACTATCACTACACCAAGAGCCATCCATCGTACTGTGTCGGGTAAGGCGAAGCGGAACGGGTCTAAGGGACATAGGCTGAACCAACTGGCCCACAACAGGCACATAGCCGCAAAGACCACGGCAAAGATGATCATACTCTTGGGATTCACCCTGCCGGCTTTTTTGAGCAGCTCATAGCCGGTGCGGATTATCAGGCTACTCAGATAGAGACTCAGGAAGACCAAGTAAGCGGTGTTCATTTGTGGGCCTTGTTTCTGTTTTCTTCCAACCCCTTTTGAGCCCGCCGCAAGATGAAAAGACGATAATCGGTCATCTATCGCGTTCGATCTCCTGAACGGCTTCTTCAAAGGGAATAGCCTCGTCACCTGAGGCTTTAGCAGCATCATAGGCCCGCATTGATTCCAGGGTTTCAAGCTCCTCAAGTATCTTACGGTAATCCTCCATATCCAACAATACCGCCACACGGTTTCCATTTTCGTCGGTTATGTATCGCTCTTTGGGCGTAATCATCAACTTCACCTCTCATCGCTGAGACTCTTTCAAGACAGGGGTATCCTGATTCTTCAGCCACTTCCCATCCATGACGCAGAGCGGGGTCGGGGCTCGGGGATCACATCTCAGTCATATCCGGCCAACGCCTCGCATCACCTGCCGGCGGAAGCAAGCGAAGCCCGCTGCAGCCGGCCAGGTGCGTGCGGATGTTATGCGGCATTTGGTTGCAGCGGTGTCTGATTGTCCTCTTTCGACCCAAAACGGGCATTCAATGCTCGCCCTTAACCGGGAGCACAAACTCGAATCTACTTTTCCTCTTCGTCTGAACTGCCCACCTGAATGAGTTCGATGCTCACGCCATCGGGGGCGGCGACATAGCACAAGACCATCCCGGGTTTGAATTCCCATGGCTCCACCGTCATACGCACGCCTTTTCGTTTCAGTTCCGCACAGAACGCAAGCAGGTCCCCGTGATAAGTGAACGCGAAGTGATCGGTCCCCCACGCATCTTGACTCGAGTAGCCGTCGAAATGGTGCATTGGCTTAGTCTCAGTGGGATGTTCCCCATGTCGCCGGCCACGGATGACAATCGTCATACCCCCGACCCGGACATCGAGTTGCGGCGCACCGCGCAGATTTTCTTGCACGGCGGTGACCTCTCCCCCTAACATCTCCCGATACCAGTCCGCCGCCGCTTTCGGATCGCGGCTGATCAAATGGATGTGGTCGAAGGCTATCGCTTTGTCCATATACCTCCTCCTGCCGTCAGTTATTCGAAAGGTTAGGCCTACACCTTGCGCGATTTCTCAGGCGAGAACCGCATGCATGCCCACTCGGGCGAGACCTCGTCGCTCATCCTCGGGTCTGCCTGGTGGTTAAATAGTCCGCATCTCCTTAGCTCGCAGGGCCTTTCTTCGTGATACCGGGAACGGCCCATTCGCGGCCCCTGTCGCTAAGTTATTCGAGAAGCTCGCCGGGGATGCGGGGGGGCTCGGGGGGGGGTCACATGTTCATCTGCCGTCTAACCCCACCCTGCCATCGCAATGGCTCCCTGCTTCCCGCAATCAACCCATTCCTTAAGGTGGCGATGTCGGTTTTGCGTTAGTGTCCTAAGTCGGCCTATACTACAAAAAGTACCGATTGTCAAAGAGTTTTGCCGGGGGTCGTGCAGGTCTGCCGGGCGAGGCGAGACCCATCGATCCCGACAGGTCGAAAGGGTGACCCCATCAACACCCATCAACAGGACCTCGTCAACACCAACCCGCGGCGCCCGCCTGCGCAAATGAAATTTGATGCTCGCCTGTCGCTCGCCGGTCTTTACTCGCACGGGCAAACGTGGTAAGAATACCGCAGAAAGTAGTGTGACTATGGATACAATCAGGAATTTCAGCATCATCGCCCATATCGATCACGGCAAGTCCACCCTGGCGGACCGGATGATCCAGCACACGGGAATCGTCGATGCCCGTGATTTTCAAGACCAGATCCTGGACACGATGGACATCGAGCGGGAACGGGGGATCACGATCAAGAGTCAGGCCGTCGCCCTCCCCTACCTGGCCCGGGACGGCCGGATCTACACCCTGAATCTCATCGACACGCCGGGGCACGTGGACTTCACCTACGAGGTCTCGCGTTCCCTGGCCTCCTGCGAGGGAGTCCTGCTCCTCATCGACGCCGCCCAGGGAGTCCAGGCCCAGACCTTGGCCAACCTCTACCTGGCGATGGAGCACGACCTCACGATCATCCCCATCATCAACAAGATCGATCTCCCCTCCGCCGACGTGGAGCGGGTCAAGGCGCAGATCGACGGGGAGCTCGGTCTCGACCCCGAGGCGGCGCTCCTCTGCTCCGCCAAGGAGGGCACGGGGGTCGAAGAGATTCTCGAGGCGATCGTGGCCCGAATCCCGCCGCCCAAGGGCGATCCGGAGGCGCCGCTGGCCGCCCTCATCTTCGACGCCAAGTACGATTCCTTCCGGGGCACTGTGATCCACTGTCGTCTCTTCGCCGGCACCCTGCGTGCGGGGGAGATCATCCGCTTCCTGCACAACAACGCCACCTACAAGGTCGAGGAGGTGGGACATTTTCTTCTCCAGCGGGAGAGGCGGGAGCACCTCGCCGCCGGCGACGTCGGCTACGTCATCGCCGGCGTCAAGACCGTCTCCGACGTGCGGACGGGCGACACGATCACCCACGAGGATCGCCCGTGCGCCGAGCCTCTTCCGGGCTTCAAGGAGGTCAAGCCCGTCGTCTTCGCTTCCATTTATCCCATCGCCTCGGGTGACTATGAGGACCTGGCCGTTTCCCTGGAGAAATACACGCTCAACGACGCCTCCTTCGTTTACGAGCATGACTCCTCCGCCTCACTGGGCCAGGGTTTCCGCTGCGGGTTCCTGGGTCTCCTCCACCTGACCGTCGTCCAGGAGCGCCTGGAGCGAGAGTACAACCTCTCCATCATCCTGTCCGTCCCCAGCGTCCGCTACCGGTTCACCCTCAAGGACGGAACGGTCCTCGATGTGGATAACCCGGCCCACTACCCCGACCCCATTTCGATCGCCCGCTCCGAGGAGCCTTACATTCTCGCCCGGATGATGCTCCCGGAACGCTACCTCGGCGCCGTCATGAAGCTCTGCATGGAAAAGCGCGGGTCGAACTCGCAGCTGAGCTATCTCGACCCCAACCGGGTGGAGCTCTCCTACGAGATGCCTCTGGCGGAGGTGATCTGCGATTTTTACGACCGCTTCAAATCCGTCACCCAGGGCTACGGGTCCTTTGACTATGATCTCATAGATTACCGGGAAAGCGACCTCGTCCTGCTCGACATCCTCGTCAACGGTGAAAAGGTCGACGCCCTATCCCAGATCATCCACCGGGATCGGGCGCGGGCCCGGGGAGTCCAGGCCTGCGAACGTTTGAAGGACGAGATCCCCCGGCAGATGTTCAAGATCGCCATCCAGGGCGCCATCGGCGGTGAGATCATCTCCCGTTCCACCATCTCACCCTTCCGGAAGGACGTGACGGCAAAGTGCTACGGAGGGGACATCACCCGGAAGCGCAAGCTCCTGGAAAAACAGAAGAAGGGGAAGAAAAGGATGAAGATGATCGGCCAGGTCTCCATCCCCCAGAGCGCCTTCCTGGCCGTCCTCAAGTCCGACGTGGATTGACATGCCCCTCCCCGGTCTTTATCTCCATATCCCCTTTTGCCGCAGCAAGTGCCCTTACTGCGGTTTTTACTCCATCACGGACCTCGCCCCGGTGCCGTCCTTTCTGGAGGCCCTGGCGGCGGAGATGGCCCTGTACCGGGAGCGGTTCCCAGCCTTCGATACGGTCTACATCGGCGGAGGTACCCCTTCCGTTCTCACTGCCGGCGAACTGGAGGCGATCATCGGGGAGGTCCGAAACAGATTCGCGCTGCCCGATGGGGTGGAGATCACCGTGGAGATCAATCCCGGCGACGCAACGCCGAGATTCCTGCAGGCGTCGCGCCGCAGCGGCGTGAGCCGCCTGAACGTGGGTGTCCAGTCCTTCGACGATGATGTCCTCGCTTTCCTCGGGCGGCGCCACACGAGCCGGCAGGCCGTGGAAACCATCCTTCTGGCCCGGGAGGTCGGTTTCGACAACCTTGGCCTCGATCTCATCTACGGCCTCCCCGTTCCAGAATCCCTTTTTTCGCGCTGGCAGGACACGCTGGAGGTGGCCCGGTCATTCGGACCGGAGCACCTCTCCTGTTACGAGCTCACCGTCGAGTCCGGCACCCCCTTGGCGGCGATGATCGCTACAGGTGGCCATGCCCTGCCCGACGAGGATCTCCAGTACCGGTATTTCCTCCGCACCTCGGAGGTTCTCGAGGAGGCGGGCTACATCCACTACGAAGTGTCGAATTTCGCCCGGGAAGAGCGCTTCCGGTCCCGGCACAACAGTAAATACTGGGACCATACACCCTATCTCGGCCTCGGCCCCGCCGCCCACTCATTCGACGGCACCAGGCGCTGGTGGAACCACCGGAACGTGGCGCTTTACATCCAGGAGCTCCGTGCGGGAAAACGACCTGTCGCCGGGGAGGAAACTCTCGGCACCGAACAGTTGCGCCTGGAGGCCCTGTGTCTGGGGCTCCGGACGACGGCAGGGATCCATGTTCGGGAATACCGCGAAAATTACGGATACGATCTGTTGATGGAACGGGGAGACGTCATCGAAAGGCTCGTTGGGGAGGGACATCTCAACAGACGAGAAGACCGGCTTGCGCCCACTCGGAAAGGACTCGCCGTCTCCGACGCCATGGCCCGACTTCTTTCCTGACGCCCACCTGCCCCTCGTTCCCTCTATGCCACCCTTTCATGCCCAGAATAGCCCGTACGGTCGCCCGCGGGCTTCCCCACCATATCACTCACCGCGACAATCCGGTCAGGGTCGGCATCGTAAAGAAGCCAGAAGTGTACCATTGGTCCAGCACGCGGGAGCATGTGAAGGGATCTTCGGATGGCATCGTGTCCCAAAGATGCTATTTGCTGAAGGAGATCAGCGATTGGAGGAGATATCTGCAGGAGGAGGAAGAGGGAAACCTGGTGTCCCGTCTCAGAATCTCATTGAAGAAATCTTCTGGCCTTATCCCCTCACCCTCCCCTTTATCCACTCCCCTCAAGGGAGGGGGGAACTTAAGGGATTACAGTAAATTCCCTCCCCATTGATGGGGGAGGGTGGGGGTGGGGGTGAAAAGAACATATGAAACCTGCTGGTGAGACTGAACACTGGGGAACGAGATCAGAAAGCGTGCTCTGGCCGTGCGGCCCTGTGGCGATGAGCCGCTTAGGAATCATTCTTCAGTGATCACCTCGTCGGGAAGCTCATCGATATCTCCTGCCTTCATGGGGAAATGCTTGGCCAGTAATTGCCCCACTCCTTCGATAGCCTCACATAGGGCGTCGCACGCTCGACCCTCTCTTACCCCTTGGGAGACTGCCTTTGCATATCGGTCTAGGGTCTCCTGCCCGATTTTCTGATAGATTCCTTTATCAGCAAGGACCCGGACTTTTCTTTCCAGAAGAGATAGGAAAAAGAGGACCCCCGTGTTTTCCTTCGTCTTATAGAGCCCCTTCTCAAAAAAGGCCCGCAGCGCCCTCTCTCGAACGGCATGCTCCTTCCTTTCCGATCCCAAGAGAAGCGCTTTCAATCGATGATCCCTTCTCATGAGGAACTGCGCCGGGAAGAACAGTAGGAAACTCAGAGGAAGGAAATACAGAAGGAAGGAATGGAAAAACAAAATGGTCAAGACCAGGGATACACATCCTCCCGCAACTATTCCGCCTATGACCTCCGCCTCGAGGTAAGGATCGCTGGAGTCAACCACCATCACCACGACTTCCCCGATGGTACGGGACTCCACATCGCGGACGGTCGCCTCCAATCGCTTCTTCTCCACCTCAGTGAAAAAATCGTGGGATTTGGATCGATTCATCACCAGCTCCCCGAGGCTCCGCCCCCGCCGAAGCCCCCGCCACCCCCGCTAAAACCTCCTCCGCTCCCTCCAGAGGGGGAATCGAAGCCCCCGCCTCTTCCCGAGTACCACCCTCCGGCACGATCTCCTCTCCGGGTGACCTTGCGAGAGGCACGGCTGGCCGCAATAGCAAAGAGGATGAAGAAACCAAAAACGAAGGCCGTCCAGAGCCGTGGGGGCCGGGGAGAACGTCTTGCATCAGCCTGAAACTCCCCTCGCGTTGCGCCGATAAGGGCAGAGACACCCGCAGTGAGGCCTCCATCAAAATCTCCTGCCCTGAATCTCGGTGTAATGACGAGGTCAACGATCCTTCCTGCCGCAAGGTCGGTCAACCGCCCTTCGAGCCCTCTTCCCACTTCAACCCTCATCTTCCTATCCTGTTTGGAAACGAGGAGGAGGATGCCGTTATCCTTGCCTTTTTGCCCGATCTTCCATGATTCGGCCACCTTGATGCTAACGTCCTCGATCGGTTCGCCTTCGAGGGAGGGGATGGTCAGAATCACCATCTGAGTCGAATCAGACGCTTCGAAGGCCTTCAGCTTCTGCGCAAGCTGTGCCCCTGTGGAGGGCGATATCATGCTCGCATAATCATTGACATAACCCCGAAGCTCTGGAACATCAAGGGCGCTGGCAGCAAGGGGCAGCAACAACGGAAAGAGGATCAGAAAAGGCAATACCTTCTTCATTAGAACTTTACCTGAGGTGCTTTCTCCGCGCCTGGCTCCGCCTTGAACGGTTCTCTGCCCTTCAGATGGAGCAGGAAGCTGTTGGTCAGATTGTTGGGAAAGACCCGGAGCGAGGCGTTGAAGACCTCGACGGCTTTGTTGTAACGCGTTCGGGCCACATTGATGCGGTTTTCCGTCCCTTCCAGCTGGTGCTGCAGATCCAGGAAACTCTGGTTGGCCTTGAGGTCCGGATATCGCTCCACCGTCACCAGGAGCCTTGATAAGGCACTGCTCATTGCACCCTGCGCAGCCTGGAATTCTGAAAACGCCTTCGGATCATCGAGGAGGTCTTTTGACATCTGGATCGTGCCGACCTTCGCTCTTGCCTCCGTCACGGCGGTCAGGGTTTCCCTTTCAAACTTTGCGTAGGCCTTGACCGTCTCCACCAGGTTGGGGACAAGATCGTTCCTTCTTTGATAAGCTGCTTCCACATCTCCCCATGCGGCCTTGACCGCTTCTTCATTTCTCTGCATGGTATTGTAACCACAGCCGGAAAGAACCAAGAGTGACACGGAAACTGCCAACATCAATATTCGTTTCAGGGCAACCAAGGCATCCTCCTCGTTTCAAGTAGATCGCTCTTCATAGCTGGGTGACCGATGATCGTTCCATATCTAAGGGCAAATTGACGAACTTGTCAACAGTTTCCTGAGTCCAAGTCCAAGTCTCAATTGTCTCACTTTTCCAAATCTCAACTGTCTCGCGGCAACGCCTTGAGGTAATCGGTCTTGATACGGGTTCGAGCGATCAGTTCCCGGGGCTCCTCATGGATCAGCGAAAGATCCAGATCCTCTGAGGTGGGCTTGACAAAACAGGGACAGCGCCCATTCTTAGCCCTACAACGCCACTTGAGTGAGGAAGTGCTTGCACTGCGCTACATAATCTGCTATAGGTGGTTAAAACCACTGATGAAGGAGGCAGATTATGTTGCCCAGATGCCGGACAGAGGGGGATACA
>Ga0315274_10015618_pt1 | contig 10749 bp, 21 predicted proteins | sample YL17G02_20_MG_FD_203700 | JGI IMG/M metagenome (GOLD analysis project Ga0315274, IMG submission 203700) | Sediment microbial communities from Yellowstone Lake, YNP, Wyoming, USA - YL17G02_20 | ecosystem: Environmental > Aquatic > Freshwater > Lake > Sediment | place: USA: Wyoming | collected...
AGCTTTGATAGGCATGGCTATGAGGCAATGATTGAACTTCTTAATGAGACTTACAACTACTTGGTAGTAATCGGAGCATGACATGGATATTGAAACTAAAATTTATGAAAAAGTTATGACAAGTTATACCTACAGACAAGAGTTCGAGTCACCTGTTCAATCAAAAGCGGCTATCACTAGGCATTGCTTTGATGATATGAATGTGACGCAAGCTCACAATGGTCAAGCTTCTTTCAGGGTATTTTTTCAAGGTGCAGAAATCGGAAGTATCAGTCGTGAGAAATTTAACGAGGCTATATCTAAACGTAAAGAAAGAATTGCATACGCATTTTTAAAATCATAAGGAGCTGTATGATTGTGCTTAAACTGGATGCTCAACAAGCATGGTTCTTAACACAACTGTTCGAGAACATTTTGTCTGAAGATAAGTATAATAAACTATTCTACACCTTAGAAGAGAACAGTAAAGGTAAGGAAATACTCACCTTCGATGAAGAATTTAAGCAAAGCATACTAGATACTGATGATTTATTAAACAAAGCAAGGGGATTTTAACAATGAAACCAAAAACAATTAAGATTGATGATATTGAATATGTACAAAGAGATTCTGAACCTGAGCCATCAAAGTCTCTCAATGGATTACCTTATGTAATTGTACGAACACAATCAGCAGGAGTATTTGCAGGGTATCAGAAGTCTCGTAGTGGACAGGAGGTAATTCTACTAAACGCTAGACGTTTGTGGATGTGGACAGGTGCCGCATCATTGTCTCAACTGGCTACAGATGGGACTTCTAGTCCGAGTACCTGTAAGTTTCCATGCGAAGTTAGCAGCATAGAATTGTTGCAAGCAATTGAAATACTACAGGTAACTGAGAAGGCTAAGAACTCCATTGCTTCGGTAAGTATATGGAAAAATTAGGCGACGGCAGCGGCAGCGGCTACGGCAACGGCAGCGGCGACGGCAGCGGCTACGGCAACGGCAGCGGCGACGGCAGCGGCAACGGCTACGGCAACGGCAACGGCAACGGCAACGGCAGCGGCAGCGGCAACGGCAACGGCGACGGCAACGGCAACGGCCACGGCAGCGGCTACGGCAGCGGCAACGGCTACGACTACGGCAACGGCGACGGCAGCGGCAACGGCAGCGGCAACGGCTACGACTACGGCAACGGCTACGGCAACGGCAACGGCAGCGGCAACGGCGACGGCAACGGCTAACATAAAAAAATACTAAATAAAGAGGGTCTAATGAAAAAAGAAGCAACAACATCTAAGGAATCTGTAGATAAAATGAAAAGAGTAGGGGAGGCTATTGACCTCCTCTTAGAAACAGACTATGCTGATGATAAGCCTGAAGTCTTTAAGTTTCTTAGAGACTGGGTAACATACGAAGCGAATAAAGCATTAGCGGAGTCGAGAAGATTCCAAAACTAACAACATCAACTCATGGAGGAGTTATGATCTTAGACAATAAAGCAGTATCAATTGAAACGAACGTGGAACAGGGCAAAACTCTGGGCTTTGGGATTAGCGACATACGATTAGTAGTTGACATCCTTAGTAAGCTTTATGCCTATCCAATCCAGACCTTAGTACAGGAGTACATCTGTAACGGCAGAGATGCCATGCGAGAGAACGGAACTTGGGGAACCAAGGCTATTACAATCGGAGTACCTAATAAGTTTGAGCCGACCTTTAAGGTTCGTGACTATGGTTGCGGTATCACACCTGATAGAATGGAAAACATCTTTGTGAACTATGGTTCGTCAACCAAACGTAATAGTAACACACAGACCGGAGGCTTTGGAATCGGGGCAAAGTCTGCCTTCGCATACACTGATAGCTTCTCCATTACTTCTTTTGTTGACGGAGTTAAGTATCTATATGTTGCTCACCTTGGAGATGAAGGTGGAGTTAACCTAGTAAACAAGTCAGCTACTACTGAAGCTAATGGCGTAGAGATTAGTATCGGAGTAAAGACGAATGACATTAGTTCTTTTCGGGAAGCAGTCCAAAGATGTATCAGATACTGGAGTGAGCCAATCAACTTAGAGGGTGTAGCCGATGGCGAACTCTCAAGATTAAAACCAACTGCAACACTCAAGAACATGACAGTGTATGCCGGAGATAGTCAAACAATCTATCTCATCGATGGCATTGAGTATCCCTTAATGAAGAACCCTAATAGATACTGGAGTCGTAACGATGGACTAGACTTTAGAGGAACTGTTGCTATCAATATCCCTAATGGATTCTTTCGCATCGCATCATCAAGGGAACGTCTTGAAACGAATGATGATAACCAAGCTAAACAAGATAACTTATTAGCTCAGTGTGAGACAAGTGTTACTGCCTTTATCCAATCAGAGATCACGAATCCTGCACGATCTTTGACGCATAAGATTGAAAAGAAGAAACAGTATTGTAGCTTCCGTTTAGTATCTCAATCTTGTATTGATCTAGGCAATAACTGCAAGCTTGACTCTGAAGTAATACAACTACCTAATAACCTTGAGTCAAGATACTCAAGAAGAACTAGACGATCAGGGAAAGCTCAGTACATGGTACAAACAGCAACTAGATTCGGTCTTGCTAATACTGGTATTATTGATACATCTAAGGAGCTTAAGTCAAATACTTTAGCACGTAGATTGAACCACTACCTAGATCAGAATCCAAGTGTTGTTCTTTGTATCTGCCCTGACCTTAACCTTATCCCTCATGTCAAGGAATTGTTTGATATTATCCTAGACTCAAATGCAATGGCAGTACCTGCATCAGTACCTAAGATAGCTAAGCCTAAGAAGAGTACGCATGATGCTATTGTCTGGGCTGTCAATCAAGATGGAGGAAAGAACCAGTACACTGTAGAGAACTTGAATACTAGAACACCACCTTGCGTAATACTACATGATGCTACACTGACTCCAGAAGTAATAGAGTTAGCTAAGTTTATGGATGTATTCATTGTCCCTAAGACTAACAAAGATCTAGTGACTAAGAAAGGTATGACACCTGAGAAGGGAGTTAAGTACCTACTAGACAAGTATAGCAAAGAGGTGATAGGATTACGTAATCTTGTAACTGGATGGAGCAAGATTGATGTGCTTAAGGATTTAAGAAAGTGTACTCTCGCAATTGACCTAGAGAGTTTCTTAAAGAAGAACGATCCAGCATTGGCTAAGCAGCAGAAAGATATGCAGGACTTATACGATGTAGCGTTGAATAAGTATCCACTGATTAGAGTGCTGCACGATCTCTCGACCTACTCAATGACTAGTGCTGCTACTGTAATTAAAACTGTTAACGAACAAAGTAAGGGGAAGGCATGAAACTTATTAATGACTTTGAGAACGAGGACATTCAGACAGTAGCTACCTTCAATAGAATCTTTAAGTCCACTCCTATTGTAGGTATGCCCATTGATCTTGAGGTACAGATCATGGAACCTGCTAACGCAGACCGACGATGGATCAAAGTAGGTGAGGAGTTTATCAGGATTAACTTGACGCAGAAGGCAGATGCTAAGGGAACTCGTAAGACTTGTGCTGATGAGTCTCACATAACAGAGAAGCCTTGTAGCTCTTGTAAGGTAGTCAAGCCTATGAAAGACTTCACACCTCATGCTAAGTCAAGAGGTGGACGACGATCATACTGTAAGCTGTGCTGTAATAAAGAAAGTAAACGACGACAACTAATACGTAAACAAAAGGAATCAAATGAATTACATAATACTGCCCAATAGTTTAGTTCTTAACCACGAAGGTACTACTACTACCATCATCAAAGATGACGGACGCTTCTCTCAGATCATTGAGAAGATTAAAGAAGGTAAGCTTGACGAGATCATTCCACTACTAAACATCGCAAAGAGTTTAGAAGATAAGGGCTTTGATATTCGCCATGGTCTTGTGTATGTGAACAATGAAGCGTTACCTGACGCATTGTCTCAACGAGTGTTAGACTTCTACAATAACAACCTACCTTTCCAACCACTGATAAAGTTCTGGAATAAGCTTAAGGCTAACCCTAGCTTCAACAGTAGACAGATGTTGTATAAGTTCTTAGAACATAACGGACACCCGATTACCACTGAAGGAAACTTCATTGCCTATCGTGCAGTACGCTCTGACTTTATGGATAAGCACTCAGGTACAATGGACAACAGTGTAGGTAACATCGTTGAAGTTCCACGCTCTCAGGTAGATGATAACCCGAACAACACTTGCTCTCATGGTCTTCATGTAGCAACACTCACTTATGCTACAAGCTTCGGATCAGGTGGGGATAAGGTACTAGATGTTGAGGTTAGTCCTGAAGATGTAGTTGCAGTACCTACTGACTACGATGGTACTAAGATGCGAGTATGTAGATTCAAGGTAGTGTCTGAGACTAAAGGTCTTATCACTAAGCCATTAGTTGATTCAAGCTATGAGTCTGATGATGAGTTTCAAGAAGATGATGGCACCTGTCTTAATTGTGGAGAAGAAGATCAGTATGGCTCTTTCTGCTCTCACTGTGGGGTTATGATATGATCACTGCGAAGATAACCTATTGCAATAAACTTACATCTACTCTAGAATATAAGTCATTCGCCCTAGCACTTGAGAAGGTGCGGGCTGTGTTGAATGTTGGAGATTCGTATAAGATATACGAAGACGATGTTCTCCTAGCTAAGGGAACCATTGAAGAATACAAAGGATACCCATGAAGTCAACAGGTAGTGAGATGTCACGAATATACTTACCCGATGTTAAGCTTGAGAAGCCAAGGTATGTTGCTGTAATACGCTACCAGTTGCCTAATCGTATCGTACTTAATGGAAGACACAAGGCTAGTCCTAGATATGAAACACTGTACGGTGTGTTGTACTGGTTGAATAAGCAACCTTACAATGTAGACTATGTAATACTACGTACTAACTCTGATGTAGTTTTTAGAGAAGGGTACAAAAGAAAAGAGGAGATACTAAAATGAATAAGCAATTTGTCGTAACGTACTATAAGAACCGCAAGCTTTACTCTCATGACGCTTCCCGCTATATTAACTTGAGCGAGTGTAAGCAGATGATTGATGCTGGCTACAACGTAAGGTTCGTAGCACACAAGACGGGAGAGGATGTAACAGAGCATTGTCTTAAAGAGATGCTGTGTAAGTTCTCAGTATCACAAGATGTACTTATCAAATTAATCAGGAGATCATAGTATGAAACGTAACAGAGCAGAGAGCAGAGTAAGAAAGATACTGAAGGATGATGGCTTCATCGTAAGTAAGCAGAAGGATGAGCGTCACGAAGGGGTTGACATCATGGCTATGAAGAAAGGGGAAGTGCTACTGATAGAAGTGAAGAAGGCTAACCTGCACAACAGGGCATGGCAAGTGGACTCGGTGTCCAAGAAGCAGGGAGTTGTCTGTAATACCATTGCGATTGTAACACCTCATGGCGTAGTGTTCCAGCCTATGAAGGAACACCTCAAGCTATGTGCGGCTAATGGTATGCGGTATGTAACTGACCTAGTAAGTCTGTTAAAGCTCCTATAGTAGGGGCTGAACTCTGGGCTTTAAACAAAAGGACACACATGTTTCAAGTATTGCTTTGGGCTTTTCAAATCTCTTTAGTTTTCGGGCTATTCATCGGCATTGTAATGATCCTCACTTCAATAGGTAACGCTGGAATTTCGGGACTGACTAAAGTGATAGTCCCTGCTCCTCGTCCTAAGTCATTAGAACAAATAGAAGAAGATAAGTTTAATGAATTTGTAAAACGATTGGAGTCTAAATGATTAGTATAAAGTTTATATTACAGAACATGGCAACTAAAGAAAGGCAGGATACTGTAGTAGTTTACTTCAATGAGTGGGATGAAACAGTAAGCTCCTTGGTAGATGCTAACCGTAAACGCTTTGAAGATTCCATGCCACAGTACAGAGTGTTGACTCTCATTGAGTTTAATGATACGCTTACATAAATAATAACGGAGGAATACGATATGAAAAGAATTACACGTACAATATTTATTAACAAGTCTAGCTTGGATCTTTTAGAACGTGATATCAATGCGGTAAACTCTTACACTATCTTCTCTAATAAAGAAGAAGGTACGCAAGAGATTGAGATTACTCTGAATGTTCCAGAAGAGTTTAGACTGACAGAAGAATTGATTGAGACTATTGTTACAGGACTTCTCCCTGCTCTATCAGAGAAAGAGATTGAACTTAAGATTGAACAAGTTAAGACTCACCTCAGATCTATTGGGGCTTCCTTATGATAGGGAAGCTAATAGCAATCGCTGGATTTGTCTTAGCACTTCGAGCATCATATCTAATGAAGACCAATAAAACAGATAAAGTATTCTTCTATTCAGGATCGTCTTTGATTATATGTCTGCTTGGATTTCTACTATCATAGGAGGAGTTATGTTTGATACTTACGATACAGTAGAAAAGAAATATAAAGTTGTCTACTCCGCTAGTGGATATACTAACGAGCTAACCACTCAAGAACTATACGACTTCTACATATTCCAAACACATAACATCTTTGATTCGTTTGAAGATATCATTAAGCAACTAGACAATGGTGATACTATATTCGGAGATGACAATGAGTTTGATTGGGATATGGGAACTAACATATACCAAGGCAAAATAAAGATTACTAAGAATGTATTCAAGGGTATGAAGGTTAATCACCTTCCTCCTCCAGTTCCAAAGACATGCGACCATAAAGATAAGTACATTAATACTGCCGGAGGCGTAAGCTTCTGGTATTGCAGGTCTTGTAAGAAAGACTTAGGGGATGCTAAGTGACACGATTAAGTTTCTCGGCTAGAGAAAAGTATCAACAGTGTGGATATAAATACTACCTTCATTATGTAATGAGATATAGATCCTCATTGCTAAGTTCTGCTTTGTGCTTTGGTAACGCTTTAGATCTAGCGTTGAATGACATGCTTATGGGAAGCGATAAATTCCACGATGTATTTGATTCCGAATGGAGTAAATACAAAGACTCGGTTATCGAATACTATAAGTCTGACTTGGATGATTCTCTTTTGAATACCTCCGAAAGAGAACTTCCCCTAGCACAGCAGCAGTTCCTATCTATGGGATACAAAGGACACCGACTACTAGACGCATACCTTGCAGAGATCTTTCCCAAGATCAAAGAGGTTATCTCTATTCAAGGTGAAGTAAACATTAAAGGCTACGATGAAGATGGACAGGAGACTGGCGATAGTATCTACGGTAAGCTTGACTTGATCGCTATGATCGAAGCAGCCGATGGAACTATTCACCATGCCTTGCTAGATAACAAGACTACTAGTGAACCCTATGCTAAGAAATCAGTACAAACTAAGGATCAGTTAGCACTGTATGCGTCTGGATTCCCAGACATACAATCGTTTGGATATCTAACTCTGAACAAGAAGAACTTTAAGACTCAGATAATAATTGACCATATCAATGAGGAACGTAGAGATGAAGTGCTCACGAAGTTCATTGAGACTTTAGATAGTATAAAAGATAATCAGTTTGATAAGAATTTAAAATCGTGTTATGCTTTTGGAAGACGATGTGAATACTACTCGCATTGTCATAAAGGTTATTTTAGTAGTGACATATACGAAGAGACAAAGGAGAAATAATGTCTATCTATGTAATGACAGTTGGAGAGTTGGCTAAGCGTCGAGGAGAACCTGTTGGTGAGTTCGTAAAGAAGTTGCAAGCACTTGGAGTTGATGCCGGATCTCACGCTAAGAGATTAACTCAGCCTGATCTTGATACCATCAGCAGACTACTAGACGGAACTGCCACAGCAGAAGCTCCTGTAGTGGTCGAGGTTAAGAAGAAAGATGTAGTTAACCCTAATGTACTTCTAGTTAAGTCTCCTCAAGGTGGCAGCATCATTGCGTTTGTAGATGCTTCTATCGATGAGTACGGCAAACTATCAGTTGAAGTTATTAGTTCTAGGGTTGAGACTTCATTAGGAGATTCTCTACTGGAGTTCCGTAAACAACTCGGAATCAAAATGGGAGTAAACTAATATGAATAAATCAGAATCAATTGTAAAGATTGCATCTGCCTTAGTCAAAGCGCAAGCCTCTATGGGCAATGCGCTTAAGGATGCGAAGAATCCTTTCTTCAAGTCTAGCTATGCTGATCTAAACGCAGTACGAGAGGCTTGTCTTCCTGCACTCAATGCTAATGGAGTCAGTGTCTTACAACCTACTGTTCATGCAGATGGTAAGGCTTACGTAGAAACTGTCTTGCTTCATGAGTCAGGAGAGTTCATCTCTTCGCTCACAGAAATCCTGTGTGCTAAACAGAATGATCCTCAAGCTCACGGCTCTGGGATTTCGTATGCTCGTCGTTATGGTTTACAAAGTTTAGTAAACCTTGGATCTGCTGATGATGATGGTGAAGGTGCGATGGGTAGACCGAAACAATTCAATGCTCCTCCTCCGAGAAACCTAGTAGCTGAGGTTCAGCAGAGATCGGCTACTGTTCCTCCTTCGGCAGTAACTGTTACTAATGCATCTCCAACAGCTCAGCCAGTAGCTAAGAAGACTGTATCGTTTAAAAAACCAACGCCCTCTACGTCAGTAGATAGTGGCGACATTGATCTATAAGGAGTCTATATGTCATTTGAAAAGAAGAACTTACCACTACGAAGAGACTTCGGAGAGATGTTACAATCTCCAAAGAAAGACCCAGATGATCCAACAGAGAAGCCACGATACTATATTAAGGTAACGGCTAAGGAAGATATCCTTAAGTTGATTACTCTCAACACGATCATTGAACTTGAAGATCCTAAAGAGAAGTTTAATCGTATGCTTAACTCAGGGAAGATGACACCTGAACAAGTAGAAAGTATTCGTAAGAGTATGGAAAGGATTCCTACATTCTTTGTGAAGCGACTGATCGCCAAGATTAAATAGTACAAGAGGGGCAGGGAAACCTGCCCTTTAAACTGGAGACATTGTGAACATGAATTACATTAGAGTTTGCAAAGGCGTACAAGATAAAGGCATCCTAGTTCCAATCAATACTAATGTATACAAAGGTATTGATCTAAACAAAGACTACTATACTTCAGCCTTTATGTATAATGATAAGCAGTATGCTACATTCAAAGCGACAGGGACAGTTGCAGGTATCGATGATACCATTACAGATAAACTATATTGGGACTTCGATAGCGAAGCGAATCTAGATCAAGCTAGACTAGATGCCAATGCATTATGCTTTAGACTTGCAACTGAATATGAGATTCCATCTAGGAGTATTGCTCTATACTTCTCAGGCAAGAAGGGATTCCAAGTAGAAGTTTTATTTACACGGGAGCTATTCACTCCATCAGAAGTTAAGAACATATGTCTTAACATCGGAGAAGGTTTATCTACCTTAGATAGACAGATCTATAATGCAAGTAGAATACTACGCTTACCTTTGAGTAAGCATCAAGGTAGCGGATTGTTTAAGATTCCTCTGAGCTATGAAGGACTAGGTGATGCTACGATTGATGATATTAAAGAGGAAGCTAAGAGTTCTTTTCCTATAGAAGATTTAGTAGGTCTATTCGCATCTACTGAACTAGCAGGTAAGGCTATCTGGGAATTGAAAGCACGATCTCCTAAGATCGAAGAGAAGAAAGTAAACTCCATCGCCTACGATGTATCCGATGTAGACTGGGGAGCTAAGCCTAAGTTCTTAACTCCTGAGAAGTATCTTCTATCTCTTGGGTTCTTTGGATCAGGTGAACGAAGCCACGCTCTCATGATCCTCGGCTCTACCTTTAAGTCTGTTGGGTTTAATGAAACACAAACCTACCACGTACTAAAGGCAGCAGCTGAGATTCAGAGTGAGAGATCAGGGGATACTAAGTTCTCTAAGACTGAGATCTATAAGAATATCATCAGCCAAATCTTTGCTCCTCATTGGAAGGGTGGAACTTATTCGGTAACGAATGATGACCTACTAAAAGAACTATCACTACTAGTTCCTCCGAGTGCGAAGATTGGAGATGAGTCTGATGTTCATGGCATCGAAGAGACAGGAGAACTGTTTGTTCAGTACGCCAAGGACATTGATAAGAACACTCTGAAGTCTGGAGTTAAGTGTCTAGATGACAAGATGCATATCCAAGTGGGAAGACTATACGGAATCATTGGACCTCCGGGGTCAGGTAAGACTTCTATTGGTCTAACCATCCTTAACAATACTTCTGTACTAGGTGATCACTCTATCTTCTTTAGCTATGATATGTCTAAGTATGATGTATACCAGAAGCTTATTCAGAAGCATACTAAGAAGAACAGAGATGCGCTATACAAGATCTATAAGGAAGGTACTAAAGAGGAGCAAGCTGCATTAAGTACTGCTGTTACCAAAGAGTACAAGAATGTTAGGTTCGTATACAAGACAGGTCAGACCATCGAAGAGATGCGTAATACTATCTTGAGTACAGAGAAGAAGCTAGGGATTAATATCCGTCTAGTCATTGTGGATTACCTTGAGCTAGTACAATCTAAGTTCTCCGATCCTACTCAGAGTAGTGCGGAAGTTATCCAAGGACTTAGGGAGATTGCGATCAACATGAACAAGGCTGTCATTGTATTCCTTCAACCGAATAAGATGTCGAGTACTATTGATCTACCAATCCTGTCTTATAACGCAGCTAAGGGTTCGTCAGCGATTGCTCAAGCCTGTACTGCCATGCTCACGATCCATAGACCGGGG
>Ga0315274_10015619_pt1 | contig 10748 bp, 19 predicted proteins | sample YL17G02_20_MG_FD_203700 | JGI IMG/M metagenome (GOLD analysis project Ga0315274, IMG submission 203700) | Sediment microbial communities from Yellowstone Lake, YNP, Wyoming, USA - YL17G02_20 | ecosystem: Environmental > Aquatic > Freshwater > Lake > Sediment | place: USA: Wyoming | collected...
AGCTGCTACTATTTGTATCTCTAATTTTTGGAAGCCTGTTATCTTTGCATTGATCCTGATGCTACTTACAAGTGTGCCCTCACCATCTACTATCTCAGCATCTACTATCCTCTTAAGGATATTAGTCATCCTCCTACGAGTAGGATAGAGCACATTAAATTCACCTGTGTTTGCGTATGCCATTACAATCCTCCATCTGTTATAGTCCATGTATTAACACCTGTAAGTATAGCCCTACCTGCTGAAGCTGCCACTGTATACTTAGCTGTACCAAAACTTATATTACAATTTGCTTGCACTCCTGAGGCACTCCATCCATTGTAGATAGCATCAAGGTTAGCAGTAGAAAAAGTAGCAGGTGTTTTAGAGTTCATAAAAGTAAGAAAATTTATAACATTGGCCACATCCCACGAACCTATGTTTTGGTCAAAAGCATCAGCTCCATTAAACATAGAACCCATCTTAGTAACATTACTTGTATCAAAAGTACTTAATGATTGATTAAATGAGCTAGCATTTTGAAACATACCACCCATATTAATAACATTACTTGTATCAAAAGTACTTAATGATTGATTAAAAGAGCTAGCATTTCTAAACATGAAAGGCATATTAGTAACATTACTTGTATCAAAAGTACTTAATGATTGATTAAATGAGCTAGCATTTTGAAACATAGAACCCATCTTAGTAACATTACTTGTATCAAAAGTACTTAATGATTGATTAAATGAGCTAGCATTTTGAAACATGAAACCCATCTGAGTAACATTACTTGTATCAAAAGTACTTAATGATTGATTAAATGAGCTAGCATTTTGAAACATACCACCCATATTAGTAACATTACTTGTATCAAAAAGCAATAATTGGTTAAAAGAGCTAGCACCAGCAAACATGCCACCCATAATAGTAACTGCTGAAGTATCAAAACTCAAGGATTGGTTAAATGCTGTAGCATTAAAAAACATATTACTCACACTAGTAATACTACTAGTATTCCAAAGATTAATGTTATTAATTGTAGTTATGCTTGATGAATCAAACATAAACATTAACGTAGTTATTCCTGTTAAATCAAGTACATCAGATACTGATGATAAATCTAAGTTAACGCAGCCACTAAAATATGATCCTGTGTCAGCACCTAACTCAAGCTGACCCCAATGTACTACTGAGGTGATATAAGTTGAGCCCGAATAAGCACCAAAATTCCACCCAATACAATCACCAATTATTTGAACTGTATAAGTGCCTGCTAAGGCATAAGTATGAGAACTGTTAGCAAAACTATTTACATCTGTACTGCTATCTCCCCAATCTATACTACCTGAATAAGTACCTGCTGCATCATAGGGTAGAGTGATAGTTTCGTTTGGAGCTGTAGTAGTCCATGTAGTAGTGAAATAAACAGGTACTGCTGTTATAGATTCTCCCTTGACTGCTATATTTATTCCTATTTGTATCATCTTACCAAAGAGCTATAATTTTACCTGCTGATGTTGATGTTAAAACTCTTATGACTTGAATAGGAAGAAAAGACCCCGATGGAATATTCAAAAATTCAACAGTGTCACCTCCTGCCGTTACAACAAATAGGTCTCCACCAATACCAACATATAATACGCATGGCTCAATTGTTCCTGACATGTTTGTGCCTGAATATAAAAGGTAATCGTCTGCGACACCCAATATAATATCTAAATTTAAAGTCAAAACAGTAGCACTATCTACATTTGTAACCATTGCACCTAATGCATTAGCATATACAGTATCACCGACTTGAACGCCCAATGCAATAAAGTCTACAGTATTATCTATAAGTTTAAATGGAGAGACTGAACTAGTAATACCCGCAAGAATAAGACTCGGCATTGGTATATTCGTATCGTCAGACGGAGTAACATGTAGAGCTCTACTTACTTGAAGTTTTAAATTTGGCATGGCTTATTTTTTTTTAGAATTTTTCATAGCTGCTTGTGCGTTTTTCGCATAATTATTTCTTGCTCCGGCAGTTAAATTTTGATTACTAGCTTCTTTAATATCAAAAGCTGTTTTTTTACCAACCATCACTTTAGGAGCGACTTTTTTTGCAATAACTTTCTTGGTCTTCATAATTTTATTTTTTACGGTTAAACATTTTATTTACAAGTAAATTAGGATTGTTTAATGCTTCTTTTCTTTTACTGCACCCACAATCTTTACCTATAGCCTTTGAAACAGTACCTACTACCTTTTTAATTCCTGTAGCGGTTGTTATTTTTTCAATAGCGTCTCCTAGTCCTTTCATTTGATTTTATTTTTACAAAGATAATGAAATTATCTTATCTTTTTTGTAGTGTTTGTTTTAGGATTATAAGTAAAATTACTTGTCGGCTCACCTGTTCTTTTAGAAGCCCTATCCTTTGCTCTTTGAGATGCAGTCATTGCATTTCTTTTTAATCCTTCAGCAGTAAATGTCTTTCCATCCTCTTTTAGATGTCCACGTTTTTGCAAAATAGCTATAGCTGTTTCTTTACTACCTACCTGAGATGCTAATCTATCGATTAACTGATTGCTACCCATAAACTTTTGAGTTGCCATATCTTTATACTTTTGAAACTTTTCTGCCCATACCAACTCTAGACTTCTCCGCCTTCTTGGCTATTAGCCTAGATGGACTTATCTCAGAAATTGTTTTAGGGGTTTGTGAAGAAACTCTCACCTTTGGTCTGCAGTATTCATTCTTTCCTCCTGCACCACAAGCCTTACCTGATTTGGTATCAGTCCACTTTTCTTTCTCCCATCTCTTTAAAGATGCGCCTGCCTCTGTCTTTCTAACAGCGCCTGAACCCTTCCTACATTTAGCAATAGCTTGTGAAGCTCTTGCAGATGGAAAAACATCATACTGAGCCTTTACTTTTTTATAGCACGCGTCTTTCATATCCAATGATTATTTTCTTCTTCCCACCAAAATGTTAAATCTTGAGTTTCATTATCGTAATACTCTCCAACAAAGTTAGACTTAAATATTGAACTTTTGTTTTCAAATAAAGATAAATAAAACACATCATCTTTTATACCTAAATATTCTTCTAAAAAATTTGATAAAAAAGTATAGTTTCCACCTCTTATAACTCCGGTCTCTACAAATAGTATTTTCTTGCCTTTAAGTTTATAAGAATAAAGATTAAGTAGTTGTTGTAACTCATAAACATATTTTTCATCCCAAATTTCATCGGGATAAGGCACGTCTACACCATACCCATCGCAAATCTCACCATGACAACTAAGTGCGTGGCGTAACAATTGCCCTACATTAGAGGAGTAATCTGTAGATACTGTTACTATTACAGTATTGCTTGCGTTAAAATTTTTTTTTAGTAAGTCTTCTGCTAAACTTAGTGTTAATGCAGTTTCTTTTTCCTGAGAAATTAAAAGCTCAAATCTTTTCATTTTTGGTTTTTTTATTAACGCTATCTTTTACAACTTTGCCAACATTCCCTTTTAAGAATTTCATCTTACCGTCTAATGATTTTTTAGACTCGTATTGCTTTGCTTTCTCAATTATTTTTTTCATTAACTATACTATATTTAATGTTGTTCCTGATGGTACAATTAATGTATATCCTCCACCCATAGTTAATGGTCCCGTGTAATTTACTACTGAGTTTTGAGGTAATGTTATATTAGCATTTATAGCACCGATAACTATAAACCCATTTGCTGAAATACCATCTGCTACACATGAAGTAGAAATATCTTCAATTGTAAATGGCTCAGATTCATTATTAATTAATGATGACTTTCTTTCTACTAAATTTACATTTGTAGATACTCCAATAAATCTTGTACCGCTTGCTATTGTGCTCATAATTATTTATTTTCTAATTGTTCAACTTTTGCAGCTAAATCTTTTATAGCTTGCACTAATACAGGCACTAATCTTCCGTAAGAAGCCTCTAATTTCTCAGGGTTCTCATCATAAACTAACTTAAGCACTTCAGATGCGTTGTATTTATCCTCAAGAGCTTTTAAATCTTGTGCAATAAATCCTGAGTCAGCAACGTCATGTCTACCTTCCTCATTACGGTCATCCCATACAAATTTTACAGGATTCAATTCTTTTACAAAGTCTAAACCCAACTCAATTGGAGCTACATCTTTTTTGTCCCTAGCATCTGATAATGACGTAATAGATGTAACAGCACAACGAAGAGATGTGATAGATGAGTTACCTAATGTAATTGAGTTACTCGCTGATGATGATGCTGCATGAGATTGATTACCAATGCAAATATTATTACTACCTGTTGTAGTACTCACAATGTACCATCCTGCATACTTCCCAATAAAAGTATTATTAGCCCCTGATGAAACAGCTCCTCCTGCACCTTCTCCAATCATTATATTGAAATTTCCTAATGTAGTAAGAACTGCACCTGCGTCTCCACCAATAAGTACATTATTATTACTATATGCACTTATTCCTGCACCTTGACCAATAACAACTGAATTTACAGCAGGAGATTTATCAGGCCAAGTCCCATTTACTAATTGAATAGTTCCTGAAGATGTATAAGCAACATTCATTCCGTTTAATGTTATAAAGTCAGAGCCTAAAGTAAAAGGGTCTACTATATCTACGTTTATTGTACTCATAATTTTAGTTTTTAGTTATTTATTTTTTAATTGTTTAACTTCAGCAGATAATTCTTGAATGGCCTTAACTAAAATAGGAATCAATCTTCCGTAAGAAGCCTCTAATTTCTCAGGATTAGACTCATATACTAATTGTAATGTATCTACCATATCTGCTTCTTCCTGTGCAGCTTTCAAGTCTTGAGCTAAGAAACCAAAATCAGGAATATCAAGTCTTCCTTCTTCTTTACGGTCATCCCAAACGAACTCTACAGGACGAAGTGATTTAACAAAATCTAATCCTGCGCGTAGGTCAGTTACATCTTTTTTATCACGAGCATCTGATAATGACGTAATAGATGTAACAGCGCAACGAAGTACTGTATTGCTTGAGTTTCCTAAAGTGATTTCATTACTCACAGTTAATGAAGAAGGATTACTTCCACCACCAATCGCAACATTATTACTTCCTGTAAATATATCTCCTGAATTAAAAGAAGCAGCACTTTGACCAATAAAAATATTATCAGTTCCTGTGGTTAATGCAGCTCCACAGTAGTTCCCAACTAAAACATTTCCACCTCCTGTAGTAACAGCTTTACCCGCTTCAGTTCCAACAGCAGTATTAGCCACTGCTAATGTGCTGAATAGCAAAGCATCTTTACCTATCGCTACATTTGATGTTCCTGTCCCGTTAAATAAAGCTTGATAACCTATGGCTATATTTGCAGAGCCTCCCCCTGAACGCATAGCTCTATAACCTATAGCAACTGAATTACTAGAACTTGCTGAATTTTCTAATGCCCCACTACCAATTGCAACTATTCTACTTGTAGATGTGGATGTTGTTAAAGCATTTTCACCTATAGCAACATTGTCAGTTCCTGATATTAAAGAATTTAAAGCCGAAGTTCCTATTCCAATATTAGTAGCTATAGGAGAATCTATTTCTACACCACTTACTGTTACTGTATTTATTGTTGATGGATTTATAATATCCACATTTAGATAAGCTAATGGCATAATTTTAGTTTTTTAATTGTTTAACTTCAGCAGATAATTCTTGAATGGCCTTAACTAAAATAGGAATCAATCTTCCATAAGAAGCATACATTTTACCTTCTGTAATTTCTTCGTTTACTAATTGCAATTCTTCAGCTATATTGTATTTTTCCTGAATAGATTTTAAGTCTTGAGCAATAAATCCACAATCTTTAATATTATGCTTACCCTGCTCATCACGGTCATTCCAAACAAACTTAACCGGATTTAATTCATTTATAAATTCAAGTCCTATAGGCAAAGTCTCTATGTTTTTCTTATCTCTACCATCAGAAAGTGATGTAATAGACGTAACTTGACAAGCTAATGTAGTTGTTAAAGCATTTCCTAAAATAATAGTATTACTTGTCGTTGCAGAAGCATCAAATCCATTAGTTCCAATAAATACATTATTGCTACCTGTTGTAATACTTCCTCCGCTATTACCAACACCTGCTCTGTATCCAACAAAAACATTGCTGTTTCCTGTTGTTACTTGTTGACCGGCCTCTGCTCCCACTATTGTGTTTGCGTATCCCGTAGTTGTAAGGGCCCCTGCATTATATCCAACAAATGTTCCACTTCCTCCCGTTGTTCCTGAACCCGCCCCATAACCAAGGGCCGTACAGTTTGAAGAAGCTGATTGAAGAGTTAAATTTCCAATGGCTGTATTATTAAAAGATGTTGCATTTTGTAATGCATTAGTTCCTATAGCTAAAGAACCTGTATTAGAATGTCCGGCATTTAATCCAATAGCTAAAGACCTTTGAGCTATAAAACCTGTGGTTCCTACTATATCTATATTATTTACAGTGACTGTATTTACAGTTGATGGATTTATAACGTCTACATTTAGATAAGCTAATGGCATAATTTTAGTTTTTAGTTATTATTTTTACAAAGATACTATTTTTTTATTAGTATTTCCCTTTACGATTACTTGGGTTAGGAGTAGTTGAACCACCCGGCCCGGCCCATAGATTTTTGCAGGCCCAATATCTTGGTGTTAACTTGTCATTTGCCGTATCACAACTGTGTCTTGCCTTAAAACTTTTTCTCGCTACAGGACTGTAGTTGTTACCATAACCCTTTGCGCCAAAATGAAGGAGCTTCTCAACACCACCACTGCAAGCCTTGACCATTTTCTTTTTACCCGGCCTATCTGAAGGAACCGGGCTATTGCATTTCATATTTTCTTTAGTTGCCATAACTATCCAATATCATAAGGGTCAGCTCCAATAAATTGTCTGCCCAATGTATTTTTAATTCTTGCTAAACCTTGAATTCTTCCGCCGCCGCCACGATTGTTTTGTCTGTTAGCTTCTCTTCGTGCGCGTGCTGCATCAGAAATACCTTTGTTTTTTAATCTTAACGCATCTCTTTCAGCAGCATTTTTTGCAATCGCCTCTATAGCCTTGTTATTAAACGCCATTTTCTCAACAGTCATCTTAGTGTCCTCTGCAGAAACTTTTTTGTCATTTGGTGGCATAGTATTTTTTTTTACTTGTAAATAATTATTTATCTTTACAAAAGTAATAAAATTAAATCAAATAAAATAAAATGAGAAAAATAACTGATGATTATCTTAAGTATTGGAGAGTAATAAGATATTATGTTAAAGAAAGGTATGGTCTAACTCAAGCAGACCTTGATATGATACTGTTCTTGAACTCAGAACACTACTTTGATAAAGATAAGTTTAAAGAGTTTGACTCACTTATGAGTTGGAACGTGACTAGGTTTGACCACTTACTGAGAGATGGTTGGATAGTCCTGTTCCGTAGAGGATTCAAAGGAAGTAGAGCAGTCTATACCCTGCCTTACAAAACAAGCTGCCTAATTAAATTAATCTATAACCTACTAAGCGGTAACGAAATACCTATGGGTAAAAGCAATACAATGTTTAATAAAAATGTCAAGTACACCGACAAAGTCTATAGGAATATGATAATGGAAATGAATAAGACCTTCAAGGGTAAAAAAAGGACCGTTAACGAACTATAAGACCACTACTACGTCACCCTCTACAATTATGGTGCACTGAATGTCATTGATTATCATCGTGAAACTACGACCCTTGTCGTAATATATCTCATCGCCCTCTTTTATGTTAGCCACATCAGTGCCTGAACATTGAACAGTTGCACGCTTATATCTTAACTGATTTGCATCTTCCCCCGATAAAATAAGTCCCGACTCAGTCTTAATCTCTTCGTCAATATTTTTTACAATAATGTATTTTCCGATTGTTATCATTTTTTTTGTTTTATGTTTTTACCTCTATAATTATTAGTTTGTGAATGACAGTTTGGACAAAGTATTTGTAAGTTATTTATGGTATTGTTTTTATTATTGCCATCAATGTGATGAGTCTCAAGAGATATTTTATTCCCTAACCAATTTGATAGACCACATATATAACACAAATCACCACTCCTTTTTGTTAATATTTTCCTTACTGTTTGTACATGTAAAGACTCACCATTTAATAACTTATCATTTACCTTTTTCTCCCATGTCTCAATTTGACTCTTTATCTTGTCAGGATTACTATTTACTTTGCTCCAATCAGTCTTTGAATACACCCCATCAGCCCAATTTTTTTTTATTATCTTGCTCTTTAAAGACTTTGTTTCTTCAGTACAAGGCTTTGTGTTCATGCAAGATAAACTGCAATGATTTACTAGTCCCTTTGCAACAATAAAATCTTTGCCACACTTCTTACACTTATTGTGACTCATATGTTCTTGCCATAGTTATAATAGCGTTTGTACTTAGTATTGTAGTCGCTACACTAACTGCGTTCTGTAATGCACTACGAGTAACTTTTAATGGGTCAATAACACCCATCTCAATCAAGTCACCCATCTCAGATGTCTTTAAGTTGTAACCATGGCCATCAGCTATATCACTATTGTAAATCTTCTCAACGAATAACCCTGCGTTATTTAATATCTGAACCAATGGAGACCTTAAGGCTTCCCTTAAAATAATACACGCTACATCTTGCTCCTTACTCAACTTGCCATCAAAAAAATCATCGAAGCTAATCTCATACAAAGCCTTACCGGCACCTGCTAATATACCCTCCTCTAATGCAGAACGAACAGCACACACAGCATCATCAACCCTGTCATACAACTCCTTTTGCTCCAAGTCAGTATTACCACCAACAAATATTACACCTATACCACCCGTTAATGACGCTATGCGCTCAATAATAAAGTCTTTGTCATCTTTTCGCTTTGCAAGTGTATGAGCATCTCGCAATTGCTTTACCCGCTCGTCAATGTCGGATTGGTTTATGTTTTCACTTGACTTTAATATAACAGTCTTCTCCCTTCCGATTATAACCTTGGCAGCATGACCCAAATCATCATAAGTAATATGACTCAAATCATCACCCGTACCCTCACTAAAATAAGTAGCTCCAACACTTATGGCGATGTCTTGCATTAATTCATGTTGCTTATATCCAAAATTTGGAGGAGCTACTACACATACCTTCAAATTACCCTTCATTACATTTGCCGCCAATGTGTTCACAACATTCGCGTTACATGGAGCTATAATTAATAATTTCTTGCCCTCATTTATAATTGGCTTTAATATACCCTCTATCTGTAAGATATTATTTATGTCTACGTCAGCTACCAATATCATGGTGTCCTCAAATATACACTCGTCTCGCTTTTGGTCATTAATGAATAATGGCGAACTATACCCCCTGTCTACCTTAATACCCGTTGTTGTCTCTGAATATGTGTCCGATGTCTGTGAACGCTCAACCGTTACCATGCCCGTCTTACCAACGTCACCATATACCTCAGCTATTATCGTTCCTATACTCCTGTCATTGTTCGCAGATATAGTAGCAACGTCAACTATCATCTCATCCGTTACATCCGTAGACTTCTCTCGTAATCTCTCCACTACCTTATTAGTTATCTCCGATAGCTGTCGCAAAACCTCCGTTCTGTTGTGGTCAATAGTTATTAACTCCAATCCACCCAATACCAATGACTCCGTTAATACAATAGCCGTAGTCGTACCGTCTCCTGCACTCGTTGCAGTTTGGTCCGCAGCCTCCTTCATCATACGTACCGCCAAATTCTCAACAGGGTCTAACAAATCTATAGAACGAGCAACAGTTACACCATCCTTAGTTACAGTTATACCACGTAAGTGATTTACCGACTCTATTAAGACAGTATTACCGCCCGGTCCTAATGTGCTCTTCACAGCATTAGACATTGTTGTTACTCCTTTGATTAGTTTCTTTCGACCCTCTTCGCCGAAATGTAAGTTCTTGGGTGAATACCCTGCACTATCTATCATATTTATATTTGATTAAATTATTGACGCAAAGATATACCAATTTATAATACAATAGAAATTTATTTTTTTTTATATTAAATCCTTAATGTCAATTTAATTTTTCCCTATATATATATATATATATTATTACTATATATAGTTTTATCTCATTCTATTTTCTCTTTAAAATCGACATAATCGACATTAAAAGAATAAAGTATTAATAATCAGTTAGTTACAAAAATAAAAACGACACTAAAATCAACACAAAGTAGTGTCGATTGTTACTTTTTAAACTTAAATGGCATCATCATACCCATTCCATCCTCTCGCATTTCTGATTTCATATTACCCAATGCAACAGCTTCAGAGTATAATTGCAATTTCGCAGCTCTTCTTGAATTGTTTCTTAACTCCGCACCTTTCTCAATTCCGCTCCTTGAACAAGGTCTATTGTTAATTAATCTTCCGTCCTTTACAGTTAAACCATCGTCCATTATTCCGTAAATACTACCTAAATTTTTTCCGTACATAATCATTTGTTTTAGTGAGACACAAAGGTATTAATTTTTATCAGATAATTAGAGTAGTTGGATGATGGTATGGTATGGCGTCGCCGTTCCACGTACGGAAACGACATTTTTTTAGGGGTGGGGGGTGCTGAAATGCCCGTAAACACTAGGTTTTTTAGCCTTTTTGCACCCAATACCACCACCACCACCACCAAACGACACACCACCACCACCACACCACCACCACACCCCCCACCA
>Ga0315274_10015620_pt1 | contig 10748 bp, 13 predicted proteins | sample YL17G02_20_MG_FD_203700 | JGI IMG/M metagenome (GOLD analysis project Ga0315274, IMG submission 203700) | Sediment microbial communities from Yellowstone Lake, YNP, Wyoming, USA - YL17G02_20 | ecosystem: Environmental > Aquatic > Freshwater > Lake > Sediment | place: USA: Wyoming | collected...
TCTGGGACGGGCTCCGCCATTCAATGTCTCTCCGCCATTCAATGTCTTGGCGATCCCGCATGGGCGGAGGAGACCGCATGATTCGGACGCCAACAGCACCCGATGAGCACCTGGGGACGTTCGATCACTCGCAAACCCATGCGCCGCGTAGGAGTCGAACCTACAACCTAGTGATTGTAGCCCCACTCCAGACCGCCCTACCCCGCAGCACCGCGCGAGATCCCGAGGCAGCCCCCAGGCCGGTTTCCCCGAAGCGCACCCAAAACCGCGACACGGAACAGCACCCGAACGGCACTCAGCGGGCCGCGTGATGGCCCCACTGCGTGCTCCCTTCCCCTGGTTTGGCGGTAAGTCGCGGGCGGCCTCAGCGATTTGGTTGGCCTTCGGCCACGTGTCGAACTATGTCGAGCCCTTCGCTGGATCGCTGGCCGTCCTCCTGGCGAGGCCGGGCACGCCGACAACTGAAACCGTGAACGACCTAGACGGGTTTATCTCGAATTTCTGGCGCGCCCTCCAGGCCGACCCCGAGGCCGTGATCGCCGCCTGTGACTGGCCGGTCAACGAAACGGACCTGCACGCTCGCCACGCGTGGCTGGTGAGGCAGCGCCTCGACCTCACGGAGCGGCTCATGGGCGACCCGGAATTCTTCGATGCCCGCATTGCCGGCTGGTGGGTGTGGGGCCTCTGCCAGTGGATTGGCAGTGGCTGGTGTTCCGGTGAGGGGCCGTGGGTCCAGCAGGACGGCCAACTGACGCACCTGGGGGACGCCGGACAGGGCGTGCATCGCCAACTGACGCACCTGGGGAACGCCGGACGGGGCGTGCATCGCCAACTGACGCACCTGGGGAACGCCGGACGGGAGCTCTTGGCGTTGGCGGCCCGACTGCGGTTCGTCCGGGTGGCCTGCGGCGACTGGACCCGCGTACTGGGGCCGTCGGTCACGCACAATCACGGGGCCACCGGCATCCTGTTGGACCCGCCCTATCCGTCCTCAGAACACGCGGCCGACTACAGCGTGACCTCGGACGTCTGGGATGCCGTGGTGGACTGGTGCGAGCAGGAGGGTGGCCATCCCGATCTGCGGGTGGTCCTGTGCGGCTACGACGGATGCCGGGCACCGGCGGGGTGGCGGGTGCAGTCATGGAAGGCCCAGGGGGGCTACGGCTCGCAGGGGACGGGCAGGGGACGGGCGAACGCGAGGCGGGAAACGCTGTGGCTCTCGCCCGCCTGTCTCACTCAACCGTCACTGTTCGAGGCCACCGCATGAGCGAGGCCGGCCGACCAGATCGAACAGGAGGCCCGCGATGCCTGACCTGAAACTGCCCTGCGGGCGGGCGGCGCTGATCGCCTCCGGCTTGACAGACCGGCTTCGCGCCCCAAGATTCTCCTGACCCATGACCACCACGAAACCGCCGAAGCCGAAGAAGTCGAAACCCGCCCCCCCGACCACCGCGCCGGGCGAGCATCTGTCGGATGTGATCGTGCACGTCCCGGTGGACAACCTCCACCCCGACCCGCGGAATCCTCGGCGCATAACCGCGCAAGCGAAAAAGCGGCTCCTGCTCTCCCTCCAGGGGAACGGCTTTCTAGAGCCGGTGTTGGCCCGCTCGGAGGACGGCCTGATACTCGGCGGGCATCAACGGTGGACGGTCTACAAGGAAGCCGGCCAGCCCACGGTGCCGGTGCGCTATGTGACGGGCGTATCGAATCAGCGGGCGCGGATCATCAACCTGGCCCTCAACGCGGAGGACGCGCAGGGGCGATGGGACACCGAACTCCTGCGGACCCTGCTTGCGGAGAGCGCGGCCGATGGCATGGACCTGGCCCTCACCGGGTTCGAGGACAACACCCTCCAGAAAATGCTCAGTACGAAGGCGATGGAAACCTTCGACTACATGGGCGAGCAACCGGCGTCAGGGATTCCATCTCAAGGGAACGGTAATGCGGACTCCCTACCCCCTGGCGTCGGTGCGCTCGCCTCCCCGGCCGTCCCGCCCCGGTACGACCCGCTGGCCCCGCGCACCTTCGACCGCTACCCGCTGGCGATTGTGCTGGCCCAGGACGATTACACGACCTGGCAAGCGGTGAAACAGGCGCTCGACCAGCCGAATGACGCGAAAGCCCTGCTCTTGCTCGTCCGATTCCATGCCGACCATGCGCCCCAGGAGGCGTAAACCCATGCCGATGTTGTCTACGGTCGAAGCCGCCACGCGGTTGAAGCTCACGCGGGATCATGTGTCCAAGCTCTGCCGGAAGGGCACCCTCAAGGCGACCTGGCGGAAGGTGAAGCGGCCGGGGGGATGGGCCTGGTTCGTGGCGGGTTCCTCGGTCGAACGGCTGGTGCGACTCCGGAAAGCCCGTACGAGGGTGTAGCCGATGAAGCTTCCTCAGAATCTCGTCCCGGCGTTGCAACGGACCCTCGATGCGGACCTGGTGTTCTCGTCCCGGTACGGCGAGGCCCGGAGGCAGCGATTCCTCCACCGTCATGCCGGCCCGGCCACGCAGAAAGCCCTAGCCCGGAAGCAGCAAGCCCACGAACAGAGCGTCCACCATCGGCGGCGGAAGCTCGCCGCGGAGTGGGCCACCTATCCCCCGGCGCGGGGTGTTCTCCAGCGGAGGGCCAAGTGAGCATCCGACCGTTCTACGGCGACTTCTTCGGCAGCCCCTACCCCCTCGAAATGGAACTCGACCGGTGTAGCCACAACTGCGCCTACTGCTTCGCCAACCTGAACGTCCCGACCCGCCGCATCAATCGGGATGGCCTGTTCCGCTTCATCGCGGACTACCGCAACCGGAAAACCCTGGAAGCCACGCTCATGCAGCAAGGCTACCCGGTCCTCATCAGCAACGTCTCCGACCCGTTCGCCGCCTCAACCCATCAGGTCGCGGTGCCGGCCATTCGGATGCTGACCGAACTCGGGGTCCGGGTGGCGCTGCAAACCCGCGGCGGGTTCGGCCTGGATGAAGTGCTGGAATTCCTGCCGCCGTCCCATTGGTACATCTCGATCTGTCAGAGTGACGATGCCGACCGCGCCCGGATCGAGCCCAACGCTCCGACCCTGGAGAGCCGGTACAAGCTCATGGAGCGGCTGGCGAAACTCGGGCATCTGGTCAGCCTGGGCCTCCAGCCGCTCGACCCGGCCTGGATTCCTGACCCGTACCCGGTCCTCCAGCGGGCGTTCGACTCGGGCGCGAGCGGCACTTGGGTCCAGGGGTTGCACTTCAATCGGCATCAGTTGACCCGGCTCTCGCCGCGCCAACAGCAAGCCCTCGGCCCCGACCTGATTCAAGCGGCCCTGGTGCCGGCCCCCCGGCGTGACCCGGCGCTGTACTGGAACACGCTGGAAACGGCAAAGCGGGTGGGGCTGGCGGTGTTCTGCGCCTCGCACCCCTTCGAGACTCCCTATTGGGACAAGATTCGGGAGCTGTACCCCGTCACGTTCCCCGTCATGGCGGATTTCGTGAACTGGTGCTGGCGGAATCTGCAAGACGATGTGATGGTGACGTTTGAGGACTATTGGGCCGTCATCGGCCCCCGCTTCCCCGACGGCGAGTGGCGGATTGGCGATTTCATCCGGGTCCAAGCCAGGAACATTGACCAAACCAACAGCTACAGCCGGAAAATGACCTTTCGGGCGCTCGCGCAAATCGTCTGGAATGACTACCGGGTATTCGTCTCTCCGGCCCGCAACCGGGCGTTCGGTATTCCGGTCGGCCTTGACGCGGAAGGGGAACCGGTCGCACTTTCAGATGAGGACGGGAACGCCGTCTATGTGTTCCGCCGCGATGTATGGGCAGAGCCCTACCTGGTGGTGGACAACCTGGACGAGCTACCGATCAAGCGGGATTGACGGGTGCCGGTCGCGAGAGGCGAGGGCGTCCCATACAAGCGAAGCGGGTGTCTGTCGCGAGAGGCGAGGGCTTCCAAGTGACCACAGCAGGTTCCTCACCAGGAGGTTCTTATGGGCATGGGGGCACATTCACAGGCGGGCCGCGATACCAAGTCGCTCGGCCTGAACGCAGGAGTGCTTCGCCGGGCGAAGGCCGCGGGTGGCCGTCCGATCACGGTGATGCAGAGCGGCCGGGGCAAGGGGGCGGTGCGGATGCAGGTCCGGTATCAGAAGTCCACCGGGCGGCTCCAGAGCCGGACGCAGAGCTACGGCCGTCTCCGCGGGGCACAGCGGGCGCGGTAAGTAGCGAAGCGAAGCAGACGGCCAGGGCCGGGGGGCACCCTCCGGCCTTTGTCGTGCCATGAAGCCCACCGGCAACCCGGTCGGCAAGCCGACCCGCCTGACGCCGGCCGTCCAGAAGGTCTTTCTCGGCCGGATCATTCGCGGAGACTCCATCGAAGCCTCGTCTGCGGTCGCCGGGATCGGCCGGCGCACGGTCTACGATTGGCTCCGCGTCGGCCACGAAAAGCTCACCCTCCGCGCCAAGCACCAGCGCATTGACCCGAAGCATGAAAAGTTCGCGGAGTTCGTTCTGGCCTTTGAGCACGCCCAGGGCCTCGCGGAAGCTCGCGACCTGGACATCATTGACCGGCTGGCCCAGGGCGGGGCGATGAGCCGCACGGTCGAAACCTTCCCGATCATAGATCGGTTCGGAGAGCCCGTCATAGACCGGGAGACGGGACGCCCCATGCGGGGCGAGCGGATCATCGAAAACAGTCTGGCCCCCAACTGGACGAGCGCGGCCTGGAAACTGGAACGGCGTCTGCCGGCCCGGTATGCCCGTCGAAGTGCCGAGGAAGCCCCGAAGGAGCAGGACGATGCGCCCCGCCAGACGATCAAGTTTGGTGACAGCGTGGTCGAATTCTGATGGGCCTCGCCCCGCGGGTAATGACGTTCACACGATTCTGCGAACGCCAGGGGCTCACCGGCCGACACTTCGCGAAATCGGTTGACCTCAAGCGGCTCATCGAAGATGCCACCGCGTCCCGCGAGGACTATGCCCGGCGGGCGGGCTGCACCCCGGACCAAGCGGCGATGGTTCTGACCCTGTTCTTCCGGGGCTTTCCGGAGGCCGAGTGAAAACGGTGCCGCCGCGCTCGGGCTATCCCATGTTCGGGGAGGACGTTCAACTCCTGTGGATGGAGTACCTGGCGGAATTCCGGCGCACCCTCTACACCGTGGCCTTCCAGCCCCAAGGCGTCCTGTTCGGGACAGCCCTGCAACTCTTTCTGGTGGACCGGCTGGTGGCGCTGGTGGAAGAACGAGCCGCGACCGAAGGGGACGATAGCGACGAATGGCGGGAACGTGGAACTCCATGAACTGACCCCCAAGCAGAACGAGTACCAGGCGGCGGTCCGGTCGGGGCAGTACCGCTACCTCTTGTTCGGAGGGGGTATCCGGTGCGGCAAGACGGCGGTGGGCATGGCGATGTTGTTCCTGTTCATGAAAATGTGGCCGGGGAGCCGGTGGGCTATCGTCCGGAACTCGCTCCCGACCCTGCGCCGAAACACCATCGTCAGTTACGAGAAATTCCGCCCGACCCACTTCATGCCCTACGGCATCCACACCCCGACCTGGACCGTCACGGCCACGAACGGCTCGCAACTGCTGTTCTTCGCGGAGAGCATCGCGACCGACCCCGAACTCAACCGCTGGCGCGGCCTCGAAGTGAACGGCTTTCTGCTCGAAGAAGCCAACGAACTTCAGGAAGCCAGCTTCATGAAGGCGATTGAACGGGCCGGCTCGTGGATCATCCCTGGCCGGGGCCAGAATGACCAGCCCCCGCCGATGATCCTGTTGACCTGCAACCCCTCGCCAGGGTGGGTCAAGGAACGGTTCTACCTGCCGCACCGGAACGGCACCATCGCGGCCCCGTACTACTTCCTTCAGGCGACGGTGAAGGACAACCCGTACCTGCCGACCGAGTACCTGGAGTCGTTGAAGTCGCTGGACCCGGTGAGCTACCGCCGCTTCGTGGAAGGGGATTGGGATGTCTCCGATGACCCGATGCAACTCATCACCTACGAGTGGATTCGGGCGTGTCAGAACATCGAAGCGGTGGACGGGGAGAACGTCCTGGGCGTGGATGTGGCCCGCGAGGGGGACGACGAGAGCGTCATCAGTCACGTCAGCGGCAACGCGCTCCGAGGGTTGTACGCCCGCAAGGGGGTGGACACGGTAGAACTGGCCGACCTGGTACAGCACTACCTCCAAACGCTCCCGGTCAACGCCGACCGCTGCCGCATTGACACCGTGGGCCTGGGAGCCGGCACCTACGACACCCTCAAGCGCCGGGGCTATACCTGCGAACCGTTCGTGGCCGGAGGGAAGGCCATCTGGCAGGACAACACGCAGTATATCTTTGGGAATCGGCGGGCACAGGGCTGGTGGACCTTGCGGGAACTCTTACGGACGGCAAACTTCTCGCTGCCGGCCTACCTGCCGCCGAAGCTCTTACAGGATCTCACGTCCCCGAAGTACGATATGCGCGGCGACCGGATGTTAACGGTCGAATCCAAGCAGGACATTGGCAAGCGCATCGGTCGGTCTACCGACTTCGGGGATGCCCTCATGATGGCCGTTGCGCCGAGCGCACCGCGGCCGGTCTTTGCGATGCACCACGCTCGCTACTAGGAGGTACACATGGCCGACAGCAAGGACTCGCCCGCCTACACCCTGCCCGAAATCGTCGCGCTCCGGCCGTTCTGGAAGCTCTGTGAAGCGGCGTTCGGGGGTATCCACAGTCTGCGGAACAAGGAGTATATGCCGCAGCACCCCGCCGAACACGCCGAGGACTATAAGGACCGGCTGCTCAAGGCCGATGGCACGGACGCCTTCGAGCAGACCGTGGAGTTCATGACCGGCCAGGTCTGCGGAGTCGAGCCGCACTTGGGAGAGGACGTGCCCGAGGTCATCAAGGCGCAATGGGAATCCCTGGACAACTTCGCGCAGCACGGCGCGGTGTTCAGTCGGATCGGGTTCGGGACGGGCCTGGTCTACGGCAAGGTGGGGATACTGGTGGACTTGGCCGAGCCCCCGGCCGGGCCGGCGTCTGCGGCCAATGCGCCCCGGCCCTATTGGTCGCTCATCCAGCCCGACCAGATCAACAATTACAGCGTGGCGGTGGTGGATGGAGCCCTGCGGGTGGTGCAACTCGTTCTCCAGGCCGAAGCCTATGTGCGGGACGGGCAATTCGGTCGCCGGCCCGTCATCTACTACTACGTCTACGAGGACTACAACGGCGTGGTGACGGTCGAGCGGTGGGTGAAGGAAAACTCCCGCGACGAAGCCACGGTGGACCGCCCCAAGCGGGTTGTCCAGGGGCCGACCCGGATTCCGGTGGCGTGGGCCAACTTCGGCCCGCGAGCGAAGGACTGCGGCGATGGCTTCCTGCGGTTGCCCCCGCTCCGCGGCATGGCCGAGGGGGTGGTCTGCTACGTCAACGTCCAGAGTGACCACCGATGGGCGCTCTACAAGGCATCCGTCCCGCTACTCCATGTGGCCGGCCGCGACCCGGCCCTCAAGGGCACCGCCCTGACCATCTCCCCCAATTCCGCGATTGAAACGGAAGTCGGGGGCCTGGTGGAATACGTCGAACACTCCGGCAGCGCCCTGGGCCAGACCCGGATGGAGCTTCAGGACTTGGGAGCGAAGTTCGCCAGCTACGGCCTCGCCATGCTCTACAAAGAGAAGCAGGGGGGGCCGGAAACCGCGGCCAGCAAGCGGATTGATGCCGAGCAGGGCAGCTTCCGGCTCGTCACCGCCAAGCAGTCATGGCAGGACTGCCTCGAAACGGCCCTGGGCTACCACGCGGCCTTCCTGGGGCTTGGAGAGGATGCGGGAGGTAGTCTCACCCTGCCGGCGTCCTTCGACACCGCGGCTCCGGATCAGGCGTTTGCGGCCTTCCTGGTGGGCCTGGTGGAAGCGCGGATCATCAGCCGGCAGACCGCCCGGTCCCTGCTCGCCGCCTCCGGCCAAGCGGGCAACCTCGAACCCGACGAGGAAGCCGAACAGGTGGACACCGAGGATGCCGTGGCGCTGGACGCGCAGACCGCCCAGGCCGATGCGGACGCTGAACGGGCAGACGCGGCGGCGGAAGCGGCCCGGCAAGCGGCCCCCCCACCGGCCCCGCAGCCGTGAAAACCGTCCTGGTTGGGGTCGGGGTGTGGGTGCTGCTGTCGCTGCTGTCGGCGCGGTGGTTCAGTCTGCTGCCCCGTCCCCCCCGGCACAACGGCCGGCACCCCTGGTCCCCCCCGGCTCGAGGGCGTGGCTAAGTGCCGAAGAAAACCCATCGGTACGCCCCGCGGGTCGAAGCCGCCGAAGGACTCGCGGCCCGGCGACTGCTGCGGGTGGTGTCGCGGATCAAGTCGGGTCTGCCCCTGGACGCGATTCAGCGGGCGTTCGCTCTCCGGAACACGGACGCGATTCTCCGCATCATCGGCATGGACCCCTTCCTCAACGCCCTGTCGGACCTCCACCGGGATATGCAGGTCGTTCGCGACCTGGGATGGGAAGAAACCTCCACCCGGATTCTGAGCCTCCAGGCCAACGCCGCGGGCATCCCTGGCCTGACGCTCTCCTTCCGGATGGCAAGCCCGCAAGCCTTGGCCGCCCTCGAACTGGCCGATCTGTCCCGGCTCCAGCGGGTCGGGAAGGAAAGCCAAGAGGCGATCCGGCGCACCCTGTTCGATGCCTACGGAGAGGGGATCAACCCGGTAGACGCCGCCCGCCGGCTCCGAGGCATCGTGGGGCTGACCGACCGACAAGCGGTGGCCGTGCGGCGGTTCGAGGACATCCTGGCCGGGAAGGGCAAGAGTGGGGACGTGCTGGCCCGGCTGGTAGACCGCTACGCCGGCCGGATGCTGCGGATTCGCACCGAGACGATTGCCCGCACCGAGATTATGACCGCGCTCCACACCGGGCGGCGGGCGCATTGGCACTTCCTGGCCGGCAACGGGACGCTCCGGCCGACCGATTGGCAGCGGCGGTGGAAAACGGCCCCGGATGAATTCGTCTGCCGCGTCTGCCAACCGCTCCACAACACCACCACGGACCTGTTCGGGATGTACCCGGACGGTTCCCAGGGACCGCCCCGGCATCCCCGGTGCCGGTGTACCGAAGTCTTGCAGTTGGCCGGGTGGGATGAGCCCGCCCGGCGAGACCCCAACGCCCCTCTGACTGCGGCCGAGATGATCGCGGTCGGCATGGCGTAACCCCAGGAGAACGTGTTATGACCCCACCCGTACCACCCGTAGAGGATGACGAGCCGCCGCCGAAGCAGACCTATACCGAGGAAGATTTGGCCGGGCTCAAGTCGGCCCTCAAAGCGGAACGGGCACAGCACCGCCGCGATGTGGCCGAACTCAAGACGCAGGTGGACGCCGCGGCGAAGAAATCGGCCGACCCCCCTCCGGCCAAGCCGACCGATCCTCCGCTCGACCTGGAACACTACCGCGCCAAGTGGCGTTCCGAGTGGGACGCGCAGGAGTTGGCCCCGGTGCGGCTGGAGAACGACAAGTCGAAGGAAGAACTGCGGAAGATCCGGCTCAACGAGCGGGCGGCTCGCCTGGCGGTCGAGAACGGGATGATCCCCGAGTATGCGACCGATGAAGTGGAGCTGCTGGTCATGCGGGGGAAGCTCGACCTCACCGCCGATGGCAAGCTGCTGGTGAAGGACGATGACGGGGAAGTGGCGTCCATGACCCCGGAGAAATTCTTTCGGGAACACTTCCGGAAGGCCAAGCCCCATGTTTACCGGGCTCCGGACACCCGCGGGGCCGGGTTCGAGGGAGGCCCCGGCGGGGGCCGGAAGGCGTCCGACCTCTCGGCCACGGAGAAGATCGCCCTGGGCTTGTCGAAGCTGCCAAGTGCTTGACGGTTGGTAGTCTCCGGTTCTACTGTACAGTTGTCAACACAGCGAGGGCGAGACGCCCTCGCGCACCGAGCGGTTGCGAGAGGCACGCCGGCAGACCTGATTACGGGTTGCGGCGGCTGCTCGCAACCGCTCTGTGCATGGTGGGCGTCAACTTCTAAACCCTAGCGAGGAATCCGCGACATGGCATCCGTCACCCTGGCCGAATCGGCCAAACTCAGTCAGGATATGCTCCTGGCCGGCGTCATCGAGAACGTCATCACCGTCAACAAGTTTTTCCGCGTCCTGCCGTTTCAGGAGATAGACGGCAATGCCCTCGCCTACAACCGCGAGAACGCCCTGGGCGACGTTCAGACGGCGGCGGTGGGTGACAGCATCACGGCCAAGGCTGCGGCCACCTTCACCGCGGTTACCTCGCCCCTCACGACCATCGTGGGAGATGCCGAGGTCAACGGCCTGATCGAAGCGACCCGTTCGGCGCGGACCGATCAGACCGCGCAGCAGGTGGCCTCGAAGGCGAAGTCGGTCGGGCGCAAGTACCAGGATATGCTGGTCAACGGCCCCGGCACCGGCAGCACCTTCACCGGGCTGCTGACCCTGGTGGACTCGGGCCAGGTTCTTGAGGCCGGTGCCGCCGCCGCGGCGGGTGCGGTCCTCTCCTTCGTGGACCTGGACAACCTCATGGACCTGGTGACGGCGAAGGATGGGGAAGTGGACTTCATCACCATGCACTCCCGCACCCACCGCGCCTACATGGCGTTGCTCCGCGGCCTGGGTGGCGCGAGCGTCAACGAGGTCATTGACCTCGGGGGTGGCATCACCGTCAACGCCTACCGCGGTGTCCCGATCTTCCGGAACGACTGGCTCCCGACCGATCAGGTCAAGGGCGCGTCCGGCGCGATCTGCACCACCGTCCTCGCGGGCAC
>Ga0315274_10015621_pt1 | contig 10748 bp, 5 predicted proteins | sample YL17G02_20_MG_FD_203700 | JGI IMG/M metagenome (GOLD analysis project Ga0315274, IMG submission 203700) | Sediment microbial communities from Yellowstone Lake, YNP, Wyoming, USA - YL17G02_20 | ecosystem: Environmental > Aquatic > Freshwater > Lake > Sediment | place: USA: Wyoming | collected...
AAAATGGTTGAGGGCTGAGAGTTGATCGTTGATTGACCGCATGCGATGGGTCTGCACAGCGAGTTCACATCCCTCAACTCTCAACCAATAACGATCAACCAAACTGGCGGAATGCCGTGGACTTGCACCACACTCCCTTGTTCGAGGAGCGCACTGATTAGCACCCAGGCCCGGCTCGCTGGTCCGGTTGGCATTCCAAGAAATTGGTCCGCGCGGCAGGAGTTGCACCTGCAACCTCCGGGGTTTGAGTCCGGCGCCTCTTGCTCGTTGGGCTACACGCGGGTGCTGGCGCACGGCGAACAAATGGTGCTCCCGGTCAGACTCGCACTGACACTGAGCGGGGTTTAAGTCCGCCGCCTCTGCCTTGGGCTACGGGAGCCTGGCGAAATTGGTACCGCGTGGAGGATTCGCACCTCCAACCTTCCCGTCCTGAGCGGGACGCCTCTGCTCGTTGGGCTAACGCGGCGAAAGTGGTACTCCCGGCAGGACTCTCACCTGCATCTCCGACGTTCGAAGCGTCGCGCTCTGGTGATTAAGCTACGGGAGCCTCAGAAGTGCAGAGTGACGAGTGAGGAGTGAGGAGTGACCAAAGCACGGCAGCGTCGGCTGCTCGGTCTGTTGTCATTCTGCACTCTGCACTCAAAACTCTGCACTTGAAAATGGGGCCGGCGGAGGGACTCGCACCCTCGTGGGGCATGGTGCCCGGCAGTTTACGAAACTGCTGCTGTCGCTGCTGAGCCACGCCGGCGGAAGGGTGCCCAGAGCCGAGTGTCGAGTGTCGAGAGCCAGAGCTGACGTTGCGCGCCTGGCTCGTCGCTCGACTCTCGTCTCTCGACCTTCGACTCAAACTGGTGGGCTGCCACGGTGCTGCCCCGTGCTCTACGGTTTAAGAGGCCGCTGCATCGCTGCAATGCTTGCAACCCAGATGCCGCGCGGGACGATCAGGACTTCGTCCCATGCGGCGCCTCGAAATGGTCGCAGCCGACGGTAACGCTCCGTCCGGGCCTCGCTTATGATGCGTGGCGGCTCGCTTGAGCGGCTGCGAGCGAAAGAATGGAGTCCCGTACTGGAGTCGCACCAGCCTTTGCGGCTTTGCAGGCCGCCGCCTGAACTTCTCGGCCAACGGGACGGAAATGGTAAGGGCGAGCGGATGCCTTGCAGCACCCGCTCGCCTGAGTTCACCTTTGCTTGAGTCCTTGAACCATCCGGCTGTGTCGGTGATCACCCAGCCCGGATGAAGTCCGCCACCTTCAGCTGCCGGCGATTGGACTCGAACCAACAACAAGCGATAACCCACGAACTTCGGCCCATCGAAAGTGAACCGACGGATAAGAAACGAACTGGGACTTTACGTGCTCTACCGCTGAGCTAACCGATCAACTTCGGCCCATCGAAATTGGGGTGACCAACCGGATTTGCACCGGCACAGACGCCGTCACATGGCGTAATGCTGCTGTTACATCATGGCCACCATCCGGAATGCGGAACGCGGAGTGCGGAATGAGCCGGCCACCTTCAGTGGGCACAGCAGCCAGTCTGTGTTCCACCTTCTGCATTCCGAATCCCGCGTTTGGAATGGCGCTCCCACGTGGATTTGCACCACGAACCTCCGTCTTCGCAGAACGGCGTGCAGCCTTCTTACACTTTGGGGGCGGAAAAAGGTCGAGGGCCGAGGGACGAGAGCGCAACTGTCCAGCCCTCGGCTCTCGACTCTCGGCCATGCGCTGGTGTCCGTGGCCGGACTCGCACCGGCTAGGACCGGCTTGAAGGGCCGGGTGCTCGGGCTGCTTTGCATTCACGGACAGAAAGGAAACCGCCCGGACAATGCGAATCATCCGGGCGGGTGTGATTGTTGCGGCTTCAGCGCCTCGATGACCTCAGCGGCGCAGGCCGCGGGTTTTATACGTGAGCACCGGGCGGAGCGTGGCGATCACGCGAACCAGACCGGCACCGACGAGCGCCTCGATCACCGACTCGACCGTCTTGTAGGCCATGGGCGCTTCCTCGTAGAGCAGTTCGCGGTCTTCGCAGATCACGCGGCTTCCCAACGAGGTCTGGACCAGTTCCGGCGCCCGAAACCGCTCGCGAACCCGGAGACGCGTTTCGCTCCGCGCCCACTTGCGGCCCGCGCCGTGCGCCAAGGACCAGGCGTGCGACTCGCCGTCACCAATCGGCTTCACCAGGTAACTGAACGAGCCGCGGGAACCTGGGATCACCACGATGCCTTCATCCGCGGCGACGGCGCCCTTCCGGTGCACCCAGGCGGTTTCACCGTCGACGCGCTGTCGCCGGATGCTGTTGTGGCAACCATCCCAACGGCATTCACCCTCGGCACTGAGGGCGTCGAGGAACCGCCGCGCGATCAGTTCCCGGTTGGCTTGTGCCCAACGCAAAGCCAGGTTGTGCTTCTCGAGGTAGCCACGTCCAGCGGGAGAGTCGGGGTCGATCCCGCTGCCTCCGTGTTCAGCGGCGTGCTCCCACAGAATCGACTCCCCATAACTTCGCGATCCGCTGTGGACCAGGAGAACCTGGCTGGCCTTGTTCAGACCCAGGCGGGCGAACTCATCGGCTTCGTGAATCTTCTCGACGGCCTGCAGTTCTGCGAAGTGGTTCCCGCCACCGATAGTGCCCATCGAGGCATCGAACGGGGTCGAGGGCAGCCGATTGTCCTGCAACCAACCGCCGAGATTGCCCTCCCACCGGGATTCCAGGTTGAACGGCAGCTTCACCCACCGGTCGACTTTGGCTTTGCGGTGTAACAGGTCCGTTTGCCACAGCGCCATGCCGCAGCCGATGTCCCCGCCGATCAGGTGCGGGTAAATCACGCCCTCGGTGAGGAAGGCGGTGCCGACTGGCACGCCCTTGCCAGGGTGGAGGTCCGGGAAACCGACTGCCTGACGCATCCCGTCAAGGCGCGCGCAGCCATACAACTGGCGCAGGGCTTCGCCTTCGATCCAGGCGCCGGGCGAAGCGATCAGGCGCACGGTGAGTTGGTTGATGGTCATGGGTGGTTGATGGTTGATGGTTAATGCTTGACGGTTCGGAGGTTGAGGGACGGAGGCTGAAGGGCATAGGCTTCGCGTCGTGGCAGCCGACTGCGGGCTGCAGAAGAGCCGGGACAACTTATCGACCTCAAGTTCAACTTTGAGAAACTGGATACCTGGAAGGAGGCCATCGCCTTCGGCGAACTGGTGTATTCCTTGACACGCAAATTCCCGGACGAAGAGCGGTTCGGTCTCTGCAACCAGATGCGGCGAGCCGCCGTGTCGATCTCCTCCAACATCGCCGAAGGCAGCGCGCGGATCTCCCGTACGGAGTTCGCCCGGTTCATCGAGATCGCGACCGGTTCGTTGTTCGAGGTGGTGTCGCAGGCAACTCTCAGCCAGCGACAAGGTCTTTTGTCGGAGCAAGAGTACCGGGACCTCTACGCCGCCGCGGAAAAGCAGGGGAATATGCTGAGTGGGCTGCGAAGATCGTTGCTCGAAGAACGCTGACTGTCAGCCCTGCTGACTTCGACGCCCGCCGGCCATCAACCCTCAACCCGCGACCCTCAACCCAATTGGCCACTGGAGCCGGGCTCGCACCGGCACTTCCTGGGCTTCAGCCAGGCGTGCAGACTGTCTACACCATCCAGTGAAAAAGTGGTCCTTCCGCGTGGTAACGCTCCACGTTCTCCCGGTTATCAGCCGGGTGCTCTGCTTTTGAGCTACGAAAGGAAAGTCTCATGTTGGATTTGGATGGGACCAGCACAGCAGGGGCGGAACCTGACCGCCACACCGCGCTGTCCGGGTTTGAGTTTCGCGTTCAGCTTGAACGCTTTTCGGATCAGCAAACGGCTTTGGAATCGGATGACGGGCTTGAGCATGGGTTTCCTTTCGTTGAGGGTTCAAAGTGGCGGAAGGCGTCGGTACTGCCCCGACCCCGGGGATTAGCCGGTCCCGTTTTCGAGACGGGTGCAGCCAGCTTGTATCTGCCTGCCTTCCTTGAATTGGCTGCTCAGGCTGGATTCGCACCAGCACCGTCCCGGGTAACAACCGGGTGGACTACTGATTATCCCACTGAGCAATGGCGCTGCCGGCAGGAGTTGCACCTGCATCGGTCCGTTTAGAAGACGGATGCCTCGTCTCGTTCGGCCACGGCAGCATCCCAAAACTGGTCAGTGCGACAGGACTTGCACCTGCGATCCCTCAGTCCCAAGCCGAGCATGTTGCTCCTACACCACGCACTGCTGGCGGACCCGAAGGGATTTGCACCCTCAACCCTCCCGCAGACAACGGGGCGCTCTGCTGGATTGAGCTACGGGTCCATGATGGTGGGAAGTGCTGGTAACGCTCCAGTCGTCGCTTCCGGCTTTGTTTGAAGACGCCCGGGTTACGGCCGGGTAGCCGGATCACTTCCCGAAAGTGGTCGCGGGGGTGGGAGTTGAACCCACCTGCACGCGGTTATGAGCCGCGCCTCTGTACTTTGGTCGAGTTCCCCGCAGTGAAAATGGTGGAGGACGGCGGGTAACGCTCCCGCTTGAGCCTGCTTGCAGGGCAGGTGCATCACTTTTCTGCCACGCCCCCATTTCAGAAATCAGAAATCAGAAATCAGAAATCAGAAGTCAGAAAAGATGGCAGGCCGCCTCGGTGCTGCCCCGAGCGGGCTGAGTTTTGGAGACTCGGCTGCGCAAGCTGGCGCGCGGCCTATTCTGACCTCTGACTTCTGGCCTCTGTCCTCTGAAAACTGGTGCGGCTGCCGGGAGTTGCACCCGGACCTGCTCCCTGGCGAGGAGCCATTCTGCTGTTAAATCACAGCCGCTTTGTTGGTTGATTGCCGATGGTTGATAGTTGAGCGTGGCTGTGTCCTGCTGCCGTCCGGCCATCAACGATCAACCGTCGACCTTCAACCCTGGCAAAAAGGGCCGGGAGCACGACATCTGCCGCACTCCCGGCCCGCGCCATTTCAACAAAGATCAAACACCTCTTGGTGATCGCTCGATCCCAACCCGCGGTTTCACGGCGGCTGTTTCGGTGTTTGGGGGCACACCTCCTCCGAAGCCCTTCGACTGTAAATCCGGGCCAAACGCGCGCGGCGTGCTTGGTTGTGACCGGCGGGCACACCCCACCGGCGGAGAACCTCGGCTCTCCCACGCCCAAATTCGTCTTGGCAGTTCGGACATCAGTTAGATGTCACGTCGTGTCTCACTCACCATGTCGGTCCTTTCGTTCGTCGGTTCGGCTCTCAGCAGTGCATAACAAAAAGCCCTGCCACCTCTCAGTAAGCAGGGCTGGAAAATCGTGGTCCTCTCTGGACGTTCTACACCTGCTTACCTTCGTCGATCCGGCCGGGCGTTATGTCCCAGGCCCTGAATCGGACTTAGGCAAAACACATAACCGGACGACCGTTCACGACGTGTCGCTTGCGCGACTGACGTCGTCAGCCGTCTGACGGTCCATATGTTCATGCAGGTTCGCATCGAATGTAGGAGACGTTTACCACACCGCCCCGGTTACGGTCAACTTATACTTTGAGGGGGGAGGTCATTTTGAATCTGAATATCCGGATGAACCAATGCGAGCACAACTGAGAGAAGAGTAAATGGCCTCAGGGATCAGGCTCGATGACTGCCGCCCGTGGGTTCACCGCGTCGCGTAGCGTTCAGCCAGTTCTTGAGCCGTTGCCCTGCTCCGCTCCGCGAAGGATCGGGGTCGCACTACCGTTGCGTGTGTGCCCCACCTCAACCGAGATGCCATGCCGTTTGAGTCGCGTTCAGGCGCGCTGGGGCGATCTTCCAACTCAGGAACTCTGCTTGTTGCTCATCAGCCTTCATGCCACACAGGATAGACCCCGAGGGGGCAATCACTGGTGTATGGCAAACACACGAGAACCCTCGCGTCGATGCACGTTGTTGCCCGGGAAGACCCCCAAAAACGCTTCCGTCAACCGTAGAACGGCCAGGTCGGTCTGGTCGGCCGCCCAAGGGATTCCTGCTCAAAAGGAATGCGCCCGTGCTCCATGTGAAGCGGCTGGATGTCACGCCCCGACTTGTCCCGTAGGACGCGCAATATGTCGAAGCCGGCTTCGTCGCTGTCGCCGAAGTGCCAGAATTCCAGTGTCGCGGGCAGCCGTCGCATCAGGGCAAGCGTGCCCGAGCCGGGATAGCTTGTCTGGACGAGCAGTTCGCCACTCCGCAGTTTGGCGAGCTCGTGAAAGGAGGTTTCGTTTTCCACCGTCAGGCAGCGTCGGGCGGTCGTCGCGACTTCGTCGGCGCGTTGGATGTCCTCCTGTGCAAGCCGAAAAGAACCATGAAGGAGGCCACACTCAAGCCACACGCCCTCCACGCGAAGCCGCAGTGGCCCGTGAACCAGGGTGGATCGCGGATTAGGGACGATACCCAAGTCGTCGAGCGCGCGCAGTTGTCCACCGGTGATGTCCTCCAGCAGTCTGCCCAGTTTGCCCCGCAACTGGCCGGCGAAGTCGCCGTCGCGCTCCATGGTCGCCTGCGCTTCGAGGCGTTTCGAGTCACCGCAAAGCACACAACTGACGAACCGCACAAGTGACTCCCCCTCCCAGGCCAGGAGTTTCGGGAGCAACTCGAGCAAGCTCGCGTTCGCTTGGCTCGCATCTCGGTCAAAAGGCGCCACCGACTGGCCCGCCAAGGCTGCGCCCCGCATTCGCTCGCACCACACGCACCACTGGTCGCGCCAGCGCAAGGGAACGTCGGCTGACACGGCGTCAGCAAACTGGGCAGCCAACGCCCTCCGACTTTGCGCAGGAGACAGGCGATCAAGCGCCGCATAGAGCGCTGCTTCGTTGGCCGGGGAGAAGCGAATTTGGTGGATGTTGGTTTGGTCGCGCTTGTGGACCGGGTCGCGCTTGAGCAGGCCGGCCGACTCTGCATCTTGAAGCTGCTGTTCGGCGACCGCCCTTTTCTCGCCCTCGGGGCATCCGGCGTCGGCGAGCAGTTCTTCCAGCAGGACCAAGACATCACGGCTCGACGGTCCCGTGCGGCCAGCCTGGCTGCGCTCGTAGCGGCGGGCCAGCGCTTCGAGGACGGGTGATGGGGTCTTCATGGCCCGATCTGCCTACCGGTTCATCAACCGCCTCGCGTCCTCGGAGTCGCGGGCCAAGCTGACCGGGATGTTGCGGATTTCGGTGCGTTTGCCGAGGCGTCGTTCCTCCTTGGACACGACCACCAGCCAGTCACAATGCTCAAAGGCATAAGGGATGTTGCCGGTGCTCATAGAAAAGACGCCTTGAAGGTCAAACGCCTTTAGCGCGGTGATGCAGTCCTTGATGCGTTCGCCACTGAGTTTCGAGAAGGCCTCGTCAATCGGGACCAGGCCGAGTGAAGGCTCCTGGTGGCGACGGGTGCCGTAACGACGATAGGCACGCAGGTAACTGGCGAGGATGGCAATGAAGTACGGCGATTGGTTCTCGCCGCCGCTGAATTTGTCGGAGTGCCGGTCCACGCTGGTCTTGCGCCCGTCTTCTTCGACGACTTCGAGGTCGTATTCGTAATAGTGGCGGTAGTCGAGCAGACGCGCGGCCTCAGCGCTGTCAGGCTGTTCGGTCAGCGTCTTGAGCAGCCGCTCGATGGCATCGCGAAAACGCGGTTCCGCTGAGGCAAAGAACAACTCGTCACTACGCGCCAGTGCGTTGGCTGAAAGCAGATCGTGATACAGCACAAAGTCCGGGTTCCTCCAGTAGTGGAGTTGGTAGCGGTGGTTGCCGATCGGACGCTGCTTCAGCGAGGTGTTGAGCAGGACAACGAGGTTCACGACCTCGCTCAAAGCCTGATGGAGCTTCTCCAAGACGTGCGTGCGGAATAGGCTCTCCCAGTTCTTGCGCTCGCGCTTCGACTTCTCGGTGTATTCGGGGATGTCGCTGTCCTCCAGCTTGGCAAGTTGTCTGTCGTGGGCTTCGTTAGACTCCGACTCGATGGGCAGATCACTGAACCTGGCGTGCGCGGTAGCCAAGGCCGTGCGTCCCGCTTTGAGTTCCTCCCAAGTCGCGGCGGCGTCCCGGTCGTGGGCGTGGTAAAGCTCCTTGAACTGCTCAGCCGCCACGTCTTTCGCCGGGAAACGGGAGAGCATGTCGACGCGGACCTCGTCCAAGCGTTTCAGCCATGGTGAAACATCCGTCTGGCCGGCGATCTGCTCCTGTCTTTCCGCAAGTGAAACCACCGCCTTCCGCTGCGCTGTGACCGAGGCATCCAGAGCCTGAACTTGCTGCTTCATTGGGCTTTGCAGCAATCCTCGTTGCTCGGTTGTCCACGCCGCCAGGTCCGCTCCCAACTTGGCCACTTGTTGGGCCAATTCGTCGAACTTTGCCCGGTCAATGCGATTCAACTTGGCGATGTTCTGGTCCAGCTCGGCCCGCAGTTCGGGCAACGCACGGGCACGGGCGAGATCCTGGTAAAGATCCGCTGGCACATCGAACCGTTCGCGCCAGCCGTCGCTGATGGTTTTCACTGCCCGCTCGATCGGCATCAGACGGCGTTCCTCGGCTTCCAGATCGCCGACCTGCTTCTCTTTCCAGGCCAGTTGCTGTTCCAGCCCTCGCTTGCCCACGAACGGATTGCCGTCGTAAAAGCGGGGACGCTCGACAAAGGCACCACGGATCATGAAACCGTCAGGCAAGATGGCGTAGTCGTGCTCTCGGAGTTCCTCGCGCCGCTCGACGCACATCAGGTCGCCGAACAGGTGATGGACGATGGCCTCGGCCACGGGATTATTTGTCTTCAGCTTCTCCGCCAGTGAACCAGCACGAGCCAGCTTCTGCAGCTTGAGTGCCTTCGCGGGGTTGATGAGCGACTCGCGGCCCGCCTCCGGACCCAACTCGGAGGCTTTCAGGGCATGGTAAATCTTCTCCGCCTGTTCGTATTGTTCCTGGGACACAACAATGGCGAACTTGCGGGTGAAGGCCACCTCGATGGCGGGTCTCCACCGTTCGTCGGTCACTTCGCAGAGCTTGCACAGGGGCTGGGCCGAAAGCTCCGCGTCCCGAGACGACAGTCCGTTGTTGAGAGCATCGAGAAGGCGGGTGGGGAATGGCAGCTTGCCCAGCTTGAGCGCGCCGATCTCGTCGCGCAGTTGGCCGAGTTGTTCGCGAATCTCCGCCAGCCGTTTCTGGGTGGGCGCGGCTGTGTGGTTCACCTCCAGGGCAGCCCGCTGCGCCGATTCGCCCAACAGGCGCAGCGTTTCAGCCGCTTTCGCTACGCCGCCAGACTCGACGCCGTAAATAGCTCGTTCGACGGCGCCAGGCGAACTTGCGTCGAGGTCCAGCGGCAGAGCGCGCAGTTCCTTTACCCAGGCCCGAGCGTTACGGGCACGGTTCGCAAGGGCTTCCTCCAGCGTCGTGCCGATGTCGCTGAGCTGGGACACTTGGTGGGCCAACTTCTCATTCTGCGACTTTAACTCGCTATAGAGACGGCCCTCGGGTGTCTCGTTGATGGCAGCTTTGATACCGTCAATCTGGCGCTGGAGAACAGGGATTGCTTCGTCGAGCTCTGTCAGCCGTTTCTCCTCGACGGCATATTCCCCTTTCAGTTTGGTGAGCTTTGCTTCGTCATCCTGGAGCTGTTCGTTGGCGTGTTCGTGCCGAAGTTGCGCCTCCAGGTAGCGGGCCAAGGCGCGGTCCCGACGCAGTTCCATCAAATGGACGAAAGCCCTGCGGATCGCCTGAAGCCGCACCAGTTGGTCGTTCAGTTCCGTGAGGTCGCGCTCGTAGCCGAGGAAAGTCCGGTAGCTGGCGGTCACGTCGGTCACATCCAGCCTGTCGGCAGGCAGGATGAACTGCCGGCAAAACTCGTTGAAACTCCGGAGGAAGGTGAAGGACATCGCGGTGGGCAGCAGCGAGCGGAGCACACTGCGCTCGAAGTTCAGATGCACCGGCTGCGCCATGTCTCGCAGGTAGGCCTCTATGCCTTCCGCGTAAAGCCGGCCCCCGCGCCCCTCGGTGAATGCCTTGAAGGCGGCGTAGTCAAGGGGACGCTTTTCGGTATCGAGGAAGTCACTGCGTTCAAGCGTGCCGGGGATGAAGAACGGCGTCACCTTTCCGTGCGCCTCCGCCGCGCTGGCAAACTCGACACGCAGGCCCCAAGTTTCGGCTTTGCGATCACTTGGCCAGGTGAACTCCAGTGCGGCGTAGGTGATCACGCTTTGCCGCATGTACTGTGTGGCGCCGTTCTCTTCCTCCTTGGTGTCCCCCAGGCAGTAGCCCTTCAGCGTACGTCCGGACCGGTCCCCCGTGGCCGACTGGTTGAACCGGATGAGCCGCTGGTCGCCCACGAGAACGAGTTGGACGAGGTCCATCAAGATGGACTTGCCTGACCCGGTGACGCCGGCCAGCAGCACGTTGCCCTCGACCGGGATGGTGTCCTTGTATCCATACCAGTTGAGTGCGTGGATGCGGCTGAGGCGAATCGTGCGGCTCATTCGCGGTCCTCCGATGGAGTGTCATCCGAGCTCTCCGGTTCCACGGGCTCGTCGAGTGCGGTTTCCTTCGCGGAAGCCAGGTATCGGTCAGCGTTCTTGTTCCACTCCTCGATGTTCTGAAATGGAATCACTCGCTTGAGAGTGGGAAGGACTTCGATGAGCGAGCGCTCCAGCGCCACGTCTGGCGTGAAGCGGACCAGGTTCTTCCGCTGTGCCAAGGCGAGGATTTCACGGAGCCGCGTCGGGCTGGGCAGATGTTTGCGGAGCGGTTCGAACTTGGTGCTGAGCGCGTCGTTGAGCTGCTGGGCGGTCAGACGGATGGGCGGT
>Ga0315274_10015622_pt1 | contig 10748 bp, 12 predicted proteins | sample YL17G02_20_MG_FD_203700 | JGI IMG/M metagenome (GOLD analysis project Ga0315274, IMG submission 203700) | Sediment microbial communities from Yellowstone Lake, YNP, Wyoming, USA - YL17G02_20 | ecosystem: Environmental > Aquatic > Freshwater > Lake > Sediment | place: USA: Wyoming | collected...
CGCTGCGGGTCGGCCTCGGCTTCTTCCTGGCCGCCGCCATGGTCCCTTCGCTCAGCGGCTTCACCGAGGAGCTCGGCGACTGGCTGAACCGGTTCATGGCGGCATGACAGAAACTCGGAACGCGGAACGCGGAACGCGGAACTCAAGCAAGGAAGTGGACAAAGGCATGTTGTTGTGATCCTGTGTTCCGACTTCCGCGTTCCGCGTTCCGCGTTTAACTCAGGCACTCAGGTACTCAGGCACTTAGCACATGGCCGACTCCGCAGCCAACCGGACCGAACAACCCACCGCGCAGCGCCTGCGCAAGGCACGACGCGAGGGACAGGTCCCGCACAGCGAGGAACTGCCGTCAGCCATCATGATGGGGTCGCTGCTGGTCGTCACGTGCCTTGCGGCATCCGACCTGTGGCAGTGGTTCTCGACCGAGGTCCAGGAGTCGCTGACGCTCCACGGGGCCGGCTCGCTGACCATCGACAGCTTCGTCCACCTGCTGCGCGACAAGTCGGCCGCGGCGATGTGGGCCCTCGCGCCGTTCTTTGCTGCCACGTCGGTTGCGTCGGTCCTCGGCAGCGTCCTCGTGAGCGGCGCGAGCGTGGCGCCGCACGGCATCCGGTGGAACTTCGCGGCCCTGGCGCCTTCGTCGGGCCTCAAGTCGCTCATCTCGCTGCGATCGGTGGTCCACCTGGCCGTGTCGACGGTCAAGCTGGCGGTCCTGTCGGTCATCGCGTGGGTGTACCTGGGCGACAAGCTCGGCCTGATCCTGGCGCTGGACACGGTCCCGCCGGTGGCGGCCCTCGGCGTGTCGCTGGAGCTGGTGTTCGGCCTGGTGGCCCGGATCACGATCGCACTGATGGTCATCGCCGTGGCCGACGTGATCTACCAGAAGTGGCAGTACAAGCACCAGCTCCGCATGACGCGAGACGAGGTCCGCGAAGAGCGGCGGTCCCTGGAAGGCTCTCCGGTGGTGCGCGGTCGCATGCGGGCCATCCACATCGCCATGGTCCACAAACGCATGCTGCGCGACACGGCGAAGGCAAGCGTCGTCGTCACCAACCCCACGCACGTGGCCGTCGCGCTCCGGTACGACGCCGACGCCATGGACGCCCCCGTCGTCCTCGCAAAGGGTGCAGACAGGCTGTGCGAGAAGATCAAGGAGATCGCCCGCAAACACGGCGTCCCGGTCGTCGAGAAACCCGAGATCGCCCGGGCGCTCTACGCCGCCGTCGAGGTCGGTCAGATGATCCCCGAGTCGCTCTACGTGGCCGTGGCGGAGATACTGGCGATGATCATGCGCATAAGGCGAGGCTTGTAGCACAGCCGCCCCCGGCTGTGCAGCGCCGTGAAGAGGAGGTTTCTGGACAACGGGTTCTCAGCCGAGGGCGGCTGAGCCACATTCTCCAGCACGAACTGATGGCCAAGGATACCAACAACCCGATCAGCGGCGCCCCGGCCGGGTCGGCCTTGCAGCGGCTGATCTCGCAGAACGACATCGTCTTCGCCGGCGCGCTGGCCATGGTCCTGGCGACGCTGCTCATCCCGCTGCCGACGTTCCTGCTGGACCTGCTGCTGGCGGTCAGCATCTCCGTGTCGGTGGCCACGATGGTCATCGTCCTGTCGGCCCGCGAGGCCATCGAGCTATCCACATTCCCATCGCTCCTGCTGTTCGTCACGCTCTTCCGCCTGTCGCTGAACGTGGCGTCGACGCGCCTCATTCTCATTCAGGGCGACGCCGGCCAGATCATCGCCACCTTCGGCCACTTCGTCGTCGGCGGCGGCCAGGTCGTGCAGACCCTCATCATCGGCCTGGTGGTCTTCCTTATCCTGGTGATCATCCAGTTCGTGGTCATCACGAAGGGCGCCGAGCGGATCAGCGAAGTGGCCGCAAGGTTCAACCTCGACGCCATGCCAGGCAAGCAGATGGCCATCGACGCCGACCTGAACGCCGGCCTCATCGGCGAAGAGGACGCCCGCGCACGACGCACCAAGATCGTCCGCGAGAGCGAGTTCTACGGCGCCATGGACGGCGCGTCGAAGTTCATCCGCGGCGACGCCATCGCCAGCCTCATCATCGTCATGGTCAACCTGGTCGGCGGCATCGTGGTCGGCCTGTCGCGCGGCATGACGCCGATGGAATCCGTCCGCACATACTCGATCCTGGCCGTCGGCGACGGACTCGTCAGCCAGATCCCCGCCGTCATCATCTCAACCTCCGCAGGGTTCCTCATCTCGAAGACCTCCACCGAGACCAACCTCAGCGCGGACCTCGTGCGCCAGATGCTCGCCCGAAGCCGCCCCCTGGCCATCGCCGCGTTCCTGTTCGGCGCGATGGTCTTCGTGCCGGGGTTCCCGAAGATCCCGTTCATCGTGCTCGCGCTCGCGACCGGCCTGCTGGCCAGGGTGCTCGCGCGCTACGAGCGCCAGGCCGCCAGGGATGCACAGCCCGTCAAGCCGGTCGCCGACGCCGAGGCCACGCCCGTCGAGGAGGTCCTCGAGATCGACCGCATAGCCGTCTTCGTAGGGCCGCGGCTGATCAGGCTGGTCGACCCGCGCCGCAAGGACAGCCTCTTCCACCGCATCGGCCCGCTGCGCAAACGGTTCGCCCAGGATTTCGGGCTCGTCCTGCCGCTCGTCCGCCTGCGCGACAACGTGGCCCTGGAACCCAACGCATACGAGATCCGCATTCACAACCACGCTGTCGCCACCGGACGCATCGAGCCCGAGCGGATGCTCGCCATGGACCCCGGCACCGTCACCCGGCCGATCCGCGGCCAGGCCACCAAGGAACCCGTCTTCAACCTGCCCGCCATCTGGATCAACCCCGACCAGAAGGCCGAGGCCGACCTGGCCGGCTACACGGTCGTCGACCCGGAGTCGGTCCTCGTCACGCACCTGTCGGAGACGCTGACCCGCCACGCCCACGAGCTCCTCTCGCGCGACGACGTCCAGCGGCTCATCGACCGGCTCCGCGAGAAACAGCCCGCCCTCATCGCCGGCGTCGTGCCGGAGATCGTCTCCGTGGGCCTGCTCGCCCGCGTCCTTCAGAACCTCCTGCGCGACGGCATCCCCATCCGGAACCTCCCGCAGATTCTCGAGGCCCTGGCCGATCACGCGTCGCGGACGAAGGACCCGGCACTCCTGACGGAGCTGATGCGGAAGGTCCTCGTCAGGACGATCACCGAGAAACACACCGACATGGCCGGCCGCATCCTGGGCATCGTGCTCGAGCCGGCCCTGGAGTACGAACTGCGCAGCACGATGCACAAGGAGGGCGACTCGGAGGCCCTGTCGCTGGCCCCCGACCGGGCCCTGGAACTCAGCCGCCGCATCGGCGCCGCCTGGACCGCCGCCATGAACGACGGCAACGACAAGACGGTCCTCCTGTGCGATTTCCGGCTTCGTCCGCACCTTGCGGCCCTTCTGTCGCGCCAGTTGCCGAGCCTGCCGGTCCTGGCCTACGACGAGATCGCCGTCGGCACGCAGGTTCAGCCGGTCGCCACGATTTCCCTCGGCCCGGTGCGGGCCGAGGCTGCGGAGACCGCCCCGCGCGGCGCGCCCCGGACCCGGCCGGCCGTGGCCCAGCCGGCCGCCGCTCAGCCGGCCGCCGCTCAGCCGGCCGCCGCCCAGCCGGCGACGTAGTTTTCACTTAGCCCCCGGTGAATACACCGGGGGCCGAACGACCGACAAGCACGCGCGCCGACGAGCATATGCCGGCCACCGAGCTTATCAGCTTGCGTGCGAGCGCGGCGGGTGCCCTCGCGGCTTGTCCGCCAGTGCTTGCGGCAGAACGCACTGGCTGCAAGCAGCCAGTGGCACCCACATGCCGGGCACGCTGAACACGTACATACACGGGGGGGCCAACAGGGCGTGTTTGTGGACTTGAACTTTGAACCTTGAACCGTCGTTGACTCAGGTACTCAGGAACTAACAGTCATGCGTCGGGCCGCCGCCATCCTGGCCGTCGTCGCCTTCTTCGGCATGGCCGTTATCGGCGCAGCGAGCGGCGCGCCGCCGTTCACCTGTGCCGTCCGTGCGCTCGCAGGGGCCGCCATCACGTACGTCCTCATGCGTGTGGCGGGCCGGATCGTCGTCAATATCCTGGTTGACGCCATCGTCGGCAGCGTGCCGCCGCCTTCCGAGGAAAAGGATCGACCGCGTGAGCAATGAGGCCCGAAGCGAGACGGCCGGCTCCGTGCCGACCAAGGTGCTCCAGGCCAAGGCCACCGAGGCCTACGCCACACAGTCGCGCGAGACTCGCGAACGCGAGTGGGTCCTCGCGAACCTGGCCCTCGTCCATCACGTCGTCCAGAAGATCGCGACCAACCTCCCCCGGAAGGTCGAGTACGACGACCTCGTCTCCGCCGGGACGCTCGGCCTCGTCAAGGCCGCCAGGGCCTACGATCCCGGCCGGCACGCCGAATTCTCAACGTATGCGTATATCCGCATCCGTGGCGCGATCTTCGACGAGCTGCGCGGCCGCACCTTCGCCACGCCCGGCCTCAACCGGACGATTCGCAAGGTCCGCGAGGCGCACTCGGCCTTCCTGGCCGCCCACGGACGCCCGCCGGAGGACGAGGAGCTGGCCGCACACCTCGGCATCGCCCCGGCCCGACTGTACCAGGTGCTGGAGGACGCGCGGCGCCAGCACTTCCTCTCCATCCACGGGCTGGCCGAGGACCGCCCCGCCCTCGGATCACTCCTGGCGGCCGACGAGGACGACTCGCCCGAGCCGCGGGCCGAGCGCCAGGAGCTTCTCGCGCGGCTGACGGAGGCCATACAGGAACTCTCCGAGCGCGACCGCGACCTCGTCGTCCTGTACTACGAGCGCGACCTGACCATGAAAGAGGTCGCTCAGGTCCTCGGCGTCACCGAGTCGCGGGTCAGCCAGATGCACGCCGCCGCACTTTTCAGGCTCTCCATGAAACTGAGGAACCTGACATGACCAGCGACAGCAATTACGCCGTCAGGCCGCCGTCGAACCAGGGCGAGGTCAGCAACCTGCCGGCCGTGAGCCAGACCGCCGACCGGCTTCCCGGCCGCGCGCCCCGCCAGAACGCCAGGAAGGGCGAGCGCCGCAGCGCTCGTCCCGGCCAGCCGCAGGCCGGCCCCCCGGCGCCCCCGGCCCCCGGCCCTGGCGCGAAGCCCGACAACGAGCCGCAGGCCGACGCCGACGAAGACGGCGACGACGAAGGGCACGTTGACTGCTACATCTGACGTCTCGCGTGGCGCCGAGCCGCGAACCGGCGGCCAGCACCAGCAACAACGACAAGGGCCTTCATCTATGACGAATTCCGGAGCAGGCATCCTGAAAAAGCACGAGGTCCGCCTGGGCGGCGCGTGCCGCATCGACCCGGCCGTGGTGACTCAACCCGCGGCCGGCCCCGACGTCCGGATCATCGAGAAGACCGCCGCGGGCGTTCTCCTGGAAGTCCGCTGCGCATGCGGTCGCTGCACCTACGTCCAGTGCATGTGGCCGAGCAGCACAAAAAGTTAGCCCACGGTCAATACACCGGGGGCCGAACGGCCGTGTGCTCGGCCGAAACCGGGTTAGCCGTCCGTACGGACACGTGCTAAAGGAGCTATTACCATGTCGCGATTCCTATCCGCCGCCGCCGTCACCGCCGCCGCCGCCGCCCTGGCCGCCCTGTCCCTGGCCGGGTGCTCCTTCGCGCCCAACCGCCAGGCCGACGCGGTCTTCCCCGACCCGCCGCGCCAGCCCGAGGCCGTCTACCTTCAGAAGGCGGTCGTGGCCCGGGAAACCGATCCGCCCCTGCCCACGGCCGTCGAGAACGCCCTCGCCCTCCAGGACAAGTACGCCCGGGCCCTCGAGGACCTCCGCCGCGAGCAGGACCGCAGCCGCGCGATCGCCGACGAGAACCGCAAGCTCTCCGACAACGCGGTCCGGCTCCAGGCCGACCTCGCGAAGACCCAGCAGGAGCTCGCCGAGGCCAACGGCCTCCTGATCCAGATGCGCACGGAAATCGAGAAATGGAAATCCGACGTTCTCGGGTACCGCGACGAGATGCGCAAGGCCAGCCAGGCCCAGATCGAGGCCCTCGCGAAGGTCCTCTCTCTGCTGGGGGCCGAGTCCGGGGCGCCCGCCGCCGCCGATCAGGCCGCCGGCCAGCCGCCCGCCCCCGCCACGGCCGCCGCCCCGGCCGACGCAAAGACCGCCGCCGCCGACAAGGCCAGGCCCCCCGCCAAGGCCGCCCCGGTTGGCAAGACGGCCGGAAAGGGTCCAACGAAATGACACACGCGCATGGCGATCCTGAGTTGGCGCGCCCCGGCCGTCGCCGTTCAATCCGCAATCCGCAATCCGCAATCCGCAATCTGACGGCCCTGGCCGCAATCGTCGCCCTGGCGATCGCTTCGGCCGGCTGCGTGAACAAGCGGGAATCCTCCTGGCCGGCCGGCCCGGCCGTGGCGTGCTACCTCGACCACGACATGCTGCCCGGCCGGGTCCAGAGCGCCGCGATCGTCCCGCTCACGAACGACACGACCTATCCGGCCGTGGCCGACGGGATGACCTCGGCCCTGCATGCGGCGCTACTCGGCCGGCAGATCTTCAACGTGGCGGTGGTGCCGCCCGGCGACGCCTCCGCCGAGGCCGCCGGAGCCGATCCGCGCCGCGCGCTCACCCTGAAGGACCTCGCCCGCATGCGCCAGGCCCTGGGCAGCGACGCCGCCCTGATCGGCGCCGTCAGCCACTTTCAACCATATCCTCGCATGCAGATTGCTGTAAACGTCAGGATGGTCGACCTGCGCGACGGCCGGATCATCTGGGCCGTCAACCACGTCTGGGACACCACCGACAAGGCCACCCAGCAGCGGATCGAGAAGTACTTCCACCGCCTGCGCGGCGAAGACTACGCGCCGATCGACTGGAAGCTGGCCGCCGTCAGCCCCGCCACGTTCGAGCAGTTCGTGGCCTGGGAGATGGCCACCACGCTGCCGGGCCCGGAGCCCGACGACGTCGTCCGGATGGCCCCGCCCGGCGGCCGCCCAAAACTTTAGAAAAAATCGGCCCCCGGCCGGATTATTGTCTTATGTCGCGGCACGCTATTGCGCTAATAATGGCGACGGGTTTCTGACGGAGGCGGCACGATGAACGTCGAACGAACAGGCGGCCTCGGCGGACCGGGCGCACCGGACGGCGGCCAGCACCTTTCCCGGCCGGGCTCCAAGTCCGGCGGCGTGAATAAGCCCGCCGGCGATCCGGACGTGCAGACCCCATCGGGCGTGGACTTCGTCCGGCTGGTCGCCAAGGCGCCCGACGTGAACCAGGCGGCCGTCGCCGAGGCCCGCCGACTCCTCGATTCCGGACAACTCTCCACGGCCGACGCCGTCCGCCGCGCCGCCGAATCGATCCTCCGCCGCGGAATCTGACAAGCTGAGCCTTCCGCCACTGAAGCGCCCCTGTCCCCCGGGGGCGCTTTTTGCAGGCACGCCCCTGCCGCAGGCCAAGCGGCACTATATCATCGTAACTCCTTGTCATAACATATCTTAAGATCGGCGGTCGCCTCCGACGTCCGGGGCAGGTTCCCACACCGCCATAGCCGCCACCCGGCGGGTGTTAAGATAGGCAATATGGGGAATATAGAAAATATTTCAGGAAGGTACTCAAGTTCCTCGGGGCGGCTTCGATAATGAACTGCGTTGAAGTTCGCTCTTTCGAAAAACGTCGTCAAGGGCCGCAAGGCATCGTCCCCAGCCATGAACCAACGCGCGGGAGTGCGGGGGCTGGGACCCGCACGAAACGAACCTTTTTGGAGGAACCTGAGCAATGCTAGCAATCAAGAACAACATCATGTCGGAGAACGCGCAGCGAAACGTGGCTGTTAACTACGACAACCTGGCCAAATCGGTCCAGCGTTTGTCGTCGGGGCTTCGGATCAACAGCGCATCGGACGATGCGGCCGGCCTGGCCGTCCGCGAGTTGATGCGGTCCGACATCGCCGTCCTCAGGCAGGGCGCCCGGAACGCCCAGGACGCCATCTCGATGGTCCAGACCGGCGAGGCCGCACTACAGGTCGACGATAACCTGCTGGTGCGGATGAAGGAGCTGGCCGAACAGGCGGCCACCCAGTCGTACAGCGCCACTCAGCGCCAGATGATGAATGCCGAGTTCCAGGAAATGGCCGGCGAGATCAACCGCATCGCCGCCAGCACGAACTTCAACGGCACCAACCTGCTCAACAGCGCCAGCGGCAACCTCAGCATCCATGTCGGCACGGCCAACACCCAGTACGACAAGGTCACGATCAACCTGGTCGACGCCAGCACGGCGGGGCTGGGCATCAGCACGCTGAACATCTCAACGCTGGACTCCGCCGCCGCCGCCCTGACCTCCCTCGACAGCGCCATCCGGATGAAGGACAGCGCCCGTGCGGCGTTCGGGGCCAAGATCAACCGCCTCCAGGCCACCATCAGCATCATCAACGTCCAGGCCGAGAACCTCCAGGCTGCCGAGTCGCGCATCAGCGACGTCGACGTGGCCTCGGAGATGTCCGCCCTGACGCGTAACCAGGTCATGGCCCAGGCCGGCGTCTCCATGCTCGCCCAGGCCAACTCGATGCCGAACCTGGCCCTCACGCTTCTCCGCGGTTAAGCAGCCCATCCCAGGAGGAGGCGGTCCCGGGGCGTAATCCCAGGGCCGCCTCCTCGGTGCTTTGCCGCTTGCGTGCGTTGCCTCAGAGGAACTCGCCGTGGCCACCATCTCCCTTTCCGGGCTTGCGACCGGCATCGACACCTCCACCATCATCAGCCAGTTGGTGGCCGTCGCCAGGCAGCCGATGCAGAACCTCCAGGCCCGCCAAGCCGTCATCCAGACCCAGAACACCGACCTGAAGACCCTCGGGACACGCATCGATGCGGTGAAAACCGCTCTCCAGGACATCCGCTACGCCGCAGACCTCCGCGCGTTCACCGTGACCAGCTCGGACGATGGCGCCGTTACGGCCCTGGCCTCGTCCGGCGCCACCGAGGGCACACACGAGGTCCTCGTCGACCGGCTCGCCACGGCTGAGCGCATGGTCCACACGGCCGGCCTCCCGAACGCAACCGACTCCGTCGGCCGGGGAACCTTCGTCTACACCTACGGCGGCCAGACGCGGACGATCCAGACCACCGATACCACCACGCTCGAAGGCCTCCGCGACCTGATCAACAATGACGGCGCCAACCCAGGCGTCGACGCCAGCATCCTGGAATGCGATGTCAACGGGTCCCCCGCCTGCCACCTCGTTCTGGGCGGCGCGAGCACCGGAACCGCCTACGCCATCACGATCGATGACCAGGCTACCACGCTGGAGGCCTTCCGGTCCGGCGGGTTCACCGTCACCCAGCAGGCCCAGAACTCCCGCATCCGCGTCGACGGATACCCGACCGACACGTGGATGGAGCGGAGCTCCAACACCCTTACGGACGTGATCCCGGGCGTGACGCTCCAGCTTCACTCGAAGACCGCCGCCGACAGCCCCGTCAGCGTCAGCGTCAGCCGCGACACGGCGAGCCTCAAGCGGAAACTCGATGACTTTGTCGCCGCCTACAACAGCGCCGTGACTTACGCCCATAGCAAGACTTCCTATGACCAGGCCACCAAGACCGCCGGCAGCCTCCTCGGCGAGTATGCCGTCACCAACGTGCTCTACCAGCTCCGAGCCCCGCTGGTCCAGCGGGCCGTCGGGTTCCAGGACCAGGGGGACGCCTACTCCCTGGCCGGCCAGATCGGCCTGAGCCTCGACAAGACAGGCCAGTTGTCAGTTGACGATGCGACGTTCGACAAGGCCGTGGCCGACAACTACCAGGCCGTCCTCTCGCTCCTGGGCGCAAGCGCCACAGGGGCGTCGAACAGCGACAACCTGCGGTTCTACGGGGCACGCGAGGCGACAGACCCCGGCGTTTACGACGTCAAGGCCACCTTCACCGACGGCGCCCTCACGTCGGCATTGATCAAGAAGTCGACCGAGAACCAGTCCGCCTGGCGGTCGGCCGACATCGACGGCAACCTCATCATCGGCGCCGCCGGCAACCCCGAGCAGAACCTCCAGGTGACCGGCTCGTACGCCGGAACCGGCACCCTCCAGGCCCAGGTCCGCGTCCGCCAGGGCATCTGCGGCACACTTTACGACACCATCGACCAGACGCTCGGCAAGACCCTCGAGACCACCGGGAAACGCCAGACGAGCGAGATCGACCTTCTCCAGCGTTCCATCGACAACGAGCAGGACCGGGTGAACCGGACGGAGCAGGACCTGATAAGCCAATACGCGCGGCTCGAAGCCATACTGGCCCAGATCAAGGGCCAGCAAGACGCTGTCACGGCAATACTGTACGGCAATACGCAATAGCCGCAATGCCCGGGCGGCCGGCCCAAGAGAACGGAGCGGACATGAAGGGCATCAACACATACCAGGAGAACGCCGTCGCCACCCAGACACGCGGGCGGCTGATCGTGCTGCTCTACGAGGGGGCCATCAAGTTCCTGCGCCTCGCCCGCAAGGAGCTCGACGCGGGCAACTATGCCGCAAAGGGCGAGTACATCAACAAGGCCCTCGCGATCCTCAACGAGCTGGACTCCTGCCTCGACATGGAGGCGGGCGGCAAGGTCGCGCAGAATCTCAGGAGTCTTTACCAGTTCATGATCCGCCACCTCAGCGAGGCCAACATCCGCCGCGATGGCCAGAAGATCCAGGAAGTCATCAAGTGCCTCGAAGAGCTCAACGAGGGGTGGAAAACCATCACAAGGTAGT
>Ga0315274_10015623_pt1 | contig 10747 bp, 23 predicted proteins | sample YL17G02_20_MG_FD_203700 | JGI IMG/M metagenome (GOLD analysis project Ga0315274, IMG submission 203700) | Sediment microbial communities from Yellowstone Lake, YNP, Wyoming, USA - YL17G02_20 | ecosystem: Environmental > Aquatic > Freshwater > Lake > Sediment | place: USA: Wyoming | collected...
CCGGTCGGTCCGGCGATCGAGATTGATGCAGAAGACCTTGTCGAAGTAGGAGTTGATGGTCACGCCTTCACCCAGATGTGCTCGATGTGTGACCACACAAAGTAGTAGCAAGGCAGCCCATCGTAGAAGCTCTTCCAGTAGCTGACCGCCCAGTCCCGCTTCAGTGTGAGGCCGTGCCCTTGCCGGCTGCTGCGCTCGTACCCCAACTCATAAGCGACATCAAGAAACCCTTCACAGTGCTTCGACATCGTCTCGTAGGTGACCTCCGTCGCCTGCTCGGTCATCTCGTTGATCAGCTCGCCGGTCGACGCGACGCACGTCGTCTCAAAGTGGTAGTCTTTCCTCATGGCAGCCGGATCTCTCGTTTTCGGCTCCCGAGGTCACGCCGCGACCAGCAGTGCCCGCAGTACTGGCACGCCGCGTAGCGGTGACCGTTGCCGCGCGGGTTCGTGGCCGGGCATTCGCGGTCTATGTCGAGCTGCGTGCGCTTGTTCTTGCCGTGGTAGCCAAAGCAGACGTGGACTGGAACGCCGTAGTCGGCCGCGGCCTCGAAAATCAACTGCCGCTGTTGCTCTTCGATCTCGATCTCGTCCCTGGTCGGCTGATGCGACGCCACCAGCCGTTGTCCCTCGCTCGAGAACCGCGTGCCACAAGTGCTCATGAACGCGAGTCCCGACTCGCACTCGCGCGCCACCTCGCACAGGCGCTCCAGCCGGCCGGGCGTCTGCACCGTCGTGATGTCCACGCTGCACCAGAAGAGCATGTTCGGGCGGACGCCACCCGTCGCGTCGAGCAGCTTGAGGAGCCGGTCGGCCGTCCGCGTGAAGCCCCAGAGCATGAAGTCATCGTACGTGTTCACGATGTACTCGACGATGCGGTCGCTCCACGGGTTGAGATCGCCGACGCCGTGCCAGCGCAGGTTGTCCAGCCCGTAGTAGCGCGTGGTGTAGACCATCGCGTCTCCGAGAGGAGCGATGGCCTCGTCGGGCATGACGCGCAGCTCGGCCACGTTCGTCTCGTAGACGCCGCGCGGTTTCTCGCTCGAGATCCTCGTGCTGTGGCCGTAGCACATCTCGCGGCACAGTTCGGTCGCCCATGCACAGGTGCCGAACGGGTTCTCCCGCAGCCGGTGCGTCTTGGGATGGCGAACCACCGGCGGACCGAACCACTCACTGAAGCAGACGCGTGTCTTCTCGTTGTGTGAGAGCGCGATGCCCAGGAGCATGTCGAGGGTGTACGTCGGCCGCCCTTGGTGGAACTCCTTCGGCGTCCAGACTCGAGGTGGGTTGGCCGCGAGCCGCTGCTCGGGCCAGCCGCGGTCGGCCACCGGGTCCAGCTCGCCGGGCGGGCAGGTCTCCGGACTATTGCCCCAGAGATCGTAGCGGTGGCAGATGGAAGAATCGTCGACGACACGAAGAAGGGTTGGTTTCATGGTCGTGGGCTCGGGTGCGGGTTGGAGTGAACGCCTTCATTCTCAGCCTCGGAGATTGCACAACGCGCGTCATCGAGCGCGGATGCCCCAATCGGGCCGATCTTGCCGCCGCCGAACCTCTTGGGTACGTCCGCCCAAACGATACCGTCGGGATCGACGCGCGGGCCACATTCTTGAAGCCCAATCACGTTCACGCGTTCGTAGCCGTAGTCAGACGCTTCCTGCTCCAGCTCGTCGATGTGCCGACGTGCGCGGCCGGCCTTCTCGATGGTCCGTGTGCCTTTGTCCCCCCACCACAGCTTGTGATCGTTTGCGTAGTTCCAAACATACGGAGGGATTTTCTCCTCGTCGTGCCACGGGTCGCGTGACACATGCAGGTCAAGCATCTCTGCTTCGTGGGCATGCACCAACACGTTCCACAACCGCTCTTCGACGGCGCCGTTGGTGACCATGAACGGACGATGGTCAACCCCACCGAGCAGCGCAACGTACCCCAGCATGAAGATGAGGTCCGGGTGCAGTGTTGGCTCACCGCCGCCGATCGTGATGTACTCGTCCTCGGCAAGACCGATGTCCGCCGCGAAACGGAACACGTCTAGTGGCATGTCCTTGCCACGCTTCGGCGAGCACGCAAACTTGCAATGCTTGCACTGCATGTTGCAACGAGTGGTCACCTGAATATACAAGACTCACCTCTCAGCACATCGAGTAACACGCGGTACACCAACTTGTTCGGGTTGTACCGCGGCATCATCCAGAACACGCGGTCGTCTCCATTGTAGTGCTTGGCAAGCGCCGCCGCGGTCGCCGCCGACCTTGAGATCCCGGCCTCACAATGCACGATGACCGCCTCTGGCTCGCACGAGGCCACGAGGTCGCGGATAGCCTCGGCGCGGCGGAACGAGCGCCACGGCTGCAAAAACTTCCGCACACGACGGCGTTCCTTAAGCCAAGCCTCCAACTCTGCGTTGCTGACCATCACACCGCCGCCTTCATCCGCTCGAACAAGTCGGCCGCGTACGCGTCCTCATCACCGAGACCCCGCAAACGGAACCGTGCTCGCGCCTCCAGCCACGCTCGATAGGGATCGCCGACCAAGGCAAACACGCTGGTCCAGACGGCGTACTGCACGTCCTGATCCTCGTTCAGCCTGGACACGGTGCGGTGCCGTCCCAAGGCGAAGGCCAGGCCATACTCCTCTTCGCGAATGGCACACAGCTCCTCGTTGACCTCATGAGCCTTGTCACTGGTGAGGAACGTCTCATCCATGGCGGCCACTTCGGCTCTTGCGTTGGTCCAGTTCTTCATTGGTCACCACCCCAGGTGCCGCTTCGCTGCGGCCTTCGTGCGTCTCCAAGGAGAATTCCGACACATGTCACACAGCCACGCCTTACAAATCTTGCAGTACTGGACGAACTTCAGCGTGTGATCACCATCAATGAGCACGCACGCGTCGCACTCGCCCTCGAACACGGCCGACTGCTGCTCACCGGTGTAGCTCACGGTTCACCTCGTCCGAAGCACATCTTGTAGCATGGCCGATCGCGCAAAGTGTTCAACGGCCTCGTCCGGCACGCGGGCACCGGGGGCGAAGTTACCGCGGCGGGCCAGCCATACAGCCAACAGCCACAGTCCCTCTGACAACTCAAAGACGGCCTTGGCAATAATGGCTTTGCGAAGTTCATCACTCATGGTCGGCTCGCCAACGTCCCACAAGCCGCCTTCGCTTCCTTGATCCACGTCTTCATCTTGCTCTCCCGATCGGCCAACCCCTTCGCTCCCTGCACGTCGAAACACGTCAGCGGCAGCGGGCACGCGACAGGCACCACCTCGGGCAGCTCGATCGGCGGCGGCAACTTGCAAGGCTTCAGCACCTCGACCAGCTGCGGCACCGGCACGGGCTTGGGACAGTGGCCAGCGGCCCACGAGCAGCAGCCAGCGATGACAGGAAAACAAGCGAGCACGAGTACACGAGTCATTTTTAGACTCCAACCGCTCCAACTTCTATTACGGTCGCGGGCATCGACGCGTGTGGTGCAGCCCAAGTGGCTCCACCGTCAGCGGACACACGTGATTTGTTGTTTCCCAAGACAGCAATGAGCCGCTTTCCGTCCATCGTACCCATCAAACGACGTGCAGTAAAAGACAACACAGGAGTGTTGGCTACAGTTGATTTGACCCCGTTCAAATAACGGTACATGTAGAAGTTCGCACTACCGTCACGTCCGTTCACGAAAAGGTTGTTCGGGGAATTTCCCCAGACCATGTGCGGATACTGCAGCGAAGTCATAGGAGCCGAAAAGTTCGCACCATTCCATCGAAGAAGACGACTACGATTTGAGTCGCAGACGTAAACACTGTTGGCGTTAAACCCCCAAATGCCGGAATTGCCACTCAATGAAGTTCCGGTATCAGCAAGCACCTGTGCAGTATAATTTGTCCAGGTTGTGCCTCCGTCCGTTGTACGGTACAATAAATTACCCTCGCAACTAACCCAACAATCGAGATCGCTAGCCGCCCAACAGTTACAGTTCCCAGCTGCCGAGCCCGTAAGCGCGACTGCAGGAAGGTTGTTGTTAGTCACCCAGGCAGCACCTGTCCAGCGAAACCAAGAAGTATTCAAGAAACACCACGTCGCCCCGCTGGTGTAACTGCCCGAATGGCTACTGCACCCACATCTATCAGCCGAAGCCAAATGACCCCACACCGCTGAGCGATACCATTCGAAATAGTTTAATGTATTGAATACGCCCATGATCGACTTGTCGGCGTAGCAAATCAGATTCCCATTTACGACCGGCACGTGAGCGCACGTGTGAATCAAAATGAACGAACCGCCGGCATCCCACCTATACATCTTCCCATCCGTCCCCATGACGATCAAGTCTTCAACAAGTGCGCCCTTGTTTTCGGGCCAATGCCTGCCTGCTCTGCCGGGCCTTATCATGACACCTTCACCATGTTAAGAACGCCGGCGTCCGTGTGCTTAATTGCCGCGAATGCGTCATTGCCCACGGTAATAATCGCACCCATCGGTATCCCTGCTGGAAGGTAGAAGTCGTCGAGAGTGGCCACGATACCGGCTTGTGCCCCTGTGCGGACATGACAGCCCTGATCGGAACAGATCACATAGTTACCAGGCGTGAGTGATGCTGTCTTGGCTGTCGCATCGAAGTGTAAATGCGCCACTCCCGCGGCCGAAAGATCAAGCCACGTCGTGTTAAGCTGTGTGGCCTCGAGCGCCAACGTCGAAGTATTTAGATTTGTCCCAGCACTCGCTGTTACTGCTATTGGTCCACCGGCTATGCCGCTCATCTGATTTTTCCTTTCATCCGACTGTTTCCTTCTTCAGCTCTTCCGTGAGCCACTCGTGCACAGTCTTCGGATCGTCACACTTCAAGAGCCGGTCCCGTGCTTCCTCGAGCGCGGCCCGCAGCACGGCGTTGCGATCGTACTCGGCCTGGAGCAACTTGCCGTTGTTCTCGGCCACGACGGCATTCGACTTGGCAAGCCGGTCGGCCGCGGCGGCGAGGTTGTTGGCCTCGTCAGCAGCGCGCTCGGCCCTGTGCCGGGCGGCGCGTTCGGCCAGTCCCCAGATCATGAGACCGAGACCGAGAAGGAGGCCGGAGCCGATTGAGATTGCGTACCACATGAATCACCACCGTCCCCGTCCCCTGAGATCACCAGTGGAGATGTTCGATGCCGGCTCCAGTAGAATCGGCTCCGAAGACGCCGCCGCAAACTTCCCCCTCGCACCGATCACGATGTGGTCAAGCATCTGAACACCCAGCACTACCGCAGCAGTCGCAATGCGTTTCGTGAGCGCGCGATCCGCTTGGCTCAGCTCCGCATCCCCACTGGGGTGGTTGTGTGCAAGAAAAAACGCTGAAGCCCCAACAGCCAGCACGACACGCAAGACATCAGACGGAGTCACCGCGACCTCGGCCACCTGCCCCCGTGCGACCTCGTGCACACCAATCACACGATGTCGCGCCGTAACCGGGACAACCCACATGCACTCGACAACTTCACGCGTCGCAACTTCGCCGAAGAAATCGAAGAGTGCCTTCGGGCTGCTGATCAGTACCGCCTCGGAAGGATCGAAATCCGGGTCATGAATCACAGCAAGCTTGATGCGGAGCCCCTTGAACTCAAGCGGCGGAATCACACGACGCATCCGGCGCGGCGGGTTCTGCTGGACTCCGTCGAACTCGTCGTCGTCCTGCGCGACGATCTCGATCGGCTCGTATCGCGATCGCTGGTCGACAGTACGAGGATACCGTCCTCGTACATACCCATACGGCACAACGTCTTCGCTCATAATCGTACCCTCGATCCGTCGCACAGCACAGTTAGCTCCTCGAAGTCCCCGTCCTGCCCGTGCTGCGCGTACGGCTGGCCGCAAATGTCGCAAAGCGTCCCAGCAGAAGCGGGTCGCCACGGTGGCGGCTCAGGCGGCCTGGCCGCGCGCCGCTCCAGCTTCTCTCGCAAGACAGCCAGCACCTCGTCGCGGTCCACCTCGTCGAAGCCCTCTTGCTCGAGGAAGCGCCGCGCCACCTCCATGTGGTAGGCGATGGTGCAGTCGCCGCAGCGCCGATAGACGAGGTCGGCCAGATGCGCATGGTCGACGACGTAAGAGTAGGCGCTGCGGCGGCGGGTGGGGACACGCCTCATCAAACAGGCTTCATCGGGGTCGTGGCCTCTTGCGCCAAAATCCCTCGCTTGACGAAGTCCCACAGGAGCCCGGTGCACGGCGCACTCGTCAACACGGTGACCGCGGCTTCCCAACTGAGCCCTCCCGCGAACCTGGACAGGAGCATCGCGCCGACACCCAAAACCGGCATGAGCAAATAAGCAAAACGCTTGCCCACCTTCTCCCAGACCTTGACCGCATTGAGCACGAACATGAGAATGAAGATCACACACGCACTGAGCCCGAACCAGTTTCGAACCTTGGCGAACTCGAAGCCCTGCTTGGCGGTATCCACTGCCTCCGAAGCGGTCTTCGGCTCGGCGATCACGGGCTGGCTGGCAGCGATCGGCTGGGGGACCACCGGCTGAGTGACCCTCACCACAGGCAGGGCGGTCTTGGCGGCTGGCTTGATCTCCTCGGCGAGCGCGCCCGCACAGAGAATGGACGACAGCAACGCGGCGAAGACGATGTTCCGCTTCATGAGGTTTCTCCACAGTTTGGGCGGACAGGTGGACTGGACGGGCTAAGTCTACACCTGCCCCGGGGTGACTGTCTACTACGCCTTGGTGCCCAACGTCACGTCGCGGGTGGTCACGTCGTGCTTCCAGAGGTGCTCGAGAACTGCGCGGACCTGCAAGAGAATGTCCGGCTTCTCCTCGGAACAAGGAGCAATCTGAAGGCAGGCGTAGGCGACGTCCTTGTCCTCGGGCTTCCGAGCACCATACGCCCTGAAGCTCGCACTCACCACGCCGGGCGCCTTTTCGAGCGCCGACAAGATGGTGCTCAGCCCTGGCCCCGTGAGCCGCATCCAGAGGTAGTTCGTGCTCCAGTCAGCCGTATCCAGCCCACCGAACACCCGCTGCAGCTCGGCCCAGATGATCCTGCGGGCCACGTCGTGAGTGATCGGCTCGGGCATGTTGTTGAGAATGCCCGTGCCGTGCTGGAACGCCTCGAGCACCTGATCAATGAACGACTTGAGGTGCTCGAGGGCACCGACGTAGCGCAACCGCTTGTCAGCAGGCTTCTCGAACTTCTTCTCGGTTGGGATGAATCCAGGTGGCATGGTCAAAACGTGAACGTGGGGGCGATCTCCTCCGGCTTCTTCACCTTCTTGACCCTCTTCACCTTCTTCGGCTTCTTCACCTTCTTGGGCTTCTTGTCCTTCGACTTTGCCATGGCAAACCTCCTTTCAATAATGTGACCACGATGCCTCTTTCTGCTTGCCTTGTCAAGCAACCATGATACCTTGACGAAAGAAAGCGAGGTGTCCATTGAACGACCTGGGACCGCTGCCTGAGCCGACAACCAGCACACCCGAGCCGAAAAAGCGAGGACGCCCGGTCAAGAAAGCCGCCCCGGACTCGGTCGGGACGTCGTGCCGTATCCGCATGCGCTTGACCATCAAGAAGGGCGAGAAGATGTACGCCATCCTCGTGAACACCAAAGTCAAGTCGCCGAAGGCGATCCGTGAGGCGTTCGAGAAGTGGTCTGCCCAGGTTGACAAGGTGTGGGCGAAGCTCTAGACGGGCCGACAAGGCCGACAAGGATGACCGTCAACCCAGTTTTGGCCGCGCGGGTGCTCGTCGAGCCAGGTCTGAATGGCGTTCCATACGGAGCCACATTGACGTGCCGCAAAGTACCCGATGTTCTCGAGCATCTCCTTGTGCGCCTCGTCGTACGACCGCCCGTGCGTCTCGTATGCGACCGCCGGCACGTACCTATGACTGACCGTGGGCGAGGGCTCGGAGAAAACGCCGTACCCCGCAACTTCGTTGTCGACCGCCGCCCGCGACAGGAAGGCCACGAGGTAGCACGTGTGTGGCAACACGCCGAGAGCCGCCTCGTTCACCGTCTTGAACTCCACGTCGGTGATACGAACACCGAGCATGCACATCGCATCGAATATCAGCTTGCCGTTCCTACCACCGATCTCCAGCGCGACCGACTTGAGCAGCTGCATGGCGGCCATCGTCGAGGGATCGATCGGCACGTCCGGCTGGCCGGCCAGGCCGCTCGGGCGCCCCAGTGGTCTGGCCGCTCTGCCAAGTGGCCGCGCCGCGTGGTCGAGCAGCATGCTACGAACAACCTCCGGCAGTCTCGGCGGTGACGGAACATTGTGCTCATCCAATCGCCGGCGCCAGTGCTCCAGCTCGGTGATCCAAACAGCTACCGCTTGCGTTGCTTCTTCACTCATCATTCCCTCCATTGGCGGGGCGCCGCCGTATTGAACGACGGCAGTCGGCTACAGCTATTAGTATCGCGATCACACACGAGCACCTACAACGAACTCGTGAGCCGACTGAACCATTCGCCCCAAATCTTTCAAGTCAGAGTCAATTCGTGACACCGAAGGCCACTAGCAGATCTTTCGTCACTAAGCCGCACCGACTCGAACTCCACGTACGTCAGCCTGCCCGGACAACTGGCCGGACACGCCCACGTCTCGCTGCTCTTGCACTCCTCACACGCGACCGTGAGACACTTCTCGTAGTGCACACAATGAACATGCCGGAACTCGTCCGCGTTGTCCTCGAACCAGCGGCCGTCGAACCTCCACGGAGTACGCCTGGCATGCTTCGACAACGGCTCTATCCACCGCTCGTCTTTCATCTGTCCGTCCATGTTCCTCGATCAAGGCATTCCACAATCGCCTGCGCTACGGCAGCAACCTGTACCGCTTCTTTCCTGACAAGATCCAGCCCACCGTGCGCGCCCCCAAATCGCGTCTGCAGCGCGGCCTGGGCCAGCTCGCCGACCTCCTCCGTCAGGATGGCGCACCAGGTGATCGGGTCGTGATTCTGCTCGCCCCACTTCCCGTCTTGTCGGTCGCGCTCATCCTGCACGTCACACGAAACCCGATTCCGTTCGTCCATCAGTCCTCCTTCGCCCTCATCTTCGCAGCCTGCTCGATGTCGTTCACAACCGCATCCGGCATCCGGCCCACCACCTCGATGCCGGTCGTCACCTTGGTGTGGAGGTCCGCACTGATGCTCTCGTACGCCGCCGCCAGCTTCTCGGCCTTCTTCATCGAGTCGAGTGGCGCGAGCATGATCCACTTGACATCGATCCAGTCCACGTAGGCGCTCGCCAGCAGCGGTCCGAAAGCCACGTTCACCTCCGGCACACCGAGCCGGCCCTGCTTCACCTGCTCCATCACCATCATGGGCCGATGAACACGGATGACCGGCCTCTGTGCCGGAAGAATCGCACTGATCTCGTTCTCGTCGACCTTGCCAACGACGATCACGTTCTGTGTCCAAATCATGTAGAGAGGCATCTCAGTCTCCTTTCGGTGTCTGTTGCGTGATGAGTTTGTCAAGGTAGAACCGCGCCTTTTGCAAATCTTGTAGCGCGTTGCCCTTGTATGGCGCACGAACCACGTACTTGACAATGTTGCCGGCCAAGAATCCGAGATCCCAGGCCAGAATGAAGTCGAGTACCTCGATGCCACCTTTACAATACCACATCGGATGGTTAACACTGTCGTGCTCTGGCATCAACTTCTCCATGGCTTCCGTCTTCCCAGTTTCCAAAGCCCCATGCCCACCGCGTCAAGCACGTTGTGTCGTTTGGCCCCCGACGGAATCTTGCTCTTCTCCTCGTCGTCGAGCAACGAGAACGTGTGTCTGTTGTCTATTGCCTTGGGGCGATTCCCCTTCCACCCGTGCGGGCGAATGAGTTGCGGCTCGGCGTACGCAATGAGAGTAGCCGCCGCGGCCCCGGCAATCACCGCCACATCGACCAGGTCATTCTGGTCGCCCTTCCACAACCGCTGCTGGTACACCTGCGGAATCTCAATGACCGCTTCGGCAGGCCGATGCCGTTCACAGACTCCAACCAGTTCGAAAACCGTGTCCGCCAGCGAATGGGCTTCAATGAGCCCCGTCTCGATCAACCGGCCGTCCTCGAACATAGCCCATCCCAGGTTCTTGCCTGGGTCAACCGTCATGAGCTTCATTGATTCTCCGGCTCCTCTTCCTCCCACGGCACGAGCTTCCCCTCCGCACTGAACGTCGGCTCGGCCCCCTTGCTCCAGCGCCGCATCAGCACCGCGGACGCCGCAACTGGAACTTCGGGTGTCCACTTCTGCATCGTCTCCTCCATCACCTGGACAATCTCCTTCGCGGCGATGTCCCCCGCTTCTTCCGGTGTCTCGAGGATCACCTCGTCGTGGACGAACACCACGGGACGAGAACCGTAGAGCGCCGACTCCCTGTTGCAGTAGGCCCGCTTGCACACCGCGAACATCGCCGCCTTGCTCGCGTGCGCGGCCAACGTCTGGAAATACCCGTTGGCCAAGTTGCAGTAGTCACAGCCGCCTCGGATGAACCCGCTCCGCGGAATGATCTGCCGGCCCAATCCGGCAGGTCCCACCACATTCTCCACGCCTCGGAAGTAGTCGCGCATCTCCGGCCACTGCAAGAACCAGTTCTCGCGCAGCTCGTAGGCCTCCTCGCGGGACAACGTCAATCCGTAACCGCGGGCGTACTGCACGAACTTGTCCGGCCCCATTCCTCCAGGATTCCCGAAGTTTGCGCACTTTGATCTTTGACGGAATTCCTTGATTTCCGCGTTTCCATCCGCTTTCCGTTTCGCTGCTTCCTCCACGCTGATCCCCGCCA
>Ga0315274_10015624_pt1 | contig 10747 bp, 11 predicted proteins | sample YL17G02_20_MG_FD_203700 | JGI IMG/M metagenome (GOLD analysis project Ga0315274, IMG submission 203700) | Sediment microbial communities from Yellowstone Lake, YNP, Wyoming, USA - YL17G02_20 | ecosystem: Environmental > Aquatic > Freshwater > Lake > Sediment | place: USA: Wyoming | collected...
GAGTCTGGACATAAGGTGCCCACTGGCCAGGGTGGAAACGTAGTGATCAATACGCCCTATCCAACCATGCTCAGGGCCTTCTACAAGGATCCAGAGAGGTACATGAAGACCTACTGGGAGTACTATTGGAAGGTGGCTCCGGGAGTGTACAATGCCGGGGATAAGGGCAGAATTGACGCCGACGGCTACTTCTTCATCCAGGGCAGGGTTGATGATGTGCTGAAGGTGGCAGGCCACAGGTTAGGCAACTCCGAAATCGAGTCCGCCGCAGTATCCCATCCCAAGGTGGCCGAGGCCGCGGTCATAGGCAAGCCCGATGAGGTCAAGGGCGAGGTCATAATCGTCTTCGCCATCCTAAAGGCAGGGGTAACCCCGAGTGAGGAACTCAAGAAGGAGCTGAAGACCCACATCAGGAACACCCTGGGACCAATTGCCTTGCCAGAGGAGATACACTTTGTCAACGACGTGCCCAAGACCAGGTCCGGCAAGATCATGCGCCGTGTGATCAGGGCTAAAGCTATGGGCCAGCCGGTAGGAGATATCTCCACGCTGATGAATCCAGAAGCAGTAGACGGGATCCCGAAGATCGTCTGATCGGGATCTCAACGTTTTTTTATTTTTCGTATGTGTTTAGCTCATCGGTCGTGAACCTTATTGGTTTGTTTTCTGTCGCTCTCCCGAGTCTGGCGGTCTCCGATGATTCTTGACGAAAAAATCAAACTATGCTTCTTTGTGTGTCGCCACGAGCCCTTTAGCTCCCGCTCAAGGCCGCGGGCGGCCCCCCTAACCCCGCGGTCGCGGGGAACACTACACGTGAGAGCATGACAAAAACGGTTGAGAGATAGATTTGCTCCTTCGCCTAAAGACTGGGCCAAGGGAGGCGGAATATTCAATAGAGTGTTTCCGTAGAGCTAAGCACATAATCCTGATTCAACCCAACCGCCTATTCCTGATATTATTGCAGCATCTTCTTCAAAGTTCGACATACGCTGCAGCATCACCTAGCTCTTCTTGTATCCTCAGGAGCTGGTTGTACTTTGCTGTTCTCTCGCTTCGGGCAGGCGCCCCAGTCTTAAGCAGTTCCACGCCCAAGGCAACAGCCACATCGGCCAGAGAATGATCCTCGGTTTCCGCAGATCGGTGGCTGGCCATGATCTTGAATCCTGCCCGGAAGGCCATCCTGGCCGTATCAAAAGCCTCCGTGACAGAGCCGATTTGGTTGAGTTTGAGCAGGAGAGCATTGCTGGAATGCATTTCTATACCCTTCTTCAACCTGAGTGGATTGGTCACGTAAATGTCATCGCCAACAATGATCGTATCGGGCAGTCTGGCGGTGATCTCGGCGAAATCCTCATAGGCTTCTTCCTCTAATGGATCTTCCAGCAGGATGATGGGGTAGGTAGCCACAAGATCGGCATAATAATCTATCATCTCTTCTGGGGAGAGGCTCTTTCCATCAATGTAATATGCACCATCTCTATAGAAGCTTGACGCAGCAGGATCTAGGCCGATCTTGATCTCTTCGCAGTAGCCAGTGATATCTAGAGCGCTTAGGATTGCATCCAAAGCATCCCTGGTCTTGGATAGTGGCGGAGCATATCCTCCCTCAAAGCCCACGTTGGTGGCACCTACGCCGTATCTGCTTTGGAGAATCTTGCCCAAAGCATGATAGGTTTCTGTCGCCATGCGCAGGCCCTCGCTGAAGCTCTTTGCGCCAACGGGCTCAATCATGAACTCCTGGATGGAAAGCTCATTTCCGGCATGCCTGCCGCCATTGAGTACGTTGAAGGATGGAACAGGCAACCTATACGTGCTTACACCACCAAGATACCTGTAGAGCGGCATGCCTAGAGATGAGGCAGCCGCCTTGGCCACGCCGAGAGATACTCCCAAGATAGCATTAGCACCCAGATTAGCCTTGTTCGGAGTGCCGTCAAGCTCTATTATCAGCTTATCGATCTGGCATTGAGATATAGCATTCATCCCAATTATCTTGGGAGCTATCACTTCATTGACGTTCTTGACAGCCTTCAGCACGCCCTTGCCATTGTATCTATCCCCTCCATCGCGGAGCTCCAGAGCCTCGTGGACTCCCGTGGAAGCGCCGCTGGGGACTGAAGCCCTGCCGAATCCACAGCATGTCCAGACATCGACCTCAATCGTCGGGTTCCCTCGCGAATCCAAGATCTCCCTGGCCTGAATCTTCTCGATTTCCAAAGACATATTCCACCCACCTCAAATGTTTTCTCTCAGGTTATGCGTAACTTCAGCGATCGCAATACTGCAAAAAAGCAAGCTAGCCATTGGTGCGGATCTGGACATCTTCGGCCTTCTGAAGGGTTGGCTCTCCCATAAAAGACGTCGCCCGCTCAATATGTCGCTTGCCAATTTGACCAGAGCGCTTGATTGCTGATGTCCTGGCAATATCATACCCTACCATCTTCTTGGTAGTGGTCATCAGCCTAACTGGCAGTTCGAGCATCTTGCCCAGGCGGACCCCATCGCCTAAGAAACAAGCTGAGATAGATATATCGAGTAATAAGAGTTTCCATTATCCAAGTCGGGCAAAGGATCAATCATCAATAATGGCATGATCTCTCAAAGAGTTGCTCACTTCATTTTTAGAATTACGAGCGCACCCGCCACAAATAGAATAGCGCTATAGCCAAATCCCGCACTTGGGGCGAACGAGGTCCACAAGAATCCAACCATGATGCTGGAAACGAGATCTCCCAGACCGTTGATCGTGGCCAGCACGCCATAACCAGTACCTCGCAAGTTATTTGGCAGAAGGTCTGCGGCCATGGCCCCCTCCAGTGCATCCTCAGCCGCAATGAAGACACCACCCAAGGCGAAGAGCAGTCCCAAATACCACACGGACGGCATGGCCACAATCCAACCGATGGCCATCACTCCTGCAAGTGCATAGCCTGCAGCCAACAGGCCCCTCTTGCCCACTCTGTCTGCCAGGGCACCTATCGGGAAAGACATCCCAGCATACAGAATGTTATGTACTACATACAGCAAAATGGCAGTCTGACCGGCCGCCGTCGCGCCCATAGTGGGTGTAAGGATCTCTGCAGCACGCAAGGTTAGCAGACTGTGGGCAAAATCGCCGATGCCAAACAGCCCTACTCCGATCAAATAAAATCGGAATTTGAGAGGCATAGCCTGTACGGAAGAGACAAAGCTCTTTCTATTGATCTGCCCTTTAGGCCGCTCCTTGACAAAAGCTAAAAATGATATGGCAGACAGTATTCCTGGTATCAACGTTAGCATAAAGATCTGGCGATACGTCTCCGGGGTTGCCTCATGACCTGCAAGCATAGTCAGCAGGATCAATGCCAAGGCCGGACCGAGCACAGCGCCCAGCGTGTCACCCATTCGATGAAATCCAAAAGCTCGCCCCCGTGCCTCTGGCGAGACCGAGTCCGCAAGCATGGCGTCTCGCACTGGTCCTCTTATGCCACGACCAAGCCAGCCTGCAGAACGAATCAAGAGCACCTGTGGCCAGGTGTTGGCGAAGGCGAAAAGACCGGTTGTCAGGCCGGTTAAGAAATACCCTGTAACTGCAATAGGTTTCCGCCTGCCGATACGATCGCTGAACCAGCCTGCACCAAGTTTCACAAAAGAGGAGGTGGCATCAGATACCCCCTCGATAATACCCAGCGCAGAAGCAGGTGCACCTATAGAGATCAGAAAGAGCGGCAGGATAGCTGTAGCCATCTCGTGCCCTGCATCGCTCAAGAAGCTAGACAACGCCATTCCAAGGATGTTGCGATTGAGCCAGCGTGCCTTTTCAGGGGTGCTCCTTATTGTTAGGACATTCACTTTATTTTCAGTCGTATTCATGGCAAATTATCTTTAGGCTCTTGCACCAGATCTTCTGCAGCTTCTATATCCGGAAGTTCTATCGGAATGCGGCCTCTTGTAGTCTTCAGCAAGCAGTAATTGGTCGGCGCGCGTTTTCTCTCCCGCCTCTCGATCATCCCATGATGGCGCCTTTCGTTGGATATGCATCAGGTTTTCTAAGTGCATTGCCCAGGAAGGCTCCAGACAGAAGCTCGATCACTTCTCCTTCGACAAAGATCTTCAAATTAACTCCCCAGCATCTCCTTCTCTTCTTCTTCCGTGATCTTGGCCATTGCTTCATTAGGGCGGCCGGTGAAGACCGCCCCTCCATTGCGCATGAGAATGGCCCGGTCGCAGACGTTCTTCACGAAATCCATGTCATGGCTTACGATTACAAAAGTCTCACCCAGCTCTTCTCGAGCGTTGAGAATGGACTTCGTTACCTCTATCTTAGTTATAGCGTCCATGGTGCCCGTAGGCTCGTCCAGGATGATGATGCTCGGCTCTTTTATCAACACTTGAGCCATGGCGATCCTGTGGCGCTCGCCTTCGCTCAACTCGTCTGGCATCTTGGCGAGCACTGCCTCGGCCTGCTCCTCTGTGAACCCGACCGTCTCTAGAGTGTGAATGGCCTTCCTCTCTGCCAGCTCGAAGGGTAGCGAGAGGCCAATGGCCTCGGTCAGGTTCTCGACGACGCTTCTTGACGGATAAAGAGTGTACTCTTGGTGGAGGACGCCTATGTACCTAGTGGCACGCCCCCTGCCATCGTACCCTAGGACCGTAAGGTCCACCCATTCGTCGCCCACCCGGACCGAGATGCTGCCGCTGGTGGGCGCGACGATGCCGCTGATAATCTTGGAGAGCGTCGTCTTGCCGCCTCCCGAGATTCCCACTATCCCGAAGATCTCAGCCTCCTTGATCTCCAAGCTCACATTGTCCACGGCCTTGACCACTCCACGGTCGATGCTGATGTACCTCTTGGACAGGTTCTGGGCCTTGATTATCGGCTTTCCCACATTAACATCCTCTCTCCTGCTAAGCTCCCCTGCCATAGCCAGGAATTGGGCTGCCACATCTCTTGGAGGTCCCTCTACCTTTATCACTCCCTGGTCCAACAGGATCGCCCTGTCAGCCAGCTCGACCATCACATCTTCCCAGTGACTGGTGATGATCAGGGTCATATTGAAGTCCTGGGCGGCACGCTTGATGGTCTCGTGAACTACCCTTGCCGTGGCCGGATCCAGGGTGCCCGTAGGCTCATCAGCGAGTAGGATCATGGGAGACTTGGCGAGCTGACGGGCGAGCACTACGCGTTGTTTTTCTCCGCCCGAAAGCTCACGAGCCACGTGCATGAGTCTGTGCGACAGGTTGACCTCATCCAGAAGGTCAGCCGCGCGGTGAACGCTCATGGTGTCTCCCGTCTCCTCAACGGCTCTCATAACGTTCACTATCACTCGTTCGTCGCCATACAAGGCAAAGGTTCTCTGCAGCATGATGGCGATCCGTCTCACAATGTCACGCCTCAGAGGGTCGTTCATGTCCAGAGCAACAAAATCTGCTTTAAAAGGCTTTAGATCTTCGCCGCATCTGCACTCTCTCCCCGCATGACTGGGTGGCTCCACGTGTCTACATTTCTTGCATCTGGCAACGTGGTAAATCACGCTTCCACTGATGCCCGGAAATGTCTCCACCCCGCGGAGCACGTGCATGAGAACGCTCTTGCCCGAACCGCTCCTGCCCAAGATGCCTACCGATTCACCTTCCTCAATGACTAGATTTATATTGAGCAGGGCTTCGACATTACCAAATCGAACTGTCAGATTGCTAATCTCGATAAGAGGTGCCAAATTATCATACCCCATTGTTTGCCATAACCTTCACATTCCTTCCTCGGACACCAATATGATGAAAGATCCATTTCTGACTCCATTACTACCTCAAAGGGATGAGATACAGCAATATGATCAATATTTCTTAGTCAATTAGAGGTAGACTCGAAAGGCAAAGGTCTAATTTTCTTGATGCACTCATCGACAACCGCGAGCTGAGCAAGGATTTCGGCTTGCTGCCGCTTACGTTCCGCCGCATGGTTTGCCATTTTCTCCTCGCTCCTGTCAATGAAGCACACGAAATGTTCAGGATTTCGGGTTTTTTCTCGAGATATTGCTTTTGGTCTATAAGATTCTCCCATGTTCCTAGACTGTCGGGAAATGTCTTGAACATTTTATCGATTTCATCAAGGAAGATCTGTATTTTCGTGACTCGCATTTTGTTTGCAGTTATCTTATCAGCAATTTCTATTACTCTGCTTTCATATTTTGGGTCCACCTCATTTATGATTTTGTTATTTCTCTTGATCGGTCGTGTATATGACGCCGCCTCCTTCTGAAGTCTTTCGTTCTCACTTTCCAGATCGAATATATCACATTTCTTGATCGATATTGGATCATTCCAGCCTTTTTCATAATATTGCATTTATTTCACCTCTTAGTCTTGGCATATTTTGAATCACTATGCAAATTATCCCTAGCCAAACAAGCAAGATCAAAATTACAGCAACGTCTTACATATGCTGCTAAGAAGTCATTCTGAGTCTCAGCTTCAAGGATCGAAGAAGAAATGCGCAAATTTATGGCAAAAATTCCGATTACCGCCGCGACTACTGCTACCGGAGCAGTCCTATAAAGATTGACTGGCACCTACTCCACTCCTACTGTGTTTAGCAGGTGTCATCAGCCTCAGAGGCAATTCAGGCCCTCTATGCCTAGGCGGACTCCATCGCCGGAATATTGATTTGGTAATGCGCAGCTTAGGTTATAAGTATTTCCATTCCATGGCAGTCCTGTGGAGTCCTGATAGGCGCAGCAGTATTGATTGGACTCAAAAATTGGTTGAAAGGTACTCTCAGAAAGCGTTTATGTACCTTTCAATCTCCCAGGGATGGACAAAGGTATTGTACGCTTCCCATTCCATCACGCCCAGCCGCATGATATTTTCAAAGACGTGCTCACCTAGGGCTTCACGTATCACTTCATCTTCCTCTAGGAAGTCCAATGCCTCCTTCAGGTTGGCGGGCAAGGTCTTAATCGCCAACGATTTCCGTTCAGCATCGGAGAGATCGTAGACATTGAGGTCTATAGGTTCTCCTGGGTCGATGCTTCTGCGTATGCCGTCCAGTCCAGCGGCCAGAATGGCGGCAAATGCTAAGTAAGGGTTACAGGTGGGATCTGGAGAGCGAAACTCCAGGCGGGTGGAGAGACCGTGTGCTGCTGGTACTCTTATGAGCGAGGATCTATTCGGCCCGGACCAGCTCATATAAACGGGAGCCTCAAAACCCGATACCAGGCGCTTGTAGGAGTTGATGAGGGGATTGGCCACGGCGGTTATGGCGTTGGCGTGCTCGATCAAGCCGCCAACAAAGAACCTGGCCAGGTCGCTAATGTTCATGGGCCCCTGTGGATCGAAGAAAGCATTCTCTTCACCCTGGAAAAGGGAGATATTGATATGCATACCAGTTCCCGCTGTGCCGTAGATGGGCTTGGGCATGAAGGTGGCACGCAACCCTTCTCGCATGGCAATGGTCTTGGTCACGTATTTGAATGTCACTACCTTATCTGCATTCTTGAGAGCGTCGTCATAGACAAAGTCGATCTCATGCTGGCCACGCGCCACTTCGTGATGGGATGCCTCGATGGTGAAGCCCATCTCGGTCAAGGCCCTGATTATCTCTCTTCTGACGTCCTCGGCCAGATCCACAGGGCCCAGGTCAAAGTAGCCTCCGAAATCGTGCGGCATGGTCGCGGAGCCTCCGTCCTGCTTTTTAAATAGAAAGAACTCCAGCTCTGGACCGACATTCATGGTGTATCCAATATCCTTAGCCAGCACAAGCTGCCGTTTCAGGACAAATCTAGGGTCTCCCTCGAAGGGCTTCCCATTGGGGTGATGAACATCGCATATGAACCTCGCTTCATTGGCTCCATCCTGAGATCTCCAAGGCAGGATGGCAAAGGTGGATACATCCGGCCTCAAAATCATGTCCGATTCTTGAATTCGCGCAAAGCCCTCGATCGATGAACCATCAAAGGCTATGCCGCTCTTTAGCGCTTTTCCTAGTCGATTGACGGGGACAGCAACATTTTTTACTATGCCCTGGACGTCCGTGAATTGTAACCTGATGGTTTCAATGCTCTTCTCTTGTACAGCCTTAAGCACCTGGTCATCCGAATTCATACTTGCCTGCACCTACCTTCTGCTATCGCTCTTATCCGTAGGTGTCATCAGCCTCATTTAGCGGCAGTTTGAGCATCTCGCCCAGGCGGACCCCATCACCCAAGACACGGGCTGAAGTGGTATACTTTGAGTAATAAGAGTTTCTGTTATGCCATCGGGGCGAAGCATTAATCATTGATAATGTATTGAGCAGGTCTAGGAGGGGCATTATGGTCGAAGGCACTGGGAAAGGCTGTATTTTCTGTGATATTGCTCTTGAGAAGGCACCTTGCTACAAGATCTATGAGAACGAGCTCTCCTTAGCTATACTCGATATAAACCCCTTCTCGAAAGGGCATTGTCTTGTCATCCCCAAGAGGCATGTACCCTGGTGGCATGAGCTTACCATAGTGGAGAATGCCAGCCTCTTCAGCGCCGCGAAGGTCGTGGCAGAGAAGATGATGAAGGCCCTAAGTCCCGATTTTGTCTGCATGTATGCCCGTGGCAGGAGGATACCTCATACTCATATATTCCTGGTTCCCACGTACAGAGGAGACGTCCTGGATAGGTTCTTCAATGCCCTGGAGCTATTTCAGGAGTCGCCGCCAAAGTTGACGGCTTTGCGCGAGAAAAATTCTATGGAAGATGTAGCTGAGCTTCTCAGGAAGACGGATTGAAAGGAAACGCATGTCCCGGCAGAAAAAGATTTTGAGGGCCATGTCGCATTATCCTAAACGATTTCTGTTTTGTCTGAGAGACTGCCGATTCTCACCGGAATACTTTAATTTGAAAGCAACCTACTCGATGAGGCTGGTGATGGAGTCCACCCTAAACCGCCTCATGGCTGATGACTCCTGTTGGGAGGAGCATCATGCCAGACATAAAGGCTCTTATCCGGTATATCGATGAAAGGCGGATTAAAGAGGATAGCAAAAGTGGCTACTCCTTTGTAAGAGGACTCCCGCCAACCATCCGAGACACATTTTTCGCCTCCGCATGCCTCAACATGCTAAAGGCAGATCCCCCGTATGACGAGATAATTCATTTCCTGTCCGAGTACCACAAGTTCGATTTTAATGGCGCTTACTATGCTCTGAAGTGCTTGAGATTGGCTGGAGCGGAGGCAAGCTATCGGGATGGAAAGCTATGGTGGCGCTACCGAGGTGATAAGCAGCAAAGACCCTGCGAAATTCCAACTACACCGCTCATTCGCTATTTCAAATATGAATTATATGGGATGTATGGTTCGAGCATATTTTCATCGTCCTTGAGCGCAGTTCTCAAGAGAATAGAGCTGAACGCAGACAATATAAGTAACCGGTTAGTCAACTCGACCCTCGCTTTTCTCGATACAAGCTACCGCCAAGATATCATGAGCATTTACATAGCTTTGGAGATCCTTAGGGCATTGGAGAATAGGGGCTATCCCATCAAGCTATCGTCTTCGCACATGGAACAGATCTCAGACTCCTTAAAGCACTGCACTACAAGAAAGGGATATGTGGCACATCCCACAGCCTACCCCGAGACCCTTGAGAGCACCTTTGCAGGTCACAGGATTGCACAGTATCTCAAGATTCCAGATCCTTTGGGGATAGTATCCTTCATAGACTCTCTTCAGAACTACAATGGCGGTTTTAGAAGATCGCAATTTGGCGGCATATCTACGCTGGAACTGTGCTACCTGGCCTTGAGCATCATTTCAGATATCTCCGGTGAGCAGCATGGTTCCCTGCAATAAAGATGCAGATACTTATTTCGACAAGGTCCTGGAATCGGCCTTGCACCATGGCAGACGGGAGAAGCGCAGGGAGATGATCTATATTCTTGGTGAGCTGCGGGATTCCCGTGCCTTGAACACACTCAAAGCTATCATGGCCGAGGATGATCCATATTTGGTCTGGGAGGCAGTTGCTGCTGCAGCAAAGATCGGCGGACCTGCAGCTATAGAGCAGCTTCAAATCATGATGCGTCATCCATCTTTTATGGTGAGAGGGGAGGTGGCCCTGGCGCTGGGAAAGATGGACCATCCCACGAGAGACGAGATACTGAACCAGCTCCGGGCCGATAATAGTCCCTACGTGGCAAACTGCGCATGTATTGCTTTGAATTATAATAATGTAAACTTGAACGAGAAAGATATGCAAAAAAGGAGGTTCTACCGTGCGAAGCGATGTGACAAAAGCAGGTAAGGAGCGAGCTCCTCATCGGGCTCTCTTCAAGGCTACGGGCATAACAGATGAGGAGATGGGCCGTCCATTTATAGGAATCGCCAACTCTTCGAATGACTTCATCCCCGGACATATTCATCTGGATAAGGTTGGCGAGGCGGTCAAGGCAGGCGTCAGGATGGCCGGCGGCGTTCCTTTCGAGTTCAGCACCATCGGCATTTGCGATGGGATCGCCATGGGCCACACCGGCATGAAGTTCTCCTTGCCCAGCCGCGAGCTCATCGAGGACTCCATTGAGATCATGGCAGAGGCCCACCAGCTCGACGGCCTGGTGCTCATACCAACATGCGACAAGATAGTTCCCGGCCACATCATGGCCGCAGGACGCCTCGATCTGCCCTCCATTGTAGTTACGGGAGGGCCGATGCTTCCAGGATATGGCTGCGACAGAGAGCTGGATCTAATCGACGTCTTCGAGGGCTGGCAGAAGGGCGGCGACGTCTTGGCTACTCTGG
>Ga0315274_10015627_pt1 | contig 10745 bp, 11 predicted proteins | sample YL17G02_20_MG_FD_203700 | JGI IMG/M metagenome (GOLD analysis project Ga0315274, IMG submission 203700) | Sediment microbial communities from Yellowstone Lake, YNP, Wyoming, USA - YL17G02_20 | ecosystem: Environmental > Aquatic > Freshwater > Lake > Sediment | place: USA: Wyoming | collected...
TCGGACTCCTGCACGCGGCGACGGCTCAGATGGCTCACTTCTACAACCTGCCGTTCCAGGGCGGCACGGGCATTGACTCGACGCTGCCGGATGCGCAGGCGGGATACGAGCGCGCGCTCCAGGTGCTCACGAACGCGCTGGCCGGCGTGAACTTCGTGCACCTGTCCATCGGTATGATGGAGCAGATGCTCCTTGCAAGTTACGAGCAGGCCGTGATTGACGATGAGATACTCGGCGCGGCGTTCCGAATCGTTCAGGGTGTGGAGGTCAACGCGGATACCATCGGCCTGGACGTGATCAGGGAGGTCGGCATCGGCGGGAACTTCCTCGCGCACGAGCATACTGTAAAGTATCTCCGGCCGCACACGTGGTTCCCGAAGATCACGAACCGCGACCAGTGGACTCCGTGGATGGCTTCCGGCCGGAAGGACATGCGTCAACGCGCGAACGAGCGGGCGCGCAGGATACTTGCCGAGCACCATCCGAAGCCCTTGACCGATGAACAGGAGCGTGAGATAGACCGGATCGCGGCGGAGGCCCAGAAGAAGGCCGTCGAGCAGGGCCCGTACTCGATGTCGGGTGTCGAGTAGATCAACCGGACCAGGAGGGATGGCGAGAGGAGCGAGGAGGGACCTGCCTCAATGCCCGTTGCTGCTTGTGGACGGGGGTTCGAGTCCCGTTTGCCCCACCATTAAAAGTAATAGGTTAGAAAGCCCCGGCGTTACCGTCGGGGCTTTCAGCATTTGAGACTTGCAGGAATCCACAATGCAGCCGACGAAGAGATCGTCAACGTCGGTTTGTAGGTGTATCGGGATTTGAACGTAGTGGAAATCCCGATATAAACTAGTCCAGTAATCGAGCGTTGGTTTCGGGACTTCCGTTATCCGGAGGAATGAGCAATCAAAGCAAGAACTGGAAAGAGAAACCGCCGTGAGAAACAAGGACTGGAAGTGGAATCCACCTTCCGCATGTTGTTGATTCGACAGCGGATACGGAGAGTGACATCATGAAAAGCGATAAACCGAACGCATCGAATCAGTTCAAAGTGTTAGCTTTGCTTGGCAGCCCGCGAAAACAAGGCAATACTGATCTTATGGCGGATGCCGTTCTTGCCGGCGCCGCAGAAGCCGGCGCCAGCGTCGCGAAAATCTATCTGGATGACTACCAGATTCGACCAATCGGTGAGGTGGTGGATAATACCTGTATGCGTGATGATCCGCGCAAAGATGACGATTTTCCTGCACTGCTTTCCCAGTTCCTCGAGGCAGACATCATCATATGGTCGACCCCGGTCTATTGGCAAGGTCTGTCAGCGCAATTGAAATGCTTTCTGGACCGATTATCCTCTTACTTCAGACACCCGGACTATGTGGATCGAGTTCGCGGAAAAGGACATCTCGTCCTTTGCGCATTCGGTCGCCATGAGCAAGAACATGGAGATTGGATTACCAGGCCGATGAAGGTCACTGTAGAAGTGCTGCGTGGAACCTATCTGGGCGATCTCTGTGTCTCTGTGTATGAGAAAGGGAAGGTGAAAGAAATGCCCGCAGTCCTTGAGTCTTGTCGAACACTCGGCATGGATGCCGTCCAGCATATGATTGTGTTGGCAAATCGTGGCTAACCCCCTCGTATTTCGAAGTGTTCATTGATGAACACAGAGCAAAACCGAAACCGCGTACTCTTCGATAAATTGCACTTACCCCATGAGTTCTCGGGTATCAAGTTGGCAGATTTGTCTAAAGCCGTTGATCTGCCAGAAATCCCCATAGAAGCCACATTGACATCCGAGTAACAGATACTCGTGTGATATTGGTACCCGACCGCCGCAAGGCGCTCCTTCACCAGTGCGAACACCTGCCTGTTCACGATGATGTCGGTGTCGATGATAGGTTTTGCCGTCATCCCGGGGACGGCCGTACTCCCAACGTGCTCAATGGTATGTTCCTATGCATCGGGACAGCTTTCCTGTCCCGATGCACGAGACCTCACTTTAGTGTTATGTTTTCAGTGCCTACCGGGCGTGATCCTCTGCAAGCAATAGAATGTATTATACGTAACTGGCTTCTCAGCGCGGGAGCACTTTGTGTTCCTGGCGAACTCAACGGACTCAGTGCTGTTGCCGATGGTCCAGGTGATATACTGAAAGATCAGAGAAAGATACAGCGAGCTATCAAGCTTGGGGAAAATCTACTGAGGTTCTCAAAGATAATTCTTGAGAAACCAAAGTAATCTGTGCCGTTACGTGAAAGTTTACTGGTGTATCGGGATTTGAACGCAATAGAAATCCCCCGACACACATCCTCTTCTGGACTTGAGGGAAAACCGCCGTCACTTTCTGCGGAGGACACGTCTCCTCCACCGAATCTAGAAGCTAGCTGATAGAGGCTAGAGGAGAGCATGCAGAAGGCCTCGGCGATATGATCGCCGGGGGCTTTTGTCGTTTTCGCGTTCTCATTGGAGAAGGAAGAAAGTTGGTTGGGGAGAATAGCCGATCATGGCGGGCGAACGAGCGTGCGCGGAAGATCCTAGCCGAGCACCATCCGAAGCCATTGACCGATGAACAGGAGCGTGAGATAGACCGGATCGCGGCGGAGGCCCAGAAGAAGGCCGTCGAGCAGGGCCCGTACTCGATGTCGGGTGTCGAGTAGATCAACCGGACCAGGAGGGATGGCGAGAGGAGCGAGGAGGGACCTGCCTCAATGCCCGTTGCTGCTTGTGGACGAGGGTTCGAGTCCCCGCACCTCCACCATCATTATAGAGACTTAATGGTCTCTTATTGTTCATTATCTTGAACTGCGCCACACTCATGTTTTGACGATGTGAGCGTGGTCTTGCTTTGTACACCCCGTAAGTTTGTGACTAAATCCTTTGGACTGGGTTGGAGCGGATGTTGCCAAAAAATGCTCTCAACCGGTTCTCTTCCGCGCAGTTATTCTCTGTTTTTGCTTGAGAATTCTCTGGGCAAGTCCGAAGGAGGCACAGATGGGTGCAGACTCCCCCGATTTTTCCATGTCGTCATCCGAGCAACTAAGCTCCGTCGGATGGTATAATCGTACCGGTAACCTTTGACGGTGTCCGGCGTCATTAAGTCAAAGACACCGGAGGTGAGCAATGTACACAGACGATTATCTGACAGTGAACGCTGTCTTACATGGCGACAAAGACGGCTACGAGAAACTCGTAGACAAATACAAGAAGATGGTCTACGGTATCGCATGGAGTCATCTTGGCGATCCGGATCTTTCTGAAGACGCTGCCCAGGAAACATTCGTCAAGGCGTATACCTACCTTGGTGCACTCCGCGAACCTGATAAATTCGCGGGCTGGCTGGCAAAGATTGCTCGAAATGTCTGCGGTTCGCTGGGACGTGGGATAAAGCGCGAGAATGCCTTCCATAAGAAATGGGCTGTTCTTGCATCCACAGAGGCCGAGCCGCAAGAAGAGGACCGCGAGTCACTGTCGGAGCAGCTCTGGGATTCCTTTGCCAAACTGCCAGCCATCCACCGCGAGGCGCTGACTCTCTTCTACGTGGAAGGTAAGAGTATAGCTGAGGCCTCGGCGGCATTGGGAATAGCCGAGCAAACCATGCGCACAAGACTGCACCGGGCAAGGACGGCGCTGCGCGCTCAGCTTGAACAGATTCTTGAGGAATCGTTGTCCGATCTGCAGCCCAGCAGGGGTTTCACCCCGTCAGTGCTCGTTCTGCTTCTGATGACTCCCAAGGGCGCAATTGGCGCAGGTGGCGCGCTTGCCGTGTTCGGCAAGCTATTCGCCAGCCTTTCATTCGTATTGTGGATAGCAGCGGCTCAGGCACTTGCGATGTTAGGTCTATTTACGATGTATTCCAAGCTGGACGAGGCCAGCCTTGAGGACAAACCGGAGAATCAGCCAATCAAAGCGTTTATCAGAGGCGACTACATGAAAGGTGTGGCCGCGATGTTCGTAACTTTCGTGGTCTTCGGGCTGTTGATTTTACACCACAAAGTAAGCGCCCTAAGCGCCCTGCTCCAGATCTCCAGCATCGGATATGCCTATATAACGTGGTGGGCATTCAGACTTCTTCGAGTAAACACGAGCACAGCGGTGATCGGAAACGCACTGGCAGTTGCGATCATCTTCATTGCCGTTGTCGCGTTCGCTTTCTTCCAGGCGTCGTTTTGGCTGTTTTTCATAGCAATGCTGCTGATCAGCATAATAGCCTACTTCACCACTCAGAAAACGCCCCAAAGATTTGGCTGCAATCTGTTCACGGGCAGCGCACTGGGCATCTTCGGGGACTTGGAGGATGATCAATCGCTGGGACGCAGGCTGACCAGGACGGAACTACTCTCGTTTACGAAGTTTCTGGGCGGACTCTGGCTGGTGCAGGACTACAGATGGCGCGCCGACGGAATTACACTCTTACTCAACATAGGAGGGCTCCCACTCGGCAAAGCTGCCGCTTCCCGGGTCACAATCACCTGGGACGGCGTTTGCACCGCGACGATGAGCGCCAGAGATCTGAAGGCCACCCGGCAACTACTCGTCGGTCGCAGCGTTGAAGCAGCGGAACTGCAAGACAATGCGTGTCGAGTGGTCCGATATGCCTTGAACTGCTTCCTCCGAGGCGATTTGGAGGCCGCGCGCAAAGTTTTCTCTCCTGGCGGAACACCATCGGCCCAGAGCTTAACCGTCGCCAGACACAACCGAGTTAAGTCGCTTGTAGGAGTCTGGCTTATGATGGTGTGTATCGTGATGTTGCTCGTGATGCCGCTTCTTGAACCATCTGAGAAAGAGAAGGAACTTCATCACTGCGTGGGCGCGTACTACGCTCTGATCGTGGCGGCGGCGGGCTTCCTGGTAGCGATGCTCGCGATGGCGATCACCTTGCGCGTCACCCGCCGCAGAACCGCTCGCTCTGACGGGGAGGATGGGGATAGAAGGGGGTAACAGCTATGCATTCTTCCGGGAGATAAGGGGACGGAGCCCTTTTCCGGTTCTGTGGACTTGAGAGAAAACCGCCGTCACTTCTTGCGGAGGGCACGTCTCCTCCACCAGCTTGGGTAGCAGTGGACAGGCTGTTTTTCCACGCGGGTCGGCTGAGAACAAATGGTCTGGCCGCTCTTGCCTGAACGCCTTCCCTCATTTCAATTCCAGAAACCTCGTGTGCTCCTCACCAGCAGAGCATCCGGCAACTCCGTAGCGTTGGGGTGCTTCGCCTTCCGGGCGTCAGCGGTCGTGCCTGTCCAAGGATTCCTCCGCGATGGTTACGTTTGCCAGAATCCGACGCAGCGTTTCCTCGAATTGATCTATCTCGGATGGATGAAGTCCTGAGTAAAACCGCGTGTTCATGGCGGCGGATACGGCAGCATATCTGTCCTGCCATTCTCGGTGTTTCTCCGTGAGGCGCACAAGAATGCTTCGGCGGTCGTCGGGCGATGGGACGCGGGCGATCCAGCCGTCCTTCTCCAGCCGGTCCAGCATGCTGGTCAGTGTAGACTTCTTCAGTGCGGTGCGCGCTGCCAGGGTTTGGATGGGGATATCGTCACCTTGCCATAGCGCAAACATGATGCGTCCCTGCGCCGGGTTGAACTCCTCGATACCGTGCAGCTTCAATAATCGTGCGAAGACACGTCCGCTTATGTGATGGATCTTCGCCATTAGGAAGCCGCCCTCACGCTCGATCCGCACGTTCGTCCTCCGCAAGCCTCAGAGTCTCCTTTGTTAGGTCGTGGTAATACTCGGCGAAGACCGGACGAAGTCGCACGATGGTGTAATCGGTGCCCTCGACGCCACCTTCGTAGTACACCGACCATTCGTCCTGCCATATGCCGCGCTTTATCTCCGTATCGGAGACCACCTCGGCTTCTCCTGCCACAAGCATGGCCTGCCACGAGCCTTGCACGTGATAGTAGACAGACATCCGCGGTGTTCGCCGTATCTGGGATACCTTCGACGACGCGGCGTTCGTGGCCAGGTAGACGTGGAAGCTCTCATTCAGTCCTGCGAAGAAGGCCGCTTGTTTCGGGAAGCGTTCCGCGTTGTGGAGATTGAACATCACCCGAGTCACCGGATATCCCTCCTCATTCAGCGTCGAGACGTAGACGTTCTCCGATGCCTGAACGTGCCGCTTCACCAGGGCAAGATCCAGTACTTCCATGATCGGTTCTCCTTTGGCAGTAAATGGTATTACGTAGTATAGTGCGAGATAGGACTATATGTCAAGCCCTGTTATTGGTTTGTTCCGGGAGCTCGTTTCCGGAACCGAGTGGGCCCAGGGACTGAAGAGCCGCCGTTGGTTTATCGAGAGGTATCGATTCCTCCAGCAGTGACCGGCCGGCATATATTATCGGCCAGACCGGAGCCGACTCTCATGGGAGAAGGTAGAAGGTTGGTTGGGGAGGAATAGCTGGTCATGGCGGGAGATTGGAGTTCATCATGCGTCGATTGGTATCTGCCTTTGTGCTCGGCTTGATTCTGGCTTCGGGGGTTGCGTATTCGGCTCAGCAGGGCGTGCGTGACATCTACTCGGATACCTGGGTCGGAAGCGATGCGCTCGGGAGGACGATGCCGGGGTACGTTGACGTTGGTGGGGTGAAGAAGGATCAGCGCCGCGTGGTGGGGATCTTCTACATCACCTGGCATAGTGACTCGGCGAACGCGCTGAAGAGCCCGTTTACCGCTGATGTCTCAAAGGTCCTCGCCGGCGATCCGAGCGCGCGCCTCGATGCCAAGCATCCGCTGTGGACGGAAGGCTCGTATCACTGGGGCGAGCCTGAGGCGGGCTACTTCCTGAGCAAGGACGAGTACGTCATCCGCAAAGACATGTCGATGCTTGCCGATGCGGGCGTGGATGTGCTCGTGATGGACGTCACCAACGCGGTGCGGTACTGGGATGAATGGGATGTTGTCTTCCCGGTGATGCTGAAGATGAGGGCCGAAGGGAACAGAGTGCCCCAGTTCTGCTTCTGGGCATTCAACGGTCCCGTAGTCACCGTCGTGCAAGACCTGTACGAGAGGATATACAAGGCGGGGAAGTACAAAGACCTCTGGTTCATGTGGCCCTTCGACGATGCTCAGGGCAGGGAAGTCAAGCCGCTTCTCCTCTATAACGGCAACCCGAGCATTGACTCTACCGGTCCACAGGCCACCAAAGAAGACTACTCCCAAGAGGTGAAGGACACCTTCACTCTGCGCACCATGTGGTGGGGATACTACGAATGGGCGGGGAAGCGCTTTGTCGGGACGGAAGACAACTGGAGCTTCGGCCTGGATATGGGTGATACGCGCGTCAGCTCGATGAAGCCGGAGGACCGGGTCTCGCTCCATAACGGCAAGAGAGAAGAAGCGGCCGTGACGCCCGCGCAGCATCCATCCAGCCTCATAGGCAAATCCTGGACCGTGGACAAGGGAGAGCCGGAGCTGAACGATCAGGATCTGCCCGTGCCGACCTATGTGCCCTGGCTCGGCAAGACGGTCGAGCACCCCGAGGGCTATGGAATCTACTTCCAGCAGCGATGGGATGAGGCGATCAAGAGTAAGCCGCAGTTCCTCTATATCAATGATTGGAACGAATGGACAGCCGGCAAGTACCAACCGGCGCCCGGGCAGACCTTTGATTTCATGCGCCGCAAAAGCCCTTACTTCTTCGTAGACCAGTATAACGCTGAGTTCAACCGCTGTATCCAGCCGATGAAGGGCGGATACACCGACAACTACTATATGCAGATGGCTCAGAACATTCGGCGATACAAGGGTGTCCGACGCATCCCTGAGTTGCGCGGATACAGCGCGATCAAGATAGACGGGGATTCGGCGGACTGGAAGCAAGTAAGGGTCGAATACCGAGACACTATCGGCGATACCGCTCATCGTGATTACAATGGATATGGCGGGCTGCATTACACTAATGATTCGGGGCGCAATGACATCATCACCAGCAAGGTTGCAGTGGATGCAAAGATGGTCTACTTCTACGCTGAAACGAACGAGGCGCTGACGCCGCATACCGGCCAGAACTGGATGCTTCTGCTGATTGACGCCGACAAGAACCCCAAGACGGGGTGGTTTGGCTATGACTACCTGATCAACAAGAGCGTCGTGGACGCCAAGACCACCACGATCATGCGATATGACCTCGGGACCAAGTCATGGGTGGAGATGGCGAAGCTGGGCTATCGCTACAAGGGGAAGACTCTTGAGCTGGCTGTGCCGCGCAAGCTTCTAGGGCTCAAGGGAGAGGCCTTCGCCTTCGATTTCCACTGGTGCGACAATCCCGCCGACCTGACCGGCCCGATCTCTCTCTGCGTCAATGGCGACAGCGCTCCGAACAGACGGTTCAACTATGGCTGCATCTGGAGAGATGGTTGATGGTTGATGGTTGATGGCAGATGCTCGATGAGCCGTAAACGGACAAGTGACAGGACATGCCGGTCGCTTGTCCTATCATGAGTCAGACACACGAGAGGAGGTTGGCCAGATGAATGCCAACACGGCGCAGAATGTTTGGGCAGATACCCTTCCCGTATTCGGGAAAGGAGAGATCTTGCTTGCCCCCTCGGAACTAGCGTATAACCCGTGTAACGACTTGATCTTCCCCAGCGTCATCACCGCGCAGGACTACTTTCGTGATCGACTCGGCAAATACTACATGTATTATGCGCCACATAACTCGCCTGGAGGGATTTGTCTGGCGCATGCATCATCACTGCACGGTCCATGGATCGAGCATACGGAGAACCCTATCATCACTAACCAGTGGTTACCGCACTACGATGTTGAGCATGTATCGAGCCCCCACGCGGTTCCCATACCGGAGGAGTCACGACTCTTTCTTTACTATCATGGCGACAACGAGACTACACATTATGCTGTCAGCGAGGATGGCGTAAGGTTCACCTATGGCGGGGTAGCACTTGATTGGCGTATGCTCCCTGGATCTGATGTTACGGCATATGCCCGCGTGTTCCGTCACACCTCGCCTGACAGCTCTTTCCGATACGTCATGCTGTTTATGAGTATGGCGTATGAGCCGGGATCCTGGGATTCCTTTGCGTCGTATGGGTTATATCGCGCTTGGTCGAACGATGGGCGAATCTGGCATGTCGACCAAGACCCAATCATCTCAAACGAGGACCTTGAGGAGTCGGCGTATTTCGTCTGCTCACCCTGGCTCCTTTCCTGGCATGGGAAGTGGTATGTAGTGTTTCACAAGGATTGGAGCGATAGCAAGGCGCCAGGAGGGGTGTATAGCGACCTATACGCTATCGAGGTCGATGCTGGCTTGCAGGCTATCGGGCCCCAACGGCTGTTTTGCAGTCGGCAACTCTTCGGTGACGAAAGCGTGCGCGTTAGCGACCCTTGCCTTCTCTGCGAGGATGACACGCTCTACCTCTTTGCCACTATAGGACCGCGCTTGAGCCAGAGAATCGGGCTGACCACTGCTCCGATGATGTAGAACCGGATAGATATGATTGTGGACAGAGCCTGCGTACTGAAACTCGCTGGAAATGGGGTTGGTTCTTCCTCACCTGCAAGCTCTTTCCATTGCTGAGACGCGTGTGCTCAACTAGTGACTATGGCCAAACGAAAAGACAAGAAGGCTGCAGCGGAACTCCTTGCAGGCGTGATGAGGACCGCGGCAGACGAGGACCTGACAGTTGCTGATGAGGCGCTGTGCACGTCGGCGGACTTGAAGCGGGTGCTTGAGCCGAATGGCAAGCGTGAGCTGCCGCGGATGAAGAAGTTCCGCTTCCAACTGCTGCACGAGTGGATCGTGGAGAATATCGAGCCGTGCCGCGTGGCCGATGTTGGCGGCGGTAAAGGGCTGATGGCCTATCTACTGGGTCTGAGCGGATGGCAGGCCACCGTGATTGACCCATTACCCCAAGCCTTGCCTGCAAAGTACAAAGACCTGGCCACGGGCAGGCAGGTGAGTATCGATCCCTCCGCATCGGTACCGCGCCTGGATCGTGCCTTCGTGCCGGAGATGGCCCAGGACTTCGATCTGCTCATCGCCTTGCATGCCCATGGATGCAATATCATGCTGATCGACGCCGCCGCGGCATACCAGCGCCGGCTTATCCTGCTGCCGTGCTGCATCATCGACGAGCCGCTGATTCCCACGCCCGGGGTGCACTGGCTGCAGTGCGTCGCCGACTACGCGAAAACCCGGGGGTTCACCGTCAAGCCGTTCCGGGTGAACTTCAAGGGACAGAATATCGGCCTGTACCTGATGGCGGATCTCGAGGTACCAAGCACAGGCTGTAGCCGGAATCAGCTAGTGTTTTCCGATCCCTGACCTTGCACGGATATTGCCTTGTCCCTTCTCCCGTCTCTGTGGTAACATATCCGCAGCACGACTTTCCGGGGGATATCCATGGAATCGCTGAAGAGGCTGTTTCACGATGAGTTTCACATCGGAACAATGCTGATGGGCACACTGCCGGCGGAATACTCGGCGGATGAACGGGCGCTGATCGAGACGCAGTTCGATGTCGTAACACCAGCGTATTGCATGAAGCCGCTGCCCGTTCAGCCCCAGGAGGGCGTGTTCGATTTCGAGCAGGCGGATGCACTGGTGGCATACGCCCAGGCTCACGGACTGCTGATCACCGGTCACACGCTGATCTGGCACCTATCCTGCCCCGAATGGTTCTTCCGAGATGGCGAGGAAACCGCATCTCGTGAGACCATCCTGCAGCGCATGGAAGCGCATATCCATGCGCTGGCCGGGCGCTACCGCGGGAAGATCCTCGGGTGGGATG
>Ga0315274_10015628_pt1 | contig 10744 bp, 9 predicted proteins | sample YL17G02_20_MG_FD_203700 | JGI IMG/M metagenome (GOLD analysis project Ga0315274, IMG submission 203700) | Sediment microbial communities from Yellowstone Lake, YNP, Wyoming, USA - YL17G02_20 | ecosystem: Environmental > Aquatic > Freshwater > Lake > Sediment | place: USA: Wyoming | collected...
GCGCTCTTCTGCGGCTTTACCTGCGACCCCGCTACATCCTTCGCACGCTGAAACGGGCGCATCGAACCGGCACGCTGCCGAATTATCTGGCGGCGGCGGCGCGGCGCCTGAAGGGCCTGCTGACGCCCCCGCCGGCCGCCGGCCGACGCCCGTTGCGCTGAACTGGGAGGGGCGCCCGGGCCTTGCCCGCATGGTCCGGCGGCCCCACGCGGCAGCGCTCGCCCCGAGCGCCGTCACCAGGCGGCCCTATGCCGTCACCAGGCGCCCCTGCTGATCGTATAGTTTCAGGCGATTGCCCGATAGAAGCCGCCTGAGCCCCTCGTGGAGGGGCGGGCAGAAGAACACGGTGGATCTCTCGATCTTCCGCGTCGTCCATCGCGAGAGCCCCTGCGCGTTCTCCACTTCGACAACGGTTGGGCCTCGGTAGGCTCTCAAGAGGTTGTGAAGCATGCCGACCGTGCGCCGGTTCTCCCCCGCGAGATTCAGGCGCATGAGCGACACCTGCTCGGCCTTGCGCACGACCTCGTCCAGAAGGCACATGTCTTGCGCCTCGAGCATGAATTCCGATCTGCCTTGCCTGCGAACGGTTCCCGCAATCAGGACGGGGGTGCGGGCGTTCTGGATTCGCGTCAGCTTGGCTTCCAGAGAAGGGGAAACGCGGACGACGTGGCCTTCCAGATCCAGCACGATTTCGCCCGTTTCCCGGGTCAGGGGACTCTCGCGCTCCACATGGTCGATATAGCCGGCGACGTAGACCCTTCGGCCCTCGAGGCGGGAGGTGATCTCGAACGGCGAGATGGCGCGAATGGCGCCCATCAGCTCGGTGTAATGGTCCAAGAGGTCATGGGTGATGGAGTAGCCAACCGCCTCTTGCTCGTAGCGCATGATGTCTTGGGCCGACGGCGAGGGAACCATCGCCGCGTCCGTCTCGGAGGGCTCGTCGAAGCGTCCGCCTCGGACGCCGAAGCGCTCGTCTCGAGCGCCGTCCTCCTCGAACATGGAAGCATCGAACAGCTGGAGCTGCGTGTCGGGTTGTGAGGATCGGATTCCGGACGCCGGAGCGCCCGCCTCGAAGACCGGAGCGCCCGCCTCGGACGCCCGCATGCGGGCGTTCTTGAGAGCGCGTTCGAACTCGACGAGCAGACGCGTTCGGTTGGGCTCAAAGGCGTCGAAAACCCCCGCCTTGATCAGATTGACCACCAGCCCCTGATTGACACGGCGGGGGTCGGTGCGGCGGCAGAAGTCGGGCACGCTCATGAAGGGCATGCCGTGGCGAACTTGGTCGATCTCGCGGTAGATGCGTTCCCCCAAGCCCTGGACAACCATGAGACCGGTGCGGATTCGGCGCCGTTCCTGGGTGAACTCGTAGGCGCTGAAGTTGATGTGGGGGCCCAGAACCTCGATCCCCATCTTGCGGGCCTCCCGCAGCAGGATCTGGAACCGGGGACGATTCGGCAGGGGCGTACGGGCCGACAGAGAGTGGGTCAGCATGGCGACCATATAGGAGACCGGATGATGGACCTTAAGATAGGCGCACCAATAGCTGAGGATGCAATCGGGCAAGCCGTCCATGATCGGCTTGTCCCCGGCTTCCCCGTCTGGCTCCCAGCGCTCGGGTCTGCGCCGCGCCGCGCGGGCATGGACCCTGAGCAGGTCCTCGATCGAGCGCGCTCCTTCCGCGCGCAGAAGGGACTTCGCCGTGATCCGATGCAGGGGCGCGATGCCGTTGGTCAGCCCGAGTCCGAGAAGACGGAAGGTGGGCTCGTCATCAAGAGAGATGTCGGAAAGAGAGAAGCCGCGATCCTCTTCCTGGCGGATGCATCGTTGCGCCTGCTCAAGGACGTTGAGCATGGCGGCCGAGGTGAACTGGATTCGCGGCATCCCGAGACGATCGAGAAAGTCCGCGTCAGCCTGACAGACCCTGCGACCGCGGTCGTCGGTGATGACCGGCACGGCCGCCTCAATGGGCTCCTTGCTCACGACGTAGTGCGCGCGGTCGGCCTCGAATCCCCGCGGGCAGGGGTGCAGAGTGAAGACCGCCTCGGCAAGGGTCTTGGGGTGCCGCAGCGACTTGCCGCGGGGGATCTCGTCCTCGCCGAGAAGGCGAAGGCACGGACCTCGTCCGCGAGAGCCAGGAGTTCTCTCGGCGACACGCCGGGTTGCCTCTCCGGCGGCAAGGAGTTCCTTCGCTTCCCCCGTAGGGGGCGAGGGACCGGCTTCCGGCGGTCGGGTCGAGGGGCGTGCGGGACGGGCGTTCCGACCGGCACTCTCTTCAGCAGCGGGCGGACGGGGTTCGTGAACAGGCGCGAAGCAGGAGACGGCTTTGTCGGGCTGGAAATCCCGAAGCGACGCCGCCGACACACCTGCCCAGCGACAGAGGTGCTGGAAGAGACGCGGCCGCTCCCAGTCAACCCGGCGGCCCACGCTGGCGACGTTGCCCGTGCCGTAGCGAAGCCCGAGGTACTGAAGCGCCTGCTCCATCCCCGCCGACGAGACCTCGACCTGGAAGAGGGGCAGTCGGCCGGGATCAGGCCGCAAGGGGTGGTAGCCCAACTTGTAGCGGAGGGGATCGACCTCGATAATGCCAAGGGCGTAAGCGATCACGGAGGATAGAATGGCGCCGCGTCCCACTCCTCTGGGCAGTCCTTTCGCGCGCAGGAAATTCGCCACGTCCCGGAGCATGAGCAGGTAATCGGCCATGTCGACCCCGTCGCCTCGCGACCCGCGAATGTCGGCGTACTCGAGATTCAGACGCTCTTTGATGGACTCCGTCAATTCCCCGTAACGCGACGCCGCTCCCCGCACGGCCAGTTCCCAGAGAACCGAGGGGGGGTCCTGACCGCGTTCCAGGTCGGGAGCGGGCACGCGCGGGCGGCGCCGCGGGAACGTGAAGGAACACCGTTCGGCGATCTTCAAGGACTGTTCGAGGAGTTCGGGGGTGAAACCGAAGCGTCGTTCCATCTCGCGGGACGTAGTGAAATGGCGTGTGGGCATTTCATGATCGGGGGGAGGCCAATGAGGGGCCAGGAGGCGGGGATGCTGCACGAGCGCGCAGTAGGCCGGCATGTGCGCCGGATCGAGAAAGTGCACGTTCTGGGTCGCCACCGCTGGAATGCGCAAGAACCGGCTGAGTTCGAAGATGTAGTCCATCACCTTGCGCACGCGCGGGTCGGGGTATTCCAGAATCTCGAAGTACAGGTTCCTCTGTCCGACGCCGTTGGCGAGGCGATTGAGATAGTTCTTTGTTCCCGCTGGGTCCCCCCGCCGAAGCCAATAGAAGAGTTCGCTTCTCGGCGACCCGGTCAGATAGATCAGTCCTCCCGTGAACCGGCTCAAATCGGCGGTCGTGACGTGGGGGGGAACATCGGCGGGGCGCCCGTGCGCGCACGTCAGAAGCGCCGTCAGATTGCGGTAACCTTCTTCGTCCTCGACAAGGGTCACAAGGCTGTGCAGAAGTCCCTGGTACGCGACGTGGGTCGAGGGCAGAACGTCAATCTCGCATCCGATGATTGACTGGAGGCCGAATTCCTCTGCGGCTTTATGCAACTCGTTGAGGCCCGCGATCGTGTTATTGTCGGTCAGAGCCAAAGCGGGCATGCCCAGAGCAGCGGCCCGCTCCATCAGATCGCGCACCCGCGGCGTCGCGCGTCCGATGCTGTAGTGGCTGTGCGTGTGAAGGTGGACGAAGCTCATCGCTCAATCGGGCCTCGCATCGAGACGGACGCGGCCTTCGCGCCCCACGGACCCCGTCCGCCACCAGGCGAGGATCGAGTCGGCCGCCCGCTCTCCCGCCCGTGGCGGAGCGATGGACGCGGGGGCCGGCGGGGGAACGGGTCTCTCGAGCATTCCCGCGATCGCGGATTCAAGCGACTCCTGATTCATCTCGCTTAGGCGCCAATCCCCTTCGGCGGGCGCCGGCCGGGAGCGCACTGGGGAGTAAGAGCCTACGACGACGAGGGGCCGGCGCAAAAGCGCGGCTTCTCGCGCGACGCCGGCCGAATCGGTCACCACTAGGCGCGCGCGGGCGACTTCGCGCACGAAAGCCGCATGAGGCAAGGGGCTGATCCCCAGCAGATTGTCTCGTTTCGGGAGCAACGCCGTGAGGGCGTCGCAGATGTGGGACTGCAACGAGAAAACGACGATGAAATCGTGACGCGCCGCGCGCGCAACAGCCGAGGGCGACTGTTCCACACCGCTCTCTTGTGTCTCCGTGCGCGAGTCTGGTTCACGGACCTCGCCCACCCCGTCGGCCCCGTTCGCCTCACGGACCCCGTTCGCCTCCCCTCCGGAGAAACGCGCCGAAAGCGAACCGAGAGCGCGGCAGAGGGGACGAAGAGCGTCGGCGTGGTGCTCGCGGCGGCGCACGAAGACCAGTACGCGCGGCGTTTCTCGCCCCGCGCGGCTTCCGCGCCTCATGGACCCCGCCGACTCCGTCGGCCCCCTCCGCCCCAGCGAGGCGAGCGTCGGATCGCCCTCCAAGGTCGGAAGGCGATCCAGAGCGTGGGCGAGTGCGTCGTCGGCCCCTTCGCCGACGACTCGGATCTGCCCCCGAGTCCTCGTCTCTTGTCGCAGGGCTTCGGCGCAGGATTCGTCGGGGCAGAGATGCAGGTCGGCCAACCAGGCGAGGTCGCGGCGATGGAGGTATTCAGGGAAAGGCCGCTCGCCTTCCAACTCGAAGACGCCGGCGCCCAGATGAACGATGGGCGCCCGCCTGAGATAGGCCGTCACCGCGGCGGCCCAGGCCGTAGCGCTCGACCCGACGGCCACGACCGCCGATGCCGCGTGATGGCGCAAGGCGCCCTCCAGTTGGGCCAGCAAGCGCGAGGCAACGACGGCGTCGGTCTGTTGCGGGGTTTTGACCCCCAGATCCGCGTCGGGCTCGATGCCCAACGCGTCGAGGACTTGGTCGAGCTCGGTCCGTTCTTGACCTGTGACGAGAAGACGGGGCTGGAACGGGAGACGCAGAGGATCGCTCCCCCGCCAGACCTGAATCAGAGAGGCAGAGGCGAGCATTTCCGCGCGAGTTCCGACAACAGCCAACAGGATCGGTACAGCCATTCCGAGCGGGGATCCGGAGCGAGTCTTACAGGAAAATCGCGCAGCGGCCCGGGGGCCGCCCGTGTCGCATCCTATCCCACCACAATCTCGGGGGCGGTTTCAACCGGAAAATGCCGACCGAGGGCCGGGGAGCGCTACAGATTGTAGATCCCTTTGTTGGTGGCGAAGATGTCGCCGTAGGATTTCGTGCCGTTGGTGGGATTGTAGAGGATGTCGGCGCAGGCTTCGGGTCCCCGGGCGAAAAGGCCGTGGTAGTCGGAGAAATCCACGAAATCGGCGCGCATGTTCGGTCCGCACGAGTACAGGAAGTACCCCACGCCGTGCGCGGGGTAGGGCGTGTTCACCCACCACGTGTCTCCGGGAACGTCGGTTCCCCCCCCATAAGCGTACGGCTGAAAAGTGGGGTCGGAACCGACGTCGATCCGATTGTTGGGATCGTAGAAAACGTCGTTCGGGATGGAGGTCAGGAAGGCGACGGGCGTGGTGAGCTGGGCCCACGTGCGTCTTTCCTCGTAACCCCAGTCGATGGGATAGCGCTGGTAGTCGACGTGGTACGCCTCCAGGCCGGTTCTCAAGGTTCGGATGTCGGAGTAGACGCGGCTGAGTTTGGAGCGGACCTGCGCCTCGAGGAAGTTCGGCACGGCGATCGCCGCGAGAATGGCGATGATGGCCACGACGATGAGGAGTTCGATGAGAGTGAATCCCCTCTTTCCTTGATGAATCATCGTGTTTCCTTTCTTTTTCAGGTCTTTTGCCCCACGGGCGCACACCCGCTTTCTTCCAGCCGCCCCGCCATTCCGCGGACCCTCTAAGAGCGGAAAGGGAGCGGCGATGAGTCCTCCCCTCCCTCGCGCCTGTGTGCGGCGCCGCCCTATTCCGGGAAACTCCTTATGTTCGACCTGCCCACGTCTCCGTGCGAGCGCGTGCCATTGGTGGGATCATAAGAGATCGCGACAAAATCCAGGTACGACCCATAGGCGAGGGTCTCGCTGTCGCGGTCCGGACCGAAACCCGAGATCAACCACATGGCGCCGCTTTTCTTCCAGGCGTCCAGTTCGAGGACCCAACTGGCGCCCCAGTACTCATACAACTGGCCCGGCTTGGCCCCCGGCGCATCCCCAACCTGAAAAACGTCCCGTGGCACTGAAGTGATGTAGGCCACAGGCGTCGTCACGGAGATGAAGGTCCCCCACTCGCCGGGGTAGTTGTTGTACCCCATCTCCCCGCTGTCCCAGTCTATCGGATACCGGTTGTAGTCCACGCGGTAGGACTCCCACGCAGTGGCCAGGGAGCGCAAGTCGGATTTCTCGCGCGAGACCTTGGATCGGGTCTGCGCCTCGAGGAAGTTCGGCACGGCGATCGCCGCCAGGATGGCGATGATGGCCACGACGATGAGGAGTTCGATGAGAGTGAAGGCGCGTCTTGGCGCGCGGGCGTTCACTGTGTTCATTGCCGCGGCTCCTCCTCCCGACGTCTCGTCCGTGCTTCCTGCATGGGACGCGAGGAACCGTAGCAGGCGGCTTCCCACCAGTCAAGGCGCACCGCCTCGCCGTCTGGGAATGGGAAGGGACATCGTCCCCCCCCCTGCGAAGGACAGATCGGGGTGGAAAACGAATGGACCTCCAAGAGCCGCAGGCGGTCTCATGTCGCGGCTGGCGCGCGGTCGTCCTCTTGGGGGGGGTGCGGCGCGGGGATCGGCGTCGACTTTATGGGAGGTCCCAGCCGGGGGCGGCTGTGCCGCAAGCGTCTGTGGCGCGGTCGGCGGCAGCCCCGGGGCTCCGGTCTCAGGGCGCCGTTCCCCCGCGGCGTTCCGGATTCCGGGCTTCGTGATTCGTGTTTCTCAGCCGCGAAGCGACTCGGCTGACCCTCACCACTCAAAGGCCTCTTCCTCGCCGGTCAACTGGCGCAACCGCCGCTCGATGATTCTTTCGCGGTTCTCGCGCCGCTTCTGCAGGAGCGAGCGAATCCTCTCGAGTTCGCGCTCGATCTCCTGCGCCTGGCGCTCGCGCATCGCCTCCTTCAGGTTGAAGACCTCCTCGAGCTTTTTAGCAATCTCGTTGGCGATCTGCTCGCGATCGGGCATCGCGGGGTTGCGGCGGATCTGCTCTGCCAGGTCGCGCGTCTGCCGCTCGAGATCGTCGATGTGCCTCTGCATCGCGCTTTGAGGGGATGCGTCCGGCGTCCGGCGCCCCATCTCGTCGGCCAGCTTCTGGAGTTGCAGCATCTGGTTCTTGAACCTGCCCGCCGCTTCGGGGGAGATCACCAGTCCCTCCCATCCCTTGGGGCCTCCTTGGCCGATGCGGATGCCGTTCTGATCGATGAAAATGCCTTCTTCTCGGCCCGAAGGATCTTTGGTCTCAATGCGAATCCCGTCTTCTCCAAAAAGCGCCGTGAGCATGTCGAGCCAACCTTGGGCGGCAGAGGCCGGAGTGTTTGGGTCCAACTGCACGACTACCTTATCCCGCTTGGCGGGCTCGGGTGTCTGCGGCACGTAACGCACGATCAACTTCACGCGCCCTTCGCCGCGCCCGCCCGAAGGCTTGATTTCCTCAGCGATGATCTCGTAATCGTCGAAGTAGGTGGACATGAACTCGTTCAGGGTGATTTCGCTGCTCTGGGTCGGGCTGCGCATGATCAGCTCCACGCTGTCGTCATACTCGTCTTTGGGGTCGTTCTCGTTGACCCGGCGCACGCGGATGTTGAGGCCGCGGAACTCCATTTCGCCCTCGGTGCGCAGTGTTCGGGTCGTGGCTGCAGGCTCCGCGGCTTGCTGGGTCAATGTCGTCAGGGCCTTGTGACCTTCCTCGTCGAGAAGCATGAGGCCATCGTCCGACTCTTTTGGGTCCTTTGGCGGCGAGGGCGCCTGGGCCGACACCCCCGCGCTGGGGGCGTCCTTGCTTCTCGTCCCCTCCTCTGCCCCCCATGCCGGGGCCCAGAGCGCCGCGAGAAGAAGCGGAGCAGCGAGAATCAGCGCGCACGCTCGGCGACGGGATCCGTGCGATCTGTGCGTCGCAATGGAGGCTGTTTCAGAACCTCCCGTAATGTTCTTCGTCATGGCAATACGGTCTCCTTTCTCTCAGATTGTCTCGTTCTCCTATGTTCTCTCAGGCTGGTGAGGCGTCGCCTGGGACGGCCCGCTTGAGTTGGGCGGCAGCGATTCGCGCCTTGGCTTCTCCCGGACGCTCTCTCGCGCTTCGGCGTCCCGGGTCGTGTCGTGAAGTTGCCGGCAGCGGGCGCGCGTCTCGAGGATCAGTCGGTCCAAGAGCGCCCCTCCGCCGGCGTCTTGCCTTTCGCCGATCCCCGCCCCGGCGCTCGTGAGCCGCAGCATGCTGTCGAGCAGCATTGCGTCGACCTGAGACAGGTACGCTTCATCGACGGGGCCCCCGGGGCGGGCCGCGCTTTTCCCCGTGAACGTCAGACACCAAAGGCCTATCGCCGCGGCGATGACGGCCGCCGCCGCCGCGGCCTGGAACCAGCGGCGCCGAAAAACGCGCCCTCCCCTCTCCGCCAGGCTCGGCACGCGACCGGCATTCGCGTTTTCCTCGGAAACCTCGGCGGCGCCCCGCGACGCAGCCGCTTCCGCCCGTCTCGCCGCCGCGCGCAAGATGACGCGCGTCGATTCCGCCGAGGGCGCCGGACGCGGCCGCTCCTCGAAAAGCCGAGCCAGCTCGCGATCGACCGCATCCTCCCGCTCGTCCGCCAAGTTGTCCCTATGAGATCCCTGCAAGTCCCTCTCCTTCATCGCTCTCATCTCCCTTCCGACCGGCGCCATGCCGTCGCCCCAAGGTTCTTGTGGGCGAGACGCCCGCGCTACAATAGGAGCACCGACGAGACGCCCCGGCAGGACGCCCGCGCCACCGTCCCCCAATCCCGAATTCCCAATCCCTAACCCCCAATCCCTAACCCTTCCGCACCGACGCCAATTCCCGAGCCAGCCGCTTCTGCGCCTCACTCATGCGCCAAAGAACCGTCCCCAGCGGGCAGCCCATCAGCTCGGCGATCTCTCGGTAGGCGAGGTCGCCGTCGATTCGCAGCAGAACCGTCCGGCTCATCTCCTCGGGCAAACGCTCCAGCGCCGCCTCCACCAACTCGCGTTCCTCGCGCGCCGAGGCTTGCTCGCGAGGGTCCGCGGGCGGCCGCCCTGCCGCGCCGGGCGCGGCCCGATTGCTCGAAGCCGCTTGCTCCAACTCCTCCTCTGAATCCACGGGCACTCGCCGCCGCTCCCATCCCGAGCGTTTCTCGTCCACCCAGAGCCGGTACGCCGTCCGGAAAAGCCAGGGGCGGAACCGGCCGCGCGGGTCGTAGGCGTCGAGCGCCTCGAGCGCGCGAAGCCACGTTTTCTGCGCCACGTCCTCGGCGGCGTCACGATCGGCGCCCAGGGAGTAGACGAAGCCAAGGAGCCGCGGCGCGTAGCGATGGTAGAGCGCCTCGAAGGCCGCCGGGTCTCCGTCCAGATACTGGGCGATGAGCGAATCGTCGCTCGGGGTCATGATTGCTCCCCGGAGCAGCCGGCGCCTCGGGGCGTCTGCAAGGGGTTGGCGCTCTCGTTATTTCCTTCCTCCGCAGGACGCGTCGTCCCCGCCCGATCTTCCCGACCATCATGCCTCCGCCCGAACGAGACAGAGATCCGCCGTTGGTCTAACGGCAACGGCGCATTCTTATTGGCGACTTTTTTCGTGTTCGTTCCACGAACATGGCCCTGCCACGTTCGAGTCCGGAATCGGAGGAGGCTCTGACTTCCACCTTAGCCCGGCATGTCGGCGTTTTTCAAGGGGGCTCTTGCCGCTGAGGAAAGGCAACGCGACAATCGGTCTGCCCGCGGGTGGGGCGAGGGTTCCGGCACGCGTTAGCCCGGGGCGGGCCGCGCCTTTCCCCGTGAACGTCAGAGACCAAAGGCCTATCGCCGCCACGATGACGGCCGCTGCCGGCTTTCGCCTTCCGGTCAGGCGGTCAGGTATTGGAACTCGCTCAGATTCAGATGGCGCGCGCGCTTGGAAAGATTCAGCATTTCGATGCCCACCACCTCGTTGCGCTCGTCGAAATCCAGCACCACGCCCGGAGATACCTCTTCCGACTCGACGATCTTGGAATCGTCCAGCCGCAGGTAAAGCGCATCGGCTTCTTTGTCCACGTGCAGTCTCATGGTTTGCCTTTCATCTCACGATCAAAGAATACACTCACCACCCGGTTCGGGTCAACTGCCGTGTTGACGGCCACGCGCAACACCCGCCCGCCGAATTCGGGCATCCGCCGGAAACGCCGCTCCACCGTGGCGTCTTCCGGGTCGGGCAAGACCCATTCCGGCGCGGACAATGTCCGCTGCATCCACTCGACCGAAATTCCCCGTTCGTCCAATACCCTCTGCGCGTGCTTGGTCAATTCGAACTTCATTTCGCGCCCTACACGAGTTTGATTTCCTCCGGCGTCAGGCCGTGGAGCGCATACACCAACTTATCCAGATCCCACTCCGCTCCCACTGGGTGACACAGACATTCTTGTCTGTGTGCTCCTTTGAACCACAGGCAGGAATGCCTGTGCCACCTTTTGCCGACAATATCCGCTCCACCAGACGCGGGGCCATCATCACGAGGTAAGCGAGCATGTCGCAGATGCCGAGGAACGTGCGGAACGCCTGCACCACATCCCCAACCTTCCCGCCGGCGGTCACCAGGTCGGCAAAGACGGC